>JAEEGJ010002749.1_pt1 | contig 79978 bp, 70 predicted proteins | sample 8958761 | NCBI WGS metagenome assembly JAEEGJ01 (sample SAMN16246546, study PRJNA631951) | gut metagenome | biome: gut microbiome; feature: rumen; material: RS-attached | host: Bos | place: Iran: Karaj | collected 2018-10 | reverse complement strand
CTCGGTGCGGAAAGAAGCAGAATAGCTACTTATATTATATTCGGCTTAGTCGCAGGTATTATCATCACGGCTAAAAGGCTGTTCGACAATGCAGATCTCCAATTGGATCCGGAAATAGCTCTGGACGGTTTTTCATCCGTTTTAGCTCTTATCGCAATAGTTGCAGTGTGTCTGCTGATTGCTTTTAGCTCATATCTTTGCAGTGCCAGGATCGTGATGAAAAAAGAATTCTAAACTACAACGCAAAACGGATACTCGAAAGAGTATCCGTTTCTGCATTATCGTCTCCAGAATATACTATGCCGGTTTTGGCTCCAGTTCATTAATTTCATCTGCTACGCTTTCTTTATCTCTACTTGCCAATATCCTCTGGTAATAAAACGAATGATTGTGTATTGAAAGAATTATAACATGTATATACCCCCATTAATGGGACACTTGTCCAACTAATGGGGGTAACTTCAAAAACTATGGCGGAGACGGAGAGATTCGAACTCTCGTGCCAGTTGCCCAGCAAACGCATTTCGAGTGCGCCCCGTTATGACCACTTCGATACGTCTCCGTGCGCGCCTTATTGTAAATGATTAGCCTCAAATATTCAACTTCAAACGCCGTGCGGCAAAGTCAGATTGCGCCGAATCTTATGTTTTTGCGCAATGCTTCCTTTGCATCCTCGCCGCAGAGGTATCCTACGAGCTCGAGGCCGAAATCGACTGATGTGCCCATTGCCTGGCTCGTGATTATGTTGCCGTTAACAACGACCTTGGAATCTTCGATGACTTTTGCGCCGTTAGCGCGGAGCTCTTCCCAGAAACCGGGATTGCATGTGGAAGCCTTACCGTCAAGAAGTCCCAAGCCTGCGAAAACAGTAGGAGCGGCACAGATAGCTGCGATACCCTTGCCCTGATCATTAAATCTTACAAGCTGCTTCTTGAGCTCCTCACAGGCGTTGAGATTGTTGGTTCCTTTGACGCCGCCCGGAAGTACCAGGAGATCGTATTCGTCAAAATTGATATCACCGATGAGCTTGTCAGCCGTGACCTTCACTTCTCTTGAAGCTGTTATCTCAAGTGCCGGCATGACCGATACCACATCGACATCCACCTTTGCTCTTCTCAAGAGGTCAACGGGCGTAATAGCCTCTACCTCTTCACTGCCGTCTGCTATGAAAACTGCAACCTTTGCCATAGCTTCCTCCTTACAGGCCGAATATGCCTTTAACAAATATCTCGATTCCGATGATTATCAGGATTATGCCGCCGATGATATTGGCGGTTCCCGATACTTTCCCGCCGATCTTCCTGCCGAAGATCAACCCTATTAAGCATATCACAAGCGTAACGGCGCCGATTATAAAAGATGAGGCAAATGCCCGCAGGACCGAATATTCCGATATGGTAAAGCCTACAGACAGAGCATCAATAGAAGTAGCTATGCCCTGAACGATAAGTGTCTTAAAGGTAAGTTTCGTTACCTGCTCTTCATCAGTTTTCCTGCCGTTCTTCTTTTCAAGGATTGCCTCGACGATCATCTTGCCGCCGATAAAAAGGAGCAATATCAATGCGATCCACGGGATAAGAACACTGAATTTAGTGAAGATCTCTTCAAGGGTAGTAACCAGGAGCCAGCCTAACATCGGCATCAGGAGCTGAAATACCGCGTAGACTCCGGCTATAAGGAACATCCTGCGCTTTCTCATGCCGGACTCAACAATGCCGTTGGCTATAGAGACCGAGAATGCGTCCATCGCAAGACCGATACCCAGAAGTAAGCTGTTAATAATGAGTTGGACCATCTATCTTCCTTCCTGCCCCAAGCAAAAAAATAACCCAAGGCCCTTAATGCCTTGAGTCTCGCAATGGAAGATTAAGCCAGGTTATAACCAGTATGTTGACTTAAACGACGCGGAAAGCGTCTGCTACTCCCTCAATCGAGGTTGATACTAACAAGGAAACGCGGTGTTAGTCAATAGCAACTTTAGCGGTGAACCGCTCATAAACCACTTTGCCCCTGAAGATGCGGTTTTCGCCGGCCAGGGGCAAATCTATAAAGAATTTGGTGTCGGATCTCTAAAAAGGGCTTTTCAGGGGCAAATCCGGACGGGCATACTCCTGCCACGCAGCAAAACTGCCCGACTTTGCCTCCAAAACCGGCTAAAACAGTCTCCGAGGGGCAATATCCTATTGATTTTGCCCCCAAACCAACTAAAAACAGGCTCTCAGGGGCAACATAAGATGGACAATTCGTTGATTCACAAACGGGTTTAGAGTAGCGTAATATAATATAACTCGCACGCGCGATAATAATGTTGTACAATAATCAATCGCTGATTAATTATCATCTGGAGGCCAATATGAACGAATACATTAAGCAGATTTCTGACAGAATCAGAGAGCTTAGAGACATCCTTGACTTAACAGCCGAAGAAGTGGCACAGCAGATCGGCGTGAGCACGGAAGAGTATTTAGCATATGAGAACGGCGAGAAGGAGATCCCGATCAGCCTTCTTTACAAGGTGGCAAGCGTTTTCAAGGTCGATCCGACTGTCCTTATGACAGGCGACGTTCCGAGAATGGATGACTATACAGTGGTTAGAGGCGGAAACGGAATCAAGGTCGAGCGTTATCCCGGCTATTCCTTCAGCGCACTTGCTTTCAACTACAAGAACAGACAGATGGATCCTATGATCGTTACCCTCTCCAAGTCCGAGACAGCTGAGCTCGTCCGTCACGGCGGCCAGGAGTTCAACTATGTCATCGAAGGCGCGATCAAGGTAGTCGTAGGCGACAGAGAATTTACATTAGAGGCAGGAGATTCCATTTACTTCAATCCTGAGAAGCCTCACGGACAGCGCGCCGTGACGGAGACTGCTAAGTTCCTCACGATTATCAACGAGTGATTTAGCAGTTCTACCCCAAGGCAAAAATATTGAAGTAGAAAAGGAATGAATACCCATGGATTTATTAAACAGATTTGTAAACAGAATTGATTTTGACAGTTACGAGGATTTTAAACAGAATTTCAAGATAAATGTTCCGGAGGATTTCAACTTCGGTTTTGATGTTGTTGACGTATATGCCAAGGAGGTTCCTGATCAGGAAGCTCTTATCTGGTGTGATGACGACGGCAACGAAAAGCATTTCACATTTAAGGATATCAGCGAGAAGAGCAACCGCGTTGCAAACATGTTCAAGGACTTAGGAATCAAGAAGGGCGACAGAGTCCTCATGATGCTCCGCCAGCGTCCTGAAGTTTGGTTCACGATGGTAGGTCTTCATAAGCTGGGCGCTCTGGTTATCCCTGCAACTTTCCAGCTCCTTTATCACGACATCGTATACCGCTGCAATGCTGCAGACGTTAAGATGATCGTATGCGCTGACGATCCGCAGATCATCGAGCACGTTAATAAAGCACGTCCCGACTGCAAGACAGTTCAGTACTGCAGCGTTATCGGAGAGGCACCTGAAGGCTGGAGATCTTTGACAGATGATATCGATAATGCATCTCCTGTTTTCGAGCGCCCCACAGGTGACGAGGCTACACATGCATACGATCCGATGCTGATCTACTTCTCATCCGGCACGACAGGTGAGCCTAAGATGATCCTTCACGACTACACCCTCCCTCTTGGCCACATCGTAACAGCCAAGTACTGGCAGCAGGTTTACGACGGCTGCAGGCACTTAACACAGGCTGACTCCGGCTGGGCAAAGTTCGCATGGGGCAAGATCTACGGACAGTGGATCTGCGGTGCAGTTAACGTTACTTACGATACACAGAAGTTCAAGGCAGCAAGAATGCTCGAGATCATGGAAAAACTCAAGCTCAACTCTTTCTGCGGACCTTCCACGATCTACAGATATCTCATTCAGGAAGACCTTACTAAATATGACTTCTCTTCCATCAAGCACTGCTCAATGGCAGGTGAGCCTTTGAATCCTGAGGTATTTTACAAGTGGCAGAAATACACAGGCCTTGAGATCCGTGAAGGATTCGGCCAGACAGAAGGAAGCGTTCTTTTCGCAAACTTCCCCTGGATCGATGTAAAGCCCGGTTCCACAGGCATGCCTACGCCTATCTACGACATCCAGCTTCTTGACGACAACGGCGTTCCGGTAGAAGACGGTATCGTAGGCAACATCGTTATCAAGAACGCATCTGCAAAGCCTATCGGACTCTTCCGTGAGTACTATAAGAATCCTGAAGCAATGGCTGAACAGTGGCCCGGCGCTGACTACAGCACAGGCGATACAGCATGGAGAGATCCTGAGGGCTATATCTGGTTCGTAGGAAGAAACGATGACGTTATCAAGTGCTCCGGTTACCGTATCGGACCTTTCGAGGTTGAGAGTGCCCTCATGACACACGATGCAGTCCTCGAGTGCGCTGTAACAGCTGTTCCTGATCCTATGAGAGGCCAGGTAGTTAAGGCAACTATCGTCCTCACAAAAGCTTACAAGGAGAAGGCTTCACCTGAGCTCGTAAAAGAACTCCAGAACCACGTAAAGAACGCTACAGCGCCTTACAAGTATCCGAGAGTTATCGAGTTCGTTGATGAACTCCCTAAGACCACAAGCGGAAAGATCATGCGTACCGCTATCAGAAAGGCTGACGAAGCCAAGTACAGGGAAGCGCAGGAAGCCGCTGCAAAGGCAAATCTTTAAAGGAAATCTTCGATTACAATATTAGCAAGATCAAGACCGCTCCGTGTTAAACGGAGCGTTCTTTCTTTGCGCTCCAATAATCCCTTTTCGATGTTGGTCTTTACCGCGTCTGCGAAAACATCTTCGAACTCAGTGCCGAACACTTTTTTGAACTCATCCAGAAGGATTCCGTCTGCCGTTCTGAGTCTTAAGAACGGGACTTCGCGCATCTTATCTTCCCTGCTAAGTTCCTCTTCGGCATAAAGCGACTTCAGGCCGCTCTTATTGCCCTCCAGAAACGCTTTGTACGCATCAGGTGTAATCGTATTCATTTCTTCGATGTAAGCTCTCACATCGTCTCTGTGGCCGTATCTGAGATCGCCAAGATACCCGTGTGCTCCCGCACCTATTGCAAAGTATTCACACGAGTTCCAGTAAGACGAATTATGCATGCTCCTAAATCCCGGCATACTGCTGTTGGATATCTCATAAGTCTCATAGCCTGACTCATTTAAGAATGCGCGCGTACCGTGGTACATCTCACGTTCTAATTCAGGTGAGATATATTCTTCTATCGTGCGGTTATATCTGTCGTAAAAAGGCGTGCCTTCTTCGAGCATCAGAGAATATGTGCTTATATGCTTTACACCATGTGCGCGAAAAGTCTCTATGTCTCTTTTTATTCCGTCCAAAGTCTCGCCCGGAACACCTGTTATAAGGTCTGCCGAGATGTTCGTAAAGCCCGCGTCAGAGATCTTTTTAAGAGCATCGACAGCGCCCTTTGAATCGTGAAGCCTTCCCAAAGTCTTAAGAACTTCATCGTCCAAAGACTGAACGCCTAATGATATGCGGTTAAAACCCGCCTCGCGGTACTCTGCGAGCTTTTCCGGTGTCACTGAAGACGGATTTGCTTCTATCGTTATCTCTGCGTCAGAAGCGATTTTAAAGGCCTTCTTGATCGCGCCAAGCAGTTCACATATATGTCTGCTGTCAGGAACAGTAGGAGTACCTCCTCCGAAATATACCGTATCCCTGTTATCGATATCAGTAATAGGATTTGTTCCTGTCCTCTCATCTATTACAGAAGCTATAAGTTCAACTTCTTTCAGCGCGGCTTTATAGTATGTCTCTTCGCATGAATGATCCGTGACCGAATAGAAATCACAATAAGGACATTTTCTCGCGCAGAAAGGATTGTGGACGTAGATATGTCTTGCCATCAGAACTCACGCCTGCGGTAGATCGGCACAGGATTCTTAAGTGCTGTTATAAGCGCCATCTTAAATGTGTTGAAGCTCGGTGACACGTTCTTTTGCGGAAGCATGTATTTCGAGATATTGTCGGCCCACAAAGCCTTGTAGTGACCTATGGCAGGATAACCGATATCGATCAGGTCGTCCGCGTTCTCGCTTATCGCTCTGCATAGGATCTCCCATGTGCCGCAGACTGAATCCTGCTCATAAGAATCAAGGATCTCTTTATTGCAGTCGGGATATGCATCACAGATAGCCTGCTTATCACCTAACATCCAGGCTTCGATCTCTTCGGTGCTGATGCCCACAACGCTCCTTATTCCGGGCGCGAACTTCGATGCAACATTATATATCTCCTGCCTTAACGCCTGCGGATCCTTGTCATCGGAATCCATAGCGATTATCAGGATAAGTTCCTTGCCTGCATAGACTTTGTTATATGCACGCAGTTCTGAAGGAAGAAGGTCTAAAAGAGAGCTTGCGAACTTCGGCGGCTTGGCCGTCATGTCCTTGGGAAGGCTCCCGCACCCTCTGTGAGGATGGACATTTACTTGAACATCCAGTCCTTCGTTAGCTACTATCCGTTCAGCAAGACGTTCTACAACGACTGCTCCGGATTTATCTTCTGAAAGTATCTCAATCAGCATAAATTACCTTTATCAGTCGTCTTCGTCTTGTTTTGTATCAAGGTGTCCGCCGTACCAGATGGCACCCATTCCGACGCCCTGACGGAACATCTCCATAACGAGAGGATCTGCACCAGCGCAGCGTATCTGTACATCGCCGGATTCTTTCTCGAAAGTGCGCTCGAAAACCCATATCTCCTTAGGAGACAGTGTCTCTATAATGTACGGATTATGCGTAGAGAACATAATCTGGCAATAGTGGTTCTTCATGGTATAATCGCGCATCTCGTCGCTTAAGACATCGACCATGTCGTGATAGAGGTCCTTGTCGGGCGTCTCGATAAAGATCGTTGAACGCGGCCTTGAATCGCGCAGAAGGAGCAGATATAAGAAGAGCTTATTTGGGCTCTCCTTAAGCGCCAGAGGAAGGTTCTTCTTTTTCTTCATCGTAGGGATCTTCTCTTCGATCTCATTTACGATGCGCTCGTATTCTTCCTCGCTCTCCATGCGGATATATTCAAGCACGTTGCCGACGTTAGAACCGGTGCTGTTAAGATGCTTATGTCCGCCCGGCGCACCGCCGTCGTAATAATATGTGCTGTGTTCCTCCGAAGAGAAGCTGCAGAAGAACCAGTTATAGATCTCTTTGTAGAGCAGAACATAATCCCTGTATCCGGTGATCTTGCCGTAAAGACTTAATGCAGTAAGGTGCTCATCTTCAACACCTATCGCATTTCCTGATGTGCCGTCCTCAAGATTTACGATCGTGCCCTTGCCCTGTTCTATATCCAATATCGTAAGAGGCTTTTTGGTGCCGTCAACATCAGCTAAGATTATTACCTTCTCGCTGTCGATGATGGGGCTCTTGAATCTGCTGGTAACGATGGACAGCTCATACTGGATGAACTTCGGCTTGCAGGAGACCTTATCCTCAAGCTTAAAGAAGATCCTGAACACCGAAGGATTGGTAATATCAGGAGTCATGTTTGCAAAGCCCGGCCTTCCGTAACTTATAGAAGCCACGGCGCAGCCCTGGATAATGGTATCTCTTAAGAAAGCCATGCAGCCCATGAAGGAAGTCTTGCCCGTATTGTTGCGGCCTATAAGAGCATTAAGGCCTCTGAAGGCATCGTGAGAAGTACCGTTTTCCTTGTCAGCCAGATAGTCATCTATAAGTATTCCTGCTCTGTCCTTATCGAAAACATCGAAGTTCTCAATCTCAATACCAAGGATCATGAAATATCACCTCCTATTACCTTTTAATTGTATTTTAGGCTAATACGGGGGTATTTCAATATGCCTTTTACGGCAAAATTACATCTCGCCCGTGCTCAAAGACTCTGCCAAACGCTCTTTGGAAAGTGCTTTTCGATAGACTATAGTCTTGATAAGACTGATAACTATAAGCCCCAATAAAGTCAAAAGAGCACATGCTGCAAACAGATGCCATGAGGGCATCAGATGGATATCCAGATTCCAGTCCGCCTCATAATCCACGATCAGGAATGCAATATACGCAAATATCACGCCCGGGATTCCGGACACCAGAACATATATCAGATCTTTAATGAACGAGATCAGGAACAGATCAGTTTCTTTCATTCCAATGACTTTCTGTATCTGCTCGAAATTCTTCTCTTCGCAATACTCAAAATACACCGTCATAAGATACCCTGACAGCAATGCCAGGACCAAAACAGAAAGTATTACTGCAAATACTTTGAGCAGAATATTCCGCAAAAGATTAAGCGCATTATATGCCTCAAGCACAGAATTATATTCTTCTGACAGACCCAGCGTTCTGAACAGATCATTAAGCTTTGTGCAGTCCTCGAAATTGTGTGAATAGAACCTGATCCGATTTAAAACCATGTCGTTCGCAGATTCGTCAGCAATAATGATCTGATTCAAATAGTAATTCGCTTCAAGCCTGAATATATCCGAATCTGCAATTCCGGTCAGTTTGTATGGACCAAAAACAAACTTTTCGCCATCAGGCCATACAGCGGAAAACTCAAGTTCCTTGCCGATAAGCCGCTTATATTCTTCTTCATCGAATCCATAGAGCTTCAGAATATAATCCGACACAACAACCCCGCCTTCTTCAAGCCGGTCTGATCCGTATACAACTGCATTCCTTTTCCCAAACTTAACATTAAGCTCTTTGAGATCCACTTCGGAAACCAGGCAGCTTCCTTTACCGTATCTGCTGACCCCAAAAGATAATTGGGATACATCTTCGATGCCCGGTTCGATCTGCCAGTCAGTGACATTTCTGCCTTGGTACTCTTTACCGTCAACCTTCAAAAACGCATGGTCAAAATCAACAGTCCATGGGCAAGAATATATCTCTTTATACTCTGACACTTCACGCATGATCTCTTTGTCCGGAAAGAACGGAGCATCCACATAGCACATTGAAGCACTGTTGTAGACGAGCTTTTCTATAGTGTCTCTAACTACGACAGAAATCCCGCCCATGAAGACAAGGATGAATGAAATAAGGCATAAGCATAAGATGTACTTTATACTTCTTGCTTTTGACTTCGCGATCTTTTGAAGGGCGATTAAGAATCTTGATTTGATACTCATGCTCTGCTGCCCTCCAATGCCTGACTGAGATTCGCCTTTCCGATGGCGCTTCTGAGCTTAAGAACACCAAACAGGTATACTGCCGCACATGCGAACAAGGTTACTATAAAGCCCTTGTAACTTCCATTGACTGCGATTCCTATCTGATAAAACTTTTGTATGAGACCGCTTATGTATCCTGTAAAAGCAAATACTATCACCCTTGAAATGACAAAACTTATAACGACCGTTACAGCCGTTGTACAGCAGAAGATCTTAAGGATCGAACCCGAACGGATACCGATCATGCGGAGCTTCAGAAGGTAAACCATTCTGCGTCTGATCATTATCCCTAAAGCGTTATTAAACATCCACACGCCAAAGAGCGCTGTAACGGCTGACAGTATATATATGACGATATCCGCTATCGCAAGGAAATCAAATACATCATCGTAATCACAACAGACAACTATACTCCTGTTACGGAGCATCTTTCTTAGGCCTATGTAGGAGCGCGATTCTGTCAGTGTACCGATTAAATAATGATGAACGAACTCTCCGTGTTCGCGCATATTAAAATAGTATGTATCAAGAGCGAAAACCACATCAGGGTCCTCGTCTTTCTGTTGATATAAACCTATGACTTTGTACTTTATTTCCGAATCATCTTTAGTGATCTTCTGGATAATCTCATCACCTACTGAAAGATCGTATGCTTCTGCTATCGCTTCACTTATCCAGACTACATTTTTATCATCATTTGTATAATTAAATCCCTCGCCCTTTGTAGTTCTAATATCTATGCCTTTGCGCGGATATATGAGCTCTACCCTTAACCATTCCTCTTCACCCATCTTTTTATTTCCGGTGTAAAGAACAGGATCAACAAAGACATATTCTCTTTCAGCATAAATCTCGCTGAAACCGGCATCTTCAATTAAATCCCTGCTGTCCAGATGTAATCCGGGGAGCTCGCAGACAAAACGGTTATTCCCTATTCTGTTGACATAATCATAAAAGGCTTCAACCGAACGCGAGAAAGTCTCGACTGTCATTCCGATAGCAGACAATGCAAATATAAGCAGGAGCAACAGGCCTGCATACAGGAAAGGGCTTGTCGTAAATTCCTTTTTTGAAAACCAGAGAAGTTCACGAAATCTCATTGATTATCCTGCCGTCTTTAAGCTCAACGATCCTCTTTGCATAATGTGCTGCCTCTTTGTCGTGAGTGATCAGTATTACGCCTTTGCCTTCTTCGTTAATGCTCTTTAAAAGGTTCATGATCTTCAAAGAATTCTCGGAATCGAGATTGCCGCACGGCTCATCAGCAAGGATCAACGGGGGATCACAAACAAGAGCTCTGGCAATCGCACATCTCTGTTTCTCACCACCCGAAAGCTTGCCGGCTTTATCATTGATCTTCTGACTAAGATCAACCTTTTCGAGTATTGCCTCAATACGCTTCTTGTGCTCATCATACGGTACACCTGTTATGAGCAAAGGCAATCTGATATTGTCGTAAACAGTAAACTGAGGTTCGAGATGAAATGACTGGAAAATAAAACCGGTCTTCCTGCTCCTGTAATCCGATAACTCATTATCAGACGCGGTCGTCAGGTCAATATCATCTACAGTGATCTTTCCCGAAGACGGCTTCTCGATGCCTCCGATTATGTGCAGCAAAGTGGATTTTCCGCTTCCGGATTTGCCGACAATGCTTACGAATTCACCGTCCTGGATCTTAAGGTCAACACCGTCAAGAGCTGCCCTGTCAGCCTTGTCATATGTCTTGCATACTTTCTCGATAACGATCATGGTTTATTTCTCCAGGACAAAGACCTCAATTACACGGCTGTCTGAATTAAAGGATTCAGCTTCGATCATCATCCTGTTCTCAGCAGGATAATATGAGATCCCCCAGGAAGAAACACCGGAACCGTATGGGTTATCTAAAGGAAACGTCAGACCAATGGTTCCGTCGTATTTATATGTCTCAGAATCCGTCTCATATTTCACTCTTTTGTTGGAATAATCTCTGTTAAGATCCCATCTGTCCCTCAATGCTTGTGCATCTGTTTCATTGAGTTCTGCCAAATCAATGGTATCGTCTTCTATTATTTTTTCTAACTCTGACAGATCGAAATTCATGATCTGAACAGTGTTGTCTTCAAACACTTCTATATATGCATCAGAATTCTCAGATCTGTAAACTCCGCACTTGATCTTTGGAGCACCCTTGGAACAAGCCGAAAGACAAATAAGCATAATTGCAGTTAATAATGAACAGAGATACTTTTTCCCCATAAAAATCTCCTTCCTATTATCCATCCATACATAACCATTCTATAAATGCGAGTTTCATTGTCAAGTATATTTGTTTTATTTATCATTTTTTATTTTTCCGGACTATAGAACAAATGCAAAATAAAAGGACCGCTATTGAAGCGGTCCCATTAAATCTGATTGATTGAACTTAAGAATTACTCTGTCTCGTCAAGAGTTGAGTTGATCTCAGTAAGGTTTGTCTGGATCTTTGCGATGTTATCTGTCAATGTCTCGTTGACGTTCTCGAGCAGGGACTTAACGTAGATGTGAGCATTTTTCCTGAGTTCTTCTGCCTGAGCCTCAGCATTAGCGATGATCTGGGCAGCTTCCTCACGTGCGCCTCTTGTGATCTCGTGATCATTGACCTTCATGGCATACATGCGGTTAGCGTCGTCGATGATCTTTTTATTCTTCTCTCTTGCTGTGCTGATTATATCCTGAGCTCTTGCTACGATATCGTTGGACTGTGCAACTGAAGCAGGAAGATTGTTCTTAAGGATCTGGAGTGAATTGATCGTCTCTGTTCTCTCGATAGAGCACTTATCGGAGAAAGGAACGCTCGAAGCATCCTTGACCATGTCGATAAGATAGTCGATGTGCTTGATAGCGTCATAGCGCTGTCCGCCCTGATTAAAATTGCTGTTCTCCATTATTAATTCCTTCCTTTCAAAAGTTTTTCCTTAACTAAATCTAAGATCTCGGCAGGAACCATCTTTGATAAGTCTCCGCCATATGAGCCTACTTCCTTTACCATCGAAGAACTGATGAGAGACAGGTCGTCTCTGCAGGGCAGGAGCACAGCGTCGTAGCCTGAATAAAGCAGGCGGTTGGCTAGTGCGTGCTCTGATTCATATCTGAAGTCAGACTCTGATCTGATGCCTCTTACGGAAGCACAGCACCCGAGCTGCTGGTAGAGGTCAACCAGAAGGCCGCCCCATGCCATGACTTCGACATTATCCAGGTTGTCGTTCTTGAGCGACAGCTTGATGAGCTCAACACGTTCTTCAGGAGTAAATATCGGTTTCTTCGCAGCATTCTCCATGACTGCAATAACAAGTTTATCACAGAGCCTGCTCGCTCTTCTAGCAATGTCTCTATGTCCTCTTGTAAAAGGATCGAATGTCCCGGGAAAGAGCATTACCTTCAAAACCATTATCCTCCAATATTAATATCCTTAAAAAATGTTAACACTGTAAGCCCGTAACTACAAGAACGAACATGCTTCAAACCGTTAAGTTCCTCAGGAATCTCACAGTCTTTGTCATGTTCCACGATCAGCATCCCGTCATTATTCAGCATACCGAAGGTATTTATAAGCTTCGTTGCCTCATCAAGCCTTAAGGGCACGTCCTTGTAGGGAGGGTCCATGAATATAATATCAAATTTCTCGCCTTCCTGCCCTAAGGCCTCCAATGCCTGGGCGACGCTCTTCTTGTAGAACCTCAGTTCGTCAGAACCTTCCATCCTTATCTTGGCGATGTTCTTCCCGATGATCCCAGCCGCCTGGCCGCTCCTCTCGACAAGAGTTACGCGCTTTGCACCGCGGCTTAAGGCTTCTATTCCTATCTGTCCGGAGCCGGCGAAAAGATCCAGGAATTCAGAATCCGGAACATATGCCTGTATTATCGAGAACAAAGCCTCCTTGACCTTATCGGTCGTAGGCCTTGTCTTATCTCCTTCGGGCGCCTGCAATATGGCACCTCTGAATCTTCCCGTTACTACTCTAGGCATTATAACTGCTCCATCTTCCTTGCAAATCTTAACTCGAACATCTTCTTGATCGCTTCATTTAAGCGCTCGGCTTCCTGTCCGCCTGCTTCGATTATCTTGTTTACGGCTTCGGTCGCCTCTGTTGCGATCTTCATATCAGTATAAAGGTTTGCGGCGCGAAGTGTAGGGATACCGTGCTGTCTTGTGCCGTAGAAATCACCGGGGCCTCTTAATTCAAGGTCCTTCTCCGCGAGTTCAAAACCGTCCGATGATTCGCACATCATCTTCATTCTCGAGAGCGCAAGTTCCGATCTCGATTCGGAAACCAAAAGACAGAAAGACTTCTTGTCACCTCTGCCGATACGGCCTCTTAACTGGTGCAGTGTCGAAAGACCGAACCTGTCAGCATCCATGATTATCATGACATTGGCATTCGGGTTGTCGACGCCGACCTCAATAACTGTCGTAGATATAAGTATCTTGATATCGCCTGAGATGAATCTTTCCATTGTCTCGAGCTTGTCCTTCTCCTTCATGGAGCCGTAAAGGACAGCGCTCTTATACTGCGAGAGATTGCTCATCGAATCGACCTGTTTCTTCATGTCGAAAACGCTGGTTACGCTCTCATCTCCTCCGACAGGCTCTCCTACAAGATAGTCTGAACCTGCTTCAGTCTCATCCTTATCGATCTTGGCGCAGACGATATAGACCTGCTCACCTGCAGCGAGCTTTACGCTCATCATCTCTTCTATAGCCTTGCTCTTCTTGGAGTTAACAAACCATGTTGTTATCTCCTGACGTCCCTTGGGCTTTTCCCTGATAACGGATGTGGCCATGTCGCCGTAGATGACCATCGCAAGGGTCCTCGGGATCGGTGTGGCGGTCATTACGAGGTTATGGACGCTCTTTATAGTGCCGTCAGATCCCTCGTCTTTGAAAAGGAGCTTCTCCCTCTGCTTAACGCCGAAGCGGTGCTGCTCGTCTGCTATTACAAGAGCAAGATCCTTGAATCTTATATCATCCGTAAGGAGCGCATGTGTTCCTATGATAACCCTCGCTTCCCCTGTTGCGATCTTCTCCTTTATCTCAGCCTTCTCAGAAGCCTTTGTCTTACCGAGCAGGAGCACCGGCTCCATGCCGCTGTTCCTCATGAGACCGGATATTGTCTTATAGTGCTGCGTAGCTAGTACTGATGTGGGTGCAAGGAGCACTGCCTGCTTGCCCATAAGCGCTGTTATAAGCATGGACAGGGCTGCAACCATGGTCTTGCCTGAACCTACATCACCCTGTATAAGCCTGTTCATCGGAGTAGTGGACATGAGGTCTGTCTGGACGTCTCTGAATGCAGCCGTCTGGTCGCCTGTCAGAGCGAACCCGAGATTGCTCTTTATCTGATTCCATCTTGCTGCGAGGTCACGGCTTATTGCATTTGGACCTGATGGTATTACCTGCTCTGCAACTTCCTTTATCCCGTGACCGGAGCTGTAGAGCTTCATGCCGATGCCAAGAAGGATCAATTCTTCATAAGCTAACTGTTCCCGTGCTCTCCTTGCATCTTCAAGTGATGCCGGGAAATGCGCCATCAGGTATGCTTCCTTGGGTGATACGAAGCCTTTCTGTTCTGCAATGCTATGAGGGATGCAGGATAAGAGTTCATCACCGCAAAGCTTGATAGCCGTACTGACCCACTTTGAAATGTTGTTTGAAGTAAGTCCTGAAGTTAAATGATATACAGGCCTTACGAGAGCATCATCAGTGATCTTCTCCGCCTTCTCAATATATGGGTTTACCATCTGCATCTGGCCGTTAAAGAGCGTGACCTGGCCATGGATAAAGCACTCGTCTCCTAAAGAGAACTTCCCGGAAAGATACGGCGAATTAAAAAATGTCAGCTTGATCCTTCCCGTACCGTCACTTACGAAGAAGCTCAGAGGCTTCTTCCTGCTCGTGATGTTGACTGAAGGATTAGTCGTTATAGTACCTCTGAATGACAGGTCATAACCCGTGTTGTCATCAAAGCGCTCTGCCATATCGAACGAACCGATCGAACCTACGTTGGACCAGTCGTCATAACGCCACGGGATAAAAGCTATGAGGTCGTAGATCGTGTAGATATCGAGCTTTGCAAGCTTCTCTTCGGCAGAAGGACCGACACCGTAAAGATCTGTAACGGGATTAGACAGATGGATAGCTGCCATGTCTTATATCCTCCTCTTGCAGAAAGAAGCACACGGACACTCGCCGCACTTGGGTGACTGGGCCGTGCAGTACTTTCTTCCGAGATCGACGGACAGATGTCCTATCGCAATCCACTGATCTTCAGGAAATACCTTCATTATGTCCTTCTCTACTTTTGCAGGGTCACTGCTCTCTGTTATTCCTATTCTCTTCATTACGCGCTTGCAGTGCGTATCAACGACCACTGCAGGCGTTCTGTAGACCTCTCCCACTATGAGGTTTGCGATCTTCCTGCCGATGCCCGGGACCTCCATCAGAAGGTCAACATCGTTAGGAATAACGCCTCCCCATTCTCCGGTCATCTTCTTCGCAAATGCCATAACTGATTTGGTCTTCGAAGCCGTAAGTCCGCAGGGCTTTATAATGGCTGCGATGGCTTCGGGATCTTCATTTGCGATCGATTCCATGTCCGGATACTTCGCGAAAAGTTCTGCTGCAGTAATATTAACCCTTTTGTCGGTGCATTGTGCGGACAATATGCCTCTAATAGCCAGGTTTTGCGGACAATCGTATTCCAAAGAACAGGTGCTGTCGGGAAATTCCCTTGACAGCGCATCATAGATCTTATTAGCGAGAGCTTTGTTTTTCGAATTATTGCCGGCCAAGATTACTGCTCCTGCTCTTCAGGCGGATAAGGGAATGAGAATACAAATCTTGCGCCGCCCAATTCACGTCCTTCTTCACAGATGATCGTCTGTCCGTGACCTGCCAGGATCTGCTTACAGATGTAAAGACCCAAGCCGAAGCCTTCGGATTTACGCGAGGAATCCGCCTGATAGAAACTCTCGAATATCCTCTGCCTCTTTGATTCTTCGACACCCGCGCCGGAGTCCTCTACGGAGATGAATATCTTCCTTGCTTTAGGATTGGTCTCCGTGGATATCTTGATCTCGCCGTTCTGGGGCGTGAATTTGATAGCATTCGTTATGATGTTTATTATTACCCTGCAAAGCTGCTGCGCTTCACCATAAGCCATGATTTCGGGACCGGGATCCAATGACTTTATTACTCTTATCTGTTTGTCCGTAAGCTGCGCTTCAAGGTTATCGACGATGTCATTGATCATGTCGTTGATATTGAACTCTTCCATCATGTCAGGATCCGGGTGAGACAGCGAAGACGCTTCTGTCATCTGTGTTACGAGCGTTCTTATTCTGTCGGTCTGCTGCTTGATGAGATTGAGATAATGATCCTGCTTATCTTCAGGGATCGTACCGTCTAACATGGCGGTGACAAAGCCGTTTATTGATGTAAGAGGAGTCCTTATATCATGGGCGATAGATGAGATGAACATCTCTCTGTCGCGCTCCTGGTTTTCGAGCGATTCGATCATCTTATTGACCGTACTGCCCATCTCCGAGAATTCCGAAGATATCGATAAAGTCGCATAGTCATCAGGATCCGAATACTTCGGATTAACTCTTACGGAATAATCGCCTTCGGCAACTCTGGAGATCGCATGAGAGATGTCCTTTATCGGCATTAGGCTTAAGTATACGAATACTGCATAAAGGACTATCGCTATTATCATCGCAACTACTGCAGGAATGAGAATGATCCTGACATAATCTGCCTTGGTCTGTTCCGTGCCTTCACTGTTGCTTACGATTACAAAATACCCGGTTCCGGTTACCTTGATGCAGCTTATGGAAACGACCCTGCCTGAGCTTGCGGGAGAGATCCTGGCCTGGCCTTCAGTGTCAGCAGCCTTAAGCATCTCCAGAACGTTTTCCTGTGTGATCTTCAAAGGACCGTCATCTGAGGTCTCAATGTTATCCAAGGCATCGAAAACAAAGTTGTTGCGGCAATAGACTCTGCCGTCCTTATCCGTTATATAAACGGAGCCGCTCGAACGGTATGTCTGGGAATTGACGAACTTGTCGATAATCCTGGAATTCTTGAAATTATCCGAGCCGTCGTCATTAAGTGTATATTTGAAAGCTTCGTCCTGAAGCGACGTGATCGAAGTTATATCGGAGGCCAGGTCACGGCATGCACTGTCGGTACCGGCAGATACTTCAATGACGAGGCTGTTATACATATTCTCATATGAAAGGAACAACAAGACTGCGAAAACAATCAAAGTCGTCAATACAAGGAAGGATATGAGAAAAACGGCAAATCCCGCCGATACCCGCTTACCGTCAGCTCTCGGCGTCATTAATTACTTACCTCGTCTCGAATTTATAACCCTTGCTCCAAACGGTCTTAATACTCCAGTTCTGCTCTCTGTCGGGATTCTCGATCTTCTCTCTGATACGCTTGATGTGGACATCGACTGTACGGGATTCTCCGTAGAAATCATATCCCCAAACGTTCTCCAAGAGCTGTTCTCTAGTGAATACCCTGTTCGGATTGGATGCAAGGAAGAATAAGAGCTCAAGCTCCTTGGGCGGCATGTAGATCTCATTGCCGTCCACACTTACTACATAACGGATCTTATCGACGGAAAAACCGGGATAGGTAATGATGTCGGCAGATCCTTCACTCTTCTCGGCAGCTGCAGGAGCTGCGTCGCGCTTATCTGTACGTCTTAATACTGCCTTTACTCTGGCAAGTACTTCCTTAGGCTCAAACGGCTTCGGAATATAGTCATCAGCGCCTAACTCAAGACCGACGATCTTATCGAGAGTATCGGTTCTTGCTGTAAGCATGATGATCGGACATTCGGATGTCTTTCTGATCTCACGGCAGATGTCATTGCCGTCCATTCCCGGAAGCATAAGATCCAGGATAACGATATCAGGAGCAAAGGCGTTGAAAGCAGCTATTGCTTTATCACCCTGCATGCATGTGGATACCTGATAACCCTCTTTCTCAAAGTAAAGCTTAAGTACTTCAATGATGCCCGGATCGTCGTCTACGAGCAAAACCTTGTTAGCTGCCATAAGATCACCCCTGGTCTACAACTTTCTTAGGTTTTCCCTGTTTGTAACAATGTTACAAGCCCTTACCCTTCGTCAGAAGCCATGCTTCCCACGTCAAAATTATTGATCTCGGCCGTATAAGAATCCAGATCCGTGAAGTTCTTATATACCGATGCGAAGCGGACATAAGATACGCGGTCTATGTCCATAAGCTTCGACATGATAAACTCGCCGATCTCGGACGAGGTTATCTCTTTATTAAATCTCTCTTCTACGAGATGTGTAATATCGGAAACGATATTCTCTTTGACCTGTTGAGATACTCCGCGCTTCTGGCAGGCAACGTCAAGGCTTCTTAGGATCTTATCAGGATCGTAAAGCTGCTTGGTTCCGTCCTTCTTGACGACCATGGGCTTTAAGCCTTCAATCTTCTCGATCGTCGAGAACCTTGCGCCACAGACAAGACATACACGTCTTCTTCTGACAGCGAAGCCGTCATCAGTCGGTCTTGAATCCAGGACCTTGTCGTCATTCGCGCCGCATTTCGGACAGATCACGGAAGGACTCCTTTAAATTACTGTCCGTCCTTACCGAACATGAACCAAGGCTTGGCTGACTTCTGAGCCTTCTCATCAGCTGCAGGTGCTACGTTAGCCTGAGGTCTGCCACCCATCTGTACCGGCTGCTGTGTCGGGATCGGAGAAGGTGCCGGAGCCGGCTGCTGAGGCATGGGCTGTACGGGCATCTGCTGAACGGGAGCCTGCTGCATAGGAACCTGCTGAACTGCCTGAGGAGCAGGTGCGGGTGCTACGGACTCGTCACCGAATCTGAAGCCGGGCTGAGGTCTCTGTACCGGAACGGGTGCCGGAGCGGGCTCGGGCTGTCTGGGTGTATAGTCTGTTCTCGGCTGAGGAGCAACAGGCTGTCTTGCTGAAATCAATGTAGGATTCTCTCTGGAGAGAACTGATGTGCTTGCTCTGTGACCTGCAGAAGCATTGACTGTTCCGTCAAAACCCGAAGCGATGACTGTGATCATGAGCTCATCTTCGAGTGAATCGTCAACGACTGCACCGACGATGATCTCTGCCTCAGGAGCTGCTGCCTGACGAACGATGGAAGAAGCAGCGTCGATCTCGGAAAGACGCATTCCTCTGCCGCCTGTGAAGTTAAGGATAACACCTGTAGCTCCGTCGATCGTTGTATCGAGGAGAGGTGAATTGATAGCCTGCTTGATAGCAACGGAAGCTCTGTCCTCACCGGAAGCACGGCCGATACCCATGTGGCATACGCCTGCATCCTTCATGACACGTGTAACGTCTGCCAAGTCGAGGTTGATGAGTCCGGGGATAGCAACGAGGTCAGAAATACCGGCAACACCGAACTTCAATACCTGGTCAGCCATGTTGAATGCTTCTTCGAAGCTTGTATTGTCATCAACTACGTCTAAGAGCTTGTCGTTGGAAACGATGATGAGAGAGTCAACGGACTTCTGGAGCTCACGGATACCGCGCTCTGCGTTAGCGGCTCTCTTAGCGCCTTCAAATGTGAAAGGACTTGTAACAACAGCAACTGTAAGGATTCCGAGATCTCTTGCGATCTGTGCAACTACGGGAGCAGCACCTGTACCTGTACCGCCGCCCATACCGGCTGTGATAAAGAGCATGTCTGTGTTAGCGATAGCTTCAGCGATCTCGTCCCTGGACTCTTCTGCTGCCTTCTCACCAACGCTGGGATCAGCGCCGCAGCCTAAGCCTCTGGTAACCTTCTCACCGATCTGGATCTTGATCTCTGCCTTATTGCGGGCAAGTGCCTGATTGTCTGTATTAATTGCGATGAACGTGACGCCCTGGACACCACTCTCGACCATGCGGTTTACGGCATTGCTTCCGCCGCCGCCTACGCCGATTACCTTAATGCTTGCAACATTAGATTCGTCCATTGAATAGCTGTGCTTGCTGTCAGACATCCTTTTGTTCCTCCGTACTCTTTATAGTGCCAAAAATAAATTAAAAGATTTCTTGATTAAATAAATATTATTAACCATTGAAAATTTTAACCCAAACACCCGTTTCAATCAATACAAACAATAGTAAATACTGTGTGATTGTAAAGAAATCTTCACATTTATAATAACATTAAATGGCGGAAAGCAAGCAATATTATTAGTATTCCCTTAAAGTCGGGTCATCGCCGGTCATATCAAGGAATCCTTTGGTCTTATTCTTGTCTAAAGCCTCGGAATTAAAGGCATAAAGGAGCCACGCCATTTTGTCGCTTATCTTTTCGAGGCTGTTGAGCTTGATCTGAATGAGCTTTCCGGAGGGAGAATAGACCGTAAGGAATATGTAGCCGCTGGGCAGCATCCTTACTTCCAGGGTGTTCTCGAACATCGAATAATTGTCGCCGATGCTGGCATTATCGGCAGCCAGGATCGCACCCAGGACTATTATCGCCTTCTTGTAATCATTCGAATTGCCTATCGTTACGGGCTTTCCGAGTTCTGCATACTTTACGTTGAGCCCGCAGATGACAGGTCTTACCCTCTTGCCTGTATCGTTTGAAGAGAGCTCTAACACGATGCCGTCCTTATCCAGAGCTGCATAGCCGTCAGGTGTCCTGACATAACATATCTTGCTGCGCTCCTTGACAGTAACGTCAACCGTAGAAGGAAGTTTTACGGATACTCTGATGTCTTCGATATAAGGATTCTCTCTCTTGATGCGCTCTTCGGTCTTGCCGTAATCGAGCCTTATGACATCAAGGATATTGCCGCTTACGCCGCCCATCAGGTGGGAATTATATTCAAGTTTGAGCTGTCTTAAGATATCCTGGTCAGTCTGCGAGACATTGCCCTCGACGTGAACATTCCTTACTCTGAACGCAGGAAGGAACCAGATGAGCGCCACAAGGCCGAGGATAAGGACAAACAGGCATATGATCGTTATGCCTTTTTTATTAAGCCTTCTGGAAGGCTTCTTTTTGGGTTTCTTCGGCTTTTTTGCTTTGGAGGGAGATTCTTCTTCCTCGTCAGATTCTTCATCAGACTCTTCGGCAGAACCTTCCTCGGTATCTTCCTCCTGATCTTCGTCCTCCGAGGACTCCCCGTCTTCTTCGTCTGATCCTTCAGAATCAGCTGCATCCTCTGTATTTTCTGTATCTTCAGAGTCTTCCGTCTCTTCGTCTTCAGATGATTCTTCCTGTTCTTCATCATCTTCTTCGGAAGATTCTTTATATTGCTTTACGATGAAACCATTCTTTCTGAGGATTTCTTCGGCACGCTCGGAATCACCGGCCTCCTTGTCAGAAGGCTCTTTTTCCTTGTCTTTTGAAGGCTCATTCTCCGGCTTTTGCGCGGCCTCTGATACCTCACCGAATAATCTGTCTAACTCGTTATCATCCATAATGCTATTTTATCAGTTTACGGATTATTCCCAAGCGCCGCCTTGATAGCTTCAGTTATTCTTTCGCCGGTGTCTTTGATCGCAAGATCTAAGCCGGCCTTTCTTATAGCATCCTGCCTTTCAGGGTCATTCAGAAGGGAGCTTAAGATATCCTCCAGTTTTCCGGCCTTTACGTCATCGTCGCTTACCACGATGCCTGCACCTTTATCTGCAAGGGATCTCGCGTTATATGTCTGATGATCGTGCGCAGCGTGAGGATAAGGCACCATGATGGCGCATGCCCCCGTGGCTGTTATCTCGGCGCATGTGACTGCACCTGCCCTGAGGATCGAACAGTCAGCGGCAGACATGTAAAGATCGGGCCTGTCAATATAATTCCTGATCTCAAGATTCGGAAGATCCTTTACTTCCTGAGTGATCTCAACGGAGTTATGTTTGCCGACTGAGATCACGAAGTGCACATCCTTAAATTCAGGCTTTTTGGCGGTCTCGAAAACAAAATTCGTAAGTGTTGCAGAACCCAGTGATCCGCCCATCGTAAATACGAGCTTCTCATCTGCGGATATGCCCAGCTCTTTCCTGGAATCTTCTTTAGTCCTGCCGAAAAAGCTGCTTCTTACGGGATTGCCCGTGTGTACGACTTTCTTAGCCTTCTTGAAGATCCCTTCCTGACCCGGGAAACCCGTCATGACAAGAGCGTCTTTGGCAAAGAGTTTGTTGGCTCTTCCCGGGAAAGCATTCGCTTCGTGGATCATTACCGGAATGCAGGCTTTTTTCGCAGCCATAAGAAGCGGCGCACTGACATATCCGCCGGTGCTGATGACACAGTCGGGCTTAAATTCGTTTATCAGGGCAAGACACTGCTTCTTCCCGCGCCTGTTAGCGCTCATGGTCTTGAACACCTTAACCGAAGGCTTATACGGCATCGGGAGTGATTCGACATTAAGGAATTCATATCCTGCCTTGGGAACCAGCTCGCCTTCAAGTCCTTCTTTGCGGCCTGTGAAGATGATCTTACATGTATCACCGTTCGCTGCAGCGTCTTCCTTAAGAAGATCTGCTATGGCAAGCGCGGGATTTATATGGCCCGACGTTCCGCCGCCGGTGATGATGTAGCGTCTTTCCATAAGGCTCACGCTCCCTGCTTAAATAACTTTTTGGGAGACTTAAGACTCTTCTTCTCAGGTCTTACGGTTCCGCTTCTGGATACCGAGAGGATAAGGCCGTATGCGATAAGGAGCGTTACCTGCGCCGTACCGCCGTAGCTTACGAACGGAAGCGTAACGCCCGTAGCAGGAATGACCTGCAGCTCAACCGAGATGTTCATCAGGACTTCGACAAATATCAGCGCCGTACACCCGGTCGCAATTGTCCTTGAGAACACGTCTTTGGCCCGCCAGCACACGGCAAGGCACATAAAGAATATCACCAGGTACATAAGCATCAGGATGACCCCTCCGACAAAGCCGGTCTCTTCGATATAGATCGAGAAGATGTAGTCGTTCTGGGCCTCTGATACGTAGTTATATTTTGATCTGGAATTGCCGAGGCCGACGCCCCACATTCCGCCTGAACCTAAAGCATTGTGCGCGTTATCAACCTGACGCGTATCGTCTCTTGTAAGGCCCTCGTCTTCGTTGTCGAGCTCTTCATCGTCAGCGGTAAAGATAGCGATTCGCTTGAAAACGTGTGCGTAGTTCTTCATGAATCTCTCGCGCTTTGCAGCAGGTACTACCGCAAATGCGATCGCGCCGCCGACTATCGCGACAGCGAGGAGAACGATCAGGCCGTAGAGCCATGACCTGGCAGGTATCTCAGATACGAGCGCGCACATGAAGATGACCGCAGCAACGATAATGAAGCATGACAGGTGGGGCTGCAGGAGGATGACGACGTCGACAAGGATGCATAAGCCGATTGGTATGATGAATTCGATCATCGTATGTGCAATGATCTTACCGGTCTTTGTCTTGGGCTCCCTTATCCTGCCCTCTTTTCTAAGGTATGCGATTACAGAACGGTATCCTGCAAAAGCAACGATAAGGGCAACTTTGATGATCTCCGAACTCTGGAGCTGGATAGGACCGATATTGATCCATCGTGCAGCACCGTGCTCACGTCCTACGCCGAGTGCGATCGTTGCAAGGGCGAGGCCGAGGCTTAATACATAAGCGCCGAAAGCGATCCATTTCTGTCTGAAGAAGTCGATCGGAATAAATGAGATGATGAACATTACGACTATTCCGACAACGGTAAATCTTATCTGTCTCGTAAGGAACCATGATGAATCCTTAAACTGTCCGTAAGCATCAGGACCTGATACCGAGTAGAGGATAACAAGTCCGAAGACGATAAGAGCAAAGATCATCAGGATCATCGGGATATTGGATGACTTTACTGCCTGTTCGATCGTGGCAGCATTGATGCCTTCTCTCTCTGGCTTCGGAGGCGGTTCGATAAGACTCTCGATATCGGTTATCTTGCCTGTCTTGGGGTCTGCAAAAGGCTTTGCGGGAGCCTTTTTTGCGGCAGGCGCACGAAATCTCGAAGGATTCTTTTTGACGGGAGTCTGAGTCGTGGGCGCACCTGAACCTGCCGCCTTGCCGGGAGTTCCGTACAGCGGTACATCAGGTATGATCGACTTCACTTTTTTCTCTGCCATCCGTCAGGCATTTCCCTTCTCGATAAAATATTTCGCGACCTTCTCAAAACCAAAGCTGTGCGATGCCTTGAAAAGGATCGCGTCATCGTCTCTGACGTAGTCTTCAAGGCGTCTTTGCACGTCTTCGGTATCCTTGCATTTTACTATTTCGAGCTTCATATTAACCATATGGGCGCCCTTGATGAATTCGTCGGCATTCTCGCCTGTTACAAAGACCCTGTCGAAGTCATATGAAGCGCAGTCCTTGCCTGTCAGCTCATGAAGGCCGGGAGCGAATTTGCCGAGTTCCAGCATGCCTCCCAGAGCCAATACTTTGCGGTGTCCCTTTGCCTTCTTGGAGAAGTTCAGGAAGGAATTTGCCATCGATTCCGGTGATGCATTATATGCATCGTTCATTATGAAATATCTCTTCGTCTCAGTGATCGCGCCTCTTCCGTCAACAGCGCTCTTGGAAGAGATGACATCAGCGATCTTCTGCCTGCTCTCAGGCGTACCGGTAAGGCCCATCATGTAAGCGCAGAAGATTGCAAAGAGAGCATTCCTTATAGCAGGTTCTCCATACATTCCGACATTAAGAGGGACCTTGAATTCAGAATCAACACCCATTCTCTTAAGCTTCGCACCGAAAGACATTCCGTCGTCAGTCTCTTTTACATCCGTTGCGGAAACGATCAAGGGACAAGGAAGATTGTCATCGGAACTTACCTGGATGCCTGCGATGAAATTATTTATCGTGAGCACCTTAACACAATGGTCAAAGAGCTTTCTGTCGTCGCTGTTGACAGCGATGATGCCGCCGTCCGTAAGACCTTCGCAGATCTCCATTTTCGCATTCATGATCGCGTCCTTGCTCTCTAATATACCGATATGCGAATAGCCGATATTCGTTATGATCGCAATATCAGGTCTTGCGATCTTTGTAAGATATGAGATCTGGCCTTCGCCTCTCATGCCCATCTCGACTACGATAACATCGGAATCTTCGGGTGCGGAGAGGATCGTCTGCGCCATTCCGATCTCGTTATTGTTGTTCTTCTCGGATGAATGGACCTTAAGTCCGGTCTTTAAGACTTCGGCGATCATTGTCCTTGTTGAAGTCTTGCCGACTGAACCTGTTACCGCGATCACCTTGCAGCCGAGCTTGAATCTGTAATGATTTGCAAGAAGGCCCAATGCTTTTACGGTATCTTCCACGATGACCGCATTTGCGCCTTCGGGAACTCTCTTCTCATCGTTGGTGACAAGTGCGCTCGCGCCAAGTTCCATTGCCTTGGCAAGATAATCGTTGCCGTCAAAATTCTCGCCCTTCAGAGCGACGAAAAGTTCGCCTTCCTTTATCGTCCTTGTGTCGGTCGATACTCCGGTTACTTCTATAGAGGTCGCGAAGACATTCCCTTCCTTTTTGGAAACGAGTCTGCCGCCAACTGCTTTCTTTACTTCTTCAAGCGTAAACATCATGAATTTCCTTCCCGCTCGATCACAGCATTTCTGGCATGCTCGCAATCATCGAAATGTATCGTTTTATCTGCAAATATCTGATAGTCTTCATGTCCCTTGCCGGCAATGAGTACAGTATCGCCTTTTTGAGCCATATTGATGGCAAGTTTTATCGCGCTGCTCCTGTCAGGTTCGATCTCATATTTTCCCGTAGTCTTTGAGATGCCCGTAACGATATCGTCTATTATGCTTCCGGGCTCTTCATTACGCGGGTTGTCAGATGTGATCACCGTATAACCGGAAAGATTGCCGGATACTTCACCCATCTCAAAACGTCTTGTTCTCGAGCGGTTTCCACCGCATCCGAAGACAGTGATTATCCTGCCTTCCGTATATTCCTTGAGCGTATTCAGAACGCTCTCCAGTGCAGCGGCATTATGTGCATAGTCAACGAGGATGTTGACTCCGAAATTATTCTCTACAGGCTGCATCCTTCCCGGAACACTGATATTCCCGAGTGCCTGCTTAATGACATCGATATCAATACCTTCTGTCACAGCCGAAGCAATTGCGCAGAGTGCGTTATAAACGTTGAACTTGCCCGGAAGAGCTACGAAGACATCGCATTTATAGTAGTTGCACTCGAGCTCGAAAACAGTACCCGTTACATGTCCTCTTCTCTCAGGTCTTAAATTCCTTGCTGTAAAATCAGCATCGCCTTCTACCGAATACGTAATGAGACCGGTCTTGCCCTTGCAGTATTCAATTACCTTTTCTGCAACACTGCAGTCAAGATTTAAGATGCCCATATCACAGTTATCGAAGATCTTAAGCTTGCAGGATAAGTAGTCCTCCATATCAGGATGCTCGTTAGGTGCAATATGGTCTTCGTAAAGATTGGTAAAAGCCGCTGTACGGTATCTGATGCCTCTTACCCTGTCGAGCTTTAAAGCCTGCGACGAGACCTCCATCACAAGGCTCGATGAATTGTTCCTCGTAAGGACATCCATCATGTCATAGAGTTCTCTTGATTCAGGAGTGGTATGCGCAGCATGTGTCTTGTGTCCTGCAATGATATTGCAGACTGTACCGACAAGGCCTGTATCCCTGCCGCTCTGCTCGAGAATGGCTCTTAACATGAATGCGGTAGTTGTCTTGCCCTTTGTTCCGGTAATGCCGTAAATGGCAAGTTTATTCTCAGGATGCTCGTAAAAATTCGCGCAGAGATCTGCCAGATGCTTATGCGTGTCATCTATCTCGATAACACTTAAGAAATTCTCTTTGGCGAGGCAATCCAGTTCATCAGCTGAAAGGCATGTTCTGTTCTTATCTACAACGATTGCGGAAGCGCCCTTCCCGGCTGCCATTGAGGCAAACGAATGACCGTCAACGGTAAAGCCCTGAACGCATACGAAAAGCGAACCTATGGCTACCTTTCTGGAGTCATACTCGACAGATGTGATCTCCTTGTTAAGATCACCTGAAATCAGCTCATAATCTATGCTGTTAAGAACTTCCAAGAGTTTCATTTCCACTACCTCTGCCGCTTCCTGTTTTGGGCGGTATTCCACCGACAAATATATTAAAACAAAAAGTTCAATATCTTATGTGGCAAAAACAATGAAATTCATGTAAAGGTGCCTCCCATGTTTGTGCGTGAGAGCACTAGTTCTCTCTTCGTTTATTGTTGTTTGAGCCTGCTACGCCGTCTTCACCGGCGGTATCAACTACAGTTGATGAGTTTGCTGCATCGGTCTGCTTGGTATAGTCCACAGGAACTGTACTGGACAGCTTAACGTGGATGATCTCGCCCGCTTTTACGGTCTGGCCTGAAGCTACGCTCTGGCTGATGCATACGCCCTTGATGTCGCTGTCCTTGTCGATCTTGCAGTTGAGGTTCATCTTAAGGCATGCTTCAACACATTCGATCGCTGACATTCCCGCCATGTTGGGCACTCTCGTCGTGAGCATTTCCTCTTCCGGAACATTCTCAGGATAGAGTACAACGACACCCGTCTTATAAAGTGTTTTGTAATAGTCAGGATATGTTCTCGCAACGATCGTCTCGGAATTCATGTCGAGCGTTCCGTAGAGGGTGGAAAGACCGTTTACGGAGATCTTCGAGGCAGCCTGTGATGCAGGCAGTCCGTCAACCTTCTGAACGTACCATTCCTTAAGCATCTCGCTGTATTCTTCTTCTGTGAATTTTCTCTCAACACCCATGTATGAGAGCGTGCCTTCTACGATCTTTGCCGCAGTGGATGCCGCAGACGAAGAACCTACCGCCTTATCTCTCGGTTTGTTGATTACTACGAGAACAGCGATCTTAGGGTCATAAGCAGGTGCGTAGCATGAGAATGAGAGCACGTGCAGTCCTTTAAGTTCACCGACGTCTATCGTGGATGTTGATGTCTTACCGGCGACCGCATAACCTGCGACTTTACCTGCTGAACCGGTACCGTCGGAGACAACGCCTTCCATCAGTTTTCGAACTCTTCTGCATGTGTCTTCGGAGAACACCGTGCGGACTACTTCAGGCTCGATCTCATCCACGATATTTCCTTCAGGATCCGTAATGTACTTGACGATATGCGGAACAAGAAGGTCACCGCCGTTAACGATGGCGCAGTAGGATGTGATGAGCTGGATAGGCGTAACCGTTGAAGACTCGCCGTAAGACAAAACGGACATGTCGACTTTCGACGGATTCTTATGGAATATGCCCTTACCTTCAGCAGGAAGATCGATGCCGGTTACATCGTAGAAACCGAGCATTCGGACATATGAATAATACTTGGTTATTCCGATCTTCTGGGCGAGCTGCGCGAAGACAGGGTTGCATGAGTTCTCGAACGCTTTAGTGAGCGTCTCTTCACCATGGTTAAAGCCTGCTGTCTTCTGCATCCAGCAGGAGATCGTGTGCTGTTCGGAAAGCTTTAACGGAGCATCGTTGAAGGTCTGGTCTTCCCTTGCAAGGTTTTCCTCAAAAGCCATGCAGGTCGTAAGAGCCTTGAACGTTGAACCCGGCTCGTATGTATCGGATACACAGCGGTTGCGCCATGCATTTGCCATTACATATTTGACTCTTGTATCGGCATCCATGTAATTCCAGGCTTCTTCGCCGACACCATAGGGTCTTGCATAAGGATCGTTAAGATCGTAGTTAGGGATCGATACCATCGCATAAATGGCGCCGGTATAAGGATTCATAACGATCGCGCAGACACCGTCTATCGGGTCGAATTTGTCATAGGCTTCCTTCGCGGCTTCCTCAGCGATTCTCTGGATACTGATATCGATGTTGGTAACGATGCTGTTACCGTCGGAAACTGCAATTGAAGTCGCATCAGAATAAGGCAGAACGCCGCCCGTGATCTCGTCCGTCTCTGAATATCTGTAACCGTCATCACCGGACAGGATCGTATTGTAATATGCTTCAAGTCCGTAAAGACCGTTAAGGCTTACACCGTCGTTCTTTGCGTAGCCTACGACCTGTGAAGCAAGGCTTCCGTAGTTATAGTATCTCTGGGGAACGGCAACGAAAGCAAAACCCTTGACCTTGTTATCTTTTGCCCATTTCGAGAACTCGTCCTTCTTCTCAGCGGAAATGTTCTTCATGACGTCGCATCCGGCAACCTCATTACGCTTATCGGTCTTATCCGTGGGATCCACCGGGATCATCTTATCGAGCTTCTCGTAATTGACGCCAAGGATACTTACGACACCGTCCATGATCTGCTGTCTGTCCATAAGTGTCGAAGTGACCATCTTGGGTGAGCAGATGAGCGTGTAGTCGTATGTATTGGAAGCAAGCGGAACCATGTTCGCGTCGTAGATGACGCCTCTGCTCGCACTGTATGTTACGAGCGTCCACTGTTCATCAGCGGCAGCTCTTGCATACTTGTCATAATCGGTAACAGTCGTGCGGTAAAGGTTGAAGAGCAGATAGACGGTATATAAAACGACGACAACAGCCACAATGCCGATCCACATCTTTGCATATATGCTGCGGTTTGCCGGTTTGGATTGTGCCTGATTCTCCTGCCCGTTTTCCGGAGAGCCGTCTGTGGGCTCTTTTATCTGCTCCCTCTTTATCCCGGAAATACTTCCGACGGGATTGCTGCCATTACTTATCCGGATGCGCGGCATAGTAATCAGCCAATGCGTCCTTGGAATCCTTGAACGCTTCCTCATTTATTCCATCAGAGTTATAGTTGATCCTTGTCTTCAATGAATCCGTATTCGGGATCGGGAGGCTTATTACCTGGTTCATGTTAGGATCCTGCATTCCGAGTGCAATTGCGCGCGCACGGATAACGTCCATGTCGGCTACACCGTTCGCATTCTCTTCTGCGTTGACTATCTCTCTTTTAACGGTATTTATCTGGTCTTTAAGATTTGAATTGTCTCTTGCAAGCTCTGAGATCTCCGTCTGCGGATAGAGAAGCAGCATGACAAAGACACCGATAGCTATAACAAGTATTATCGATATGATGGTCTCGAAAAGCTTTCTCCTGGTAAGTCTTCTGCTCTTCTTCTTATTCTCTAATCTCGTCTGCGGATCTTCATGTTCTTTCGCATACTGGACTGATCTCTCCTGAACGTCTTCATAAGAAGCTACGCCGGACGGACCCTGTTCCCTGTATGGTTCTTCGATGATAAGAGGCTCATCTTGAGTAAGGTAAGGATCGTAAGGAATAATCTGTCCTTCGGTATATTTGAAGTTCGACTTTCCGGCAGACAGCACTTCGTTAAGCGCTTCATCCTGTGCGCCTACATCGAAGCTTTTGATTTTTCTTTTCGATGCTGTCTTGACTGCCATTACTGATTCTTACCTTTACTTAGTTCTTAGTTGTATTGCTCGTTATCGTTCCTCTCAAACACTCTGAGCTTCGAGCTTCTGGATCTCGGATTGATCTCAACTTCCTCATCCGTCGGTTCGATCGGTTTCTTCGTTATCACCGTGCCGAGCGACTTCTTTCCGCAAACGCAGACGGGGAAATCACGCGGACACGTGCAGGGATTCTCTGCCTTTCTGAACGCTTCCTTTACGATACGGTCCTCCAAAGAATGGAATGAGATGACCGCGAATCTTCCGCCCGGTTTGAGCTTTCTGATTCCGTCGTTCAAAAGTGTTTCCAGACCGTCAAGCTCGTGATTGACTTCGATCCTTATTGCCTGGAAGCATCTCTTTGCAGGATGCTGGTCCTCGCCTCTGCCGTGGCCCGGCATATAATCCTTTATAGCCTGCGCAAGTTCCGTAGTCCTTGTGAAAGGCTTTGTTCTTCTTCTCTCGACGATGCCGTCTGCGATCCTTCCCGCATGATGCTCTTCGCCGTATTCCCTGAAGATCCTCTCTAATTCATCTCTTGAATATCTGTTTACGACTTCAGCTGCCGTAAGCCATTCGTCGGGATCCATTCTCATGTCCAAAGGACCGTTCTTCATATATGAGAAGCCTCTCTCGGCTGTATCAAGCTGATAAGAAGATACGCCAAGATCTGCCATGATGCCGTCGACCTTGCCGATCTTAAGGCTTCTTATAATGTCATCTATATCTTTATAGTCAGACTTAACGGGCATCCAGTTGAGTCCTGCAAACGCAGCCTTACGCTCCATGCATGCAGCAAGAGCGGCGCCGTCCTTATCGATCGATACAAGGATACCCTGTCCCTTCATTCTTCTTGCGATCTCAGCGCTGTGGGACCCGCCGCCTGCCGTACAGTCGACATAGATGCCGCCCGGTCTTACGTTAAGCGCATCAACCGTCTGGTAAAGAAGAACCGGAATGTGATCAAAATCAGAGACCTTCAACATAATACTTCGTCTCCAATCCTTCTATGCTGCTGAGGTCGTGATCCTCATTGTCATAGAAACTCTTAGTGCAGATGTCCAGCTTACCGTCGTCATTAAATACACAGATCTCATCGCCCGGCTTGGCACCGATCCTGTCCCAAAGCTCGCTGTTGACAGAGATCCTGCCCTGGGAATCGACGCTTACTTCACAAGCCTCACCGATGATAGCTCTCTTGATCTTACGGGCGTTGGCGTCCATAGTGTTGAGCTTTGCGAGCTGTGTCTTAACTACGTTCTCAAAATGATCCTTCGAGTAAACGCACAAATAGCCGACATCGAGGCTGTTTGTTACTACAACCTCTGCGCCGAGCAATTCTTTTTGCTTAGCAGGGATAAAAAATCTCCCTTTAGCGTCTACTTTCTTAATGTCTCTCATTCTGAGTCTTTCGTTTTTTCTTGATTTTGTGCTAAAGTGGGGGCCGCGGTCTCAATTTGAGCCACTTTCCTCCACCAGAATGGGAATTATCTCCCCGAATCACCACACATCTGTATTCTATTCGTAATCTTTTTTTAACGCAAGGGGGTTTTTGTAATTTTTTGGAAATTTGTTAAATATTTTTTCTATATCATTTCAGGGGTGTTCTGTTCGACAAAAACCGCCTTGGTTGAGGGGATTTTTCGCTGCCACGGACCGAAAAAAGGTACTAAAACGGCCCAAAACTGACACACTATTACCTCAATTTGACTCTTAGGCATCAACAAACAGGAGCTGTCTCAAAGATCAGCCCCTGCATGTGTCTGTGGTATGTGTTTTCGAGTCCCCGGTCTGCTTATACCTTCTTGTAACGCCGGTTAAGAATTGTTGCTTCAAATGTTGCTCTTTGTGTCCGTCTAGAAGGCAACAGATAAGGCAACATTGGCAATGTTGCTCTAAATGTTGCTCTTTCTGTCCGCTTAGAAGGCAACAAATCCTTAATTGGGAGTTCAGGCGGTCCAAGGACATCTTACTTCCCGTCAGGATCAGCCTCTTCCCACGCAAAACGCCCGTCATCCGTCACGTCGAATTCCGCGTAATAGTTGTTAAGGTTATCCCCTATCCCACAGCACGCGATCCTGTAATGACCGGGATTAAGCTTTCCGCCATAAGGAAACAGGCTGTAGGTAAGAGTGTCGCTTGCGCCCGGCGATAATTCATGGCCGAGATCATGGACCATGTTCTCGTTTACATAAGGCACATAGTACCATGCGCCGCCGACCAGGATCTGGATCGTGTAATACTCGCCAAAACAAAAGACATTATCTGTAAGATTCTCTATCTTAACCGTAATACCTTTACCTTCATTGTAGTCAACACAGAACACCTGAATGTTATCAATACCGACACCTTCATTTATGGGAATAAGATCTTTCTTTTTATAACCGTTAACCTTGCCGCATGAGCAGAATACAAGGCAGGTGATCAGGCTAAGGGTTGTTAAAAATATCAAGCGTCTCATAACATCATCCCCTTTCCTCATAAGATCAGGCATAGAGTTTTGCCAGATTGATTCCGAATAAGGCAAACATCTTCTCCGCATCTTCTCTGTTACCGTATTTGTAATAAACACCGTCGGACTGCCAGATATTACAGCCGTCAGATGCAAGTGCAACCGTTACCATATTTCCGTCAGCAAACGTCAATCTCAAAGTTGCCCAGGGACAGCCTGAAGGCGTATGTTTCTTTGCGTTCTTTATTGTGCTGCCCAAGTAGCTCAGCTTAACCGGATCTTCTAATCTGTATGTCTTGCCCTTAACGGTCAATTCCGCCAGTTTTATCTCGACTATCTGTTCCGGAGCGATCGGGTCGACTCCGAAGAAGTCACAGACTTTCCTGATCTTAGCTGCTAATTCTGCCGCATCTTCGGGAGCAATATAGTTATTCTTGAACATATCATCACCGGCAGACCCGATAGTATAACGCTGTCCCCAAAGAGAGCCGTCTTTTGCCAAAGTCCAGCTGTCCTCAACGCCGTCATGTTTCCAATAAAACCGGACAGGCATCATATCATCATAGGGATAGACTTGATACTCTTTATCCTGAACACGCGCGACAGCCCGGTTGACCGCAGCTTTCCAGTCTTCCTGATCTTCAGGAGCATACCAGCCTTCGAAGCCTTCAAGATGCTCAGCTTCTGACAGAAACATCAGTACGGCTACCGTGCCGTCAGGTATTTCGACATTATACTTATGAAGCATTCTGATCCTGTCATCCGTATCGTTAAATGTTTCCTTCGTTACATCCGATGCGCCGGTTCCGTTTATTATGCGTTCCGTAACGGTCTTTGTCTCAACGGCCGTTTCAACCGAAGCATCTTCACGGTTATTCATCAGAAAAAACAATACGGCACAACCTGCCACGACTAAGACTGTCGCAGCCATTCCGATATACATGAACAGAGGGTTGTTGAGCTTAGAGCCCTGATAATGCTCAGCTTCATCAATGTAGTTCGCATCGATGTTTTCGAGTGATGCGAAAAAGTCTTCTCTTCTCATACATCGAACCCCCTTTCAATAAGAAACCCGCGGAGTTTGAGCCTGATGCGGCGGAGCTCGACTGACACATTATTCGCACTGATCCCCATCCTTTTTGCGATTGCTCCTATATCATCCGCATACCAGTAACGGCGGACGAACATTACTCTCTTATCCTCAGGAAGGTTTCTTAAGAATTCATTGATCGCACCTTCCATCTGCTTCATCATCATCTCGTCATCAGGACCGGGCATATCAGATGCGACATCACCGAGCTCATCAAGGATCAGTTCGATCTGGCTGCCGCCACGCTTTTGAGTCTTATTCTCTTTATATCTGTTAAGTGAGATATTCCTTACTATCTTTCCCAGAAAAGCCGACAGAAACACAGGCCTTTGCGGAGGCATTGAATTCCATGCCTTGTTATAAGTGTCATTAACGCACTCATCGGAGTCCTCTTTGTTGCAGAGGATATTATATGCGATCGCGAAACAGTACCTGCCATACTTCAGATCAGTCTCTGTTATGGCCTGTTCATCACGATCCCAATATAAACTTACGATACCTTCATCAGTCATTGATTGCCTCCTTCACTTATTATAGACAACTTTGGGAGGCGGATATGACAAACTATTTTTAAGAAGAATACACTGTCCTATCTATTTCGGCCATTAACGATTCAACATCTGAAGACCTGGTTTCAGCGGGAACACTATAATCAATACTTGAATCATTATAGACTTCAATACCTGCAATATATATGACAATTCCGTTCTCATAATAACCATCGTCCTGTAATCTATGACGTTGTTCCACCGTATAAATAATCCCCCCAAAACAACTATCATATGCAGTGGTTCCTCCGTCCTTCAAAGTTTTTCTACGGGGAAAGAAGATAAAAACAACAACGAGAAATAATATTATCAATATAACTGCGTCTTTTTTACTAATTCTTTTCTTATCAACAAAATCGCTCATATTCACCTCGAAGCACCTCCATTATTCTCAAACCTACAATAACACTCCACATAAATATGACGTTTAATATTGCAAGGGCAAATAAGCAGGCACATAGACAAAAACTCGATCTTCTGTTTTGACTTGATAGTGGTATCTGCATTAACATTAATCCCCAAACCACCGGGGGCCATTGAGGAAAAAATAGCTCAAACACAAGAAACCGACAACTAGCTTTGTCATTCGTGAATTATTCATATCCTGTTTTACTGTTCAATATGCTCATTTCTCCACCTGCGTTAATATCTCCCCGATCTCAGGATACGACGGGATCGCGCCCGGTCTTTGAACACTTATGGAGCAGTAGCGGTTGGAGAAATCCAGGCACTCTTTAATAACAGATAAAGGACACGAAGCAATATCATCTCTGCCGAGCTTTAATGAATGCATCTTCCAAAGGAACGATCCGATGAAAGCGTCACCCGCGCCCGTAGTATCTGTCGCTTTGACAGCCGGTCCGACTGAATCGACAGAGCCGTTGAGGTTATAAGCCGTGGCGCCGTCCTTGCCTTTTGTAAGGATCACTAATTTGACGCTGCCGGTAAAGAGTGAAGGGATTGCCCTTTCAACCGATGACTCGCCTGTTATGAATTCAAGTTCCTCGTCTGAGATCTTGAGGATGTCGCAGTCGGGAAGGAATTCCCAAATGACTCTCTTAAGTTCATCTTTGTCATCCCAGAGCATGAACCTCAGATTAGGATCGAAGCTTACGATCGCGCCCTGTCTTCTTGCGAGAGTTATCGCGGTGCGGTGTGCGTCCTTCATAGGAAAATCGCCTAAGGACACACTGCAGAAATGGAGCGCGAAGCAGTCATCAAGCATCTCTCCTGTTACTTCCGAAGGCTCGAAAAGCATATCCGCCGAAGGATTCCTGTAGAATGAGAACACTCTGTTGCCGTCCTTTGCAAGACTGACAAATGCGAGCGCGGTATTTGCCTCATCCGTGTAACTTATATAAGACGTATCAACGCCTGCTTCATTCAAAGTTCTAGTGATGACATTTCCAAAGGGGTCATCCCCTAACTTTGTCAGCATCCTGGACTTGCCGCCGAGTTTAGAAAAAGCGCCGCACACATTAGCGGGCGCGCCACCTGTCGCAGGAGAGAACGCTCCAACCTCATGGAATTCGCATCCGGTCTTGTCAGGAATAAAATCTATAAGCGCTTCGCCGATCGCGACCAGAGTGTCGTTCAAGCGCAAGGAATAAACTTTGGCAGATGCGCCATTTACAGCAACCCTCACCTGTCTGTATTCAGGATAGAATCTCGTGCTCATGACATAACGGCCATCGTTAACATAGATCTCCAGCGAAGATGCATCAGCGATGATCTTAAGTTCCTTAAGTTCTTTCACAAGGATCTTTCTTGACATCCTGCCATAGCCTTCACCGTTTGTGAAATGCAGATCCAAAACGCCTGATGCTTTATTCCAAGTGATCTCAGCGCCTGATACCGCAACTGATACTTCAGACGAACAACCGGCACAGTCAAGTTCGAAAGGAAGTCCTTCCCAAGCCTCGCCTTCAACGGTCTTTGACGAACGTCTTACAGCATCTAATTCTCTTACCGGTTTCTGGCAGATCTTTCCGTCTTCACCCAAAGACAGTTCACGCGGCAAAGTAAGGCAGTGCTGCCAGCCGAGTTCTGTCGTCGGATTGGTATATGAACCGTCGCCGATCCCCATCCAGCCTATGAGAAGTCTTCTTCCGTCAGGTGCGACAAATGTCTGCGGAGCATAGAAATCGAAGCCGTAATCGAACTCTTCAAAATCAGAAAGCGTGCCGCCTTCCAAAGTAAAATATCCGCTCTGGAAAAGATTCTGATATTTATATTCGCCCTGAGGAATTCCCTGCGGACAGAATGCGAGGAACGTCTTATCACCCAGAGTAAACATATCAGGGCATTCCCACATAAAGCCCATGTCTGGCGCCGACAGACATTCCTTATATTCAAATGAATCGATGCTCTTGCCTTCATAGAGAAGCACGCATCCTTTATCATCCTTCGTTCGTGCGCCCAGTACCATCTTATATACTCCGTCTTCGATCCACACCTTGGGATCTCTTACGTGACAGGAACAGAATTCCGGATAGTCACTGTTCCGGAGGAGGACATTTTTCGAGGACATGGAAGCGCCGTCAGGAGACGAGACGTGGATGGCATTCGCGCCGCGCCCTTCGAGCACATAATCGTGATTACCTTCCTCCATGACGTTGCCTGTATAGAAGAAATCGATGTGATCTTTGGAAGGCAATGCACAGCCCGAGAACACGCCGTCACGGTCTTCGGGAATGTCGGCATCAAGAACGATGCCCTTGTATTTCCAGGAGAGAAGGTTCGTACTCACATAGTGGCCCCAGCGGCGTACGCTTTCGCCATTGGGAGTGCCGGGTGAATACTGGAAATAGACATGATAAAGGCCGTCAAAAAAGCACAATCCGTTAGGGTCGTTCATCCATCCTTCAGGAGGTTCGATATGAAGATTCTGTCTCCATTTGCCCTTCATGTTGTGCCTCCGACACTACATATTTCGGTTGATCGAAATGTTCAGCATTACTCCGAATGCCATAAAGTTAATGAGCATCGCCGTGCCTCCCAAGCTCATGAAAGGAAGCGGGATTCCCGTGATCGGGAGAAGACCTACAGCCATGCCCATGTTCTCGATGAAGTGGAATGCGAAATATCCTGTAAATCCGGTCATCATATAAGAGCAGGATTTTGACTTGACCTTCGCAGCTACATAAAGGCATCGGCAAAGGAAGAAGAACGCCAGGATTATAACTGTCGTCGTTCCGATAAATCCCATGTGCTCTGAGATGGCGGCGAAAATAAAGTCAGATTCCTTAACCGGAACCGGCGTTAAGATGCCTGTGTGGTTGCCGGAAAGACCACCTGATGCTATCGCGAGCTGCGACTGCTGGAGATTATACTCAGACTGCGGTGACGAGCCCTGGAACAGGAGGGATAAGATCCTCTCCTTCTGGTAAGGCTTCAGATAGAAGGACCATACCAAAGGGACAACGATAACGACAAAGGATGAGAATGCGAGAAGAAAGTATCTGTATCTTACTCCCCATGCAAACAGCATGCAGATAAACGTAAATACGATAACCATCGCGGTACCGAAGTCAGGCTGCGCGAGGATAAGGAGCATCGGCGGTGCATAAACGGCCGCCATCTTACCGAAGCCCTTGAGCATGGTTACTTCTTTGTTATGCATCTGTTCGAAGATATCTGCCGCGAGCATGACAAGACCGATCTTCGCAAGCTCTGAAGGCTGGAAGTTACCGATGACAGGGAGCTTCAGCCATGAGTCGGCGCCCCAGACGCCGGCAAGTGAATAACCGTCGATGGGAACAAGTATCAGCAGGAACAATGCAGCCGCATAGATTATCCGTCCTACAACCTTAAGCAGGTGTTCATCGAGCAAACTGATTATGAGTGCAGCTATAACGCCGCCTACGGTAGCGACTATCTGTCTGTAGTAGTTTCCGGGATATGCGGCATAGCCTTTGGACAAAACTCTCTGAAGAACATAAAGGCCTATTATCGTCATGGTAAGAACCGGCACGACAAGATAATAGTCGACGGCCTTAAGACCGTCTTTCCCGCGAAGTCTTACAACGCCGGAACCTACTTTGCTCATCAGCCCTTCTTTTCCTCAGTCAATTCGACATAGAGCTTCCTGGGAAAACCCCTCTTCTCAAGCCTCTTTGCTCTTGCATATGCAATGTAAAGGAGCGCGGCAATGATCAGGATAAGTGACAGGAGCTGTGAAGTTCTGATGCCCGTATTTCCGATATAAAGTGAATCCGTTCTCATTCCCTCGATAAAGAATCTTGCAGTTCCGTAAAGTGCGAAATAAGCGCAGGATGTCTCGAAAGGAATCTTGGAATGCTTTCTTATGTACATAAGGATGAAGAAGATCGCAAGGTCAGCCAAAGACTCGTAAAGGAATGTCGGATGAACCGGCATTGAAGATACGAGAGTAGGACAGTTGGTACGAAGATAAGCTTCTACCGTGGAGCTTGTCATACCCCAGGGAAGAGTCGTATTGGTGCCGAAGCACTCCTGGTTGAAGAAGTTGCCCCATCTGCCGATAGCCTGGCCCAGAGGGAGATATACAATACAATAATCTGCAAGTTCCCTGAAAGGGATCTTCCTGATGCGGCACATAACAATGCCGCCGATAAATACGAGGATAACGCCGCCGTAGATCGCAAGTCCGCCGTTCCTCAAGTTGAATATCTCAAGGGGATTCTTGGTATAGAAATCAAGATTGCATGCGACGAAATATAATCTGGCACCGATAATGGCACAGGGGATTATCATGAGGATCGTATCGTAAACAAGACCTTCCGGGAAATTCAGATCCTTTGCCTGCTTAACTGCAAGTACTACAGCCAGTACCAAAGCCAGTGCGATCAGAATGCCGTACCAGTAAACTTCGATGCTGCCAATGGTAAAAGCAACAGGGTTAACATTCAGGTCGATTCCAAGACCCGGAAATTTAACTTCTACAAAATTCATCATGTTTCCTTATCCTCCGGAGCCCCCTTAGGGGTCAGTAAATCCCTGATATATTACCACAAAATAAATAATATGGCTTTTTATGGTCTTAATTCACGGCTGAATTGAGGTTTTTGACATACTCCAACGCCTGCGCCTTATTAAGGTTTACGGCATTTATGAGTTCTTCCCTGGACGTCATCTTCGATTCGGGTCTTAAAAAGTGCATGAGCTCAACTTCAAGCTTTGCTCCGTATATATCTTCGTCGAAGTCGAAAATATAAGTCTCCACTACGTCATTTACCGCATCTTCCAGAGTCGGTCTCCTGCCGATATTGGTTACGCCGTAAAGAGTCCTCTGCCCCAAATGCACGCGGGATACATAAACGCCTCTTCTGACGACGAATTTGTCTTCCGGTACGATGAGGTTAGCCGTAGGAAAGCCCATTTCCCTTCCCATCTGTTTGCCCTTAACGCATCTTCCCGTATAGATATAGTTCCTTCCGCCGCAAAGAGCCCTTGCAAGATCGGCATCGCCTTCTGAAAGTGCGTCTCTTAACCATGTAGTTGAGATCTTTTTGTCAGTGCCTTCAAGAAGGTGGTCCTTAACGACGATCACGCGGATATCGTTCTCTTTTGCGAACTCTTTTATCATGGTGACATCGCCCCTGGCATCCTTGCCGAACCGGTAATCCTCGCCCATTATGAGCGTATCGGCAATACAGCGGTAGAGGATAACGTTCTTCAGATATTCCTCAGGTTCCATATCCTTTACTTCGTTGAAATCCAGTACCAGTAGTTCATCCGCACCTGTGCGGCTTACGAGATCCAATCTTTCTTCTGCTGTATAAAGAGTCTTGCTGTCCTGCTTAAAAAGATTCCTGAATGTCTGGACCGTTGATGTCAGGCCGTCTCTTTCAGCAACCGAGACAGCTTTTCTGATTATGTCCAGGTGCCCCATATGAAGGCCGTCGAACATTCCCAAGGCGATTACTCTTCCCTTTGTTCCCAAAGGCAGATCGTTAAGGCTGTAGGTATTGCATACTTTAATCATGTGCGTAGAGCCTCTCGATCCTCATCACAAGATCACCGTTCTCGACAGCAGGGAAAACGACCGCGATAAGCTTGTCTTCCGATGTTGCCCTGTAGTATATGCGTTCTTCGCCTTCGATCTTTACGTTGATCGGGAAAGCGATCTTTCTGCCGAATTTAATGTCTTTTGTCTGCTTGGGATCGAGCTTTATCTCAGGCAGGAAGCTTATGGTCTCTGCTGCATCTCTTACGAATGAGAAATCACCTGCTTCCGCCATCTTCTCGAGTTCATCAGGTGTAAATGCATCCTTAACGTTAAACTGCCCGTTGACGGTTCTTCTCAAGGATTCGGCATAAGCGCCAAAGCCAGTGATATCACCAAGATCAGAGCAGATCGTTCTGATATATGTGCCCTTGGAACACATGCAGTCAAAGTCTATAGCAAAGCCCTTATCACGCTTCATGATATCCGTGATGTCAAGCGAATAGATAGTAATGGGAGCAGGCTTAAGATCCGGCATCTCGCCTTTTCTCGCAAGCTCATAAGCCTTTACGCCGTCGATCTTTTTTGCAGAATATGCGGGCGGGAGCTGCTCTTTGGTTTCCTTGACTTTTAATGCCGCGTTACGGATAAGTTCGTAGTCAGACTTTTCGAGCTGCTCTAAAACATCGGCAGAAGGATAGTTCTCAGACGTGATCTCGCCGGTCTTATCCATCGTATCCGTTTCCGCACCGAAAATGCATCTGCACGAATACCCCTTGTCGAAGCCTTCGCAGAACCTTAAGAACTTTAATCCCTTGCCGACGAACACGGGAAGAAGACCCGTTGCGAACGGATCTAATGTTCCCAGATGCCCTACTTTACGTGTGCCGAGGAGTCTGCCGACAAAGCGGTCAGTCTTAAAGGACGTCCATCCTTCAGGCTTATCTACAAGGATGAATCCGTCTTGAATCATAAGGTAGCCTGAACCCTCTTAATTACTTCTTCCGCGAGTTCATTGATGTCGCCGGATGCGTTAAAGCCTGCGGCTCTTAAATGTCCGCCGCCGCCAAAGCCTGCTGCAAATGCACTGCAGTCGAAGTATTCCTGAGATCTGACATTTCCTCTGATCTCGCCGTTCTCAAGTTCTCTTAAAACGATTGCGAGTTCGACGCCGTCGATATCACGCATTGCGGATACCACATCATCAACGCCGTCAGGTCCTGCGCCGCATTCAACAAACTGGGAGTAAGGAACTACAGTTAATGCGAACTTGTCGTCGCAGAAGAACCTTACCTCAGATCTGGCCTTAGCGGACAGGCAGAACTTTGGCTTTGATTTGCGGTCGAAAAGGTTGTAGCAGACCTGTGAGATATTGCCTCCGAGATCTATGAGCGCGCCTGCTGTCTCAAGCGTCTCGGGATGTGTGTTCGTGAAAGTGAATCTTCCGGTATCGGTAACGATCCCGGCAAGAACCGCCTTTGCGGCATTGGGGGCAAGGACTTCCTTAATATCCCTGCCTGTGATGTCAGCGATCTGAAGAGCGACATAGTAGACCATCTCGCTCGCAGATGAACTGTCCGGATCGATCCACATATTGTCTGATCTGGTCGTTACGGAAGCGTGGTGATCGATAACAAGCTTAGTATCTACCGAATCGTAGATAGCACCGCTAATACCCATTCTCGAACTGTCCGAGATATCAGTTGCGACAACCAAACCGATCTTCTTACCGTGTATGGTTCCATTCGCAGCAAATTCTCTTGCCTCGTCAGTATCACCGTCGGGACGGAAGAGATATTCGCTGATTCCTAAAAATTCCATATTCTCAGGCAGAGCTTCAGGAATAGCTACATATGCATCTGCTCCCAAAGACCTGAAAATACTGACAATGCCGGTGCTGGAACCGACGCAGTCACCGTCAACGCTTCTATGCGGGAAGACAAGGACGGCTTCATTGCCGGCCTTGAGCTTCTCTATAACGCTTAAGATGTTATTGGCAGTTCTTCTGCTGCCTTCCTTATAGCGTTCTCTCATTAATTACTCCGATCTAAGACAGCCCTATGGGCAGGAGATCACTCTTCTGCCTGACTGTCGTCACGCTTGCCTTCTCTTTCTTCTCTGGCAAGACGTCTTGCTTCATCTTCCTTGATCGTCTTATCGATCAAAGCTTCCATCCTGAGCGCGTCGTTAAGCGTGTTATCAAGCTTGAAACTGAATTCGGGAGCAACTCTTAAGTTGATCTCCTGAACAGTCTCGTAACGGATAAATCCTTTAGCATGCTCTATGGCTTCCATCGCTTCCTTCTGTGTCTTCTCGTCACCGTAGACTGAGATAAACACAGTGGCATGCGACAGATCCCTGCTCATCTTAACGGACGTAACAGATGTCAGCAAAGGAACTCTGGGATCCTTTAACTTGGTTGAGATAATCGTGGAGACGATCTTCTGGATCTCGTCCCCAACTATCTCAGGTCTTCTGCTTTTCATATCAGTCCCTCTTAACTTCAACGTTACCGAATGCTTCGATAATGTCTCCGATCTTTATGTCGTTATACTTCTCGACTGTAAGACCGCACTCGTGTCCGGATACGACTTCTCTTACGGAATCCTTTTCATGCTGCAATGAGCCGAGGACACCGGTGTAAACAACGACGTCATCTCTGATGACTCTTACGTTGGAAGATCTCTGGATCTTACCGTCTGTTACATAGCAGCCGCCGATAGTACCGATGCCGCTGACCTTGAAGAGCTGTCTGACTTCCGCATGGCCCCAGACAACTTCTTCGATCTTCGGAGCGAGCATACCCTTCATGGCGTTCTCGACATCCTCGATAGCGTTATAGATGACGCTGTAGAGTCTGATATCTACGCCTGTCTCTTTTGCCTTATCGATGATCATCTGAGAAGGTCTTACGTTGAAGCCGATGATGATGGCGTTGGATACGTCAGCAAGAACGATATCTGATTCGTTGATCGCGCCGACACCGCCGTGGATAACGTTGATCTTAACTTCCTCATTTGTAAGCTTTTCGAGGGACTGCTGAACTGCTTCGACTGAGCCCTGTACGTCAGCCTTGATGATGATATTGAGATCTTTGACATCGCCTGCTGCCATCTGTGCTGCGAGCGTATCAAGGCTCATCTTTGATGATCTGTGGAGCTGCTCTTCTCTCTGCTTGATCTTACGCTTTTCAACGAGCTGTCTTGCAGTCTTATCGTCATCTACCGCAAAGAGGATCTCACCTGCCTGGGGAACCTCAGGAAGACCTAAGATCTCTACAGGGATGGAAGGACCAGCCTTCTTGATAGGCATACCCTTATCGTCGTACATAGCTCTTACGTTACCTAAGATAGGTCCGCATACGACTGTATCGCCCTGTCTCAATGTACCGCGCTGAACGAGAACGGATGCGACAGGACCTCTGTTCTTATCGAGCTTAGCCTCGATAACGGCACCCTTTGCCTGACCCTTAGGATCGGCCTTGAGCTCCATGACATCTGCTGTAAGGAGTACATTTTCGAGAAGGTCATCAATACCTGTTCCCTGCTTAGCTGAGATAGGTACCATGATCGTCTGGCCGCCCCACTCTTCGCAGATTAGTCCGTAGTTTGTAAGCTCCTGCTTAACTCTGTCAGGATTTGCGCCCGGCTTATCGATCTTGTTGATCGCAACGATGATCTCTGTGTTTGCAGCCTTGGCGTGGTTGATAGCTTCGATCGTCTGAGGCATTACGCCGTCGTCTGCAGCTACAACGAGGATCGCGATATCCGTGAACTGCGCACCTCTTGCTCTCATGGTCGTGAATGCTTCGTGACCCGGAGTATCGAGGAATGTGATCTGACGGCCCTTAAGTCTTACGGTGTAAGCACCGATCTTCTGCGTGATACCGCCGGCTTCTCCTTCAGTAACGTTTGAAGATCTGATCTTATCGAGGAGTGATGTTTTACCGTGGTCAACGTGACCCATGACAACGACAACCGGAGGTCTTGTCTCGAGGTTCTCCGGATTATCCTCATCAACGAAGAGGATATCTTCCTCTGTCTTCTCCTCTAAGAGCTCGGCGTTGATGCCGAAGCTGTCTGCAACGAGGCATGCAGTATCGAAGTCCAACTCCTGGTTGATCGTAGCCATAACTCCGAGCTTCATCAAAGCCATGATGATGTCAGAGCTCTTCTTGCCGATACCTTCAGCGAACTCCTTAACTGTAATGAATGCAGGGATCTTGATCTCCGTGATGACCTGCTCTACTACAGCCTGCTGTGTCTCCTGCTTCTTTTTCTTCTTCTTGAATGAGAAATCATCATAATCACCGTCGCTGTTAACACGTCCCGTGAACTGCGATGTGCGTGACTGCTTTCTCTTATCGACGTTGGCATTCTTCTCGCTGTCACGTCTGTCATTGTTATTGTGCTTCTTATCGAAAGCGCTCTTCTCGGCATAAGAAGATCTGCTCTTCTTTGCATCTTCGATGGGAGCTTCTGCTCTCGGCTTCGGAGCTCTCTTGAACTGCGGACGCTGGTTATCATCGTCCTTGTCCTTGTCGAATCCGCCGCCGCCTTTGCCTCCCTGGAAGCCGCCTCTGTTATTGTTGTAGCCGCCCTGGCCGCCGGATCTCATCGGGCTCTTCTTATCTCTGCCGGCATATGTAATGACCGTAGAACTTCTGATCGTCTCGCCTCTTGCGGGAACGTCAGGAAGTGAGATAACTGCTGAAGAGAGTCTGGGCTTCGGCGCAGGCTTTACTTCAGGCTTGGGTTCAGCCTTCTTCTCTTCCTTAACGGGCTCAGCCTTTACTTCGGGCTTATTCTCTTTTACTTCTTCCTTGACCTCGGGCTCCTTCTTCTCAGGCTCCTCGGTCTTCTCGGTCTTAGTCTCAACTTTAGCTGTCTTGGAAGAAGCTTTCTTTGCAGGCTTCTTCTCTTCCTTTACTTCAGCTTTTTCTTCAGCCTTAGCTTCAGGCTCTTTCTTTTCAGCTGTCTTCTTGGCCGTTGTCTTCTTTGCAGCGGTCTCTGTCTTTGCAGCTGTCTTCTTTGCAGTCTTCTTTTCTTCTGCAGGCTTTTCTTCAGCCTTAGCCTCTGTATCAGCTGCCTTCTTTGCAGAAGTCTTTTTTACAGGCTTTACCTCTGCTTCTGCAACAGGAGCAGGTGCGGGAGCCGGTGCCGGTGCTTCTGCAACAGGTGCTGCCACAGGAGCTTCGGGTGTCTCTTCAGTCTTCTTTTTATGAACACGTCCGAGTCTCATCTTCTTGCTGCCGGATACGCCTCCGACTGTCAGACCGCTCTTCTTGTTCTCATTATCTTCACTCATTAATTCTCTTCCTCCTCGCCTATCTTCTCGAGTATGGCGGAAATGCCTTCCGCAAAGCTTTTATCCGTAATTGCCGCTACCGTTCTGTCAGGTTTGCCCAGAGCATAACCCAGTTCTTCTGATGTTCCGAAGCTGTAACAGGTAATCTCTTTCGAGCCGGTGTTCTTCAGGATCTTTTCCAAAGAATTGCGCGAGATATCTTTGGTTATTATCAGGAGTAAGGCGTTCCCCGAACGTATCGCTCCTATAACGGCGTCGCTGCCCGATGCTAATTTGCCCGCGCGGGCCGCAAGCCCGATCATTCCGTATACTCTCTGCTTATCTGTCATCAGCTTTCCTTAATGCTCTCCATCAATGATTTTGCGAGAGCTTTTATCTCGTCTTCCGTCAAAGGCTTCTTAAGGCCTTTTGAAAGTCTGGCTGCTTTCTTAAGCTCCTGAGTTATGCATTCCTCGTTACGGCAAAGATATGCACCTCTTCCGGCCAGTTTTCCGGTCGGATCGTAAACGACATCACCTTCGGGTGTCATTACAACGCGCAGGAGATCACTCTTGTCTCTTACGGTTCTGCAGGATACACAACTTCTTTGCGGCTTCTTCTTCATAACTTCAAAACGCTCTGCTTATTATTCCTCTTTGCCGGCTTCGTCATCAACGACTGTAAAGTCATCGATAAGTGCCTTGGATGCTTCAACACTCTCGTCGGATTCCTTCTTGATGTCGATCTTGAAACCTGTGAGTCTTGCAGCGAGACGGACATTCTGACCACTCTTGCCGATAGCGAGTGAGAACTGCTGGTCGGGAACGATGACCTTAGCCTTTCTCTCGACTTCGCCGTTATCGTTTGTGGTGATCTCGATATCAACTCTTGATACCTTTGCAGGCTGCAGTGCTTCACTGATGAAGAGCGCGGGATCTTCCTTCCAGTCAACGATGTCGATCTTCTCTTCAGCCAGCTCGTTCATGATCTGCTGGACTCTCTGGCCTCTCTGGCCTACGCAGGAACCCTTTGCATCGATATCGGGATCCTTGGAGTAAACAGCGATCTTTGTTCTTGAACCTGCTTCTCTTGCAACTGATCTGATAACAACGTCGCCTGCCTTGATCTCAGGTACTTCAAGCTCGAAAAGCTTTGTTACGAGTCTTGCGTCTGTTCTTGAGAGAACAACGGAAGGTCTGCCGTTTGCTTCTTCAACGCCCATTACGAGGAACTTCATGATCCTGTCCTGATCGTAATGCTCGTTTCTGTTATTTCTGATCTGGCCTTCGTGTCTTACGACTGCTTCTGCACGGCCGATATTTACATATACGTTTCTTGCGTCCTTACGAACAACTGTACCGGATGTGATCTCACCGATCTTGCCGGAAAACTCATGCTCGATCTTGGCGCTCTCTGCGTCTCTTAACTTCTGGTTGATTGCGTTCTTTGCAGCGCTTGCGGCAAGACGTCCCAAATCCTCAACGTCGATACCTACCTCGATCTCGTCTCCGACTTCAACGTCTTCGTAACCGATCTCTTTTGCCTGCTCGATGGAGATCTCGTTTGCCTCGTCAACAACATCGTCAACGACTTCAACAAGCTTATAAACGTAGATCTCGCCTGTCTCTCTGTCGATCTCAGCGTTTACGGACTTGATGACGTCCTGCTTGTTGCCGCCGAACTCACGTCTGTAAGCTGCAACGAGACCGCTCTCGATCGCCTGGAATACTTCTTCCTCATCGATGTCTCTTTCTTCTGCGAGGAGCTTAACAAGACCTACCAGTGTATCCTTGGGTTCCTCTTCATTCTTCTTTCTGGGCATTTTTATTTCCTCCTGACATTAATAAACTTTAGAAATCTATATGACGAACGGCCTTAGCGATCTCATCGAAGCCGAGAGTAAGCTCTTCGCCGTTATCAAATACAAATGTTGCCTTGTCTTCTTCCGCGCCCTTGATGACTGCGGTAAAGCTCTTCTTGCCTTCCATGGGCTTGTAAAGTGATATGTCGACCTTCTCGCCTGCATATCTGTTGTAATCCTTGTCCGTCTCAAGAGGTCTCGTAAGTCCGGGCGAAGAAACCTCGAAAAAGTCAGGATCGATCGAAGCTGCCTCATCGATGATGGGATCGACTGCACGGCTCACGGTCTCGCAGTCGTCGATGCCGATGCCGCCTCTTCTGTCGATATAGAGCGTGAGCACCATGCCGCGCGCCTCTTTGACGTAAGAGCAGTCGACAAGATCGAATCCGAGTTCTGTTACGACAGGCTCAGCCAGTTCGAAGGCTTCCTGTGCTACTTTAGATCTTTTTGCCAAAACCAATCTCCTTCTACAACAAAAAACGGACACGCGAAAACGCTGTCCGTTCGTAAAAACCCTTTTATGAACGCGCTAATTTTACCATATAGGCAAAAATAGTGCAAACCGAAAAATGTTCCTTAAATTTTACATATTTATATTCATTTCGGGCGCTAATTATACTAAAATAAGTCTATCCAGATACACATGGAAATATGATCCCCAAAGGAGACATTCTATGATTAAACTTATTGCAGGACCTAAAGGTACGGGTAAAACAGCCAAGCTCGTCGATGACATCAACGCAGTTGCAGCTACAGACAGCAACGTCGTATGCCTTGAAAGAGGAAACAGATTAGACCAGCTTCTTAAGCCCACAGTACGTCTTGTAAATATGAAGGAATACCCCATCGAAGGTTTTGACCAGGTTCTCGCGTTCATCTGCGGCATCTGCTCCAAAGATTACGACTTAACACATATCTACGTTGACGCGATCTGCAAGGTTGCAGGCGATTACGATCCCGAAGGCCTCGGCGCATTCCTTTTGAAGCTTGATGCATTCTTGAAGGATACACCTGTAGAAGCTACTATCCTCTACAGCGGCGACATCAACAGCCTTCCCGAAGAAGCAAGAAAGTTCGCATAATTTAATATCAATCCGTAAAACTCCCCGGGCTTATATTGGCCCGGGGTTTTAATAACAAAATTCAGGAGGAACAATAATATGGGTTTAATGAAAGAATTCAAGGAATTCGCGTTAAAGGGCAGTGTAGTTGATATGGCTATCGGTGTCATCATCGGTGCAGCTTTCAAGGATATCGTTACATCCTTCACAGATAACTTTATCAATCCTATAATCGCATCCGTCGGTGGAACAAATATCGCCGGATCCTTTGTACTTCCTTGGGTCGATAAAGCTGCTTTATTGGCAGACGTACCGGCAGAGAACGCCGCTGAGACACTCGCTTCTGTTTCCATCAATTACGGCGCATTCATCACAGCCATCATCAATTTCCTTATCATGGCTCTGATCCTCTTCTTCATGCTCAAGGGCATCAACGCTCTCAAGAACGGCGCAGGCAAGTTCAAGAAGAAGGGCAAGAAGGAAGAAGAACCCGCTCCCGCACCCGAGCCTTCTGATGAAGTTAAGCTCCTCACAGAGATCAAGGATCTCCTCAAGGCACAGAACGGCAAGTAATCTTTTACTTCAATTCACGTTTACAAAGGCTGTCCTCCGGGGCAGCCTTTTTCTTGCAAATTAGCGGCGGATAATGCGAGTGACGGAAAATGACACAAAAGGCCGGTGAAACGTGTCACTTTTTGGCAATTACCCGGAAAGTGACGAGAAGTGACACGGCCGGGACTCAAGACGTGTCATTTCCCGGCAATGCACCGCGGAGCCGGACACACCAAATAAAGAAGCTGTCTCACCTCAACTTGAGACAGCTTCTTTTTAAGGTTCCGATAGTACGGATCAATCTTTTTTCTTTTTCTTGGACTTGTCTTTCTTCTTCTTTTTCTTGCCCTTCTTGATCTTCTCGGAAAGCTCTTCTGCGGCAGGTGCTTCCTTGCGCTTTGCCTTCTTTTCTGAAGTAACTGTTTTCGAAGGATTCTTCAAAGAAGAGATTCCGGAAGCTACAAGATCTATCGTGTCCTTGTTGACCGAATAGTATGCAAACCTGCCCTTGCGCTTAACGTTTACAAGGCCGGCTCCTGCAAGACATGCCATGTGGTGCGAGAGCGTAGGCTGCGTGAAATCGAATTCCTCCAGAATGTCCTTGGCAGTAAGCTCGCCTTTCGAAGCGATCAAAGATAAGATCCTGTATCTGACTTCTTCAGACAGGACGCTTAATGCTTCAATAAACTGCGCGTCTTTTGCTGCCATACCGTTTACTTATCAGGCGATGAGCTGATCCTTTAATGCCTCTTCGAATTCGCCTAAGTTAGCGCATGCGATGATCTCGGCATTGTCTTCTAACAGGATCTCGTCCTCTCCTCTTACGAGCACCGTCATCGGTACGCCCATCTTGCGGAGAAGGATGAGCTGATATTCCTTGGAAGCCTCAGCGGAAAGATACTTGCAAAGAAGTCTTAATACCTGCTTTGCATCTTCGAGATAGATTCCGGAGAGCTTCATGAGATGGTCGATTACATACATTGCGAAAACATCATTGAAGTCCAGAAGATCCTTCATAGGGAAAACGGATGTGAAAGCGGTAAGAGACATCCTTCCTACGATCTCAAGATCCTTGAAATCCTGCATGGGGATCTTGAAGCTCTCTACGTTAGCAGAGAAAAGCTCCTGCATCTGGTCAACGGATAATTCGCTCTTGAGATCCTTGATGCGGCTGATCCTTGCGGTGATCTTCTCCTCAGGGAAGAATGTAGCCTGGCCGATCTCGGTTGCCTTATGAATGAACCAGCTCTCAGGGATCAGGCCCTGTCTCTTCCAACGATAGAGTGTACCGTATGAGATTCCTTCCCTTGTAAGCAGATCCTTTTTTGAAATAAGTCTGTCATCCATAAGCTAATTACCCACTTTCTTTTTTACTGATACCACGATTGTAAGATAACAATGTTACAGTCATAAGACATCAGGATAAAAAGAAGGCAACAAATAAAGATCCCTGCCTTGGAAGACAGGGATCTGAAGAGTCAATTAATTGTTCAAAAACTGATTACAGACCGACGGAATAAAGGATCTCATCGAGTGCGTAAAGGATCTCTGCTCTTTTATCCGGAGGAAGGATGAGTCCGACGACGATTACAGCTATCAGGCAAAGTATAATGCCGATGATGTAATATGCGAGGATCGCTCTTTCGAAGCGCTTAACATTTCTGTTGCGTCCTGCAAATGAGCAAATGATCGTAAAGATAAGACCGATGCAAGGCAGGAAACTCAAGAATCCGAACCAGAAATACTTGGATGTCGATACCGGCTTATACTGCGGAGGGCATGCATTGATGAGTGCCTGCTCTGCTTCCATCTTCTGTCTCTTCTTCTCAGCCTTGGCTGCAGCCTTCTCCTGGGCTATTCTCTGCTTCTCTGCTTCTTTCTCAGCAGCTTTTCTTGCCTTCTCGGCTTCCTTCTCTGCTGCGATCTTTGCCTTCTCGGCTTCCTTGGCTGCCTGTTCCTCAGCCTTCTTTGCTGCCTTCGCAGCTTCATCTGCGATCTTTGCTTCTTCTGCCTTCTTCTCGGCAACTGCTTCTGCTGCAGCTACAACTGTTGTGGCGGCAGCGGCGGGCGCTGCTACGGCTGCCTCAACAACCGCTTCTGCGGGTGCCTCAACAACCGCTTCTGCGGGTGCCTCGGGTGCATTGCTGATCTCAGGTTGCATGTTGTCTTTAAGTTCTTCTGCCATATGAGAGCCCCTCCTTATATGAATGCATTAATTATATCATAAAAATATTAGATGATAAGCCGTGAAGGCCTGTCACCGCCGTGATGTTTTCCCCCGTGAAAAGCAATGATTCAAGCTATTTGGAATACCAGCGGCGCCTGTTGCTGTACGCCCTTATTACTCTTACGATTCCGTCGCAGACGGCAAGGCCGCCGACTATCAGCATGTAGACCAGAAGTGTGTTTTCGGGCGCGAAAAGGATATAGATTCCGCTGATCGCGTAGAGCGCCGCCATTATCACGCAGAGCACGTCGTACGTCCTGTTGGAAGTCTTCTTCGCTCTTGCCATTCCGTTATATGCGCACGCAAAAAGCAGCGCTGCGAAGATGCCGCTCGCCATTACGAAGAGCGCGCCTTCCTTAACAAAAGTGATTACCGTTGTTGCAACGAGAGCCGATGATATCGTCGCATCTACAACATGCTTTTGAAGATCCCAGTTATCCTTCTTCATTTTCTTCACAGTGAGGTAGATCGACACGACCGTGGCGACGACCAGGAGTATGCCGACCAAAAGGAACATGAAGCCTTCAGGGATAAGGAATATGCAAAGTCCTGCGAGTATCATGGCCAGGCCCTTTGCCATATCAGATCTTCTGAACTGCCTGTAAAGACTTGTCCTTACGACCTTCTTGCCCGTGCCGTCAAGGAACATCTGGTCAGGCAGAGCCGCAGCGGCATTCCTAAGGCCTTCGTCATCACCTAAGACGACTTTTAAGATCCTCTCCCAGCCCTTTGTACCCTGCGCCGCGAAGTCCTCCAGAGTCTGCGTTCCGTCCTCGCTCATGGAATCAAAAAAGGCGTTGATGAATCGTTTTCTCTCTTCGATATTTACCGAGTAGACCCACTTGTCTATTCCCCTGTTGATCTTCGCAGCCAGAGGATCGATGCCTTCGGGCGCAATAAGCAGATCGCCGTGGTCGATGCCCCATGAGCAGAGCTCGTGCTGTTCTATCATCTGCCTGTCGGTCTTGATGACGTAGCTGTCATCGATATCAGGCGCAAAAACGCTTCCTACGACAGTGAACTGGGGAATGATCCTCGTTGCCTTGGGATTTACTCTTTTGATCAGGTCTTTGCCGAGCACTTCATCGCAAAAACCGGGGCCGTCATTGGTATAAACATGCTCTATCCTGTCAAAGAGCTCATCAGGCAATACCGCAACCGAATAAACAGCGAGGTTTCCGCCCTTTGAATGGCCTCCGACAAGAAGCGTATCGAATGTCTCAAGCCTTGCGCGGACATACTCTTCAGCCATCTTCTGGGAAGATGTCAGTGTAAAGCTCGTCATGAAGTCTTCCTTCCAGCCGGCGATCGTGCTGTCCGTGCCTCTGAAAGCGACAAAGCCCCAGCCTTTCGCGCCGGGGTTAGGCGAGAACGTCATGGCCGAGAACTGGATGGCGTCTTCCTCGTTAAGTACGTCCGTAAATGAGGAGATATAAAGGCTTCCGAATCTTTTCGAGCTCGCGCAGGTCCTGACGAGCCGGGTAAATCTCTCGCTGTCATCAGGTGCCATCTTGCGGATCGAAAGTCCGAGATTTGTAAGGCTGGCGACGCATTCTTTCAGCGTCATCTCGCCGCCTTCTTCATTCATACCGGGGATATCTTTAAGATCGAGATAGCATAACTGGCTGAGTACGATATTATCGACTCTCGAAAAGGGCCTGCCTTCAAAGCCGGTTCCGCCCACCCAGCGGACATAGTCAGTTATGTTATCCATAGATTTAAATCATTATCAGGTCTGACCTACGGAATAATAGACGACTCCGTTCTCTAATCCGTTGCTGGTCTTCAGAAGTCCCAATTCCTCGACTGTTACGAGCTGGAATCCTGCTTCGATAAGTGCGGGAACGAATCTCTTTGTAGCTTCCGCAGTGCTTGCATAGAGGTCATGGCAGAGGATGATATCACCGTCTTTGACCTTGCCGATGATGCGGTTGCAGACAGAATCCGCGTTTCTGCTCTTCCAGTCCTCTGAATCGACGCTCCAGAGAATTATCGGATATTCGCAGGTCTTGCAGACTTCCTTAAGGTTGTCGTCAAATCTTCCTTCAGGCGGTCTTAAGCATGTGGGGGTGTTGCCGGTAACTCTCTCGAGTTCAGCAGCCATTTTGTCCAGTGTCTCTTTCTGACCGTCAGAGCCAAGGCTCGTAAGCCTGTCATGTGAATATGTATGGCTTCCCTGCTCCATGCCGAGCTCAGCCTCGCGGATGGTGACTTCTTCATTCCAGCTGATCCTGTCGCCGACGATAAAGAAAGTGCACTTTGCGCCATATTCTTCGAAAGTATCAAGTATGGAATCCGTGTACTGCGAAGGGCCGTCATCGTATGTTATGGCGACCATGGGCTTGGTGCCGTCGATCTCACGCGTGACCTTGCCGTCACCGCCGAAATAGTAAAGATGCTTATCGGCAAGCGCCCTGTGGTTCGTGATCATAAGACCGCCCATAAAGCCGTACTTGTCGCCGTCTATCTCAAAGATGCCGTCCTTGCCGGCACCTGTGTCTTCCTCAAAGTAATACTTGTCTTCACCGATATCGACCCAGCCTGTCGTCATTACGCCGCTCGTCTGGTCGAAGAAATACTGTTTGCCTTCAATGACTGTAAGGCCCATGGACACAGCTCCCGTCGCGGGATCCGAATAATACTTCTTGCCCTCAATCTCAAGCCATCCGGTCATAAGGATGCCTGTCTCGGGATTATAGTACTTGGTAACTCCGTCAGTTGTCTGGAAACCGGTCTGCATGATGCCGTCGCCGTTAAACAGATACTTATTGCCGTCGATCTCCTGCTCGCCTGTCGCCATGGCAAAAGTCACGGGATCAAAATACCTGACAGTGCCGTCAGGCATAACTTTCAGACCGGCATACGCTTCGCCGTGTTCATAATAAAACGTGCCTTCATCGGTAGTTACCCAGCCCTTTTTGCCGCATCCTGCAGACAAAAAAGAACTAAGGCAGATCGCTACCGCCAGGCATGCGATTATCGCCTTTTTAGTTTTCATTTCCTTCTCCTCTTTGTAGTCCTATTTTCCCCAAATAAGTGTATCACAGACAAAATTAGCCTTGCGAAACAATTGTGTTACAGAATTAATCGCCGTCAGCTTAAGGCTTTCTCAAGCAGACTCTTCAGAAGGAGGTATCTTTGGTACTTCTCTTCCTTCGCGAAATGCACTTCCCTGCTCTGCGGATTCTTATCGTCATAGACAAGGCTCTCCGCCTCATCCCCGAACTGCTCGATCGTCAGGTCATACTGCTTTCCGTCTATTACGTTATAGCAATGGTAATTCCCGCCGGGTCTTAATATCCCGTAGACTTCACCGCCGAAGATATCCTGAACGAGAAATGCGGTAATGGAGCACTGTCCCCATGTCTTATTTTCTTCGCTCCATTCGTCTCTCATTCTGGGCGCGCAGGTCTCAGCCCTCCAGATGCCGTCAGATAAGACATCGTAGAGCTCCTTAAGAGATTCCGGTCTCAGGCCGCAATCTGCGAGCGGCTTAACGTCAGCAGCCGTCTCATGTCCCAAAAATCTATATTCCATATGGTTTTCCTTAGGTTAGCGATTAATCGCACTTATATTATCCGTACAACCGGGTTTTGTATAGCAGATATTGGTTCAAATTTTGGGTATTAATGCGGACAAAAAAAGAGGCTGCACTAAGGCAGCCTCCGTATATTCAATTGTAATAGGTTATCAGTATTCAGGTTCGAGCAAGCCGTATCCGCCGTCGAATCTCTTGTAAACTACGCAGACAGAATTCGTGTCACTGTCGAGATATACATAGAAGTCGTGTCCTAACATCTCAAGCTGCAGGATAGCGTCCTCTGATGTCATGGGTCTTAAAGCAAACTGCTTACGCTTTGTGATCTTTGCTTCCTTCTCGTCAACGATGTCAAAATCTGCGCCACCGTCATCCTCAAGATAATTAACGATTGCCGGGTACTCCTTCTTCTTCTTGAGGAACTTGGTCTTTTGTCTTCTGATCTGAGACTCGAGCTTGTCGACTGTTCTGTCAACTGCTGTCAGGATATCCTCGTCACATGCTTCAGCTCTTAAGATCTTCCCGCCAAACTCCATGGTAATCTCGACTACCATATCGGGTCCTTCAGGTCTGATGCGGACGTTGAGTGTGCCTTCATCGCCGAAGAACTTATCGAACTTCGACATCTTGGAAGCGATCTTCTCCTCAAGTCTTGTGCCGATGCGGATTCCGTTGCCCTGTGTAGTGATCTTCATAAAATCACTCCCTTCCGTTTGAAGTTTCAAAAGGCTTTGACCTTTGATTTAATTATAAACGAATCAGGGAGTAATTTTGATTAAATTTGTATTAATTTGGATGTAAAGTCAGTCCTCGTGTTCGGACCAGATATTAGCGCCTCCGCGGTCGAGAGCGACAAGTCCGGTACGGCACATTTCGATGATCTCAAACTTCTTCATATACTCTATGAAAGCGTCGATCTTCTGGCTGTCTCCGGTAGCTTCGATACTAATGGCTTCATCCGTAAAATCGATGATCTTCGTGCGGAAGATATTTGTCGCCTCAACGATATCGGCGTGCTGCTGCTCGGTGTTTCTTACCTTGATGAGAAGGAGCTCGCGCTTGATACAGTCTTCAGTAGAAAGGACGACGACCTTCTTGACGTTGTAGAGCTTTCGAAGCTGTGATACTACCTGGTCCTTATCGTTCTTCTCGGCAGTCAGCGTGATCGTGATACGGGAATACTCGGGCGACTCGGTCTCACCTACCGTCAAAGAGTCGATGTTATAACCTCTTCTCGTGAACATCGCAGTTACACGTGAGAGGACACCGTACTGGTTATCAACGTAGATCGCAATAATTATCTTATTCTTAAGCATCGCTGATATCCTCCCTTCTCAGGATAAGGTTGTTGAATGTTCCGCCGGGTTTGAGCATCGGAAGAACGAGGCTGTCCTTCTTGATCGTAAGATCGATAATGGCAGGACCTTTTACCTTATATGCTTTCTTGAATGCTTCCTCGAAAGACTCCTTGTCCGTAGCCTTGAAGCCCTTTGCGCCAAACGCCTGCGCGAGCTTTACGAAGTCAGTCTTGCGGTCGAGATTGGTATTCGAATACCTGCCGTCGAAAAATACCTTCTGCCACTGTCTTACCATTCCGAGCGCATGGTTATTGAAGATAACGATCGTGACCGGAACATTGTAAGTTACTGCAGTCGCGAGTTCGTTAAGACACATGCCGAAGCTTCCGTCACCTGTGATGAGAACGCTTCTTGTATCAGTACCTATCGAGCTTCCGATAGCAGCGCCGAGGCCGAAGCCCATCGTGCCCAGACCGCCTGATGTGATCCAGGTGCGCTTTTTCCTGAACTTGAAGAACTGCGCTGCCCAGCACTGATGCTGGCCGACGTCAGTTACAAGCCTTGTGTCGGGCTTGATGATGTCAGAGATGATATTGATGGTATCGCGCGGAAGGAAAGGAAGGCCTTCGTACGCGTCAGCTTCTCTTTGCTTGAGCTGGTCGACCTTCTTGATCCACTCGGTATTCTTGCGCTGCGGAGCCGCCTTGATGAGGCGCTCTACAAAGTCTTTGATATCGCAGCAGATACCGAGATCGACAGGTACGTTCTTGCCTATCTCGGCGCGGTCACAATCGACGTGGATCTTCGTGGCAGACAAAGAGAATTTCTCTGTCCTTCCGGTCGCTCTGTCCGAGAATCTTACGCCCAAAGCGATGATGAGATCGGCCTTCGCAAGAGCTACTGAAGAAGCGTAACGGCCGTGCATTCCCTGCATTCCCAAAAATCTCGGGGATTCAGAAGGGATCTCGGATAAGCCCATCATGGAGCAGCCGATGACCGCGTCAAGTTTATCAGCGAGCTTTACGATATCTTCGCCTATTGAAGTCCTTACCGCGCCGCCGCCGAAATAGATATAAGGTCTCTTCGATTCCTTGATAAGCTTAATGGCATTCTTGATGTCATCGTCTTTGCAGCAGGGGATTGCTGCAGGCTTAACAACGGGTGCTTTCTTATAGTCAAAGATCGCTTCCTGGACATCCTTAGGGATATCGATGAGGACAGGGCCCGGTCTTCCCGACTGCGCGAGTTCAAATGCTTTGCGGACTACATCCGCGAGCTTGGATACCTTATGGACGAAGAAGTTGTGCTTCGTGATGGGAAGCGTGATGCCCGTGATATCGATCTCCTGGAAGGAGTCTCTTCCGATCATGGAATTTCTTACGTTTCCCGTTATCGCTACGAGAGGGATCGAATCAAGATAAGCGGTAGCGATACCTGTGACAAGATTGGTCGCACCGGGGCCGGATGTCGCGATTACGACACCTGTTTTTCCTGTGGCTCTCGCATAGCCGTCAGCGCTGTGTACGGCGCCTTCTTCATGCGCGGTCAGGATATGCTTTATCTTATCCTGCTTGTCATAGAGCTTGTCGTAGATGTCAACGACCATTCCGCCCGGAAAACCGAACACGGTATCAACACCTTGTTCAATCAAGGTCTCGACAAGTATCTGTGCTCCGGTCATCTTCATTTTCGATTCACCTCATAAACTTATAACTGCAAATTACGCCGACGTTACCTGGCAGCAGGAGAATACGATGCTGCCGCCGCCTGAAGACTCGCTGATGGCAACGTAGTAATAACCGGGTTCGATTCCTTCAGATGCGGGCAGAGTGAACTGATACTGGTACTTGCCGCCGCTTGCTACAGGTGTAACAGATCCGCTGTAGATAACTTTCGAGAATTCTTTATCAGAGAACATGTTATCACTGCTGTAGTAGAACGAGAAATACAGTGTCTGTGTAACACTCGAATCGACATCGAAGGCAAGACACAGTTCGTTGGTGTCAGCATAGTAAACGGAATCTGCTTTGATCTTGTCATTTGAAGAGATCCAGTCACATTCTGCGTCGCTGATGACCGTGCCGCTCTTGGAGATGTAGACATAACCGATCATGTCTGTAACATCAGTCGTGCCTTCTTCGTATTCGTCGTCGATATCGATCTCGTAAGCCGGTGTGCCGGGTCTGAAATCGATGTAGTAATCGTTGTTGTAAACGTCGAAGATATCGAAGCCGATATAAGCGTTAACATCCGAATAATCTACAGAAGAATACTCGTAATTCTTGACGGCAGTCTCATAGTCAACTGCATCGCCGAGCTCGTAGTAATTAAGCTCTCCTGTGTTTCTGTCATAGTACTCACCGACGAAGACGATAGTATCGGTATTATCATCCCTGAACTTATTGCCCTGGTTCGGATCGTATGTGTCGTTGATGATGTCTGCATAGTAATAACCGATGATCGTTCCTTCCGGATCGTCTGAGCTGGAAGCGATTATAACATATGCGGTCTGGCCGTTTACCAAAGCCTCTGCGCCGAGATACTTTGTCCACTTGCCGTCAGGTGTGCGCTCGAAGTCGAGGCAGTAACAGGTAACGAATCCGAAATCCTTGAAGAATACCCACTTTGTAGGATTCTCGAGGATGATGTAACCGTTGCCGTCTTTTCTGTACTGCTGGTCGATACCCATGTAATAGATCCTGTCAGGTTCGTCATCCAATGTGTATGCGAGATGGACTTCGACAAGCTTGATGATGTCCCAGTCTTCATCAGTCAGCGCGATTGCTTCGTAGCTGCCCATATTGACGATGAGATTTGAGATGTCGTAGTAGTTGCCTGAGCCGTTGTTCGGAGCGCCTGCAGGCTGTACATACCAGCTGCCTGCATAATTCGTGGCATTGAGGAAGTAGAGCTCGGCACTTACGAACTTATCGAAGAACTTGATAGTAACATCGCTGTATCCGAGCTTTGTAAATGTTTCTCTCGCATAGTCGTAATACTCCGGATAATTGTAAGGAGCATATGCGGTCATGCCGTGAGCATATGTATAAGAGTTGTTGCTCTCTGTGAATACGCAGTTACCTACTTCGTTTGTAAGCGTGCTTGCTGCGGACTTGAGGTTCTGGTCGTCACAGTCGATATACTTGCTTGCGAGAGTGATGATGTCAACAGAGTCAGTAGATTCGAAGCTTCCGCAGGATTCTCTGATCTGAACAAATTCAGCATATCCGTCCTGCTCGAAAACTCTCTTGTCCAGAGCAGCGATGAACTTCTCGTATGCATCGAAAACCTCATCGACATTATCCGTATCGATAGCGGACATGCAGGTGTCGAAAGTATATCCGGAAGATGCCTGTGCTGCTTCAACGTTGTCCATGTAATCTCTTACGATGAACTCGCTGTAATCCTTGGCATCACCATTGAAATCTCCGCCGATGTAGTTAAGGAAATTCGTGTAGTTGATGCCGAGATCGTAGTAAGCGCTTCCCCACGTAGGGCTCTCAGCTGCAACGATGTACTCTGTATAAGGATCGAGAGCCTTAGCGACTTCCAAAGAACCCATGAGACATGCATTGAAGATAATGGACTCGAACTCGATATCGCAGTTGCCGATAGCTTCAGCCATCTCGATCTCTGTAAGCGTGCCGTCATGGATCTCATCAAAACCGAATGAAAGCGGTACTCCGCCGCCGTGATCCCACATTACGAGGATGTAATGTTCAGCCGGATAATTCTCTTTGGAGAACTTGATAAAGTCTTCAAGAGTACCTGAATCTACCATGCTTGCTCTCTTGATGTCATCATCGTCAAGCTCTTCGATGTTGCCGTCGATGATAGAGAAACGCTGTGTGATTCCGCCCTTCATTCCGAAGTTGTTATGGTACTCATTGCATCCGCCTGTCTGGAGAACGATATTGACTCCGTCACCGGGATTAGCCGCGAGCATCTCCTTGATGTCAGCTGTAAGGCATGCGCCTTCAGACTCAAGATCAGTACCGATCGCATATACCATGATAGTTCTTGAGTTGCTGTCAGTTACAACAACATCATCCGGCTCATCAGTTTCTATAGTAGTCGTAGGATCAGGTGTGCCGACCTTGCTGACTATAGCCCAGATACCAACGCCGATACCTGCAAGCAGGACGACTGCTCCTGCAACGATACCGATGATGAGACCGATCTTGCCCTTCTTGCCTTTCTTGGCAGGCTCAGTTTTCTCAGCAGTCTGGACAGGCTGAGCCGCAGGGCCGGGAATATTCGTGTTAAAGATCGATGATATCGGTTCAGGCTCGGGTGCAGGTGCGGGAGCTGCAGCGGGCGCAGGTGCTGCGGGTACAGCCGGAACTGCGGGTGCAGCGGGAGCAACAGGTACCACAGGAGCTGCGGGTGCTTCGGGTGCCGGAGCAACCTCAGCAACAGGAGCTGCAACGACCGGAGCAGGGACTTCTGCCTTGACCGGTACAGGCTCCGGCATTACGGGCGCAGGCTCAGATACAGGAGCCATAGTTGTCATAGGCGGAACAACTACGGGAGCAGTCATCGTGCCGGGAGCTGCGGGAACCGGAACAGGTGCGGGGATCGGAGATTCCTTTACGGGTTCGGGTACCGGTGCCGGGATCGGTGACGGCTTAACAGGCACGGGTACAGGTTCCGGAAGAGGAGCCACCTTGATGGGCTCGGAGACCGGAGCTGCTACGGGAGCAGGCTGTGCCGGAGCGGATACAGGCGCCTGGTTCTGCCAGAGGTGCGATACATCAGATCCGCAGCCGCCGCAGAATCTCTGGTTGTCTTTAAGTTCTTTTCCACAATTCGGACAATGCATTGTTTTTCCTCTTTTCCCTTATTTATTCTCAATATCATTCTTTATCGCTTCCGCAAGTTCGGCGAGAGCGGTTAATGAATCATCGTTGCCTGCAGACTTGATCGTGACAGTCTGCCCTGCAACCTTGCAGTTCTTAAGACCTTCAATGATTGCCAGAAGGCCCTTTCCGCTGCTCGGTGCCCACGTACCATTTTCTATAACAGAGAACGCTCTGCCTGTCAAACCGTGAGCGGCTAACTCCGTGACCGCGTGCTCTACGGGAGAATATATTCCGTTGTTATATGTAGGCGAAGCAATTACGATGTGGCTGTACTTGAAAGCGTTCGCGATAATGTCTGAAATATCCGTTACGGAAGCGTCAAGGATAACTGCTTCGATGCCTCTCTTATCAAGCTCGGTCATGAGGACTTCGCAAGCGTTTGCGGTATGTCCGTAGATAGATCCCTGAAGGATGAAAACGCCGTTTTTCTCAGGTGCATATGAGCCCCATGTCTGATAACATTCGATTATTTTCGAGATATCCTTGCGCCATACATAAGAATGCAAAGGGCAGATCATCCTGATATCAAGAGCGGACGCTTTCTTGAGTGCGCCTATCGTCTGCATTCCGTACTTGCCTACGATATTTGTGTAGTAACGGCGCGCTTCGTTAAGGAGCTCAGACTCGAAATTCTTACCGTCAGCAAAGATCGAACCGTTGATCGCGCCATAGCTTCCGAACGCGTCTGCGCTGAACAGAGTACCTTCCGTCATATCGAAGCTGAACATTACTTCGGGCCAGTGTACCATGGGCGCGAAAATAAACTTGAACTTGTGACTACCAAGATCTAATTCATCGCCGTCCTTAACTACGATTGCTCTTGAAGAATAATCCTTGCCCGGGAAGAACTGCGATATGAATTGCAGTGTCTTGGCATTCAATATGATCTTGGCCTGATCATTGGCATCAAGCACATTAGCAAGAGTCGCGGAATGATCGGGCTCCATGTGCTGTACGATGATGTAATCGAGAGTTCTTCCGTTAAGGCAGTAAGCGAGATTTTCAAGGAAAATATCTTCTAAAGCCTTGTCTACGGTATCAATGAGAATGCATGCTCCGGAATCGAGAAAATACGAATTGTAATTCATTCCCGAATTGAGCTTATAGACATTCTCGAACTTCGTGATCTTGCGGTCACTTACTCCGATCCATGTCAGGTCATCTGTCAGTTTTCGAACGTTGTACATAATATCTCCATTTCATTTATCGGTCTTCACGATAGTAATTGCGTCCGATAGCCTGGGGCTCGCCGCTCTTTTTCTTCTTGGACAGAGAGCTTGCGATGAGGACGATAAGAGTGATGATAAACGGCAGTGCCGAGAAAAAGTGCGAAGGTATCTTTGTAAGCCATCCCAGAGCGTTCGGGAAAGCATATGCGAGTGCCGCATTCTGCACTCTGAGCGTGTTAAAGAATCCGAAGATGAATGTTCCGAGGATCGCTTTTGCAGGGCTCCAGTTCGCGAAAATTACGAGCGCTATAGAGATCCATCCGTAACCGTTGATCCAGCAGTTGGAGCCTTCAAATGTACCACCCATGTTAAGTCCCATGTAAAGGCCGCCGATGCCCATGATGCCGGAACCGATGATGATGTGAATGTACTTGTAGAAAGTGACATTTACGCCCAAAGAGTCAGCTGCTGCGGGGTTCTCACCGATCGCACGGAGCTTTAATCCGGGAACGGTCTTCTTGAAATAGACTGACATCAAGATCGCAATGATTATTGCAACATATACCAGAATGCCGTGTGAGAACAAAGCCTTGCCGAAGAAAGGAATGTCTGACAATACCGGGATGTGCAGAGCCTGTGACTGTTCGTAGAAAGCCTTTGTTGCGCTTTCGTCAGCACCACTGAACATAGGCCAGCCGCCCTTGCTGTTTGAAAGAGCATTGCCGATAAAATAATAGAAAGCAACACCGAATGTCGTGATCGTAAGACCTGTAACGTTCTGGTTTGCCTGCAGCGTAACTGTCAGGAACGAGAACAAGAGACCTACAAGTCCTGCTGCGATAAAGCTTACTATACAAGCAACAAAGAGACTGTTTGACTTGGCACCCGCAAGATAACCTACAACAGCGCCGATCGCCATCGTGCCTTCTACACCGAGGTTCAAAGAACCTGATTTCTCGATCATGATCTCGCCCGTCGTACCGTAGAGAAGCGGTATGTTGTAAACGATTATGTTAAAGAGGAACAGAGTAAATACATCAAGCATTCTTTGCTTCCTCCTTTCTTGCGATCTTAAAGTTAGCTGCGAAGTCAGCAACTAATACAGAGAACAGTATTATGCCCTGCAGGAGATCAGCGAAATTAATATCGATGGCAGGATACTGTGTGGCGGCAGCCTGGCATCCGTACTGCAGTACCGATATGAGTATCGATATGACAAATACTGCAGGGACATTGAGCTTGCCGAGCCATGCAACGATGATTCCCGTCCAGCCTACGCCGTTTGTGATGGTATCAGATATCGTGCCTGCGGCAGATACTGTAAGAGCAGCTGCAAGACCGATCAAAGCAGATGAGATAAACATCGTGCGGAGTACGATCTTACCGACGCTCATGCCTGCATATTTTGCGGTAGCGCTGCTGTCACCGACAACAGAGATCTCATATCCGTGCTTCGTATATTTGAGATAGACGTAAATGATGACCGTAAGAGCGATGGCAATGATGACAGACCAGAGGAGATTAAACTTTCCGAAGTGGATCCCGCCCATGACGGCCGGCTCAGGGAATGTGCCGAATTTTGCTCTCTTAGAATCTTCTCTTAAGAAGAAATTCCAGTCTGCTTTTGTCTCGCCGATATACCTTATGACGTAGAGCATGATGTAGTTGATCATGAGTGTCATCAAGGTCTCATTGGTATTAAACTTTACCTTCAAAGCGGCAACTGCGACACCGATTATTCCGCTCGATATCATAGCCGCAAGACACATCAGCAGAACTGTTACGAAGTTCGGCATTCCCGTGCTGTGGAAAGCGATTATCGAAGCTGCGATCGCGCCTATCAGGAACTCGCCCTCACCTCCAATATTCCAGAAACGCATCTTGAATGAAAGGCTCAATGCAAGAGACGTTATGAGGAGCGGCACAAAGATCTTCAAAAGTCCTTCAACGCTCTTATATGCATACTTGTTTCCGATAAGTCCGATAGTGAACATCTTGCCGTAATACTCCCACGGCTTGATGCCAAGCACCCAAAGAATGACTGCACCGATCACAAGCGAAATGATGATGCCGATCAGACAAAACAGCAATGTTCTCCAAATACGCGCATCCGCTCTTCTTACCAGATGGAACTTGCTCATACGCTCTTGTCCTCCTCATCTGAAGCGAAAGCGGAATCTTTTGCGATACCGTCAGTCTTGCCTTCTTTATTTACGATGTTGAGAGTACCGGTCATCATGAGACCGAGCTCTTCCTTTGTGGTGTGGTCGCTGTTTACGACACCCTGAAGCTTGCCGTGGCAGATGACCATTATCTTGTCGCAGAGAGCGAGCATAACATCCAGGTCTTCACCTACGAAAAGTATGCCCGTGCCCTTCTTTTTCTCATCATTCAAAATGTTGTATATCGTGTAAGATGAATTAATATCAAGGCCTCTTACAGGGTAAGCGGTAATGAGCACGTTAGGACCTGATTTGATCTCACGTCCGAGCAATACTTTCTGTACGTTACCGCCTGAAAGACGCCTTACCGGAGTCTCAGTGGAAGGCGTTACGACTTCCAGTCTGTCGATGACTTTCTGAGCCTCTTCCCTTGCAGATTTACGGTCGACAAAGGGGCCTTTTGCCTCGTTGTAATTCTTGAGGATCATGTTGTCCGTGATGGACAGCGAAGGAGCAAGGCCCATGCCCAGACGGTCCTCAGGAATAAAGCTCATCGAGATGCCGTGCTCTAAGATCTTCTTAGGCGACATTCCTACGATGCTCTCACCCTCGTGGATCATCTTTCCTTCTTCGATCTTGCGGAGACCCGCTATGGCTTCACAGAGTTCCTTCTGGCCCGAGCCTGCGATGCCTGCAACGCCGAGTATCTCACCGCCTCTGATGTAGAAATTGATGTGGTCGATCGCAGTAGCGCCTTCGTCATTTTTGACCGTGAGGTCTCTGATCTCGAGGAGCGGATGTGTCTTCTCGATGACCGGTCTGTCGATGTTAAGCGTGATCTTGCGTCCTACCATGAGCTCTGTGAGCGTCACTGTATCAGTCTCTTTTGTTACGACGGTATCGATATATTCGCCGTGTCTTAAGACAGCGACTCTGTCTGATATCGCCATAACTTCATTGAGCTTATGCGTGATGATTATTATCGAATGTCCTTCTGCCTTCATCGCGCGGAGCACGGCGAAAAGCTTTTCGATCTCCTGTACTGTCAATACCGCAGTAGGTTCATCGAGGATGATTATTTTCGCGCCGTAGCAGAGGACCTTAAGGATCTCCAGAGTCTGTTTCTCTGAGACTGCCATATTGGAGACGACCTTATCGAGATCTATGTCAAAGCCGAACTTTGCGGCTGTTTCTTCTATTTTTTTGCGTACGTCTTTGCCGTGAATAAAACGGCCGTTATTCCTCATTCCGATACGGATATTCTCGAGCGCCGTAAACCGCTCGACCAGCTTAAAGTGCTGGTGTACCATTCCTATCCCGAGTCTGCCGGAGTCTTCCGGAGAATTTATCCTGGCTTTTTTGCCGTCAATAAAAATAGAACCGCTGTCGGGCATATAGATGCCCGACAGCATGTTCATAAGTGTCGTTTTACCTGAACCGTTCTCGCCAAGCAAGGCAAGGATCTCACCTTTGGCAAGAGACAAATTGATGTTTTTATTGGCCGCCACAGGGCCGAAGCTTTTTGATATTCCTTTTAGCTCTATGGCATATTCCATAAAACACCCCTCGATCAAGTTTTTTGTTATCAGTTAACCTGTGTAACGCCTGCTACGTAGTAATCCATTGAACCCTGGATAACGCCGTCATCAACGGAAGCGCCGCCTGCAGCAACGATCTCTGCGCCTGCATTAGTAACGAGAGCATCGTTAACCTTATCTACCTTAACGGATCCTGCTGCGCCGCTGAATGAGAGCTTAACGCCGGAGAATACATCCCACTCGCCGGAGATCATGAGATCCTTAGCAAGCTGGATTGCTTCTGCTGTCTCAGGCTCACAGTTCTTGGAAAGCTCGGAAACGTCAACGAGGCCTGCGCTGAGTCCTTCATAGTAGTTGCCTACTGTCTGCATGAATGAATCAGGATCAGTCATAGCTGCCTTCATAGCTGTTGCATAGTAAGCATCCCAGTTCCAGATAGGAGCTGTGAGGTGAGCATCAGGTGCTTCAGCTGTCATGTCGGAGTTGTATCCGCAGCCGAATACGTTCTTCTCGTTAGCAACGATCTGAGGCTGTGAAGAGTCGCAGTGCTGAGCGATAACGCCGCATCCGTATGTCTGGATAAGTGTCTCAGCTGCCTGTCTCTCGAGCTCCTGATCGCCCCATGTGAAGATCTCATAAACGCTGATCTTTGCATTAGGGTTAACAGCCATGCATCCCATAGCGAATGCGTTGATACCGGAACATGTCTCTGCGTACTCTGTACCCCAAGCGGAAACATAACCGATATTGTTGTTGCCGATAGCAAGAGACTTATATCCTGCAGCGATACCTGCGAGGTAACGTGCCTGATAGATTCTTCCGAAATAGTTGTTGAAGTTCTTGTCGTTGGAAAGATAACCTGTTGCATGAGAGAAGATGATGTCAGGATATTCCAGAGCCTTCTCTTCGAATGCGTTGAGATAACCGAAGCTGATACCGAAGATGATATTGCATCCGTTACCTGCGAGCTGGTCGATAGCCTGCTTAACCTTTTCGTCGTCCTCAGGGATATTGTCAACGATGTAGAGGTCTGTATCGGGATTAAGTCCGATAGACTTCATAGCTGTTGTAATACCCTTGTGGTGAGCATAGGTGTAGCCGGAAGTATCGTTCTGGCTGTTGATGTAGATAGCGCCAACCTTAAAATCCGAGTCGGAATCAACAGGTGTAACCGGATCATCGCCGTCATCCTGGCTGGCAACAGTACCGTTGTCCTCATTTGAATTGCTCTCTTCGCCTTCAGCTTTATCACAACCTGCAAGTGCGAAGACAGATGTAACTGCAAGTGCTGCTGTTACGAGAATAGAAATCAGTTTCTTCATAAACTGCCTCCTTCAAAGATATATATGCAAAGCAAATGCATATCAAAAGTTAGTAACCAGGTCTTTATGACCTGAATTCGAGCGAATCTTCGGTCATCTTGTCGATGATCGCCAGAGACTCTACCCTGATGCCCTTGGCACGCAGCTCATCGCCGCCGCCCTGGAAACCCTTCTCGATCGCGATCGCGCAGCCGGCAAGTTTTGCTCCTGCCTGCTCAACGATATCGATCAGTCCTGCCAGAGCATTGCCCTTGGCAAGGAAGTCATCGACGATAAGCACCGTGTCATCTTTGGTGATGTAATCACCCGATACCACGATGTCATATGTCTGCTGGTGTGTGTATGAGAAAACCTTGGATGTGAGGATGTTGCCGGAGACATTTAAGGACGAATGCTTCTTCGCGAAAACGACCGGAAGCCCCATTGCAACTCCTGCGGCAAAAGCTATCGCAATACCCGAAGATTCAATGGTTAAAACCTTTGTAACATTGTTACCTTCGAAAAGCCTTGCGATCTCTTCTCCCATAGCCTTGATGAGTTTGGTATCGATCTGCTGGTTGAGAAAACTGCCTACCTTGAGTACTTCTCCCGGCAGGATCTGTCCTTCTTCAAGGATCCTTTGCTCTAACTCGCGGATAAAAATCACCTCCCCACAAGGACTTTGACCACGTACTAATATTATAATTATTACAAATACGTGTCAAACTCAAAGAGGTCTATTTTTTGCACATTTTTGAGACTGAAAGTCTTTAATTATCGTTATTCTTGCGGGGTGTAATCAGACAGTGCGACTGTTATCTGACCGGTTATTGCCTCAGCCAGATCCATTCCGCCTGCCGTGACCGCCTCTTCCGACAAGGGATTCTCCGTATAACCGGCTCCGAGACAGTAATAAAGTGAGCTGCCCTCGCCCGTTTTGAACCTTCTGTATGACAAGATCCCGCCAAGAGCTTCAGAAGCATCATTGCCGATAGCGATAACAGGCACGCCGTTTTGCGCAATGCTGTTCAAAAGCGCCTCGCTTCCGGCCTGTGTAAATTCCGGAGTCCCTGAGATTACTATCACCAGATTGTCAGTATATTCGATCGGGATCTGTTCTGATACGAGCCTGCCGAACGAGTCATGCACCTGCGTGTGGAAGTAAGGGCTCTTTACCGGAAGATTATCATCATTTGCTGACCCGGGCGTTATAACATTTACCACGGGCATCAGGTGCTCGAGCTCTTCCGGCGGAGGATCGCCGATCCAGTAGATAGTGGTATCTGCGGCTATTATCGTATCGATATTGGCATCAAGCGCAGCCTTCCTGTCGATGGCCTGCTGTCTCTTCGTACTCGAACCGAAAAGGATCGCGATGAAAAGAATAAACATCATCGCGATTACAGTCAGTACGATAAGACCTGTCTTGCCTCTGCTCATTGTCAGCCGTCATTCCTTGCTGCAAAAGGTTTTACGCCTTCGATGACTTTTTTAGCGAAGTCTTCCCTGCTCGATACGACCATGGCATCCATGTTATCGAGATAAGGCAGAGAATACTTGCGCAGGTTCTCAAGCGTATATTTCAAAGGCTCTCCGTCGCCTTCTGCATCTGCTACGATGAGCCAGATCAGGCGGTCCGTGCCGTTTTCTCTCATAAGTCTTACCCAGATCTGAGATACCGTGGGCTCGATCTGAAGATAGCCTTCCAGAGCCTTCTTAAGCTCAGGCGGATATTTATCGGGCTCGCCGACCTTCGCCGTGCCGTCGCCTCCGATACCCATCTGGGCAGCGATCATCTTGAGCATGTCCTTGCCGAACAGCACTTGCTCAGAGCCGGGATTGATAACGAATCCCGACAGATCCATTTTTGGAGCCATGACGACGTCGATAAGATCCGCAAAGCCTGCGATAACGCCGTTCTGGGGCTCTTTCTTATCCTCGAAAGCGACTTCGAAGCTGTCGGAATCGCCGTATACGACCATGTACTTAAGTCCCTTTGAATCACTCATGGCGTGGAAGCTGTAATTGCCTTCAGTGCCGTCAACGGGAACAAGGAACTTGGCGACAGCCGCCTCTTTAAGGACGGCGATCATGTTCTCTTCGGAAGGATCCTGACGGATCTTGCCCATCAGTTCAACCAGCTTCTCGTTCTCGATCCTCTCGATCTTATTGGAATTCTCACTCATTTTCCATTCCCCTTATCTTCAGAATACTGCTTTGACTGCCCACGCCCAGAACATAAGCGTTACGAGCATAAAAATCATTGAAAGAGATACGGTGCGCGCACTAAAATGCGGAGCCACTTCGTAGTTCTCGGCAAATATAACATTCATCGAACCGCTAGGCAAAGCGCACATCAGGACTATTACGCTCATTGTCTCGGGAAGCATTTCGATCCATCTCGAGAGAATAAGCAGGACGCCCATGACGACTGCCGGGATCACCATAAGTCTCAATGCCGATACGATATATGCTTTCTTATCTGTCAGGAGTTTTTTGACGTTGACGCCGGCGAGCATCGAGCCCATGACTATCATGGACATCGGCACTGTCATGTCACCGATCATCTTGAATGTCTCTGCGATAAACGAAGGCATCCTCCACGGTATTATGAACAGCACGATCGCGAGGATGGATGCAAGCGATACAGAGCTCTTGAACATGTCGAGGAGCGCGAACTTCGGTTTTCTCGAGAACAGATATACCGCATATGTGTAGAAGAATACGTTGTAGCAGAGGTTATAGACCGCCGCGAGAAGAAGCCCGTAGCTTCCGAACAATGCTTCCATCAGAGGGAATCCTACAAATCCCGTGTTCGCGAAAACAGTACACGTGACCATTATCCTCTTCTCGTCTTCTAAGATATTGACTTTGCGGAGCGACAACCGCATCGCGACCAGAGTCAAGGCATAGTAGCCGCAGGCGACAACTGCGCAGGTGATCATGCCGTTCATCGCATCTGTCGAATAATCGTGCTGGCTCGAGCTTAAGATCATGAACGGAAGCACTGCCTTGAGCAGAATGTCCGACAATGCCCTTTCACCGCTGCTGCCGATGACCTTGGTCTTGTTAAGTACAAAGCCTAAGGCCAGGAAAACGAATATCTTGAAGAAAACTATATAAACCTGGATCATTTGATCAGTCGTTGCCGGAAAGAAGTGTTGCTCTTACGGCAGAACGGTAACCCTCCATCTTCTCGGATACTTCAAATGCCGACATCTTCGGTTCGTATGAAGCTCCCGCCTTATAGAACCTGCTTGTCGCTTCAACGGACTCAAAGATCCCCGCCTGTATACCGGCTGCAAGGCCTGCGCCCATCGCGGTCATCTCATCGCTTAGTGCTCTCGTTATCGTGACGCCCAAAAGATCAGACTGAAGCTGCATGAGGAAACTGCTCGCGCACACTCCTCCGTCAACCTTCATCTGTCCTGCCTTGATGCCCGTATCGTCAGTCATGAGGTTAACGAGCTCTGTTACCTGATATGCGATGGACTCAACGCCTGCTCTTATGATCTGTGCTCTTCCCGTACCTCTTGTAAGGCCAGTCAGAATGCCTCTTGCCTCAGGCTTCCAGTAAGGGGCTCCCAGGCCCGTAAATGCGGGCACGAGATAAACTCCGCCGCAGTCTTCGATCGAATTGCAGAAGCCGTCGCACTCAGAAGGATCGCTGATAAATCCGAGCTCATCCTTGAGCCAGCTTATTACTGAGCCGGCCTGGAAAATGCTGCCTTCCAAAGCGTAGCTCGTCTCGCCTTTGATCGACCAGGCGCAGGATGTAAGAAGTCCGTTCTTTGAGAAAACCGGCGCAGTGCCGAGGTTCATGAGAGTAAAGCTTCCTGTGCCGTATGTGGTCTTTGCTTCGCCCTTGTGGATCGCGTTCTGGCCGAGAAGTGCGGCAGGCTGGTCGCCTAATACACCAGTGATGTGAACGCCGTTTATCGAGAGAAGATTTGCGATATCGTCATCGTCAAATCCGTTGTCTTTCAGATAGTCTTCCTTAAGGTCGATCGTGCCGTAATCAGCGCAGGATTCAGCAGGCTTTGCAAGGCATCCTTCGGGGATTCCGAAGAGGTCCAAAAACTCGGGATCGTATGCTTTTCGCGCGATGTCAAAAAGCATCGTTCTGGAGCAGTTGGAATAATCCGAAGCATAAGATCTGCCGCCCGTAAGTCTGTATACCAAAAAGCCGTCGATCGTTGAAAGAAAAGCTTCTCCGGCTGCGCAGCGCTGCCTTAGGCTCCTGACGTTTTCTAAAAGCCAGAGCATCTTTGTAGCAGAGAAATACGGGTCGATCTTAAGACCTGTGATCTCTACTATCCTCCTGCTCTGTTCCCTTATCTCCGGGCGTCTGCAGATGTCAGATGTTCTTCTGCACTGCCATACGATGGCCTGGGTAAAAGGCTTGCCCGAAGGCGAGAATGCGATAGTAGTCTCACGCTGGTTCGTGATGCCCATCGCTTCGATGCGGCCCTTTGCTTCCGGATGCTCCTTGAGAATCATCGCAACTGCCTTAAGCACGGAAACATAGATCTCCTCTGCATCGTGGCTTACCCATCCCGGCTGGGGATAGTACTGCTTAAAAGGAACGTGTGTCCCCTGTGACAGATTGCCTTCCGCGTCAAGAAGGAATGCCTTTGTCGAAGTGGTTCCCTGATCGATGCAAAGAATGTATTTCATAAGGTTTCTCCTTATCTGAAGTAGATCCTGTTGAGATTCCTGTACCAGTCGTTATCTATGGAGTCAAAGTCTTCCTTGGTAAACCTTACCATCCAGTTGCCTGTGGGAGTGCCGGGGACATTCATCCTGGTATCTCCGCCGTAGCCCAGCATATCCTGGATAGGGATTATCGCTACATCAGCGTGGCTCATCCATAGAGTCTTTATGATCGCTCTGCAAGAGCCGCTGTGCGTGCCGCCGTCGCCCCAGTTATCGCCTGTGAATCCGCAGTATTCGAGGCAGCACTTACGCACTTCCTCTTTGCTGTCCCAAAGCCAGCCCAAAAGCGTGTTGTTGTCGTGTGTGCCTGTGTATGCGACGCAGTTGTTATCAAAGTTGTGAGGCAGGAACGAGCTGTTGTCGCCCGGATAGAACGCGAATTCCATGACTCTCATTCCGGGGATTCCTACCTTGCCCATGAACTCAGCGAGGTCAGGCGTTACTTCACCCAGATCCTCAGCTATGAGCCTTGATCTGTCCTTAAACTTCTTGTCGTATTCTTCGAAGAAATCAAGGCCCGGACCGGGGATCCACTTGCCGTCTCTTGCAGTCTCGGCATTGGCTTCGATCTCGCAGTAAGAAGAGAACGCGCGGAAATGATCTATCCTCAAATAGTCGAAGAGCTTGAAGTTGTCTTCAAGTCTGCTCATCCACCATGCATAGTGGTCAGCCTTCATCTTCTTCCAGTCGTAGATGGGGTTGCCCCAGAGCTGTCCGTCTGCGCAGAAATAATCCGGCGGGACTCCTGCTACGCTCTCGAAAACAAGAGCTTCCGGCTTCGGCTTTCTGGGCTCTCTCAAAGGCTCTCCGTTCTTATCCGTGGTCTCGCCTTTTTCTACTGCCTTCTTATACTTATCAAGAGCCTTCTCATAGTCTTTCAGGACCTTGTTGACTCCTGTCGCTGTAGCCATCTTGAAAAGATCCCTGCTTGCCCAAACATCAGCGGAATCTCCTGATACATAGAACGGAATGTCTCCGATAATTGAGATTCCAAGATCGTTGATCTCCTTCTTGACCTGTGCCCACTCGTCAAAGAACAGATACTGAACAAAGCCGTGATATCTGTAGTTGGGATTACTCTTAAGTCCTGCCACTGCGGACTTCTCGTAGTTCCTTAAGTTTGTGTCAGCCCATTCCCACCAGGGCTTGCCGAAGTCGGCATCTTTAACAGTCTGGTATGCGGCAACGTCCTGGACCCACTTGTTGTCCTTGATAAACTTGTCAGCCTTGGCGAGAAGGTCCTTATCTGCTCTCTCAAAAGCCTTTCTCAAGAGCTCATCCCTGTTTGTCCTTAAGAAATCGTAGTCGATCCTCCACTTGTTCTGCGTATACTCTGCCTGCTGGACCTCAGCGGGAGTAAGAAGACCGCGCTTTTCGAGCCTTCTGGGATCTATGAAAAGCCAGTTGCCTGCAAAAGCCGAGAAACTCTGATAAGGAGAATTACCCATACCGGGATATGAGAACGGCAGCACCTGCCAGTATTTCATTCCCTGGGAAGCCAGTTGTTTGGCAAAATCAACAGCCTCCTGTCCGATCACACCCGTGCCGAAAGGCCCCGGAAGTGAACTGATATGCATAAGAACGCCTCCACCTCGTCTCATGATTTGTAATTCCCTTCTTTCTTATATATAATTACTTGTCTTAAAGATAAGATAAGTATTTGACTATTTGAATATTATACATTTATTGAGGGTAAAATGAATTCAGTTGATGAAATTAAAAGACGCCGCACCTTTGCGATCATCTCGCATCCGGACGCCGGTAAGACCACCATCACCGAGAAGCTCCTTCTCTACGGAGGAGCCATCCACCAGGCCGGCTCAGTAAAGGCCCGTAAGGCCCAGCGCCACGCCACTTCAGACTGGATGGAGATCGAGAAAAAGCGTGGTATCTCCGTCACTTCATCCGTAATGCAGTTCGAATACGACGGCTGCCACATCAACATTCTCGATACTCCCGGCCACCAGGACTTCTCGGAGGACACTTACAGAACGCTCTGCGCTGCTGACTCCGCAGTAATGGTCCTCGACGGCGCAAAGGGTGTCGAGGCCCAGACAATTAAGCTTTTCCAGGTATGTAGAAGAAGAGGCATCCCGATCTTCACATTCATAAACAAGATGGACCGTGCCGCTAAGAATCCTTTCGATCTCATGGACGAGCTCGAGAAGGTCCTGGGCATCAGATCCGTCCCCATCAACTGGCCTATCGGCACAGACGGTGACTTCGAAGGCGTTTATGAGAGAGCGACACGCAACGTTCTCCTCTTCGACCGCGAAAACAATGACCACGGCGCTTCCATGGTCACACAGAGCGTATCCGGCATCGACGATCCCAAGCTCGATGAGATGCTCATGACTGGCCACCTCGAGACTTTGAGAAATGACATCGAACTTCTTGACATGGCAGGCGACGAACTCGATATGGAAAAGGTCCTCAAAGGTGAGCTCACTCCCGTATTCTTCGGTTCCGCCATCACAAACTTCGGTGTAGAGCCCTTCCTGCAGCACTTCCTTAAGATGAGCCCGGGACCTGCTCCCCACAACACGACTGACGGCGTTGTCGAGCCTGAAGATACAATGTTCTCCGGCTTCGTATTCAAGATCCAGGCAAACATGGACCCTTCACACCGTGACCGTATGGCATTTATCCGCATCTGCTCCGGCCAGTATGAGAAGAACATGACGGTCAACCTCATGCGCACGGGCAAGAAGATCACTCTTGCACAGCCCCAGCAGTTCATGGCCCAGGACAGAGCTATCACTGAAGAGGCATTCGCTGGAGACATCATCGGCATCTTCGATCCGGGCAACTTCAGGATCGGCGATACGATCATTTCTTCTAACCGCAAATTCGAATTCGATCCTATCCCGGTATTCGCACCGGAGAACTTTGCACGCGTTGAGCCTAAGGACTCCATGAAGCGCAAACAGTTCCTCAAGGGTATCGAGCAGCTTTCCCAGGAAGGCGCAGTCCAGCTCTACAAGCAGCCGAACATCGGTACCGAGACATACGTCATGGGCGTTGTCGGTATCCTCCAGTTCGACGTTCTTGAATACAGACTTAAGTCCGAATATAACGTAGACATCGTAAGAACACCCCTTCCCTACCGCCTCGCGCGCTGGGCGAAGTCTGATGTCGAAGGGTTCGATCCCAAGGAGCTGACTCTTACTTCAACTTCGCTCCTTGTTTTGGACAGGGACGAAGCACCGGTTGTGCTTTTCGAGTCCGAATGGGCCGTCGACTGGGCAATCGACCACAATGAGAAGTTTAAGCTTAGTTTCGAAAATATAAATTCGAAGTAAAGCTTCGCGCTGCTCTCTCCGCGCTTTAAGCGCTACGAATTGAGCAGCGCAAAGCTTTACTTCTCGGTGAGAAAAATAAAAAAGGGCCGAATCGTTAGATCTGGCCCTTTATAAGTGTTGTTTCTATTGATAAATCGCAAGATCAATCAACTGCTGCTGTATCGCTCTCAACTTCCGGAATAGTTTCAATTGCCTCGGTAACTTCAATCACCTCTGTTACTTCAACAACCTCAGATACCTCTACAACATCTACCACTTCTACTGTATCCTCAGTAAAATCTGTGATCTCAACAGTATCAGCGTTTTCAACGTAATCAGAAGCTTCAATAATGTCTACATCTGCTTCGCTTGTCGCAGGAGCAATATCACTTGCTGACCGTGTACCTGGTCTATCATAAACATATAATGTACTTACTTTACTTGTTACTTCATTTCCATACTTATCACTGACTATACAATGATATTGCAAACCGAAACGTGATTGCTTTGCTTCCAGTGTAAGCTTATTAGTCTTTGCGCCATCGTTAATGGAGCAGTTAGTCCAAGTGCCGTTCTTTAAAACTTGCCATTGATATTTCAATCCATCACCTTGTGCTTCAATAGTGAACACGGCATTGTAACCTTCAAAAGCCAAAACGTAAGTCTCAGGTTCACTGACAATTGTAAGCTCCTTGGCCAGTGACAAAGTAGCTTCATTGGAAGTAACAGAAGCACCAGTCTTATCAGTGACAACACACTGATACTTGAGTCCGTCGCGGGATGACTTGATTTCCAAAGACAAAGTAGCAGTCTTAGCACCATCGTTTACAGAACAGTTGGTCCAAGCGCCGTTCTTATAGACCTGCCACTGATACTTGAGGCCTGTGCCTTCTGCAACGACTGTAAATGTTGCGGTCTCACCTTCAGCGCCACTAACGTTTGCAGGCTGTTGATTAATAGAAAGTGGCTTATTAACTGTAAGTGTGGCTTCATTAGTTGTTACAGTGTCGCCGTTCTTATCAGTGACAACGCACTGATACTTGCATCCATTACGTGAATCCTTGATTTCCAAAGTAAGTTTATTTGTCTTAGCACCATCATTGATGGAGCAGTTGGTCCAAGTTCCGTTCTTTAAAACTTGCCACTGATACTTGAGGCCACTGCCATTTGCTTTAACAGTAAAGGTAGTCGTCTCTCCTGCATATCCTGAGCAATCCTTAGGCTGTATCTTGATCTCTAACGGGTTGCTTACAGTCAGCGTTACAATCTTTGTGGTAACCTTATTGCCGGATTTATCGGTTACTACACACTGATATGTAGTTCCGTCACGGGAATCTTTTGCTTCCAAAGTCAATGTATCGGTTTTAGCGCCGTCATTAACTGAGCAGTTAGTCCAAGCGCCGTTCTTAAATACCTGCCACTGATACTTAAGATCGCTTCCAGTTGCTACAACGGTAAATGTCGCATATTCACCGATAACACCTGTGAAGTCAACAGGTTCAGTTTCAATTTTCAATGTTTCATCTGCTTTGAAAGTTGCGCTTATCGTAGCTGAATCCGTATCAGGCATTGTATATTTGTATTTGCCATTAGCATCAGGTGTGATCTCAACAGTTTTGCCTGCATAGGATAAAGTTATTTTATCGATTACATAGTTTGAATCAGGTGTAACTGTAAATTCAACAACATCACCGCCAAAAGATCTTTGTTTGCCTGTAACTGTCCCGTTTTCACTATTTGAATAATTAACATCGTAATAGTAATGGAAAACAGATTCTGAACAATTAGGAAAGGCATTTTCGTTATAAGCAGATTTATTTAGAACAATGTAACTAAGTCTTTGGCAATCAGAGAAGGCATTAAAACCTATTGAAGTTTCATTGTCAGGGAATATAATTCTTGTCAGTTTCGGACACCTACAAAAGGCGACACTGTCAATTTTAGTAACACTATCAGGGATAACAACATCACTAAGATCCAAACAATTGCAAAAGGCATCAAAACCTATACTCGTAACACCTTCTGGGATTACTATGGTAGTAAGGCTCCAGCATTCACAAAAAGTATAGTTGTTAATTACTTTTATTTTCTCCGGGAGTTCAATGCTTGTAAGACTTGTACAATACATAAAAGCACACGAGCCAATATACGTTACACTGTTGGGAATAATTACGCTAGAGAGATTTTCACAGCCTTCGAAAGTGCCATTCTCTATTCTTGTAACGTTATCAGGAATAGTAATCTCTACAAGGCTTGTGCACCAAGAGAACGCACGATCATCAATAGAATTCACATTGTCTGGGATAGCAATATATTCCAGATTATCACAATTCTCAAAAGCACTATTACCAATAGAAGTTACACTATCAGGAATTTCAACACTCGTAAGATTGTCAAAATTTACAAACGAGCTGTTACCAATTGAAGTAACTCCATCTGTCAAAACAACGGAGGTTATATCATCCTGATAGTTGTTCCAAGGAGCACTACTAGCATGAGGATCATTCTGAGTATAGTTTGTCATATCCCCTTCACCAAATATGGTTAAGGTACCATTACTGTCCAATGTCCAGGAAATGTTATCGCCATTACCTTCAGCACCGCAAAACCCACTGGCAATAATCTCATAAGCCTTGAAAGTTGCGCTTATCGTAGCTGAATCTGTATCAGGCATTGTATATTTGTATTTGCCATTAGCATCAGGTGTGATCTCAACCGTTTTGCCTGCATAGGATAAAGTTACTTTATCGATTACATAGTTTGAATCTGGTGTAACGGTAAATTCAACAACATCGCCGCCAAAAGATCTTTGTTTGCCTGTAACTGTCCCGTTTTCACTATTTGAATAATTAACATTGTAATAGTAATGGAAAATATTTTCTGAACAACCATCGAAAGCACGTTTTGTCCATGAATTTCTGTTGAGAACTACGGAATTGAGGTTTGAACACTCATAAAAGGCCAGATCACCAATGCTGATTTTACTGTCAGGAAGAGTAATTGAAGTAAGCGATTTACAACAACTAAACGCTTCACCACCAATGCTTGTTACACTGTCAGGAAGAGTAATCGAGGTAAGCGAGCGGCAACCTCTAAAAGCTTGAACACCAATGCTTGTTACACTGTCAGGAATAGTAATCGAGGTAAGCGAATAGCAAGCACAAAACGTTAAATAACCAATGCTTGTGACACTGTCAGGAATATCAATCGAAGCAAGTGAGGTGCAGCTGCTAAATGCACCATTACCAATGCTGGTTACACTGTCAGGAATATCAATCGAAGCAAGTGAGGTGCAGCCGCTAAATGAACTATCACCAATACTTGTTACACTGTCAGAGATGACAATAGAGGTAAGTGAAGTGCACTCAAAAAAAGATAGTTCACCAATACTGGTTACACCTTCGGAAATATTTACTTCTTTGATGCCTTTTTTCTTACCGAACCATGGAACAGAAGTTATTGAATCAAAATCCTTCATTTCTCCTGTTCCACTAATGGTCAACAAACCATTACTATCCAGTGTCCAGGAAACATTTTCTTCATTACCTTCAGCACCACAATAACCGCTGGCAACAATCTCGGGTTGAGATTCATCTGTCTCGTCTGCGAAAACAGTTATGCCGCCTAATGCGAACAAAACAATAACGGTTGCCATGAGCGCGAGCATTGTGCTCCAGAAACTTTTATTCTTCATACTTAACCTCCATTAGATGGAAACGTGATGAGAATTATAAACATAATAATCTATTATAGGAGAAATATGACTATTACACAATTCAATCAACCTCTGCTTCGTGTCACTTAAATTCTATACGCTAATAAAATGAGGTTGCCCTCACGGACAACCTCTTATTGTTTGAACTCAATTTCAGTTTGTATCAGTCTGACGGACCGGGATCGTTGGAATCATCGGGATCAACGGCCGTTTCCGGTTCAGGCTTAGTCTCAACGACAGGAGCTGCAACAGGCTCGGGCTTTACTTCTTCTGCCTCAGGCTTTGTGCTGTCAGTATCAATTATTGAAGACTCTGTATCGATTCCTGAATAATCCTGCGGATAAACGGAGCTTAAATCACCGTCAGCAAGATAGATCTTCTCAAAGTCAGGACCGTCAACAGTAAGCTTTGTGATAAGTCTCTTAGCAAGACCTTCAACGATATTGCGCTTCTCGATGAGGATCCTCTTTGTCTCAGCATAGCAGCTGTCGATGATGGACTTGATCTCTTCGTCGATCTCGGCAGCGGTCTGCTCTGAATAGCTCTGTACCTGACCCATTGAATATCCGAGGAATACTTCCTCGTTCTCATCGCCGAATACCATGTTGCGGAATTTCTTTGAAAGACCGTAACGCTTGATCATGTTTTTCGCGATGTTGTTGCACTGCTGGAGGTCAGATGAAGCACCTGTGGAAACTTCACCGAGGAAGATCTCTTCTGCGGCACGTCCGCCCAAAGCCATCTTGATGGTATCAAGGAGCATCTTCTCTGTATAGAAATCAGTATCCTCGATCGGCTTATAAGCAGTAAATCCGCCTGCTCTGCCTGCAG
>JAEEGJ010002747.1_pt1 | contig 80226 bp, 83 predicted proteins | sample 8958761 | NCBI WGS metagenome assembly JAEEGJ01 (sample SAMN16246546, study PRJNA631951) | gut metagenome | biome: gut microbiome; feature: rumen; material: RS-attached | host: Bos | place: Iran: Karaj | collected 2018-10 | reverse complement strand
AGCACGATATGCTTACCGGTTCTCTGAACCGCTACGCCATGCTGGAAAAAACGGCAGAGCTGGAAAAATCAGAAAGCAGCGTGGGTATTGTGTTTGTGGACCTGAACGGGCTGAAAAACACAAACGATAGCCAGGGCCATAAGGCCGGGGACAGGATGATCCGCAACAGCGCTTCCTTCCTTCGTGATTTCTTCGGGGCGGGCAAAGTCTTCCGCACCGGCGGCGACGAATTCAATGTCCTCCTGCCGGGCGTGACGGAAGAAGAATTCCAAAAACTGTCTGTCCGTTTCCTGGAAGAACTGAACAAATCCCCGCTGAACATGGCTGTCGGCGTAGAATGGTGCGGTAATGCCAAAAACATCATGACCGCCATCGCCTCCGCAGATAAAAAGATGTATCAGAACAAGGCGGAGTATTACATCCGGCACGACAGACGGAAAAAGAAATAAGGCATCAGTACGTTCCGACAGCAAATACAAATTTAAAAAGCGTGACTTGTGCACCTGAGGTGCAAGTCACGCTTTTTCCTTAAACAATATCAGTCCGCCCTTTCGGTCATAACCGGTGTTCCACAGCTTGGCAAAGTCCAGCCATTCGTAAGCGCCGTAGGTCACGGCTTTCACCAGAAAGCGTCCATCCGGTTTCTCATCGTACCCGGTGAGCAGGAACCAGTGCCATTCATAATTCTCAAAATTGGGATTTTTGTGATGCAGCAACAGGTACGGAATCAGGAAGCCGCGGTCAATCTGCTGCCTGATTGTGTTCACAGTATCTTGTTCGTCATGGTCGCCGGACCAGGGCAGCACATCCAGGAAAAATGTTCCGTGTTCTTTCAGGAATTTTTTGAAAGCAGCCACGAAAATCTCCAGCCGGTTGATCCCCATCAGGCGGGGACGAAGATAGGGTTTCACCGTTTTAAAAAACGCCACATAGTCCCGGCCCCGCAACTGATCCGTTGAAAAGGGGCAAAGATTTTTCAGATTTTTATACAGCGTCATATAAATCAGACAGTCGCAGGCCGTGACCGCCGCGCACCCTGCAAACCGCATAACCATATCCGGCAGCAGACTCTGCCGGCCCCCGTATTCTTCTCCAACCCAAAAATAATCCAATTCTTTTAACATAATACTCTGACCTGTCGTACAGAATCCCGATGATCGTACTCCAATAATCCGGACAGTATGCCTTGCATCCGCTTTTTCGTCTGGCAGCTGTCAGGCACAATCCTCTGCATTTCCTTTATTTTGTAATCATTATGTGGTAATATAATTAATATAATAAATTGAAATCAGGTGTTTTGTATGATTTTTGCCGCCACACTTGTATTAGGCTGGCTGCTTGGCTGTGTAGGCGCGGGAGGCGCCGGCCTCACCATCACCCTGCTCACTGTCGGGTTCGGGCTGCCCATTCACAGTGCCATCGCCGTATCCCTATCCTGTATGACCTTTACCGTTGCCTCCGGAGCTTACAGTCACTATCGCGAAGGCGAAGTGCTGGTCCGTTTGGGCGCTGCAGTGGGAGCGGCGGGCATCTTCGGCGCCCTGGCCGGGACACGCACAGCCTTTCTGATTCCACCGAAGCTATTGATGCCCGCCACGGCCATCATGTTGCTCCTGACCACGGCCTTATTATATGTGCAGCTTTTCCGCGGACATTTAATCAAAGACTACGTAGAGCGGAATAAAAGCACGGCAACCGGCAGCGTATTTTATCTGCGCAGCTGCATCATCGGCCTGGTGACCGGTTTTCTCTCCGGCGCTTTCGGCATCGGGGCCACCGCCTTTATCCAGATCAGCCTGATGCTGTTCTTCGGCATTTCCCTCTACCACGCCATCGGCACCACCATGATGATCATCCTGCCCATCGCCGTATCCGGCGGTTTAAGCTACCTGGTCAACGGCATGATGGACCCGGTCGTTTTCATCCAGACGCTGGCCGGGCTCACCATCGGCTCCTTTATCGGCGCCAAGTTTACCCACCTGATCCCGAAAGACATACTCCGTTGCCTGATGATCTCCATGCCGCTGATCGGCGGCGTGCTGTTGCTGACGAACTGACCGGCAGACACAACGACCGACGGGCATACAAATGAATCAGAGGAAGCAACGACCGATGTGAATACGAAAGAATCTTTGTTTTCCTACGCTCTATCCATGCATTTACTCTAACGCAATTGCTGCTTGTAACAGCAATTGCGTTTTTCTTTTTCCGATTGTTTCAATATTGGCGGGAATGCGTTTACTTCTTTTGCGCTTCTTTCACAATGACTGTCAACGCTTCATTTTCTTCCGCCGCGTCTTTAAAAACCCGCAGCATGGTCTTGCCGTAATCACCCAGGTATTCCTTTTTCTGAATCACTTCCGGCACTACGATGACCGTTTCTTCTCCGATGTCACCCAGGCAATCATATAATGCGTCCAGATTTTTTCCATAATAATCCGGAAGCCGCAGCGCTTCCTTTAAGTACGCGTGCGCCCTGGTTCTTCCTTTAAAACGCTTTGCGTCCAATACAATTTCCATATTGCAATCCTCCGATTTCAGTACAGTCGTTCAAACTTCTGGTAATGGGTCGACGTGTAGTAAATCAGTCCGTCGTTGGAGAAGCAGATCCGTTTGGCGTTCCGGTTGCCTCTCACATAATCGATGTCGCATTCCTTCCAGGTACGCCCCTGCTTATCCGGCAGTTTCTTTTCATAGTTGCCGTACCGGTCGCCGCCGATGCTCTTCCCCGGCGCCACCTGGTCCAGGGATCCTTTGGTCTTCCAGCCTAACTTGTTGGCCTGCCCTTTAGTGATGTAGTTGGGCGGCAGCGTTTTGTACAAATGGATGTACGCCGCCACATGCTCTTTATCCGTGTAGGCCTTTCCCTTTTCTACGCTGACCCTGGCCTCTGTGTTACCCGCAGGCGCAACCAGCCCGTTGTTTGCGTTTTGATTATATGCTTTCTTTTCCTGTTTGTTTTGTTTATTCTTTTCCGCAGAAGAACCTGCCTTACCATTTTCCTTCTGCTGTTGCTGCGTAACCGCCGTAGATTTTGCCGGCGGCGTTTCCTTTTTGCCCGAACAGCCCACCACCACGCTCAGCGTCATAATGATCGCTAACGCAATCGCAAATACTTTTTTCATTGTGATTCATTCCCCCTTTTTCCTTCCATCACATTTCCTGCAAACGCTTCTGTCCGTTTTGCGTTTGCGTCGGCACAGATCCGGTGCAAACACATTGGTAAAAATTTCATTCTGCTCTTTCCGATTACTGCAACGCAATTACATTTCCAACTTCTCCACTGCGTGGGCAATCACCGGACGCACGGCTTTTTCATTTTCTCCTTTGAACACAAAACCCAGCTCGATCACCTTGCCGTCTTTCACAAACGTGTAGCTTTCGTTTTTGCTGCCGTTGACTTCATAGGTTGCTTTCACGCAGTCCCGTCCGTTCAGCGTAACGAATTCCCCTTTATAATCCTTCGCCGCGTCCTTCGTGTCCGCCGCCAGCTTTTGCTTCAGTCCTTCCAGCACCGCCGCTTTATCCGCCTGCGCTAATCCTCCCAGCGCTTGCGGCATAAAGTTGAACTGTTCACGTGGATACGAAACCAGTCCTACCATGATGCTTTCGTTGCCGTACACTTCCATGGTCCGTTCTGTTTCCGTGGGTTCTTTCAGGTCAATGCAGGAAGCCGGCACTTCGGTTCCCAACGCAGTGCCCGCCACGTTGATCTTCTTCCAGACCTGGGATATCTGCACGCTTTCCATCCATTGGGGAATCTTCTCCTGATACTCCGGATACAGCTTTTCGTCCATCATGTACATGACCACGAACATGCGGTTCTGGGTGACAAAGACGTACTCGTCCCGCAGCAGCCGGCGTTTTCCGTCCGTGGTCAGATTGGTGGACACCACATGGACGGCTTTCTGTCCCGCCAGCTCCACTTCCCCGCTGGTGAGGATCTTCTTGGCATTGGCACTGTCCTTGACGCTGTTCTTCACCAGACGCAGAAAGTCTTCCCGGAACGCTTCCACCTGGAACGGCATCAGAGGACCCTTGCCGTCAATGGCCGAGGCGTCGATGGCCAGGCGCAGACCCTTTGCCACGTTTTCGCCCCGCAGCACTGCCACCGGGTTGATACCCAGGGGATACACTTCCAGCTCTGAGGGAACAAAAACGCGAAACCCGTTTTTGGCATCCGTGAAAGCAACAACATCTGTCCTGCCTTCCACGGGTTCTGTTACGGGGAACTGCTTTGCTGTTTCGGCTGCAGTCGCCGCTGGCTGCGGTTTGCTGTTTTCAGCCGGCGCTTTTCTCTCCACCTGCTGTGCTTCAGCCGGCACATGAATCGTTTTACTATTAGTTTGTACAGCTTTCACAGTTTGCGTTTCTCCGGCTTTGCTGTCTGACTGCACCGCGGCAGTCGCCTGCTGCGCCATTACGCTATTTTCTGTCATGGCAGCCATCCCCAGCACAAGGCCGAACGATACGACGGCTGCCGCTATTTTATTCTGCAATTCTTCACCTGCTTTCCAGTAACCTTTGTAATATGGAATTGTTACAGAATTGTGTTTGACGAATAATCTTCTTTATATTATACCACGAATGTGTATAAAAAATGAAAAAGGCATCGCAAAAAATGGACAACGATACGATTTTCTCTCCCGGTCACTTTAGTGACCGGACTTTTTTCGCAACTCCAGTCGTGGTGCGGTTTTCCAGCCTGCTTTCTGTTATAAATATAGACAGCTTAATTGTCTGTCTCCAGGTGACACTTCTTTCGTTCCTTTTATTGCTTTGTTCGGGAAAGCTGCCACTGCGCCGAGCCACCAAAATAGCGTTTCATAACTAAAAACCGCGGCCTGCCATTTCTGACAGACCGCAGTGGAAGCAATGCCCAGTCTGGGTTATTTCTAAGTGTTAAAACAAATCCGAATGTGTACCTGTCCGGAAGAGAAATAACTCCAGCTCTTCCTGCTCGATCCGGTATACAAGCAACCAGTCAGACTGGATATGGCATTCCCGGAAGCCGGCATAGTCGCCGGTCAGATCATGGTCCCTGTACTTGGAATCCAACTTTTCTCCGGCAGCTAACGTGTTCACCACAACGCGCAGCAATACCATATCCAGTCCGCGTTTCTGCGCTGTTTTCAAATCCCTTTTAAACCGGTGGGACGGTACGATTTTAAGCATCCTTCTTCACCTCGTCCAGCAAGTCATCAAAGGAATCGTAGCGTTTATACGCACCGGGGTTCCGTTTCATCTCGGCGTACTCGGCCAAGGCAGCGCGTGTTTCCGCATTTGGCGTAAACCGACTGACCTCAAAGGGGATTCCGTTTTGTCTGACAGCGGTTTTCAGGAATATGATAATTGCAGTAGACATGTTCATGCCCAAGTCAGAAAACAAGGTTTCAGCATCAGCTTTTAACTTACTATCTACGCGCACATTAATATTTGTGGTAGCCATGTCATTCCACTCCTTTCGCCAATCAAACTGCAAACTGATAAGTCTCTTCTCCGGTTGACACACCTCAAATTGAACCTCAAATTGAAACGTATTTTCCTGTAATTATTATATTCTCAAAGCAAAACATCGTCAATACATTGTTTTGCGTTGTAAAAATGTTGTTTTAAAATGAAGCGTCAGTATTCTTCACCGTGCTCTTCACCGTCAGGAGGTGGCAGAGGCGGGGAATAATAAAAACCACGGCCTGCCATTTCTGACAGACCGCAGTAAAAACATCGCCCATCCTATTATTTTATTATTTGAATCTAACCAATCGCGTTTCCTTTTTGCTACAAATACTTCACCGGAATTACCTTGTCTTCGCCCTGCAGTGTAATCAGATTATCATACAGGCAAATCACACCGCCTGGCCCGCGTTTCATTCCTGTTATCTTATCAATCCGTGAAAAAGCGTTTATATCTTTACTGGAAGGATCTGCATGCTTCTTTATCTCCAGAGGATATAACAGGTCGTTCTCTTCAATCAGCAAATCAATCTCGTTCATGTCCTTGTCCCTGTAAAAATACAAGGCCGGCTCAAGAATTCCCCGGTTATAATAACTCTTGATGATTTCTGCAATCACAAAGCTTTCAAAGAATGCTCCGGCCATGGCGCCGTTTTTCAATACATCCGGTGTATTCCAACGGGTCAGATACGCGGCAAGGCCTGTATCAAGAAAATACAGCTTTGGCGTTTTTACCGCGCGCTTTGTGATGTTGCTTGCGTAAGGCCGGAGCAGAAATACAAGGTTGGAAGCCACGAGAACCGAAAGCCAGCGTTCCGCCGTGGGCTGACTGATACCCACATTTTCGACCAATTTAATATCTGATATTATTTTAGCCGAAATTTATCAGTATTGGAAGGCTTTTTATGATCTGCCACAGTACTGAATATAGAAAAGGTAGAAACGGAGAAGTTTGCGTTCAAACCCGCGTGGCTACCAATGTTTTAACTTCTACCTGAATAGAAATGAGAGTAGCGCGGTTTGAAAACAAACGCAAGGAAGGATGTAAGATTTCACAAGTCCTCAAGTTCCTAATTACCCGTTCCGGTCACTTTAGTGACCGGACTTTTTTCGTAACTCTAGCAATGACGCGGTTTTCCATCCTGCTTTCTGTTATAAATATAGACAGCGTTATTTGTCTGTCTCCAGGTGACACTTCTTTCGTTCATCTTATTGCTTTATTCGGGAAAGCTGCCACTGCGCCGAGCCGAAACGTTCGGGCTACGCAATAAACGCTATACATAAGAAAAGAGGAATGGGTATCGCCCCACTCCTCCTGCAACTCTTGCAAACGCTTTCATCAGAACATATACGCTACATTCACGCTGCCGTCAAAGCCCTGGCGCCCCGGTGCTTGCCGCCGTAGCCGTAGATGCTCATCGGTCTTACAACACAGCCACACCAAGGGACTTGGCAAGTTTGCGAATGTGAGCTTCGGATAGTCTGCTTATGTCCTTGATTGCATCTAAAGGATATTTCTTCTTCAGCATATCCGTCGCCACGCGCTCGTTCACTTCCGCTTCTTTCTTTTCTGCACCCATTATTACGCCTCTTGCCTCACCTCTTGCTTCACCCCTTGCTTCACCTTCTTTTATATACCGGTCAATTACGTTGCTCATATTCCGAATACCTCCCTTCGCCCTTTCTTCAATAGCCACCTGTTCATAACGGTCGTCGTGTTCCATCACGCTCAGCAGCTGTAACACTTCATACACGTGCCGCATCGTGTCTTTGGATCCTATGTATGTGCCAGTTTTTCGTTTTTGTACAAAGTAATCCGCCACAATACGGAAATCGCTCTTGAATTTTGCAACTTGCTCATCTGTCAGCCATGCCACTTCGAATACGTTGATCTTCGTATCCGTAACGAACGGCTTCAGCTCATCCGGCACACGTACCGCTTCATATAACGACTTCGCTGCCGTCCACCGCTGTTCATACCCAAAGTAAAGAACAATTGTTATAACAGGATATGGCGCATTGTTCCGGTTCTCCCTTAAACACTGCACCCGGTACTCCGCTCCGTCATAACCTAATACGCGCAACACCATGCGGGAATCCGGTGCGGTCTGATTCTCAAACCCCACACAGGCGATGCGGATGCCATTCTTCTTCCAGCGCTTGGCAACGTCGCGCTCCATGTCATGGAGTTTCAGTTCAGCACGGTACGCGGAGCGAAGCTGCATGTCTTCCAGTTCCTCTGGCTTTACTACCTCGTTCCCGTTGAAAAGAAACCCGTTCACAATATCCGCGAAGACGTCCGGATAATCTTCCAGTATCTTCTCGGCAATATCTTTGTCTTTCAATTGCGTAATCTCCTTTATATTTTAATATGAGAGGTACGCAATGTATGTATTTTGGCTTTTCTAATAGTATTGTAGCGCGGTTTGAGAACAAACGCAAGGTAGGATGTAAGATTTCACAAGTCTTCAAGCTCCTAATTACCTCTTCCGGTCACTTTAGTGACCGGACTTTTTTCGTAACTCTAGCAATGACGCGGTTTTTCAGCCTGCTTTCTGTTATAAATGTAGACAGTCTAATTGTCTGTCTCCAGGTGACACATCTTTCGTTCATTATATTGCTTTGTTCGGGAAAGCTGCCACTACGCTGTGCCGCCAAAACCGGGGTTATGCAAAAAAAGAGGAATGGGTATCACCCCACTCCTCTGCCTATCATTTTGACTAATCTAATATCCAATAAGACTTCAGTTGAAGCATCACCGCTTCCCTTTTTGTTTTAGTTGCTCTCATTCATCAGAACATATACGCCACGTTCACGCTGCCGCCGATGCCGCGATGCTTGCCGCCGTACCCATAGATACTGAAATCCACCTTCCACGGATTCGTCTCGGTCGCGTCCATGCGCAGGCCAATCTCACCCCGTACGCTGCCGCCTTTAATACTGGCCGCACGAATCGGTGTGTTGCCGTTCAGCATTCCTCCCGATTCTCCGTCAAACTGATATTCATACGCAAGACCGCCGTACCAGTTCCACTTCTTGTCCGTCGATCCGTAACGGGCGCCCACACGCAACAGGCTGCTGTTTACCGCGTCCAGGTCATACCGGCCCGCCGCATTAAAGCTTACGCCGTTCCGTCTGGTATAGAAGAACTTACCGTACACATCCAGTTCACGATTCTTCTTCACTTCAAACAGCTTGCCTATACCAATATGGCCGCCGTAATAGTTTGCGTGCACGTTGTATCCGTACTGGTTGCCTGCACCGTCCCGCAGCATATTGGACGCGCTGTCGCTGATGCGGCCCATACGCACGCTGGCTTCGGTGTAAACCTTGTGCTTGTTGGTCCACTTAGCCAGCAGACCGCCGCCCGCGTAATGGGTATCGCCGTCGCCCCGGCCGCCGTCGTCACTGTGCAACGTGTAATTGCCTTTTCCATACTCTGCAAATACGCCCCACTCGAAGGTACCTTTCTTGTGTTCGCGTTTCGATCCCACTGCTACGACGGCATTCCATGTACGGGTATCCACATGACTGCCCGTCTTATACCGGGATGCCCCGCCGCCCATAGCAGCAAAGGTCGATGTCCCATCCGGCGAAAGATTGGTTAACATGCCCAGACCTTCCACCGCGCTGTCCACATACTCCTGCCCTGCTGCCAGCGCTGCGATTCCGGCTTCGGTCGCCATAACCGTCCGATGGGTCTGCTCAGCCGCTCCACCGGCCCCGGTCTTCGTGGTAAAGATCAGGTCACTGCCGGACAAAGATGCCACGCCTTCTCCTTCACTCGTAGTTCCCACCATGTACTTGGTACCGGTAATGGTTCCCACTTTATCACCGAAATCGGACACCAGCGTCATCTGCTTGTTAGCGTCCAACAATGTAATATTAGTGAAGTTGATCTTCGCAGTATCTACATCCGCACCCGCGAATGTAATGTTAGAAGGACGTGTCAGCAGCGCGCCGCTGTCTTTCCAGTCCACATTGGTAAAGGTCAGCTTCGAAGCCTGGTTTTCTGTTGCCGTGTACGTAACGGCCCCGCCGCTTGTCACCAACTTACCGGTGATGTTGGCATCAATCGTCACACCGCTTACCGGTGCAAAGCTGTACGAAGTCTTCTTCACCTGCTCAGCCATGTCCTTCAGTGTAGCGTTGGCCTGCAGCAGCGTCATGCTGTCGCCCGCCGTCACCGTTTCCGGACTTGCATAAGCCACGGCAAAACCACCCGTGCCCAACGCCGCCACTCCGGCGTAATTATACCCCGCGCCGCTGCGGTCAAACAGGGTGGAGCCTTTTACAAAATCAACCTTTCCGATGTCCACCGTCTTCACATCTTTCATGCCCACGGTGTACGTCAGCTTCGTCTTTGCCGCATCCTGGCTCAACGTATCCGTATGGGTGCCTGCCACCGTTACGTTCTTTTCCGTGTTGGTTTCGCTGAACGCAAGCGTATAAGTCTTATCCGCAAAAGCAACCAATGCTTTACCACTTGCATCCTTAAACGCCGCGCTGGCATCCACAATCGTCATGGTGTTGCCCGTTTCCATGGCAGCACTGCTCGCATCGGTAAACTTCAAACCGTCCGCGTTGATTGTTGCTTCCGTTGCGTCATAGGTGTTGTCAAAGGTACGGGCCGTCCCGCCGTTGGCAAACGTAACTTCGCCCAGGGTGATGCTTGTCAGCTTTTTCTTCGTTTCTTCATAAATGAGTTGGTTCTTGTTGGTTTCGTCTACTTTTACGCCGCCCCGGGTCTGGGTACCGGCAACGGTCACGCCGCCCACTTCAAGGTCAGCGGTAAGGGTGCTGCCGTCAACCTTCCACGCGCGGCTGCCGTTAATCGTTATACCATTAAAGTAATCCGTCCCCGTCGCAGTAATTATTGCCCTCGTCTCGCCGGGGTTCATACCGGAAGGCGTAGTCATGCTATCCGTTTCCACAGATGCGCCGGTTGCCAGCGTCCAGTTGGCCGGAACCGTATCCGCCGTACTGCCTACGCTCTTCACATTCACCTTGTCAATGGCAACGCCGCTCACCGTATAGGTTACATCGTTACCGCTCACCGTGGCCGAACCCGTTGCTTTGGCGTCCAGCTTCGTATTAGCCTGGTCAAGGGTAACCGTAAAGGACGGAGTGCCGCTCACTTTGCCAGCAGCAACACCATTCACGCCCTTCAGCAGCGTCATGGTTTTGGTAGCGCCCACCAGCGGGTCCGCCGTCGCGCTGAACGAAACGTTGGAAATATTCACAGACGTATTTCCATCGAATTTGTAAGTTGCAGCCACGTTGTTCTGGTTCACGTCACTGCCATTGGTATAATATGAGGTGCCGTCGCTCCAGTTAATCGTGCCGTTCAGCGTCGCAGTTTTTACCACTTTATCGCCAACGGTGTAGGTCAGTTTCGTTTGCGCCGCATCCTGCTCCAGCTTGTCCGCGTGCGTACCTGCAAAGGTAATGATTTTTCCCGAAATCGTATCGGTGTAATTCACAGTATAATCCTGTGCTGTAAACACCGGCATATTCTTACCGGTAATAGCATTCGGAAGCGCTGCGCTTGCATCCACGATCCGCATGGTGTTGCCGGTTTCCATTACCTCGGAATTGGAGAACGATAAAGACCCTGCGCTGATGGGTGCCGTCGACACATCGTACGTCGCATCGAAGGAACGCGCAACAGTTGCAGCAGTGCCGTCATCATTCGTAAACGTAACTTTGCCGAGTGTAAGCGTATTGACCTTTTTCTTGGATTCTTCGTAAATAATCTGTCTTGTATTTGCTTCGTTAACCTTCACGCCGCCTTTGGTCTGCGTACCGGTAATAGCTACACCACCGATATCAAGATCTGCCGTTATATCGCTGCCGTCAACCTGCCACGCATGGCTACCTTTAACCGTCACTCCGTTAAAATAATCAGTAACAGTGGAAGTGATGATGGGTTTCGTTTCGCCGGGAGCCAGACCCGTTGACGTAGCGATAACCAGATTATCCGTTTCCACAGATGCGCCACTTGCCAGATTCCAGCCGGTAGGAACCGTATCCGCCGCATTGGCAATGCTCGTCACATCAATGGTATCCATTGCAACACCCTTCACCGTATAAGTAAGGTTGCCACTTGTTATCTTCGCTTCACCATCGGTAGCCTTTGCTTTCAGTGTAGTGTTGTTTTTGGCAAGCGAAACCTCAAAGGATGCAGGAGTGCCATTGGTAATGGTTCCCGCCACATTCTTGGCAACGCTGCTGATCGTATTACCGCTAATCAGCGTCATCGTTTTATTCAACGGATCTGTCGTTGCGCTGAACTGAACGCCTGAAATATCAATCTCGGAATTACTATCAAATGTAAATACCGAATTCCTGCCTTTCTGGTTTGCTGCCGTTCCGTTCTGGTAATATGTGCCGCCATCACTCCAAGCAATCGGACCGCTTAAAGTTGCAGTGTCTACCACCTTATCGCCAACAGTGTATATCAGTTTTGTTTTAGCCTTAATTCCGGTAGATGCAGCATTCAAAGATAGCGTATCGGTATGTTTACCAGCAAACTTAATATTATCTGCCGTTGAGCTGTTCGTCGGGTCCGTAATCGTATCGGTAAAAACCACATCGGGATAGGTTACGGTATCAAAATCTTTTAAGGTTTGACCGCTTGTTGCATAAGAAATCGCACCGGTTGCATCCACGATCGTCATGACATCGCCGGCTTCCATGGGACTCGTATCATCAAATTTAAAAGCTGTTGTAGTAATCCCCGCAATGCTTACGTCATACTCACTGTCAAACGTACGGGCAGCAGTACCATCATATTTAAACTCAGGCACTGTACCAAGAGTAATAGTAGTTATATTCTTCTTTGACGATTCATAAATAATCTGATTCTTGTCTAATTCGTTAACCTTCACGCCGCCCGTTGTCTGTGTACCGGTAACCGACACGCCACTATCTGATTCTGTATCCGAAAGCGCTCCTCCCTCACTCCATACATTGCTTGTACCTGTAATTCTAATATCTTTAAAATAATCCGTTCCTTCAGCTGTAACAATAACCTTCTTTTCACCCGTTGTCAGCGTCATACCACTTGGTAACGAAAAATCAGATGTATTTACTACGGCATTTACAACGCTTTGATCATTAGTTGACAATACCCAGCCATCTGTTGACGCAATATTATAAGGATTACCGGTCCAGCTTTTTAGATTAATACTGTTCAGCGTTACGCTGTCTACCATATAATTAGCGACATCATTCGCCGTTGCCACATGCCCATTCACCGTACCAACAAAATTAAAACCACTGCCATTGGTACCATTATCTGTGAAATTCATACCGACCGTTTTATTCGCATTTACACCTAGCGTAACAGGGCTTGCTGTCGTCAAGCCCGTTGCGTTCAAAATAACACGCGTGTCATTTTTTATTAATTTCTCATTAGCCGTTGTAGTATAAGCAAAGTTAGTATCATCAATCTGTGTTGACGCCGAAGCAGTCCAGTCTGTTGGCATGGTATCTGAAGCACCCCACGCAAAACTCCCCAAAGTAAAGTTCGTTGCCTCAACATTATTAATCGTATAGATTAAATTTTTCGATGATAATGAAACCGTTCCCTTACCCGTTCCACCAAACGTTACGCCATTGCCATCATTATACCCGCTTACTGTCACCTCGCCTTTACCAGAAGAAGGTTGTGTGATAGTACCAATTGTATTACTACTCAAACCGGAAAGCAACGTCTTAGATGTTCCTATAGGGTTGCTGTTTGTCGTTCCCGTAAACGTCAAATTTGATGCATCAACAGTAGTTGCGTTGGACGTTGACCACCCAGACAGAAGACTGTTAGATGGACCGCCCCATGCAAAGCTTCCTAACGTCAGTTTATCTGTCGCAACACTGTTAAGCGTATATATTAAACTCTGCGATGAAACCGAAACACTTCCCGCAGCCCTTCCGTCATATGTTACACTACCGTCAGTAACACCGCTCACAGTTACCTTACCTTTATTAGAATAAGGTTGTGTGATAGTACCAATTGTATTACTACTCAAACCGGAAAGCAACGTCTTAGATGTTCCTATAGGGTTGCTGGTTATCGTTCCCGTAAACGTCAAATTTGATGCATTGACCGTAGTAGAATTTGACGTTAACCACCCAGACAGAAGACTGTTAGATGAACCGCCCCATGCAAAACTTCCCAGCGTCAGTTTATCTGTCGCAACACTGTTAAGCGTATATATTAAATTCGTCGATGAAACCGAAACAGTTCCCGCAGCCTTTCCGTCATATGTTACACTGCCGTCAGTAACACCGCTCACAGTTACCTTACCTTTACTAGAATAAGGTTGTGTGATAGTGCCCATTGCATTACTACTCAAACCGGTAAGTAGTGTCTTAGATGTTCCTATAGGGTTGCTGGTTATCGTTCCCGTAAACGTCAAATTTGATGCATTGACCGTAGTAGAATTCGACGTTGACCACCCTGTCGGCATACTATTTGAAGTACCACTCCACGCAAAACTCCCCAAAGTTAGGCTTTTTGTAGCAACATTATTTATCGTATAGATTAAATTTTTCGATGATAATGAAACCGTTCCCTTACCCGTTCCACCAAACGTTACGCCATTGCCGTCATTATACCCGCTTACTGCCACCTCGCCTTTACCAGAAGAAGGTTGTGTGATAGTACCAATTGTATTACTACTCAAACCGGAAAGCAACGTCTTAGATGTTCCTATAGGGTTGCTGTTTGTCGTTCCCGTAAACGTCAAATTTGATGCATCAACAGTAGTTGCACCGGACGTTGACCACCCAGACAGAAGACTGTTAGATGAACCGCCCCATGCAAAACTTCCCAGCGTCAGTTTATCCGTCGCAACACTGTTAAGCGTATATATTAAACTCTGCGATGAAACCGAAACACTTCCCGCAGCCTTTCCGTCATATGTTACACTGCCGTCAGTAACACCGCTCACAGTTACCTTGCCTTTACCAGAAGAAGGTTGTGTGATAGTACCCATTGCATTACTACTCAAACCGGAAAGCAACGTCTTAGATGTTCCTATAGGGTTACTGGTTATCGTTCCCGTAAACGTCAAATTTGAGGCATTGACCGTAGTAGAATTCGACGTTGACCACCCTGTCGGCATACTATCTGAAGTACCACTCCACGCAAATTCGCCCAGCGTTATTTTATCTGTCGCAACACTTTTTACGGTATATTTTACTTTATTGGTTGTCGCCGTTACATCGCCCTTCGCCGTTGCATTAAACTTCACATTCTTGTCATCCGTGTACTCAACATCCAACGTCCTATTTGTACCACCGGTTACTGCATTTGAACTCGTCAAACCCGTTGCATTCGTCAACAACTCCATGGTACTTGTTCCATCTGTTTTCAACGCAGTTGTAGCTTTGTTGGAAAACGTCAGATTGGATGCATTTATGGTAGTGTCACTATTAAAACTGAACTGGCCATCGGTTAATTCCCGTCCCGTCCCCCACGCCATATTGCCAAAAGAAACAGACGTTGCGTTATCTGCGATCGTATAACAAATCCGCTCATATTGATTATAATAAGCATCAGACGATTCAAATGAAACAACATGTTCATTTTCATTATAACCAATTGTTACGCCGTTGGCTGGGCTTGTTTTAGCCGTGCCAGCTTTGACAACCTTCTTATTCGTAGTACTAGGCAGAGCCTCTGCAGCACTGCTGTTATATTTCAACTTAATTGTGGAGAGCTGATGCAGATTTACTGAGTTCAACAACTTCATAGTTCCGCGTTCTGTTGCTTGCTTAAAATTAGTAAAAGCATCTGTTATATCAAGAATCATCGCTGGCTCGCCATTATCACCATTTTTATAACCAAACGCACTAAGAACAAAACCCCCAGGAGTCCAATTAATACTGTTAGCAAGTTTGATAGTCTCAAAATTATAAATCCATCCAACTTTGTTGTATACATTTGAAAGAAGCAGTTTATTACCCGTGATAGAATCACCGGTTCCTCCTACCCAGCCACCATACAAATTGGTACTGTTTCCATAATATTGATAGCCATCAAGTTCAACAGTATTATTGATCGCTGAACCTGCGCCTGCACCTTGCACGTAACCACCATAAACTCTCTTTATTCTTCCATTTTCACTCCCCTTAAGAGTAACAATATTGTCCGTAGCACCATTGTTCGTATTACCACTGAACGGATCATAAGCTGAAGTATAACCACCGTAAATCTCAATACCTCCCGTTTCTGAAGTCGTAAACTTTTCTACTGTAACATGACTCTCTTTTGCAGTACCACTTTGACTACGTGAACCATAAACGTTCTTTATCTCGCCGTCGGTTATCTCTACAAACCCTGTTGCGATTCCTGAAGCGGCATAACTGCCACAAACATAGCCGTTTACTGTTCCTCCAGTTATTTTTACAATATTCCCTGTAGCATTAATTCCAGTACCGTAAGTCCAGCCACCACATACGTTTCCAGTTACAGTACCACTCTTGATAGTTACCTGTGCATTCTGGGCAGAGTCCTCCCCGTATTTCCCATCTACGGCTCCGTCATGACCTCCGTCAATAACAACAATATACGGCGAATCTCCAACATAATTGCCAGCGTCATTAACATGTCCCCCGCTGTTAGCCGCCAATACGTTCACCGGCACGACACAAAAAGCAGCAGCAATAGCCAGCAACACCCTAACACGCCTGCGGTCCGCTTTCGCGCCGCAGTTTACGGATGTGCAGCTTTTGCCGTTGCGTTTGGCAATTTCACTCACCGCCACGTAGCAGTTTCTCACTTTGCTCCAGATCACTTTGTAAATCTTATTCATGGTGGCTTCTCCTTTGCAGTACAATGATGTTCACTAATCTGTGGGGTAACGCCTTCCCTTTTTCTTCACCAACGGATCACGGTAACACCGGAATCTGACACATACGGAAAATGACATACTTATCCATTAAAAATTATACAACTATTTTCAGGACATTTGAACCTCTCCGCTTCATTTGTCATTGACAATTTTTTAGGAAGAATTGACACTTTTGTCAACAGTTTGTCGTTTTTCAATCCACATAAAGCATGATGGATACTTGCTTAGCAGCATATTATCAAATGTTGCAAACTTTATGGAACTAAAGCGTTTTGCGGTCAGGAGGGAGGGGCTTGACGGCTTCTTTGTTTTATAATCCAAATAGTCCGCACCCCCTATATAGCAAAAACTGCGGCCTGCCATTTCTGACAGACCGCAGTGGAAGCAATGCCCAGTCTTTTATTTTTTATAATTATAATCTAACCAATCGTCTTTCCAACATAGTTACAGCGCCGCAACTTCACGCAACGGAAGAGCCGTCACTTCGGCAATTTCGGAGTCAGACAACTTACCCTTTTCTTTCAGGGATTTGGCAATTTCAATCGCTTTTTCCTTTTTACCGGCTAAACGGCCTTTCTTTTCTCCACGCTTTTCGCCCTTCTTTTCCGCATCTTCCTGTATAATTTTTAAATCCATTTCCCAGGTCACGTATCTCTCCCTCCAATCTTCATCATTTGTCACACGCTTCGTTTCTGCATCGATGGCCTGCGTAAACTCGCTGCCAGCCTTGCCGCCGTTCACATAACACAGAAAATCAGCCAGTGCCGTATCCTCTGCTTTATCCGCTGCCCTGGCGTTCAGGTAAATATTCTCAGTCAGGTCACCCATCTCAAGGGTATTATCTTCCTTGCACCGATAAGTGAAATGATACATCGGCAACCCTTTGCCGAACGGATCAAAGGTGCAGATAAAAATTACATAGGACTTGCGCAACTCGCGATACTTCATTCCCTGTTTCAGCATATCCATACTAATCAGACTCTGATAATACCGCGTACGCAGGGGCAGCCCTTTGATCACCGTTGCTTCGTCTTTATCGAAATACACCGTGCTGTTGTCGCCCGTCACCTGCATTTCGATGTCCAGTACTGTTCCTTCCTGATTCTCCACATACACATCAAGCCGTATGCTTTTACTGCTGATTCTCGCGCTGTTGATATGTCGTTCTGCTATGAGATAGCGGATATCCTTGATTTGTATGTGTAAAATCCGTTCAATCAGGTACTTGCAGAGCTTTTTGTTCTTCAGCACCTCCTGAAACACATAATTATTTACAAACGTTAAAGAATCGTTAAAGAATCCCAGTCAATTGTTTTCAAACTTTACCTCTTTCCGACCGGGGCATTGCTTCCATTTATATTGTATCGCGATTCGTATAAGGGTGCAAGGGAATGTGTGACGGTTTTATGAACATTTTGCTATCTCCGGCGGGGAAACCCAAAGCCTCCACACTCTTGCAGTTTGACAGTTGTATCTTACGGCTTCGCCTGTACAGACATATAAACTGTCTATCTTTTATATATTAAGAGGTAATGGAACCAAATCCCAGTATCCATGCACGTTTTCGCTTTCAGGTTGGTCGTTTTTACGACCAACTCCAATACCGGATGACGTCTTCATAATAAAATAAGCCAAAAGGAACAGGCATCGCAAAAACAGAAACGATTACTATTCCATGGACTCATTCGCCTGTGGCTTCGAAACTCGGTGCTTCGCACCTCAAACAGTCGAAGCCACGGACGTCTCATTTCGTCTCATAGAATCACGTAATCGTTTCCTATGTTTTGCTTATGTCTGTTCCTTTTTAATTATTTCTTCTTTTATCAGAACATATACGCCACGTTCACGCTGCCGCCGATGCCGCGATGCTTGCCGCCGTATCCGTAGATGCCCATCAATCTTACAATACCGCCACACCGAGTGACTTGGCAAGTTTGCGAATGTGAGCTTCGGATAATTTGCTGATGTCCTTGATTGCATCTAACGGATATTTCTTTTTCAGCATATCCGTGGCAACGCGCTCGTTCACTTCCGCTTCTTTCCTTGCTTCACCTCTTGCCTCACCTTCTTTTATATACCGGTCAATTACGTTGCTCATATTCCGAATACCTCCCTTCGCCCTTTCTTCAATTGCTATCTGTTCATAACGGTCGTCATGTTCCATTACGCTCAGCAGCTGCAACACTTCGTACACGTGCCGCATCGTATCTCTAGATCCTTCGTATGTGCCAGTTTTTCGTTTTTGTACAAAGTAATCCGCCACAATACGGAAATCGCTCTTGAATTTTGTAACCTGATCATCTTTCAACCATGCCACTTCGAACACGTTGATCTTCATATCCGTAACGAACGGCTTCAGCTCATCCTGCACACGTACCGCTTCGTATAATGACTTCGCTGCCGTCCACCGCTGTTCATACCCAAAGTAAAGAACAATCGTTATGACAGGATATGGCGCTTTGTTCCGATTCTCCCTTAAACACTGCGCCCGGTATTCCGCTCCGTCATAACCCAATACGCGCAACACCATGCGGGAATCCGGTGCGGTCTGATTCTCAAACCCCACACAGGCGATGCGGATGCCATTCTTCTTCCAGCGCTTGGCAACGTCGCGCTCCATGTCATGGAGTTTCAGTTCAGCACGGTACGCGGAGCGAAGCTTCATGTCTTCCAGTTCCTCCGGCTTTACTACCTCGTTCCCGTTGAAAAGAAACCCATTCACGATATCCGCGAAGACGTCCGGATAATCTTCCAGTATCTTCTCGGCAATATCTTTGTCTTTCAATTGCGTAATCTCCTTTATATTTTAATATGAGAGGTACGCAATGTATGTATTTTGGCTTTTCTAACAGTATTGTAGCGCGGTTTGAGAACAAACGCAAGGTAGGATGTAAGATTTCACAAAAGGAGTAAGTCCCGTGTTACACCACTTTCACCGTGGGCGGGTGGTGGGGGCGGAGGCGGGTAAGAACAAAAAAGCACGGCCTGCCCACATGACAAACCGTGCCTGTAACCTGCAACAAAAAACCTGCCCTTTCACGGAAAGGACAGGCAATTTTTTACTGGTGCCGGGGACACCATTGTCATCAAACCGGCAAATTAAAATCCGTGTACCTGTTAATTTGCATAAACATTATAACACAACAAGAAAACTATGCATATAGCTTTTTACAGTTTCCAACCGGAATACATTTTATTTTCTGCCAGTTTCAATTCATTTATTGGCTCATCAGTATCATTGTGCCAGTAAGCCTCTAATTTTGGAATATCTCCTTTTGTTAATTTGTCTGTAATTTCTTCTATTTTCCTGTCAATATCTGCTTTAAGTTGTGGTGGTTGCTGTGTATGTGTTTTATCAGTTTTTTCTTTGGCTGTATAGAACTTAATCTTATTATTTCCGTCTTTTGATTCAGGAACCAGTTTAACCTGGTCTTTTTGGATCTGGTACAGCTGCGCTTTTCCTTTCACGATTATATCATTATCTTTGACTGCAATTTGTATGCCTTTTTCTTCTCGTATCACATAATAAATATCGCCCCGGATGACACGTTTCGGATACTCTTTTAATTGCGTCACTCCCTCTACCCGGCTTCGGTACGTTACTGTAGCCGGGATTTTTTCTGCAAAGATGACAGTTTCATTATCTAACTCTCTCGTCTTCGCCAGCAGATCGTTATAGTGTTCTATCATCTTCTTTTGTTGATTATTTTTTCTGTAAATCTGGTTGGCTTTGACAATAGTTGATTCGATATTTTCCCTGATATTCTTTTCGGTAAATTCCAATACTCCTTTATGAGTTGTTTCAGCTGCATTTTTATAATGGGTAATTAATTTACCTGCACGTTCTTTTTCCTGTTTAATTTGCGCCCATGTTTGTACATAATTTTCTTTGATTTCGTCAAAATTATCCGGATGTTCTTTTACCGCTTTGCTCCAAATATCTTTGTTTCGTTGTTCAGCAATCTTCGCATTTCTATAATCCCGTTTTGCTTTATTGTATTCACCCTGGAATACAATATCCAATGTTATATCACGAATAATTGTTTCCTGTTTATTTTTATTGGTTTTCAGGTTGGCTTTCAGTTCCTGCAAAAGTTTCTGATCTACTGGTTGCTTTTCTTCTGTAATCTTGATTTTTTTACGGATATTCCCTTCTTCGATCCGTAGCTTGATAAATGCCGGATTAACATTTTTATATAGGTGCTTATATTGTAATTTATATTCCTCTGATTTTTGGACAGCTGCATTGATCTTTTCCTGTAATTTTTCCTGAATATCTGCCACGGTAATAACATACGGATTATCTTCTTTTTCACCGTACATTGCCTGCCATTCTTCTTCATCCTGTCTGCGCAGCAGGTCGCGTTCTCTTTGTATCTCTTTGGCAAGTTTGCGCAACACAATATCCTGGACAAAATTGACCAGTTTAATTTCTTCTTTGGACATGTTTTCAACGTCATATTCTTTAGCCGGCAGCTCTTCAGCAATTTCGTTGTCCAGTTCCTGCTCTACTTCCAACTGCATCTGACGTATTTTTTTTATTGTTTTTGGATTTCTGTAAGCGTTTCCCATGTGTGGAGCCGGTTCACGATCCAGAAGCTTTGCTTCTTCAAATTTTCCCTGAGCTTCCAGATTAGTTTTTTGCTTTTTCAGTGTTTGGTGATCAATGTGCAGATTCAGCCCCTTCTCCCTAAATTTTTCATTGCACATATCAGCCCACATTTTACGCAATTCAAGGGTCGTGGAGTCCTGATCGAAGTATTGGGAAGTACGGTATCCCTGTGTTGGTTCTCCTTTCCGGTTCCGCGCATAGTTTTTAAAATATTTTTCCGGCCCTAACGGTCTGTCTTTTTCAATAATTTTTTCATTGAACATCAGATGTACATGAGGATTTCTTTGCGCCGGATCAAATGCTGATTCTTTGTCATGGATCGCATAGGTAAAGGCATGATGCTCGCTGATTCCTGTCCGTGCTAAAAACTGTTCAACCAGTTCCTGGTTTTCCGCCAGCGTAAATTCTGCTTGCAGCGCAATAATATATTCCCTGTATCCCCGGCCTTCCGGATTACGGTACTGCTCAACCTTCTGCCAAAAATCAGCTGCGCTGTCAGCCCATGCAGGCATGTTCCCGGATGCTTTATATACCAGGTCTTCTTCCCGTCCCCGTATATGTTCGTATTTGTTTTCCCGGCAGATGTAATCAAAGTGCAGTCCAGTATTCAGTTTTCCGCCGTTTTTCATTCGCCCGTGCGGGATTGTGGTAAAGGAATAATGTGCCATTGTCGAATGCCTTTGTGTAAATTAAATATCATATTTTATGATAATCTGCTGAGGCAGATTCCAAAGGGCTGAAAGCCCTTCACCCGAAGAAAAATCTTTGATTTTTCGTAAGGGGCCGGCTGTGACGGTCGGTCCAGCGTGTGGCTGGCGCATGGAAAACTCGGAACGAGTTTTCCGTAAATGCGCATTCCCAATTTTCGCATTTTATTTTAGCATTTTTCCGGATTAAATTCAACTCATTTTCTTTTTTATTATCGAATTATAAAATTTTAAAAATTTGTTTTGTCAAAAATAATCGCAGTTTACTATTGTTAAAAATTTTATTTTATGATACCATTTAGAAAATAAATCTTCACAAAGGAGTTTTTGTTATGAATGTGAAAGGCTTTTTTAAACCGAAAGGAAATCCGACAGATATTTTAAAACAAGGTATGCGCGGCCCCTACCAGCGATCTTTGGAAAATCTCACGTATAAGCTGGAACAGTCCCACCGGATTATCATTGTGCTGATCGTCTGTTTGGTGATCGCAATCCTGTCCATCGTCTTCATCAGCCTTACGGCCAATTATAAAACCTATGTCGTGCGGGTGGATTCATTGACAGGCCAGGTTGAAGCGGCACAGGAATTGAAGGCGACAAATTATTCTCCCAGGGATGCGGAAATCAAATATTTTCTTACCTCTCTTGTCGTAGATACCCGGACAATTGGACTGGATCCGGTCGCATATAAACAAAACTGGATGAAGGCTCAATATTTTCTGACGCCGTCTGCAGCACAGAAGCTGAACAGCATGGTTGCAAAGGAAAATCCGGTTGCAAAGATAAACAAGAAAGAAACGGTACACGTACAAATTAAAAGTGTAAATCTGCAACCAGGTACTCAGTCCACGTATCAGGTACGCTGGTCAGAAGATAATTTCAACCAAAACGGTATCCTGACACGACGGGATGATTACATCGGCTTATATACCGTGCAGGTTGTTCCGCCTAAAAAGGAAGATGAGCTGGCGATCAATCCGTTAGGTCTCCGGATCATAGATCTGAATTACAGCAAAGAAGCAGTAAAGGAGTGACCTGACATGAAAAAGATTTTGCTGTCCGCCGCTTTGCTCGCCGCTATATCCGTAACGTGTTTTGCGGATGAGCCGAAAGCTGTGTTCCGTGCAGACGATGCCAACATTACTGCCTCTCAGATGATTTATGAATACGCTCCGGAAAGTTTGTATCATGTAGATACCCAGGTCGGATATATTACCGATATCATGTTGAAACCGGGCGAAGTCGTCCAGCATATTGCAGGGGGTGACACAGTACAATGGCTCGTAGACCAGGCAACGGTTAACGGTGTGGCTCATGTATATATTAAGCCAAAAGCCAAAGGTATTATGACAAACATGATCATCTCCACTGCGACACATTCCTATCGTCTCGTATTATCTTCTACCGATCAGTTTAATCCGATTGTTTCCTGGCGGTTTACGAATGAAGATAATGCAGCTGCTCAAAAGAGGGAAAGCCTGATCCGTTCAGCTAAAGGAATTCCACAGGATATTCCTGTATTTTCAGATGGAAATACCAAAAAGTTAAACTTCCATTACCGGTATATAAAAATGAAGAATCTGACTGATGATATGATTCCCATTTCTGTGTTCGATGACGGTGTACGAACCTATATCCGGATGAAGTCTTCCAACCGGTATGATCTGCCAGTTTTATATAACGTAGATAATCTGGATAAGAATAAGCTGACTTTGGTGAATTATCGAGTCAAAGGTAACATGTTCATTGCTGACAGATGCTTTACCAGGGCAAGGTTGAGTTTCGCAGCCAAACGCAGCTTAGATTTTGTACCGGAAAGTTGAGGAAAATGCCATGGGATTATTTAAAGATATTAAGAATTATATCAACCGTAAAAATCTTAAAAATGAGGATGATTCTTATAAAAATGAAGATGCAGAATTGGACAGCCGCTACATGCAGGATCCTGACGAAAATCCGGATGAAAACATTACTGATTATACTCCGGATCCTGATACCGGAAAAATCATTCGTGCGGAAGAAGAAAAGAATACGGGTACTCGCTTACAGAGCCAACGTATTTTGTTGATTGCTGCGGCAGTTGTTGTTCTTGGTTTTACGTTGCTGTTCGCAGCTGGAAAAGGCAAGCGGGTACAGACGCAGCAGAACCCGGATTTGTCTATCAATACCAGCAAGACAAATAACCCTGCAGCATCATTGCCTGACAGCTACGGTCAGTTATCCAGATATGAGCAGCAGGCAAAGCCGAAAGAGCCGCCAGTCAGGCAGGTGATTCCGCAACCTGTACAGCAGCAGTATATACAGCCTTCACCGCCTCCTCAAGTTGCGCAAAATCGTAATGCTGCTCTTGATTTAGAGAAACAGATTTTATCATCTCCTATCTCGTTTAAACTGGATCAAACCTCGCAACAAAATTCAAACCAGAATACAGCAAACAATTACTCTGCTCCAACGGTGTATAACAACAATGAACAGGCGGTTTTTTCCAACGGGAACCGCTACGTCCTACACGCCGGGACAGTGATTCCCGCAACGATGCTGACAGGCGCGACCAGTGATTCCCCGCAAAGCGATATCGTGGCACAGGTCAGGCAGGATGTCTACGACTCTCTTACCGGTGAACATTTATTGATTCCCCAGGGCACACGATTGATTGGTCAAAGCGGAAGCGCAGGATCGAGGGGCAATAAACGATTGGGTGTTGTATTCACCCGTATCATTTTCCCGGACGGACGTTCCATAAATCTTCCAAAACAGCAGGGAATTGACGGTGCAGGGTATCCGGGTCTCAAGGATAAATACGACAGTCATTCCAGCACGTTATATCGCACCGCTTTCTTGTCTGCTATTTTTGCAGCGGCAGCACAAAGCGCAACTGGTAATACATCCGGAACTGATACCAGGTCACCCGGACAGGAAGCGGTTTCCGGAGCGGTTGCCGATGTGTTGCGCACAGCAAAAACCATTGTGGATCGTGATGCAAGCATCAATCCCACAATAGAAATCCGTCCAGGTTATCGTTTCAGTGTATTTATTAATCAGGATTTTGCGTTGAACGCATATTATCAGTAAAAATGATTCTATTTAAACTATTATTTTCTGTATTTCCTTTTATTATCTCGTTATGGTATGCCACACAGAAGATTGCGGCTTCATGCCAGTATGACCCGTTGTTGGGTGCCCCGTTTTACTCGGATGCCATTTCGCCTATATATTTGCCTTGGATGTGGTTCACCTGGCGAAGCCGTTTTGGTTCATATCTTCCGCAGCTGTTCCGGCAGACCGAATTTTATCTTGTTTTGGGACTGTGCTTTTCTTTGTTGGTTGCATTTTTTGTTTTTGCCGGAGAGAAGAAATTTGATTCCCATGGTTCCGCCCATTGGGCCGGTTGGTTTGACATCGTCAAGATGGATTTCTTTGGTAAACACGGTATAGTAATCGGTCGCTGGGACAGTCCTTTGATGGCCGTTTATGTCCGGTTTATGAACAGTATCGGGGATCTTTCCAAAGCCTATCCCCTCGGGCTGCTAAAAAGAATCCATAAAATTCTTACCACGATTTACGGCAAGATCCCCCCTACCCTTTTGATGGATAACAGTAACCTGCATGCAGCACTGACAGCCGGGACACGAACCGGCAAAGGTGTGTCGTCCATTATCAATACCCAGCTGGGCGGATGGAATGACTCCATGGTAGTCAACGATATCAAATCCGAAAACTGGGGGGTCACATCCGGTTACCGGAAACAGGTGATGAGGCAGAAAGTCATCAAATTTGAACCGACACAGGGCGATGGATCCTCGGCACGATGGAACCCGTTGGACGAAATCCCGGTCGGTTCTCCCGATGAAGTATCCTCTGCAATGAATATGGCCCTGACGCTGGCAGACAGCGAAGGGAAAGGAAAGCTGGATCATTGGGGAGCCAATGCGGCTACCGTGATATCGACAGTCATATTGCACCTGAAATATGCCCATTATTCTGATCCTGAACATTATCCGTATGAACCTTCCCTGTCATCTGTCGCCTCTTTCCTGAAACAGAATTATGTGACTGTTTGGGAAGATAATAAAGGAAAGTTTGTTCCAGCAGATACGCCTGGGGCAAAAAAGACAGAAAAAGCAGTCGGTTTTTTAGATACGCTGCGCGTACTGAAATTTTACAAATTCCAGCATGTACCAAAAGATGGAATTAATATCCGGGAATGGAACAGCGAAAAAGGATGTTTTGAAACACGTAATTTTAAGCCTGAAGATCTGAAGAAACTGTATCCGCAGGCAAGGGCCTTGGACTTTGATCCCTATTCACATCCAATTGTTTCATCTGCTTTTGATGAAATACTGGCTAAACCGGAAGATGAATGCGGCTCCATTATTTCTACAGCGAATACTGCATTGAAAGAATATCTGGATCCGATTCTGGCAGCCAATACGGCCTGCAGTGATTTTTGCATTAATGATGTGTTGAATTATAAGGATCCCGTTTCCTTATATCTTGTCACACCTCCGGCAGATCTGATCCGACTCTCCCCTATCTTCCGTTTGTTCTTTGAATATATGATTAAGGTTCACACTAAAAAAATCGGCGCCTTTGAAAAAGGCCAGGTGAAAGCACTGTATAAACATCGCTGCCTTTTATTGATTGATGAATTTTCTTCTCTCGGCAATCTGCAGGCATTTGCGGCCACACTTTCCTTTTCAGCCGGTTACGGTATTAAAGTTTACTTGGTCAACCAGGGATTAAAGCAGATCCGGCAGAATTACGGCCCGGATAACAATATCCTGTTGAATTGCGGTGTACAGGTTTTCTTTGGTTTAAACGATGATGATACGCCAAAATATGTGTCTGAGCGCCTGGGAACGCAGACCATTTTGGAATACAGTGAAACAGATTCCGGATTATTCAAACGTCGGCAAAAGACATATAACAAGATTTCCCGGCCTTTGATGTATCCGGATGAAGTTTCCGGCATGGCGGATACGGAAATCATTTCTATGACTACGTTTCCACCGATTCATTGTAATAAGGCCCGGTATTATGAATATGATATGTTCCGGAAACGTCTCATGGATGCTCCTGCTGTTTCGGATATTATCCGTTATAAGGATTATAAAAAAGGTGAAACTGCTGCCTATCCCGGTTATCCGGATTTTCAGGAGCCATTGGTCGAAAATGAGATGCGGCGTAAAAAGATTGATGAATATTTGGCAGCCAAAAGAAAAAAGGATGAGTATATTCCTTTTTCGTACACTTATAAAATTTGAGGAAGGACGTGGTTTATATGACAGGCAGCCGGTTCCGGCTTGACCAGAAAAAAGAAAAAGCCAAAAAACTTGCGGAACGCCGCAAGAAATTTTTGGCGAAAGTACAAAAAGCTGATAATGAGTACAAGCGGCAGGAACGGGAGCTGCAACGTTCCATTGACGCAGAGACCGATATCTATATCGGGCAGTTCATCCGAAAGATCGGCTTTCCCGTTGATAATGAAGGATTGTTGATCGGCGTCTTGCTGGATGCAAAAAAACGGTTGGAAGAAGATACCACCGGTTCTTTGATGAATACTTTTATCTCACGGTATTCAGAATTTATAAAAGAGAAGGTTCCCGTCAATGAGTGAGACAACAGATTTACGATCCATCAATGTATTATTGGGAGATTTTACCGTTAAACTTATGCAGCGCGATGATGTTACCGATATATGGGTAAATGCGGACGGTAGAATCTGGTATCGCAGCCACGATGAAGGCGATGTCTTGACTGCCGAAAAGTTAAATCCGGATAAACGCCTGGCCATTATACGGTATTTTGCCGGTTGTGACCAGAAATTTTGCACCCGTGAAGATCCTTCTGTCGGATTGGATATCCCAGGATACGACGCCCGTTTTCAGGGCATGATTCCCCCTATCGTAGATGAACCGGCATTCCTGATCCGGAAACGGGCCATCCGGATTTATCCGTTGGACGATTATGTTGCCAACGGCACTTTGTCGCAAAATCATTATGATTTTATCCGAAAAGCTATCAAAGAACGGAAGAATATTTTAGTTGTCGGCGGGACAGGAACCGGTAAGACCACATTTCTTAATGCCGTACTGAAAGCTGCGTCTGAAATTAGTCCGAACCACCGGTTTGTCATCCTTCAGGATGTTAAGGAATTGCAGTGTGACGCGATTAATACGTTATATATGTATACCAAACAGGATGATGGCAGATCCGCTGTCCGGTACGACATGACAAAGCTCCTGGCTATCGCGATGCGCTGTAATCCGGACAGGATTGTAGTCGGTGAAGTCCGCAACGGTGCTGCGTTTACAATGCTTAAAAGCTGGAACACCGGCCATCCCGGCGGTGCCTGTACCGTCCATGCGGATGACGCAGAACGGGGCCTGACGCGTATCAAATCGCTTGCCCAAGAAGATCCTGACGCCGCAGGCGATCTGAAGGATCTAATTGGTGAAGCGGTTAATGTCGTGATTGTTATCCGGCATGTGGAATTACCCGACGGACGGAGAAGCCGTCAGATAAGCGAAATCATAGAAGTCAACGGTTATGACGCCGTTACTGATAAATATTTAATTAATCACATAAAAAGGTAAAGGAGTGAAAGTATGAAAAAAGTAAAATTTCGTAATGCAATTCTTATGGCCATGGCTTTAACCATGATTCCTTGTGTCGCTTTTGCCAGTGCGACCAGTTTGACGGTCGGTGGAAGTACGATGACAGCTGCATCTATCCAGTGGCCATGGATGGGTACTCTTACATCGTTAGCATTAAATATAATCGGCCCGTTGTCTATTGTATGTGCTTTATGCGGTATTTTTGTTACGGTCGGCGGCGCGTTAATGGGGTATGGCAGACAGGGTATTGGCGCTGGTATCGGTTTCCTGATAGCCTTTGCAGTGTTGCGCTATTCTCCGGATATCTTGGCTGCAATCGGCGGCGCAACGGAAGGTTTAACTATTTTGGGGTTATAAGTTATGCGTAGCGTTAATGATGTGGAAGGGTTTTCTATCCCTATTCACCGTTCTTTGATCAGTCCTATGTATTGGATGGGTGTTCCCCGAAAGCTGCTTTTGATAGAAGTTGGCGCATCGGTCTTTGCATTTGTATTTTTCAAAAATTATTATGTTGCAATTCTGATGATCCTTTTGCATATGGTCTTTATGGTTTTAGGCCGCCGGGATCCTCAGTTTCATCAGGTCTTCTGGCGGTATTTGTTGCACAGTCCATATTATTACAGGTGATTAACATGTTTTTTGACAGACTATTTGGTAACAAGAATCCAAAGATTAAAGCCCAATCCTTTGCGGATATGGATAAGGATGATTTGCGGTATATCCTGAATTGGGGCTGGATTGATCCAGAATCCGGTACAGTTTTCGGAAAGGATGGATCTTTTATGGTCTCTTTCCGTTTCCGTGGCCCGGATATGGAATCCAGTACGCCGGAAGAGCTGATCTTCTATGTGGCGCAATTAAACGACATCATAAAGAATCTGCCGACCGGTTATTCCCTTTATGTGGAATCGCAACGGTGTTTTGAGGACAGTTATGATAAAGCAAAAATGCCGTCCCCGTTGCTGCAAAAATTTGAGGATGAACGTTCAGTTTATTATAGCAGCAAGAAACATTTTGAGTCTCATCACTTCTTTACAATCTGCTATCTGCCGCCGAAAATAGTACGTTCCAAGATTGACAGTTTTCTGATCAAGGATGCCCGGCAGGAAGAGCATAAGGAAGAAACAGAACTTGCAGCTAAAAATATTATGGAATTCGGAAAGCAGGTAGAACGGATTGTTAACCTGTTAGGTTCCTGCTTCCCTTCCATCGAACCGATGAATGGTGAAGATATGCTTTCTTACCTGCACAGCTGCATTTCCAATTCGAGATTTACGGTAGGCATTAATAATGATCTTACGATTTCCGATTATATCTGTGACTGTAATATCGTAACCGGTTCTAAACCCATGCTTGGTGACAGGCATATGCGTGTGATCAGCATCCATCCAAACGGCATGAAAGGATTTCCGTTTGAATCCAATCCGGGCATCCTCGATGTTTTGGACAAACTCAATTTTGAATACCGCTGGGTGGTACGCTTTATCCCGTTGGCCAAGCAGGATGCCCAAAAGGCGTTGGATGATTTTTATGACCGGTATGACGAACAGACAAAATCCATCAAGCAGATCATCGGTGACAAGCTTTCCGATGTCCCTTCCGATAAGCAAAACGATCTGGCCGTTTCCAATAAAGAGGATACACGTGTAGCCAAACAGGAATTGGACAATGAGCTTGCTTCGTATGGATATTTTACGATGACGATCGTTGTTAAAGATATCAACCAGTCCCGTTGTGAGGAAAAGGCTAACGCTGTTCTCCACGCTATGCAATCCTGCAAATTTGTGGGATATATAGAAGGATTTAACAGCATTGATGCCTGGTATGGATCTTTGCCCGGCCAGCTGTACGCCAACGTCCGCAGGCCGATTATTAATTCGCTAAATTTCTGCCATTTCGCACCGTTCCTGGCGCAATGGCCCGGCGAACGACGCAACCAGCATTTGAATGGCCCTGTATTGTTATATACCGATACAACCGGTAACACACCGTTCCGCTTGTCGCTGCACGAAGGCGATAACGGTCACACTATGGTAGTCGGCCCGTCCGGTTCCGGCAAATCTGTATTATTGAATACCATCGAAGCACATTTCCCCAAATATAAAGGGGCAAAGGTTTTTGTGTTTGACAAAGGTATGTCGAGCCGCGCGTTATGCCTTGCTGCAGGCGGTAATTTTTATAATCTTGCCCAGGAAGGAAAAGGTGAACTCAGCTTTCAGCCCCTTGCCCGTATTGACGATGATACGGAAGAAGCATGGTGCCAGGAATGGATCCTCTCCTTCTGCGAACAGATGAAGATGGATGTGAAACCGCAGCACCGTACATTGGTGTGGGATGCGCTGGAAAGCCTCAAAACCATGCCGGTAGAGGAACGTACTATCAGCAATTTTTATAATTTCGTGCAGAGCCAGGATATTAAAGACGCGCTGGTTATGCTGACAAAGACAGGAAGCTACGGCAGGTTATTTGATAATTCAATTGATTTTTTCGGTACAGGGAATTGGCAATGCTTTGAAATGGAAACTATTATGAATATGCCATCCATTGTGCCTTTAACGTTGGATTATCTGTTCCATCGTATCGAAGGCAGCATTAACGAGGCAGCCGGGCCGTCCATGATCGTGCTGGATGAATGTTGGCTGTTCTTCGATAATCCGATTTTCCAGAAAAAATTAAAAGATTATTTCAAAACCATGCGGAAAAAAAATTGCCAGCTTGTCTTTGCAACTCAGAACTTATCGGATATTGCTAATAAACCGGAGCTGCTAAATACGCTGATGGACTCCTGCCCTTCCCGTATCTATTTGCCAAACGTCCATGCCGCTAATGATAATAACCGGGAACTGTATCATATGTTCGGCCTGAATGACAGTCAGATCCGGATTATTTCGCAGATCAAGCCAAAACAGGATTATTATTTTTCTGGCGGACGTGGTAACCGTGTATTCCGGCTGGCATTGCAGGAATCGGAGTTACCGTTTGTAACGGCGACATATAAAGAAGATCAGCAGGAAATCGACCGTTTCCTTTCCGGGAACAACCGTAAAGATTTTGTGAAATTCTGGCTGCAGAAATATGGGAAAGACGCTGTTTGGCATGATCTGGAAGCAAACTATTCCTGAGTGGGTTCTATATAACAACTTATACATTTTATACAAACATCTAAAATGTATAAAATATATGAATTGTATGAATCATGATAAATATAACAAACATTATGTTTCATACAGGGAAGGACAAACAAAATGAAATTTAAGAGTATTGCCCTTGCATTAGTTTTGACATTATCTGTACCGGCAACTTCACATGCTGCCATCGCGGTAATAGATAGTGAAAATATTGCGCAACAGTTAAAGACATATGTAGAGGCAGAATTAATCAAACAATTTAATAAAGCACAACTGGCTTTGATGCAGCGCGAAAATGAACCGTTGTCCAATGATTACGGTATACCTGACGGGATTATCAGCTCATCTAATAATGTAACAACAATTTTGCAAAGAGTTTCCGGCATTTTTTGCGGCGGCAACATCGGAACATACTGGACGCAACGTTTTCCTCGCATCTCTATACCCAGTGATCCTACAGAATGGTACAGGACGGTACAGGACTCTGAGGTTGCTGCCAACAATCTGATGGAAAAGCAGTCACAGGATAACCAGAAAACCATCGAAGCGATCCAGTCACTGATGAAGGAGCTGGAAGAAGAACAGAAACGGCTGCAGAATCTGCAACAGATTGAGACAATCGGTAACATGCAGGCCCAGGAAGTGGAACGGATCATCGCTGTATCCAGAGGCAACATCGCCAGAATTCATGCTTCGATAGATGCATTGTCCACGAAACACCAGGTTGAGACCAATGAGATGAAGATCAACATTGAGCAGAATCATGAAGCAGCCATGAAGATTGCCGGTGAAGGTGAAATCAAAGCCATTGAAAAGATGCGCGAAGAATCATCGACATTGCAACCGGCACTGGTAGATCCTATAGGTGACTACTATAGGAAAAATAACACAACCAGTCTTTGGTAAGGTGGTGGTGACATGAATACACAGATTGAAAGCTTTGCCAGCGCAGGCTTTTTTACCAGTCTCTGTAAATTTTTTGAAGACCATTCAGTAATCGGATTGATCGCATTATACCCGCATATGCTCCGCTTATTGCTGGTACTGGCTATTATTGACATCGGAATTACCTGGTCTGTTTATGAAGGAAAAGCACGTTTTAATACGCTGATAACCAAAGTAATTAAATATGGATTTATCTTATTTTTGCTTTCCAATTATGATTTTCTTACGCGTGAGACTCAGCTATTCTTCCAGTATGCCGGATTTACTGCAGCAGGTCTTGACCCAGCTACCTCTAGTTTGATACAGCCTTCCGGAATTATAGATATGGGCTTTAATTCCTGTTCAGAGTTGTTTAAAGCCATGAAAGACATTAGCATTTTATCTGCCGGCGGACTTGGAAAACTGTTAATTTACTTAATCACGATTTTCCTGACCCTTGTCGCTTTCTTTTTCATGGCAATACAGGTCATGCTTACCCGTATTGAATTCAGTATCTTTTCCACGCTGGCCATTGTGTTCATTCCGTTTGGCGTTTTGAGCCACACACAGTTTCTTTTCCAGCGTGCCATATCTGGCACAATTGGTTTCGGTGTAAAATTCATGGTCTTGTCCTTTGTTATCGGCCTTGTAAACACTTATATTCACGAATTGACTCTTTCCAAAACAGCGGAATTTAGCGTTCTTTTGAAACAATCCTTAGGCATGCTTTCTCTTGGCTTGATTGTCTGGAAGATTGCAGATTTAGCACAGAACGTCATGTCCGGATCCGCTTCCATGAGCGCAGGCGGTGTCATTGGCACAGCCGTCGGCGTAGCCACTGGAACCGCTGCAGTCGGAGCAGCCGTAGCCGGTGTAGCCGCAGGCGCAGCCGGTTATAAAAGCACATCTGTAGCATCTGCCGGCGGAAGCGGCGGCGGTTCGTCTGGTGGTGGCGGTTCCGGCGGCAAGAGTGGTTTCATGCACGGTATGAAACGCATGGGAGCCAACTATCTGATGCAGAACACAAAAGCGGGCCGCGCATGGCGCAGATCCACAGACCTTTATCTTTCGGATGAAGAATATGCACAGAAATACGGTGGGAACATGGATTCCGTTTAATCATCATGAGATATCTTATCATTTTCCTGATCTGCATTTTAGCACAATTTAATATGCTGCATACTGCCTTTGCTGAAACGCCGTTTGTCGCTGGCGGTTCCATAACGTCCCATTACGGATGGCGCGGCGACCCGAAAACCGGCAGCCAGAAATTTCATGCCGGGGTTGATGTAGGCGTACCGCAGGGAACAATCATCCGCGCCCCCTATGACGGTTGTATTGTGGAGCATGAATTAGGGGCCGGTTATGTCTGTTCCGTCCTGATCCGGACACCGGATGGTCTCGGCTGGCGTATCGGAGACTGCGACCCTGCTTCTATGGATATGGCAGAAGGGATTGTCATGGAAGGTACACCTATTGCCATGGTAGGCGGCGCATATAACGGGCCTTTGGGTTATTCAACCGGGCCACATATGCACATTGAGGTTTTTCCTGATGGCAATATCGGATACGGAGGCAGTACCGATCCGGTTCCTTATCTGTTGGCTATGGGCATGGTGCTGGACGGATCCGTCATCGCCAATGATCCGTCCGGATTGCCTTTTGGTGCATCTGCAGATGATGATCAGGATCTGCCCTGGGGTGTGGAAGGCATGTACCAGATTGGCGAAAACATCAATAAAGACATGAAGTATTTTGCAGAAAAAGCTGGTGAAGGTTTTTCTTACCTGTATCCTATCGCCCTGCAGCTGCTGTTCCTGTTTGCCCTTATAGATATCGGATTGCCGATCGTCTTAACCGGCAAGATTAACCTGGAGTTCGCAGTAACAAAACTGCTGAAATACGGCCTATTATACATAGTCATCGCTAACTGGAATTCAGTAATTAATGATTTCTTTTTGAGTTTTATTGAAAGTGTTTCCGGTACGCTGACTAATGATCTGGATATCATCAAAGAACATGTCTCGCAACCACAAATCATTTTACAGAAATGTATCTATATGATGACTCCGGCATTAAACAAGATCGCCGGTTATAAATCGGTCGGTTTTGTAATCAATCTGCCGCTGATCCTTCCGTTGTTTGTTTTTACGTGGCTGACGATTTTGATTTATTTTCTCTTCGCCATGGGCGTTGCTATCATGTATATTGAATTTTACCTGACTGCACTTTTCAATATAATTTCCTTGCCTTTCAGCATGTCACGTTTTACCAAATTTTTGCCGGAAGGCACGCTTGGTCATTTGGTAGCAGTAACAATGCAGCTGGTGACAATTTCATTCATGGTCTTTCTGATGGTCTCCATAGTAAAAGACGCTAATCCGAATGAAGTTTTTCAGATCAACGATGTGGCAGGTATCATCATCAATCCGGATATTGTCGCTAAACATATTCTGATGTGCATTAATCTTATCGGTCTTGCTTTGGTAGCCGGTATTGTATCACGGAAAGTCGGCAATCTGCTGGGTGGTAGCGTTGAACTTTAAAATAAGCGTATTTAAGTTATTGGCGCGGGGCTGTTGGATGGTTGGATGGATGGTCGGGATCCTTTTAATTTTTTCTCGCTTTGTCTGCCCTGTCATCTGGTGGAATTTTTCTCCGTCTGCTCCAGAAGGAATATATATATATGCGCCCAGCCAAAAATTGCATTATGGAGATTTTGTCATAGTTTTGCTCCCTATCGATGTAGCAGCCTTGCATGTCAAACAGGGCCACAGGATGTTAAAACGTGTTCAGGGATTTCCAGGCGATTCCTATACTGTTACAAACGACTCATTGCTGTTGCGGAACAGGGATTACCCTATTGCAAATAAGATGCGGCTGCCGCACATTCCACCAGGTGATTATGTAGTAAATAAAGCAAATCTTCTCTTCCTCAACGCTCCGGATATTTCCTTTGATTCCCGTTATCTTGGCCAGTTTCCGGAAAAGAATGTAATTTGCAAAGTTCTTTTCCTGATATCTTTCCAAAAAATTACTGACTTTGTAAATGGAGTAAAACAGTATGCGAATTGGTAAAAAGATTTTAATTTTATTGCTGATTGGAGTATTTTTGATTGCCCTTCCGGTTGCTAATGCAAGAATTAAGCTTCGTAACGGCGATCATGTTTTTGACGCAAAACGGTTTGCGGACAGTGTAAAAGTGACAGCAGAATTTACTGCAGCTAAAGTCGCTTCCCAGGGAAAACTGCTATTGCAGCAATTTATTAATACTGGTACAGATCTGTTCTTTTTCAAAAATACAATTTTAGGCTTCTTTTTTCCGGAAACCTCTTCCGCCACAACACCTGTCAATCCCAATGTTAAATGGGAGAATACCCTGGTCAACCGGCCATGGACTCCTGTAGAAGCAATAGAAGACAATACCTTTGAAGGCCGTCTGCTGGAAGAGAACGCCACATTGAATAAAGAATCTGCCCAGGCGCTCGCCAGCACAGCAGACCGGGCAGATACAAGAAACGAATTACAGCAGCAGCTCCTTCAGGAAACTCCGGAAGGCATACTGGCTGTTAAGCAGCGCAGCTATTCCGTTAAAATCGCAACTGCGCTGGATGAAGTGGAAGCTGCAAGAAACTCAGGGATTAAGTTAATCAATAAAGTCTATTCCCAGGAATTAGATTTCTCCAGAGAACGGCTGCAGGGCTTTAAATCCCGTCAGTTTACTAAATCAGGATATGATCCCTTCCATCCGACCGAACAGGACAAAATCGCAAATCCGGGCAATTCTGAGAATTTTGGGTTCATTCGTGTTGGACAATAAATAAAGCTCCCGTATAAGAGCAGTAAATCTAGTCCGTTACACTCCTTCCGTCCACCTCGCAACCAAGCCGAAACAAAAAACAAGGCACTCTCTGGCAACCAGATGCCCGAAGGGCATTTTTAGGCGTGAATTTGCACGTAACTACCAAGCGGAACAGACCGAACCCCCGGTCATCTTTCCCTTTTCAGGATGCGCCGCAGGCACTGGAACTGACAGCTTAACCAATAATCCCATCAACAAAATCAACGCATAAAAAAGAAACCGCCTCTATTGAGACGGCTGCCATTCGATATTTTATTACATCTTATACATTTCATACATTTGTATAAACTATAATAACTTATATAAATTATATTCCATTATTTCGGGCCAAGTGGTATTCCTTTCTTTTTATAATAATCACCGATTGGATCAACTAAAGCCCGTTGTTTGCCAGAGGATTCCTGACGCATTTTTTCAATAGCTTTTTCTTCTCGTATCATATCATATTTTATAGCAACTTTTTCATCAAATTTTTTTTGTAGTTGCAAGTAATCATTATTAAGTTTAGTTTCTTTGACAGCTATTTTTTTCATTTCGTCCAACTTTTTTTGCATTTCTGTAGATGTTTCTTTTATAAATTTTTCTTGTTCGTCTGTTGATTTTTTAGTAGAGCCGAACATGATAATTTCACATTTCTTTTCCCAATCTTTATACATCGCAACGTACTCATTTTTGAGTTTATTATATGCTTCTTCTTCTCCGCAGCCAGCGGTGAACAGACAGCCCATGACGCACAACGTCACGACTAATAATCGTAATAATTTATTCATTTCGCTTTTTCCTTTTCTTTTTTTGATGATGTTCGACATAAATTTCAATGGCTTCCTGTAGATACATAAGATCTTCCGCAGGCAGATCCTTCAGGTCAGCAAAAATACTTAACAATAATTTTTTATTATTATCTAAATGATTGAGCAAATCGCTTAACGCATTGTCATCCGTCGTACCGTAGATAATCCAGTTTAAATCAAAACCCTGTTTTCCGTATTCCTGGATCAGCTCGATCGGTACTTTCCTGTTTCCCTGTTCTATTTCGCAGATCGTATTCTGTGGTTTGCCTATCCGTGCAGCAACCTCTTTTTGGCTTAATTTCAAGGCAGCCCTTGCGATACGGACCCGGTCATTAATCGTGTCTGCTTTGTCGGTTACAGGAGTGATACGGTTCATATTTTCACCCCGCTTTCTCTTATTTTCCTATATTCTATCACAAAATATGATAGTTTTCCATATATTTTTAGAGAATCTTATACATTTCATATAATTATCACATTTATATAAAACGTAACAAGTGTATAAAGTTATATAAACATAACAAGCTATACATTTCATACAAATTATATTTTAAAGATAGGAGTTGGTTTGGTTGAGCGAATTATATATCGCAGAAAAAAAAGATATCGCAGACGCTATCGCCTCTTACATCTGGCCTGACGGACAGTTTGAAAAAAGGCTTTCCGGAAAAGGTAACGGATATTACCGCCAGGGCGATACGTTTGTCAGCTGGGCAAAGGGCCATGTGCTTGCCCTGGTCAATCCGGATGCGTATGGCCAGAAATTTTTAAAATGGGATGAATACCGTTGTTTCCCTCAGCAATGGCTGCTATATTCCCCTGCAGATAAAAAGGATCAGTTTAATATTCTGAGAGAATTGTTGAAGACAAAATATGATACCCTGTATCATTGCGGCGATGCCGACCGTGAAGGCCAGCTGCTGATCGATGAAATCTTACAGTATTGTGGTTACAAAGGAACCGTGAAACGTATCCTGATCAATTCCAAAGATAACACTGGTTTAAAAAGAGCTTTTGATTCTATTGAAGATAACAGGAATTATCAAAACCTGTTATTAGCTGGTTTGGCGCGGGAACAGTGGGACTGGCTGATCGGTTTCAATCTTACCCGTTGCGCAACGGTCTGTGCAAGACGTTTCGGCTACCGGAATACTTGGAACATCGGCGGGGTCAAGACTCCTACTTTGGCACTGGTGGTAAACCGGGAGCGTGAGATCCAAAATTTCAAAAAGACAAATTATTTTACATTGAAAGCGTTCTTTCGGAAAGATAATATTTCTTTTAATGCGATGTGGCAACCTGGTGATCCTGTTCCGCAGGATCCGGAAGGCCGTGTGCTTGACCGCTCTATCGCGGACATGATCCGGAAGAAGGTTGAGAATCACGACGGTATTGTCGTTACGGTAGAAAAGAAAAAAGGAACATCCAAACCGCCCTTGCCTTATTCGTTGGCCGCGCTGCAGGTCGATGCCGGTAAATTATGCAAGCTTTCCCTTACCCGGACGTTGGATATTACGGAAAAGCTGTATATGGATAAGCTTGTATCTTATCCCCGTTCTGACTGCAAATATCTTCCGGAAGCGCAGCTGGCAGATGCATCCGGTATCCTGGATAAACTTACAGCGATCGGTATAAAGGGAGCTGCCGGGGCAAATCCGGATTTAAAATCTCCTGCCTGGAATGATAATAAGATATCTGCCCATCATGCTATCATTCCGACCGGTGTTGCACCCAAAGATTTGAAAGAAGATGAAGCGGCGGTTTACCGTCTGATCTGTGAACGGTATGTATTGCAATTCTATCCGGATTGCCAGTATGAAACCACAAAATTTTCTTTAAATATCAGTGATGAAACTTTTACCGGTTCCGGCAAAATTATCCTGTTCCCAGGTTACACTTCACTGTTGCGGAAAGATGTTACAGAGGATATTGAGAACAATGAAAACATCCGGCTGCCGAATCTTTCCCAGGGAGAAAATCTTGGTGTGCCACAGAATGTTGATCTGCAGGCTAAAGAGACCAAACCGCCTAAACGGTTTACCGAAGTTTCTCTGCTCGATGCCATGATCAACATATATAGATTTATGGACAAAGATAATCCGTACCGGAAAAAGATGATGGAAGTAAAAGAAGGCGCCAGCGCAGATTCTAAGGGTATCGGTACACCGGCGACCCGTAACGTAATCATTGCCAGCTTATATGATAATCAAAAGAACAGAAAGCTTCCAACGTTCTGCAGCTTAAATAAAAAAGGAGAAATTGTTCCGACTGATATCGGTTTTTCTCTGATTGATAATGTGCCTGCAGAGCTTGGCCAGCCGGATACCAGGGCTATGATGGAAATGGAACTGGATTCAATCGAAGCCGGTGAAGGTTCCTATCCGAAATTTCTTGATGAAGCAAAGGAAATGGTTTTGAAGAACATCGCCTTTTTTGAAAATCATAAATTTACCGAGCCGGTCATGAAACATTTCAAATGCCCGGTCTGCAAAAACGGAGAGCTGCTGCTGCGTTATTCGCCGGCAACGAAAAATAAATTCTTTGTTTGTGAAAATGAGAATTGTATCCATCCTGATTCCGGAAGGAAAGTCTATTATAATTGTACGGCCGAGGAAGAACCAGTCATAGAATTTTGCCCGGACGACCAAAGCGTACTGATCAGGATCAACGGTAAGAACGGTTTTTTCTGGAGCTGTCCGAAGTGCAGGAAAACATTTAATGACATAAACGGGCGTCCGGATTTAATCGGCAAGAAAAAAAGTATGAAAGGCGGTAAGAAATAATGTCTGAAAAAGAAACTCAGGGCAGTTTGTTTGGCAAAGCAGCAGAAGGATATCAGCCGGAAGAATTAACCAGTGGTAACGGTGAGAGCGATTCAGATGCTGAATTGCAAGAAGTCCCTGAAAAAGAAAATAACAATCCGGAAGATAACGCCGATAACAGTTCTTCAGAAGATGACAGGAGTAATTATATCCCGGATGACAGTGATGATGAAGTTCCTGGAGACGGTGTTCCTCCGGATGCCCAGGAATATATTGATCATCCAGTAAAAAATGTTCCTGGTACACCCGGCGTAATAAATACAGAGGAAGAATCTTCCAGAATGCAGGCAGAATGCCAACAGAAGCCTGTTCCTTTAATGCCGGAAAAAGAGCAGATTCCAGTTAAACTTGATGAAAATACAATCTCGAAAATTGATACACTTTTGGAAACATATCAACACCTGGCAGACGATCAGAAGAAAATTCATGCTGATATCCAAAAGTTAATTCAGGAGCTTGCGGAAAATAACGCAAAACTAAACGGTAACCTGAACAACATGCCGGTACTCGTTAAGAATCATGTTGATTTTATGTTCAAGGATTATTTTGAAAAAGTTGTCAAGAATTTCAATGCCATGAAAAAAGCATCTTTCGTATGGTATAAGAATATGGACAACGAAAAAAGCGAGGCTGCTGAAAAGATCTACAGCTCCGCAAAACTGGTTCCTTATACGTTAGCATTGGTTTGTATATGTCTTGTGGCAATTATCATCAAATAAAATTTAACAGGAGTGAAGAAATCATGAACAAAAAAAACATCTTCTCTATTTTATTATCAGCGGCTCTGTTATTACATGTTCCTCAGGCTCTTGCTGCCGATTCAAATAACGCTGACGCAAAAACTCCACCTGCCCAAACAAAAAAAATCCGTCTTTCTGCAGAACAGATTGCCAAGCTGAAAGGTCTGTTAGCTGCAAAACAGCAACAACAAGAGCAGCTTGCAAAGGAAAAGGCTTTACAGGCCGAGCAGGCTGCTATACAAAAGGAAGTTGATAAGCAAAGTGAACTGGAGGCACAGAAACGGGAGCAACGCTTGAAAGAATATGAAGCGAGGCTGCTGGCCAAACGTGAAAGTGAACAAAAGGTAAAAAAACAAGCTGAATTGGAAAAGGCATTAGCTGCTCAGAGGGAAGCTGACCGCCAGAAAGAACTGTCTGAGAAAGAGGCCATCCACCGTAAGATTATGGTGGAAAATAAAAATGCAGCTTCTATATCTAATCCTGATGTTAAGAAATCCGGCAAAAATCTTCCTGAACGTAGAATGATTTACCGTTCCAATGCGCCGGTTGAGATTGACAGTATCGAGCAGTTGAATTTTAATTATATCCAGAGTTCTGACAAAATCGCCTGGTCACCTACCCTTGTTTTTGACAACGGTGAAGAGACATATCTCCGGATTCCTGAAAAACATTTAGATGACCGTTTTGCTGTAACCGGCATTCATTCAAACGGGGATACATTTACAGGGGCTTACAGGATCCAGCAGGATTTTATCGTCGTCCCCGGTATCTATGATCATATACGTATCCGGAAAGGAGATCAGACTATGATTGTCCGGTATAAGCTTCCTGATAATCTGGGTTGGTAAGGATATTTACTGTAAGAATTTATTTGTGGAGCTTAATAAAAATCTTGCAATATCTATTAGTTTATTGTATAATTTAGTTGCGGATATGTTCATATCCGATGTCTGTCGCTCCCGGATGCAGCGACTAATAAATGCTTCGGATCAAATATGTGTCGCTCCCGGATGCAGCGACTAATAAATGCTCCGGATCAAATATGTGTCGCTTCCGGGTGCAGCGACTAACAAGTGCCCCGGTTCAAATGTTGAAAAGCTCCGTAAGTATTAGCGGGGCTTTTTTATTTATTTTATGCGGAGGATTAATATAATGATACAAGGTCATTTCTATTTTTTAAAGGAAGATTATTTTAACGATTTTCCGGATCCTGCAATTATGAAAAATAAAGAAAAGATTGATGGTAAAACTCATAATCGCCCCTGTTATTATGCATTCAGGGATTCTTCTACCGGATTGTATTGGGTAATTCCTATATCTTCAAAAATTGCAAAGTTTCAAAAAGTCTATAACTCTAAAACTAAACTTAATGGACGGTGTGATACATTAGTTTTCGGCGACGTTATGGGTTCGCAAAAAGCTTTTTTGATTCAAAATATGTGTCCTGTAACTGATGACTATATTAAGAATGAATACATAGACGCTACTTCAAGTAAGCCTGTACGCATTTCTCCTGAATTGGAAAAGAAAATCAATCAAAGTGCAAAGCTTGTTCTTGGTTTGAAACGCAGGGGCTATAAGGTTATTTTTCCTGATGTTTTATCCATAGAAAAGAAACTCATAGAAAACCTACAAAATGACAGGAGTAAAACAAATTCCGAAACTGTTTTAACACTTAAAGGCGATAACAGTGATGTACTTGATTTAAATAAATACACTAATCCCAATAAGAAGAAGCCAAAACGTCCATAGACCGTTTTTTTTTAGTCGTGCGATAAAAATATTGTATTGAGTGTTTTGCGTTCGTTACAGGGCATTTTACGAAGTATGTTTTTCTTAATCAGCCCAATTTTTATAAAAGTGTAAACCAACACCAGGTGAATTAATCGCCCATGGCCAAAGATCAACTTCTGCAGAAATGGTACGTTCTGTTTTTGTATGTTCAATGAAATAGAACGTCCAATCTTAAAATACACTGAGTTTACAATACTTATTTTAATATTGGCATTCGAAAGGTTTGCCTTTTTTATTTCTGTAATAAAACCTTATCAAAAAGTAGACTTACTGGCATACTGCAGATCCGGCTGTAATTCTGTGTCAAAACTTCGATATAAACTTTTGAAATATATATCAAAATATTTTGCCATTTTGACACACTTTTGTTATAATTTATAGTAGTTAAAGATTTATTAAAATCTTATTTTGTGATAAAGGTGGTATTATGGAAAATAAAACCTTTGCTTATGTACGTGTCAGCAGCAAAGAGCAGAACCTGTCAAGGCAGATTGACTCCATGCTGCAGTATGTTAAAGATCCCCGCGATATTTACTGTGATAAGCAATCCGGAAAGAATTTCGAACGCCCCGGATACCAGGCTCTTTTTTACAATCTTCGTTCCGGAGATGAATTATATATTCACACTTTATCCCGGTTGGGCCGAAACAAAACAGAAACAAAAAATCAGCTGATCGAGCTGCAGAAAAAAGGAGTCCTTGTCCGTGTGCTGGATATCCCTACTACGTTAATGGATTTTTCCGCATTTGGCTCCCTGCAGCGATCCATTATGGAGATGGTTAACAACATCCTGATCGAAGTCCTTTCCACCATCGCGGAGGTAGAACGGGATAATATCCGGACAGCCCAGAAAGAAGGTATACAGTCAGCCAAAAAGCGCGGCATACACTTTGGACGTTCTCTTACACCGTATCCGGATTCCTGGTCTGCAGATTACAAAGCATGGAAAAATGATCAGTGTAGCGCAATATCCCTCATCCGGAAATATAACTTTTCTGCCAGCACGTTTTACCGTCTTGTACGGCGTTGGGAAAAATCACAAAAAATCCACTAAGCTATATTACTACAACTTAGTGGATTTCTCTTTTGCTTTTTATATTTCAATACTGTTACCTAAAATTGCCAGCATTTCGCGTGGCGTAACTATAAAAGGTTTCAACGGAAAATGTTTTATATTGCCGGTAACAAGATAAGCATCTTCAGATGATCTTGCTTCCATTGTAACTGCATAAAAAACAATATCCGAAGTATGAGGAAGAGATTCATCTATTGCAGCCGGGTTAAATGCTACACCACGCTTTTTTATTCCTTCAATCAATATCTGTATATCATTTTCTTTAAAAGGAAATTTTTTGCGCCGCAGCACTTCATCATATTCTGCAATTATTTTTTCATTTAAGATTGGAGTTATCTTGCCAACAAGTGCATGTTCGACGACCTTCCCTGGTATGGAATCCCAGCGTAATAATGCGGAGACAAGCACATTTGTATCAATTACCGCATATTTTTTCATTGCTGTTGACTCCTGACTGCGTTGATTTCCGCATTAATCTCTTCCAGTGTCATATTTGCGATACCGGCTTTTTGCGCCTCATCACTCATGCGTTTCATGGCTTGTATTGCTTCATAAGCCATATATTCTTTATCCGGAAGCTGCATGCTGAACGGAATCCCTTTCATCTGCACGGAACGCGTCAGAAAAATCCGGATCGCAGTAGGAAGGTCAAGACCAAGCTGAGAATAGATTTCTGTTGCTTCCTGTTTCAACTTTTCATCAATCCGGAGTTGCAATAAATTATTTGCCATAGTCAAGTCTCCCCTTTCATCTGAATTTATTTGTAATGCAATTGTATCATCAATCCTGTTCATATTCAAGCCCCTTTTAATCATTTCTCTTATTTCCTTTGAGCTGTTCTGTTGCATATTTCAGACGCTGAATACATACATCAAGGGATGTTTGCAATGATTCGCACATACATTGAATTGTTTGTGGATCTTCTGGTAAACCGTCTTTCATAATTTTGAATATAATAAATTTTAATCCTATAAGTTCATCTATTGTTTTATCGTTAATATCTTCTGGTGTTAAGTCTTTAATATCTTTAATCAATAATTCATTTATGTTTTCCATATCAGTTCCTCCTGAGTTGTTCAAACAGTTTTTTTATTTCTTCTTTCGCGCCTAATGCATTTTGCGTCAATTTCCGCACCCATGCCTTGCGTGTTGGAGACCATTTAAACGAATATTTCTTTAAAATATCTCTATATTCAATTGCCGGTTTTTCCGGAAAAATAAATTGTATCCTGTTTTCCCGGATTGCAATGTAAAACCCGTCCGTCTTTTCTTCCGGAACAGGTATGTTCGTCACCCCCTTTCGCATAGCCATATTTTTGTTCACGACATAGTTTTTATCCGGATTGAAATCTTCCATAGTTTATCCTTTCTTCATCTCGTAATATGACCGGTTCAGTACCAAAAGAGCCGGTTATACATCAATCACCAAAAATGGCAGCAAGCACCAGTATTAAATAGACCAGCATAGCTTTTTCGTCTTCAATGGCAACCAGGTTTTTTCTTGTAATTTTCCTAAACATTTTTCACCCTCCCGTTTATCAGTTTTCTATTTTCCTTTCTGTTTATTCCACAGGCTGGCCGATTCTTGAGAACCGGCCTCTTTTTAATGACGAAACTTATTTCATCTTCATCCTGTTTTCCAGTTCCAACCTGATAAACTCATCTATCTGACAAACATCAGGTAGAAGTTTTGCTTCATCCCATCCGGATACATGGAAATTCTCTGAGATACATTGTAAAACAGGTTCTTCTTTTCCTTGCGCGCTCATCGTTTTCATGATTTTCTGCGCTTCTGTACCCATGTACTCGAATAACTCCCAAAAGCCAAGTTCCATTGATACCATAATGTTCATTTTTTATCACTGCTCCTTTCTCTGTAAGGTGGGGCGGCGAGCCGCCCCATTTCATGTTTATATGTCGCCATGCTCTTTAAAGCTGTAGTAGCGTGCATCACCTATAACAAGATGGTCTAACAAGGGGATTCCCATCACATTCCCTGCTTCTTTCAGCGCTTTTGTCAGTTCCCTGTCCTGTGTACTGGGGTAAGGGTCTCCGGAAGGATGGTTATGCGCTACCAAAATACATGCCGCATGGTTAACGACCGCATACTGATAAACTTCCCTGGGGTGTACTACTGCGCTGGTCAGGCTTCCCTGCGCTATCTGTTTCACACCGATAATCCTGTTTTTGGTGTTAAGTGTCATGACCATGAATATTTCCTGATTTTCATGCCGGAGTCTTGGCATAAACCATGCAGCTCCATCGCCCGGGCTTGTTATATGTTCTGCTTCTATTGCGTCCGCTGTCACTATCCGTCGTCCTAATTCAATGCTTGCCAATATCGCAGCGGCCTGATTTCCTGTTACCTGATAGGTTTCCATCAGTTCATTGACCTGATGCATACGGGCGACGGTTTTATACAGACCGTGATTTTTTGTCATGTTTTTTGCGATTTCATGCGTATCATTTTTCCCTTTATGATTTCCCAGGATAATGCTTACCAGTTCTGCATTGCTCAACATGCCAGCACCATACTTTTTGATTCTCTCTACTTCCTGATTAACACGCACCACTTAAGATTCCACCTTTCTAAATTTAAACGTTGGGAATAAGCCGCAAGGCTTATTGGGGTTTGGGGATGAATCCCCAAAAAGGGTTTTGCCGGGGTTGGATTGTTCCACCCTTTTTTGCAAGGGTGGTTCCTGGGCGTGAGAAACCATATCCGCCAGAAAATGCTGAAGGGCGCAACGCGCCGCAAGGGAACCCTTCACATTTTCTGGCGGATATGGTCGAATGCCAAAAGGAACCGCTCTTGCAAAAAGAGTGGAACTAAAAAAGCCGCCTCGCGGCGGCTTACCTTCAGTACTATTATTAAAGTTTCATATGTTTATAACATTTATATAAAACGTTATAAATTATATAGGTTATATGTTTGTTATGGATTATACAAAATATTTATTTTTCCAGTTTTTCCTGAATCGCTTCCTGGACAAATTCCTGGATGGTCTGATCTTTTTCCAGACATTTTATAATTCGATCCAGCAAAACTTTAGGTAAAGAAACATTGATATCTTCCAGCTGATTATTTTCATAATTGATTTTGTCAGTCATTGGATTTCCTCCTTTCGTTTGCTTCTATGATAGCATTTATATAGTATTCTGCCAATCCGATATTTTCTTTGACCGCATTCAATTTTGCTTCCTGATATATATCCAGCGGCACTGCTAAATTGTACATCTTGGTTTGCCGGTTTGCTTTTCTTTCTGCAGCTTTGCGTTCGCCGCCATGGATAAACTGTTCCATAGCTTGGTTTTTTTCTTTTTCGGTCATTACAGGTTTGTTCGGTATCATTCTTTCATTACCTCCATTTTTTCAAGAATTGCCTGTTCAAATTCAATTTTGCATCCATGACTTTTTTCCCATCTTTTACAAAGATAAATTGTATCGCAGTGTGACAGGATCGTAAGGCACATTTTTATGATTTCGTTGTAGGTCAATTTTCCTGTAGTCCAGTAAAACAGATCCAACGGGTTTACGATACAGGAATCCGGATATTGCATTTTTAATTTCAATGCAATTTTTCTTGCGTCCTGCCGGTTAAATTCTTCATTGCCGGTATAGGGATGACAAATATAAATTACTTTTTGTTTTTGGGTTAGTTCCATGATGATTCCTTTCGCTGAGCATGATCATTTTAATATTTCTTTGATTTCTTTGACTAAATCATTTAATTCTTCAGCAGCTTTATCTGCTGTTATTTTCATTTGCGCATATTCCTGGACGTTCATGCCATATCCTACCGATTCCCTGTAAGCTGTACGGTCATAGATTTCGGTTTTAAGCGTTTTTACATTATGGGTCTGACAAATATCATGGAGGGCTTTTTTTGCATCGTCTGTGAGCCGTATACGGCGGTTCGGATTGATTCGGTTTAGGATAAGATATCCTTGCATATTATCAAAACCCGGGATTGTCCGGCATTCATCCAGCATCTTTAATGTATCTTCTGTTGCCCATACATCATATACTGACGGTTGTACAGGAATGATCAGGATGCCATGGATGGCACAGTACATGGAAGCCCGAACCAGCTCGTTATCCCCTGCGCCTGCATCAATGATTACATAATCGCTGCTGGTATAAGCTTTGATATCCTTGGCAATGCTTTTGTTCGCTGCAAAGGCTGCTATATCTGCCAGTCTTTTATCTGTATTCCGGATCTGCGCAAAGGATAGTGAGGATTCCTGCTTTTTATCTGTATCCAGTAAGACCACTTTGTATCCTTCCTGTGCCAGCGCGGTTGCCAGATTGACCGCAATGGTACTTTTTCCCGCCCCGCCTTTGGTGTTGACAATTGATATAACTTTCATGTGCTTCACTCCTTTGTATTATTTTTTATATATTTGTATAATTCCATATGTTTTATATAACTTATATAATTTATATATAAACTGTAACCTTTTATATAAGCCGCTCCTTGAAGAAACGGCTTATATTTTTTGTTACAGATGTTTTCAGCGTATCAGTTTCCGGCTTCTGCTTCTCCCGATCCGTTTAGCGTCTTCTTTGTCCGGATCTGATTTATAATATTCTGCCGGTAACGGTATTTTGCAATCATCACAGAGCTGTTTGATATGTTGTTTGGTCTCTGTAATCTTGCTGATGATATTGTCCAGGCTGCTTTCTACAAAGAACATGGCGGCTGCCTGTTGGTCAAATAATAAATACCAGTTGTCAAGCTGTTCTGTCATCCGCTTCAGATCATTTCGCGAATACATTTTTACCTCGCTTTTCAGAAAAAATATTATTTTTTCTTTCTTCCCCTGCTATTGTTTTTTTGTTGTTCAATAGCATTTTCTTTGGTTGTTTCAATAGTTTTCTCTGCTTTTTTGGTCTGTTGCTCTTTTGCAGAGTTGTCCAGATTTTGGTCTTGTTCCTTTTTCTTGTCGATTTCGTTTTTGCATTTATCAACGAATTCTTCCAAAAATTCTGCGCTTCCGTCAGCCTTCTTACTTTTTGCCAGCCTGGGGGATTTTTCATCCAGCGCATTTACAATATCTTTCTTTTCAAAGCCTTCTGTAAGCATCTGTTGGACAATGGGTTTGTCATGGAAGTTTTCAATTTTTTTCTCTGCTGACTTGTATGCTTCGACCGCCAGCTGCGTGTATCTTTCTTCCGCCGGTGTTTTTCCTTTTGCCGGTTGTTTGGCGTTCAGGTTGTATTCGCACATCTTCCGGGTAATCATACGGAACGCATCGGCTTTGCTGGTCGCTTCGGTGTGGGAAATTCCCATGTTGTTCATAGCTTTAACCTGGGCTTCCGTAGCCGGTTTGAAATTCTTGGCATGTTCAGCCAGAGCTTCCTGCACTTTGGGATCTTTTGCGGCTTGTTGCAGCATATAATCAATATTCTTCACGGTATTTTTTGCATTGACCGGCGAATGTTCCTGTACTGCTTTGATAATATTGTCTTTTTTGATACCGTCTTTCAGCATTTCACGCATGATTGCGATATCATTAAATTTATACAAATCACCATTTACCTTTTTTAGTTCCGCAGCAGCCAGTTCGTTGTACCGGTCTTCAACAGAGATGAACTTACTGTCCGGTTTTTTGTAGTTTTCCAGAAACTTTCTGTTAGAGTTCCGGCTGATAATTTTGTTGGCATTTTTCTTGGTCAGCTTATCCTCATCGTACTGGATCTTGTTTTCTTCCAAATACTTTTTCTGGTCCGGAGTCGCTTTTTCCGTAGAAAAATTGTCATGCATCCGGAGCATGTCGCTGGCTTCCCCCATGGTCAGTTGCTTTTGAATTTCGATGCCCCGGTCTTCCAATGCTTTTAACTGTCTTTCACTGGCAGGGTTCGCGCGCCACTCTTCCCTGTTTTTTTCTTTGAACGCTTCATAGTCCAACAGCATCTGAGCAGCTTCCGCATTGGTCAGATTGGCTTCTGACATATCGCCCAATCCTTCTTTCATAGAAATGCGGTCTTTCAGCCATTGTTCTGCCGGCGCCTGCGCTATTTCTTCTGGCGCATTCACCATGTCCTTGAGTGTGTCGAGATACTTTGCCATTTGTCGTCTCTCCTTTCATGATGTACCGCTTTGCGGTGATTTTATTGATCAACGCTTATGATTTATTTGCGCTGATTTTTGATTTTTTTGGACTTACCTTGGATGGTTTGCGTTATAGGCTTGTCCGAATGCCTGTGTATCTGCATCCTGTTGTACTGTGGTAGTTGTTATACCCTGCGAAGATTTTTTGTCATTCTTAGGTTTGTTACCACGTACTCGTTCTGCATTAATTTTGTGCAGTTCCGGTGCATATTCTTCCAGTTGTGCCTGATCGACTTTTGCCCCCTTGCTCAATGCGTTATACAGCATTTCTGCGTATTCATACCGGGTCATTTGGCGGTCGCCTTTAAATTCGCCATCAGGGTATCCTTGAACAAAACCATTTCCATGCAGCGTCTCTACTGCTTTGTTGGCCCAATGCCCTTTATCCACATCTGGGAACCCAGCTCGTTTGTCTGTAATCAGGCTTAAACTTTCTAATTTCTTTTCCACGGCTTTTAATCGTTTGTTCAGCATATCATTTTCTGCCCGCAACGCATCATTATTTTTCTGATATGCAGATTTTGGAGTACCGAAGCTAAATGTCAGACCTGCAGCTATCATATTTTCTCCGTTACCAACTGTTGCAGCGATATTCATCGCCGTATTGCGGTTAAAATGATATTGTCCGCCAATGGCCATAGCAGTTTGGCTTTTATAATTGCCAACCCCCATAGCCATGCTGAACTTGCTTCCCGGCTCAAATTTAGCATATTGTAAACCCGCTAATGCTGCGGCCCCGGCTCCCACTTTGGAAATCCGGGTATCCATATTGTCTAACCGGCCTGTTAAAGATCCTCCAGGCAGCTGAACATCATTTGCAATTACTTTATCCGCCGTCAGCGTTCCGCCTACATCCGCATTTCCGTCCACTTTTAAGTTTCCACCATAATGCCCGTTGCTGGTCACATCGGAATCGCCGTAAACTTTCAGGTTAGCTTTTGCTTCCTTGCTGCCGATGATGGTATCCCCGTTCAGGTTGGTCGTGCCGTTGACGGTTAAATTGTCGCCAGGGTCGCCGTTGCCTACGGTAAACGTATTGGTCACATTACCGTCTCCGTTCAAGACGAACTTGCCATTATCTGCGCCTTCTTTACCCACCGTCAACGTTGCACCGTCATCGTCGTTACCGATGGTCGTATCGCCTTTAATGTCGCCCGTACCGTTCAGGACAAATTTGCCGTTTTCCGTGCCTTCCTTGCCTATGGCCAGCGTCGCACCGTCATCATCGTTGCCGATTGTGGTATCGCCTTTAATGTCGCCCGTACCGTTCAGGACAAATTTGCCGTTTTCCGTGCCTTCCTTGCCTACGGCCAGCGTCGCACCGTCATCATCATTTCCGATGGTCGTATCGCCGCTGATTTTGCTATTGCCCAGTACTTCCAAATCTTTTTGGATTGACGTGTTACCGCCGATGTTGGTATCACCGTCCACCGTCAGATCACTTTTTAAATGCGTATCGCCTGTAACGTTGAGTTTACCGCCAATATTTGCGTCACCTTCAGTAAGAATTGAAGCGAATTCAGGATTTTTGTCCAAATCAATTTCTATTTGTGTATTTCCGTTTTCGTCTTGGACAATGATTGTTTTAATATTTTTACTGTCATATTCGTTATCCGCTTTAGTTCCGCCACCAATGATTGATACTTTAGACCCAATTTTGTTCGTAACATCATCACCAGAATTGGCACCGAACTGCAAGCCGGAATTTACAACATCATCAATTGCGTTATCTAAAGCTGCCAAATTATCATCTAAAACTTTCAAGTTCTCTGCCGTCTTCTTATCAGAACTTACATATTTTCCGTTTGCGGACGAACGTAATTCTGTATAAGCTGTATCGCCGCTGATGAGGCCCGTATTGCCGGAACCAACCGAACCGTTACCATATACGGAAACGCCGTTTCCATCAACAGTAACGTTGGTTCCGGGCTTTACAGAAACCTTGTTATCTGAACCAATGGTGATACCGGTACCGGCGGTATAGGTTGTACCACGGGAAAGTTTAGAACGATCAATACCTAATGCAGATAAATCCGCATCAGTTAAAGTAATAGAGCCGGAATAATACGGTTGATTATCTCCGGGACCTTGATATTCCCAACCACAAATGACAGTAATAGCACCGCTTTGAGGATTTATACTAACAACAATCGATGAATTATTTGCCGCATCACTCTCGTTAACAACATTACCATTAATAAGGCCTTGGCTATCTCTGTGACTACCAATAACCTGTGCTAAGACAGTTTTATCAACTGACAAAAAACCATCAGTAAAAGTAGCAGCTTTTACTGATAAAACTGTACTGCAGCTTAATGCACAGAATAAAATCCCCGCTGCCAGTGTTTTGCCTATCATTCCGGAATTAAACTGTTTTGGTTTAAATAGTTTTTTCATGCAATAATCCTCCTTGAAAGGGTTTTCTTTGGAAACTTTTGTTCCTGTATCAGCACACTTGATGCAATGTGTTGATATAGCAGCAAAAATAATCAATATTTTTTTGAAAGGGGAAAATCTATGAACAAAATTTATAAGATTGTGTGGTCAACAGTGAAACAATGCTATGTGGTGGCTTCGGAATTAGCGAAAAGCCGGACGAAAGCACCGAAAAGTAATGTATTTAGTAAAATATTGGTTGCCGGGTTATTAGTGACGGTTATATCATGTGGGAATGTGTTTGCAGCTTCTCAAACTACTCCTTTTGAAACACTTGATGTAGGCAATACTCAGTCAGATAATAATCTTTATGTTTCCGGTGATGGTACTTATACGTATTATCAGTTTGTTAAAGGTAATTCTGGGTATTTAAAAAGTCAGTTGATTGTTAGAAAAGATGTTAATTCGGGGGCTTTGGCATATTATCTTACTGACGAAGAAGATGCTGGTGGTAATCCGGTTGTTGTATATAGAAGTGCAACTTTAAATGAAGTCCAAAGTATTTATGGTTCTGATATATCAAATAGAATCGCTGCAGTTATAGGAGGCACTTCTTATACTGCCGGTAACGGCATCGCCATTGGTTCCGATAACAAGGTTTATGTTTAAAGTAAAGTACTGAAATATTCTTCATAATTCCCGTTATCGGAATTTTTTCTTTGACGAATTTCCACCCAGCTGCAACGTCCTCACCGGTTCTTGTTTAGCATCTACGTCAATTTCTTCTACTTTTTTACCGCTTGTCAGTATAACTTTTTGTTCTTCTTTGGGCTTCAGTGCTTCAATTTGCTCTTTGGTTAAATCTTTTTCAATCATCCGGCTGATAATATATTGCGATGCTTTATCTGCGTCATTGGCAGCTTTGGCTAATTCATTCGGATCTCCGCGTAAAATTTCACCCCATTGCTCATAGACGTCTTCTTCTTTTTTTAATCCCTTTGACCAGTTCTGCAGATATGCGATATGATTTTTGTAGTTCAGTTCCACTCCATATTCCATCTGCAGGAACATGGCGGTCAATTCTGCCCGCAGCTCCTCTTTTGCATATTCCACACTACCAAACTTGTTTGGCTTTGTAACTCCGGAGCGGTTCAGCCGGTCTGCAGTACTGGTCGAATGACCAATTTCATGTGCAATGGTTCCGTAGAATGCTGGTAGATTTTCAAATTCTTGCCGTTCCATGACATGGATTTCATCAGTTGCAGGATTAAAGCCGTTGCTTCTTACCCGGTCAAAGATAATCTTTGCTTCACTGTTTTTAATCATGTTTTCCATGGCAGCATTAGGTTCGTTTTCATTAACATGACTGACAAATTCCGGGGGTTTTTCCCTTTCAATTCCTTCAATTTGCTCAACATTGTAAACTACCCAATATTCGGCATATGGTTTGTTAAGGATTTTTTGTACCATATTTCCGTTTTCGTCTTGAATCATTTCCGGAACAAGTTTTCCGGTATTTGGATCCATAGTATATGCGGGTTTTTGCCTAATGCCCCACTTTTCAATCAACACTCCTTTTTCACCCTTGCGGACATATGCTCCCAGCTTTTTAGCGAAATTGTAAGTACACCACCGGTTATCCGAATAATTTTTGACCATTGTGACATATCGTAGCTTTAATGCGTTGTACCCACGATAGTAAGGACTCTCTTTTTCTGTTCCTTCCCTGGCCTGTTGGTTCTTAACCAGGGCGCGTAAACTTTTGGGCCTGATGGGTGTGCCGGAATGCTGGCTGCTCCACTCAAATAACTTACCTGTAGTAACATCGGCAATGATCTGATTCACAAATTCCTTGCGGTGCTGCGTGAGCTTTTCATAAGAATTTGCCTTATTTTCCGCCATTTTTTGCGTCTCCCATCTGTAGCTCTTGTAGTTCTGCCTGCCGGATATCTTCTTCGGTGAATTCTAGCGTTTCTTCCGGCTCGTCATCAAAAAGATGATCTTCCGGCTTCTCCCATCCGCCTAATATGGCAATAGCACTACTTTTGCTGTTTTTCATGTCGTGGCACCTCGCTTGTTTGATATCAGCGCAATCCGGATAACCGGCTCACTCATTTCCGTTTTCATAAATTCAATTTTGACCAGCCTGTTATCCTGGTATGCAAAAATTAAATTATTTTTTGGCTGTTGCGCATTGTCGAACGCCAGTAGTTCTTTATCGTTCTGGATTACTATTTTCATCATCGTTCCTCCATACTGCGGTTAATTATCAGAGTTACATTTTACGTTTGCTTTTTTTGGCGCCGGTTCCGCCCAGCTGCAACGTTTCCACAGGTTTTTGGTTTGAAAGGTTTAAACTAACCGGTGAATTAGATCCGTCACTAACCGTTTTATTTTTGTTTTTTTCGTCAACCATAACGTACTGTACTCTTGTTTCCCAGGAAGGAATTTTCATCGCCTTTCCTAACGCTGCGCCATCTATAGCACAATAACGGACATCCGCTTCTGTGCCCTCACGGATATCATCCCTGTGGCCATCATACTGATACGTTGTAATCTTAAAAACACCGTCCACATCCCCCAAAGACTTGATTTCCTGCCGCAAACAATCCACATCATGAAACTCCATGCCAAGGCCGTAATTCAAATCATGGGACAAACCGTTTTCAACATACGATCCCGATAAATCTATTCTGCAAAATTCTTGTTCCGTAATTTCTCCTGAATTTAATTTGTTCAATGCTTTCTGTAATGGAGCAGTACACTTTCCCGGAAAATCACGTAGATCATATCCATCAAAACTGTCATACAAATTTGTATCCAAAACTACGGCTGTAACAATACGTTCTTCAGAATAATTAACGCTGTTTTCCAAAAAACACACCTCCTGCTCCTTATTGCATTTAACAGGCGGAAAGTAACGGTTTTTAATGTTTTCTGCTTCTTCGTTACTTTTCTTACGCATAGTGTCTGATTCTTTAGCCGTAATCAGCTCCGCCATCTGTAATGCACTAATTGCACCGTTCATATTGCAACGGAACGTTAGACAGTCTTCCCTTGTCCTGTCATAAATAAAATTTTCGCTGTAATGATCTTTTTCCGCTCTTTGTTTGAATTCCCGAAGATTCTGATCAAGCATGTAGCTTTCAATTTTTAGCAATGCATTAAAACATCTTATGCCCTTTTTCTCATTCTTGACTTTCGAGGTTACGTTCTTACCATTGACCATGACGTATTCCTTTCTAATTTTGTCTGGCAACGTATTTTTTGTGTTCACGCAGCTCTTTATACCTGTCACGGTTTAAACAGCCCTTAAAAACAAAATTTGGGCTTTTTACGGCTATGTCTGCGTATCTCTGCTGTATAACTTTTTATAGCGATCCTGGCAATCACAGTACGTCATAAAGGTTCGACCGGTACTGTCTTTATCTTCGTAGATGCCTTTGCCATGGCATTTAGGGCAATGTTCGCGGTAGACCGGTATGTAACGTACCCATGTCAGTTCGGTCAGGAAATTTTGCGGCATTTTTATAAACCGTTCCTTTGTTTCTTCGTTCTTGACATGTTCTGCGTACTTCGCAGCAGCCGTGGCCAGATCGTAGGGATCTATCTTATGCAGATAGACCATTTCTCTGAAAATCTTTTTGATCACAGCCAGTTTACCGGCACGCCTTGGGTAATTTTCCCTGAACATCTGGAATACCGTTTCCAGTTCGGCTTCCGGCATTGCAACATTTTTTTTTGAACCGTCCATCCAACCATCCAGCGACTGACTTTCGTCCTGGACAGGATCACCTGTCTGCGTAGACGGTTCTTCCGGATGATCTGCGTCCGTTTTTGTACTTTCTTCTATAGTACGCGCGTTCACGCGTGTTATATTATAATTACTATCTACTGCACTCTTTAAACTACTTATATCTTCGTTGGATGGATGGTTGGATAAAAGATTATTAAAACCAAAATCTTTATCTTTATAAAGCGCTTTATTATAATTCAATATCTCTTTATCTAACTCTATCTCTATCTCTATCTCTTTATGCTCGTCACTATTTTGCACATTTTTGCACAATGTGACGCTTTCACTTCTTGTTGGTTCTTCCAATCCCAGAACCGGAGCGGTTTCAGGGCTGTTTTTGACTTTTTGACTACCATTTTCCGAAGCGGGCATATTAGGAATTATTCCTATCTTGCCACTTTTGGAAGCGGGCATATTAGGAATTATTCCTGTTTTGCCCTCGTTACATTCCGTCACATCCCCGTCACAATGTGACGCGTCACTTTCCGTCACACCTGCGTCACAATGTGACGCTTCAGGAAGAAGTCCGGTATTGCCACTTTCTATTTTTTGCGTGTTTTCATTATCGACTTTATGTTTTTCCCGCATCCGGCGCATCCGTTCCGCCGACTCGCTTTCTGATCCGGTCATCTTCACTGCGTCCGGAAGGAAGAAATCCCCGTTTTTGCAGTCTTCCAAAAGATTCATCATTCTAAGCATGCTGACGGTCATCTTCACTGCATTGACATCTTCATCCAGCGTAAGGGCCAGTTCTTCTTCCGGAGTGCTTTCAATGTTTTCATAGTAAATGACGCCTTCTGTTTCCGTGGCGATGGTCAGCATTTCCAGAAAGATCAGCGCATATACTTCCCCGCCAGGAAGCTGCCTCATCTTTTTGATCGTCTTTTGCTTGAAGAACTCCTTTTTGAGTTTCAGCCAGTAATATTTTTTGTTCGCCATATTCCGCCTCTGTTAAAAGTTTTCGTCTTCCGGGAAACCCTCTGGCAACAATCCCCTGTAATCGTTTTCCGGCATATCTTCCGGGATAGGAACCATATCCGGATCATCGTCATCTTTTTGCGGGTAATCAATCAGCGTAATGTTGCTGCCGACAATCTGCATGTTTTTGATGTTCTGTCCGTTCTCGTTGGTCAGGAACGTCCGGATCCGTCCTTCAACGATGGCCCGGCTCCCTTTCCGGCAATACTTTTGGATATAATCAGTGGATTTGTAGAAAACGATGTTCGGGAAATCTGCCTCATATTCGCCGGTCTCTTTGTTCTTCCATCGCCGTGATACCGCTAGTGTGATATACGCCTTTGTGGTATCCCCCGCTTTGATTGTCGGATCTTTAGTCAGCCGCCCGTAAAGCTTGACACTGTTCATACTGCACGCTCCTCTCAGTTGTTGTTTTTTCGATATTCTGTTTTTTGTATTTATTTTCCAGATACCAGGAAGCGAAGATAGAGGCGATCTCATGTTTTGCCTCATTTGACAGGCTGCCAGTTACCTGGATGTTTTTGAAAGTTTTTGTTTTCATGATTTAGCCTTATCATCATCGTCTTTATAAAAAAGCGTCCAATCAATATCAAGGATTTTAGCGATCCTTTTAGCTATCTTAGGAGAAGGGTGTCTTTTGCCCCTTTCAATGAAAGAGTAATGTACTTTCGTAATTCCAGCTTCATCTGCTACCATTTGCTGTGTAAGATTTTTTTCTTTTCTTTTTCTACATAAAAATTCGCCCATATTATTTCCCTTTGTAACCTATCGCCACATTAAATAAATTAAATTAACAATCAGTATCCTTTTGAGTTTATTATAGCAACTATTAGTTTATTGTCAACAGGAAATGTTTCAATTCGTTGCTTGTTTTGATTTAAATTGTTAAGTAATCTAAATTAAGGAAGCACTATAGCAACAAAATTAGCTGCAAAGTTTGTTATTCTCACTACTATTTGTATCGCCAGCTAATGGCGGAGAAATGGAGATTTTATGGATACCTTAGGGGAAAAACTACGTTCTCTGCGTGAAGAAATGGGGTGCACTCAAAAAGAAATAGCAGATAAAATTCATGTCGAGCGCGCAACATATTCTTTCTATGAGAGCGGCAATAGACTTCCCAGTTACGAAAAATTAATAATGCTTGCAGATTTATATGATGTATCTGTTGATTATTTGGTTGGCAGAAAGAACAGATTTGAACCATCTAATTTTGACATTGATTTACAGGAAAAAGAATTACTCTTGAATTATCGAAACCTTACCGATGATCAAAAAGCTATGTTGTCAGATTTAATTAACGTTTGGGAATCTCGTAATAAAAAGGATCATGAAGATGAGTAAAGTTCTACTTTCGATAGTCGTTATAATCAGCAGTCTGTTCTTTTCTTCCATATGTTCTGCGGAAATTGAACCATCTCGCTGCGCAATAGGTGGAATAAGGATTGGCAGTACTAAAGAACATGTACAGAGCATATACGGGAAACCGACTTCTGTTCAGCACTATTACTGGATTTACGGTAAATCATTTAGATAGGTTTTAACGACCGCACTAATGCTTGTTTAGAAGTATTCAGCAACGGCAATAATGGTCTTGCTACTCCTGACGGTGTTAAGGTTGGTATGGATGCCAGCATATTGCGTAAGACTTATGGAGCCGAAGATCTTGCTGCAAAAGATTATGATTCAAATGACGATGTAAAAGTTTATTATGTACCGGGAGTAAAGCAGCCCGAAATGCTTGTCTTTTGGGTCAAAGAAGGAAAAATAACGACAATGGGTTGTCTCTATCGTGATCGTCACGTTCCCTGGGGAAAATAAAAAAACCGCTCCTAAAGAGCGGCTGATGTTGAACTATGAGGCAGCAACCAACATTCTTGTAAATTTGAAATTTTATGCTATAATACAAGCAGAGATAGCCGATGTGGGACGTCGGTTCCCCCCCGATAACAAGATGTTATGAGTTAAACCGCCGACCGTCAATCGGCGGTTTTCTCATTTTTTACGGTAATCCAACACAAGCACTACAAGTACCGCAAACGCAATCTTCGTTGGTGCTTATAATTTGTTTGATAATATTTCTCCACAAATCTTGCAGGTTACCGTCTGTTTTCCTGCTAAATAAGATGCATAAATACGATGACATCCATCGTCTATTAAATATTTTCCGTCTCCTAAATCATACACTTCATCAATTTCAGGAACTTTTTCGTTTTTTAGAATTATTGGTAAGAGGCTTTCTAATTTTTCTTTATTTGGGCGTTTATAAATTTTGTTTGCATTGGCCAATCCTTGAAATAACCATGCCCTGCCATAAATATTGTCAATTTTGATTTCTTTCGTGATAGATTGCTTGAATTCTCTTTTATTATTCATGAAAATTTGAAATTGTTCATCTGAAATTTCATTTTCTCTAAAAAAATCCGGAAGTAATTCATAATAGTGCGTTATAAAATTGCGAATTGTCATTCTTTTGGGAACAACAAGGATTTCCTCCGCTATTATTTTTTTAAATTGCTCAACTGTATAACGCATATTTTTCACACCTTTCTTAAAAAACAGAAAATGTAACTTATTTGTTGTCAACCCCCAGTTCACGCATCAAAGCGTTTTGTAATAAATTAGAAAAATTAATATTTTTGCTTGTTGCCAAAGTGTTCAACCAAGACGGAATTGAAACATTTTTTCTGATGGATTTAGTATCATTGGCTTTTCGATATTCCAGCGTATCTGCTTTAATTAATGCTATTGTCGCATTTTCAGGTATTTCGATATCGTCAATAGATGAAGGTTTTGGAATAACACAATTATCTTCTTCTTTATCCCATAACATCAAGTTTAATACATCTTCGGCGTTTTTATAAGCTTCATCTAACGTATTTCCATCCGTAAATGTATCGTCCAGATCTGGAAATCTTACAATAAACCCATCCTTTTCTTTGATTATTAACGCCGGATATATATACTTCATTTCTCTTTTTTCCTTTCTTACTCCCTTATATATTAGACCAAACAGGACTTTTTTAAAGTCCTGATGGTCCCTTAATCCCTGATTTTTTAAGGATGCTATCCAAAGTACCTGCCTTCACTTCTTCATCATCATGTCGGCTTACCGGAAACTTTCTTCCAGTAATTGGGCTGTAGTATATGTCGTGTCTACTGCCGTTTCTTGCCAACCTGCATCCATGCTTTCTCAGGATCCTTTTTAATTCAGAAACTTTCACAATTGTAATCACCTCTGTTTTCTAAATTGAGTCTTAACTCTACGAACATTGTACACAATAATACACAATAAGTCAAGCATTTTTTGCGCATTATTACACATATTTAACAGGCCTACCATCCACCTGGCAGCCAAACCGGAACAAAAAGCAAGGCACTCTCTGGCAACCAGATGCCGCGCAGCGGCATTTTCAGGGGATGTTTAAGCATAACTGCCAAACGGACAACCACGAGCCTTGCGATATTCTTTCCCTTTTCAGGACAAAGAACGTAACATTCATTGCATCCCTCGCAATAAAAAAAACGCCCCCGAAGAGCGGCAAATATAGAAATTGATATCCTGCATTCTTGCAAATTTGAAATTTTATGCTATAATACAAGTAGAGATAGCCGATGTGGGACGTCGGTTACCCCCGAAAGTTAGTTACTAACGAGTTAAACCGCCGACCGTCAATCGGCGGTTTTCTCATTTTTTGGGATGAGAATTGACCACAAGTACTGTTAGCATAGCAAAGGCGATCATAAGTGACAACGCCTCATATACTGTCATAGTACCGCCCCCTCTCTTTGGGGATTGGGGGAACCGACCATCGACTACCTCTGTCCTGCATTATAGCACAACAAAAAATAAGCGCAAACTATTTTTAAGGAGTCATTCAGATGTTACGAGCAGTTATCTATGCACGTTTCTCAAGCCAACACCAACATCAGGAATCAATCGAAGCCCAAATCGCGGAATGCACGGCCTATTGCCAGCGCAAAGGTTATATGATTGTCCGTACCTATGCGGATGAAGCTCTTTCCGGAACATCTACTGCCAAACGCGCCAGCTATAATTCGATGTTAGCGGATGCCCGTAAGGGTTTGTTCGATGTTGTCATCTTCCATAAGATAGACCGGAACGCCCGGAACGAGATAGATTATTTTAATTTTAAACGGTCTATCCTGATGATGGGTCTCTCTTATGAATATGCTGGCCAGCAGATCGACAGCAGCCCGGAAGGCCAGTTCATGGAAACAGTCATGGTCGGACAGGCGGCTTATTATTCCCGTAACCTGTCCAAAGAGACGAAAATTAAGGCTATTCCATTTGCCAAAAAGTCCCGTTTCATGGGCGGCAAGCCTCCCCTGGGATATAGGATCGTTGACAAAAAGTATGAAATAGATGAACAGGAAGCGGTTGTGATCCGTGACATTTTCCGCCTGGTGCTGGACGGTAAGAGTTATGCCTATATTTTGGATTTACTTAATGCAGCAGGATACCGTACACGCCACGGAAAACCGTTCGGTAAAAATTCCTTACACGACATTTTGCGGAATTATAAATATTGCGGCACTTATATTTACAACAAGACCATAAAACGTCCCAACGGTTCCCGGAACAGCCACGGAGTCATTTCTTCGGAAGCCATCATCAACAAGGAAGCCATACCGGCGATCATCAGTCCAAAGGATTTTGAGAGGGTACAAGCCATGCTGGATAAAAGAAAAAACGCGCCCGGCCAGTTCAAGGCCAAACGTGAATATCTGCTGACCGGTTTAGTCCGCTGCGGATTATGCAAGCATACCTATGTTGGTCATGAAAAGACCATCCGGGGTAATAAATACCGATATTACGAGTGTTCCGGCGCATACAGCAAAGGCCCGAAGACCAAATGCAAAAATGCCCACCTTAACGCAGAACTTCTGGAAAATACGGTAATTGACACTTTGCTGGAAAATATTACGCAGCATGACGTTGAGGATATCCTGGCTGACGCAGCCAAACTGATCAACAGCAACAATGATGTCCTGGAAAAGAAAAAAGTCCTGCAAGCCAAACGGAACGGCCTGCAGGAACGGATGAATAATTTGTATAAAGTTTTGGAAACAACCGGTGAGCCTGACGAATACGATATCGCGCGGTTAAACGATATTAAAAGAGAATTGCGCAGCGTGGATCACGACATAGCCGAACTGCAGCTGATGCCGGAGTTAAAAGTTACCAAAGAAGAGCTGATGGAGAGCTGGCAGGAATTCGTTACCACTCTAAAAGAAAAAACAGACCTAACAAGAGTTAAGTCTGTTCTTATGAGAACAACATCAGTTTTTGTAATGCCAGACGAGCTGATCATAACAATCAATGTTGCCGGTTTACTGGTGCCGGGGACCGGAATCGAACCGGTACGGGTATCTCTACCCGCGGGATTTTAAGTCCCGTGCGTCTGCCAGTTCCGCCACCTCGGCAGAAGGTATGGAGGCGACACCCGGAATTGAACCGGGGATAAAGGTTTTGCAGACCTCTGCCTTACCGCTTGGCTATGTCGCCGTACCTACTCTGTATATGGCAGCGGTTGCAGTCTCCCGGACTTTCGGCCCGGGCTGCGGAATTACACTGCCCATACATTAAAAGGATTTCTCCTTTTATAAACAATGGAGCGGAAAACGAGACTCGAACTCGCGACCCCAACCTTGGCAAGGTTGTGCTCTACCAACTGAGCTATTTCCGCAACATGGTGCCTCAGCACAGAATCGAACTGTGGACACAGGGATTTTCAGTCCCTTGCTCTACCAACTGAGCTACCGAGGCATAATGGCGACCCGGACGAGACTCGAACTCGTGACCTCCGCCGTGACAGGGCGGCATTCTAACCAACTGAACCACCGGGCCGTTTTTTCATCAAGCATTATTAGTATAGGTTATTTCTTCGCCGCTGTCAAGCTTTTTTACAAAAACGCGGCACAATTTCATGGAGCGACGTCCGGATATCCCAACTGTCTTGCCAGTTCCCGCAGATACGGTTCCAGCCTTTCCTCCAGCAGCTCTTCCAGATCCACCAGCTTTTTCGCGTCAAAATCGTGGATCGTGTTGGGGATATACCGGATCTTATTTTCCGCATAGAACATGTTGCGCACCTGGTTATACAGGAACACCACCTCGCTGCCCGTGGCAAAGTCCGCATAGTCCAGAATAATCGTGCAGTTGTTAAGGAACGGCAGCGGATACTGGGGGATGATGAACTTCTCAAAGGGCCCGATCCGTTCCGGCAGCTTGTCCGGAAAATGCCAGTCAAAGATGCCCTTATGCTCCAGCACGAAATGGGAATGGGGAATATGGGTGGGCGTCGTCTCCTCCACCAGCCGGTCTATATACCGGTTGATCCATTCCTCAAACTGGTCCTTGTCCCGTGTGATGTAACGGAAATCCCGGTACCGCTGCAGCCCCACCTGGCGGACGGGCACATAATCAAAGGTCTCATCCGTATAGACCAGCTCCAGCCGTCGCCGGGCCGGTACATTCTCATAGGCCGCCAGCATGTACTCATGCCGGAACTGGGACCCTCCTTCCTTAAACGTAAAACCATGCAGCTCCCGGGGCAGCTTCTGCAGAAACTCCCAGTTCGGGCGCCGCGCCTTGATCACTTCAAAATCTTCCGGTTTTGGCATAACGATATTCACGTACCGCAGCGTTCCCTTCCCGTTCTTCCGCCACGCCGGCCCGGGGCCCGGGCAACGGGATACAGGCTGCCTCCCCCACGGGCGCAGCCTGTAGAACGGTCATCAGATCTGCGGTTTTCCTTCCATTTTATTTAACAGATTACCCAGGGTCCATTTAATGGTATCCGAGGGTTCTTCCGCCAGTCCCAGGGGTTTCAGGTCCGTTTCCCGCAGGAACCGCCGGATAAACTTGTTGCCGTCGGAATTGTAGGCATACATATCCGCATAGGCATAGGTCCTTACATAGGTTTCCATGTCATGATCAAAAGGCGAATGGCTGGTTACCAGGTAGGAATCCATCCGATGCACCACCATCACCACCAGGGCGCCGCAGCCCGCCTGTTCCGCCGCCGCCTTCATGGCTTCCTTGTCCGGCTTCGGGTTTTTGGCGAACATCTCATCCACCGCGGCATTGGCCTTGGTGTTGTCGTCCATCAGCCGGTAATAGGGCACATGGTAATCCATCTTCACCATCTGGATCCAGCCCCGCATATCCGCCCTGCTCACACTGCGGGCCCGGTCGATGACCACAAAATTCACCGGCTTCGTCTCAAAGGCCTCCGCTTTCGGCATCCCCAGAACCTGCACCCCTTCCAACGGGGAAATATCCCCGGCGACGCCGCTGCACAAAACTGCCAGCATCGCCAGCAGCAAAAACAGTTTTTTCATAATGCTTCACCCCCTGCCAGGCCGAAATCCGTTCTTTCTTCCAATATATATAGTGTGAAACCGGACCGGCTCTTTTACTACCTGGGTTTATTTTACAAAACAATTGTGTCAAATTTATGGAATCGGGCACGGCAAACCGAAAATCCCTGCAAGCCACGGCACGCCTTCACAAAACACCTGCCGCAGCCGCGCGCCCTTTGCCTCTGCCCCGCATCCGCTATTTCCAGATATCCACCGCGGTGCCGTGTCCCAACGGACCCACGCCCAGATAGTTCGCCAGGGTTTGGCCGATATCGCTGAAAATCTTAAAAGGCGGAAGCTGCTGCGGTTTCACATTCTGTCCGTAAAACAGCACCGGAATTTTTTCCCTGGTGTGATCCGTGCCCTTCCAGGTAGGATCGCAGCCGTGGTCCGCCGTCACCAGCAGCACATCGTCCGGCTGCAGCAGCGCCCACAGTTCCGGCAGGCGGCTGTCGTAATACTCCAGCCCTTCCCCGTAACCCAGGGCGTCCCGGCGATGACCGAAGGACGAATCGAAATCCACAAAATTGGCAAACACCAGCGTCCGGTCCGGCGCATCCTTCACCGCCTGCAGGGTGGCGTCAAAAATCTTGTCCAGCCCCGCCGCGGGATAATGCTTCGTAATGCCCCGGTGGGCGAAAATATCGGCGATTTTCCCCACCGCATACACGTTGCCCCCCGCCGCCACCAGCTTATCCAACAGCGTGTCCTCGTGGGCCGGGACCGCGTAATCGTGACGGTGGGCCGCTACCCGCTGAAAATCCTCCGCCTTTGTGCCCACAAAAGGACGGGCGATGACCCGGGCAATCTTATAGGGCTTCACCAGTTCAAAACTCAGCTTGCAGAGATCATACAGCCGTTCCAGGCCGAAGCTCTCCTCGTGACAGGCAATCTGCAGCACGCTGTCCGCTGAAGAATAGATGATGGGCTTGCCGGTACGCATATGCTCCTCGCCCAGCTCTTTGATGATCTCCGTACCGCTGGCCAGCTTTTCCCCCAGCACCCCGGGCAGGTTTCCTTCCTTTATAATAGCATCCACCAGCTCCTGCGGGAAACAGTGGGGCTGGTCGGGAAAATAGCCCCAGTCAAAATCCACCGGCACACCGGCGATCTCCCAGTGGCCGCTGAGGGTGTCCTTCCCCTTGCTCACCTCCGACGCGCAGGTATAGGCCGCCTTCACCCGGCCGGCATTCAGGGACAGGTCTTCCAGCGGCTTATCGGAAATGGTATGGGCCATGTCTTCCCCGGTGCTGAGCCAGTGGGCCGTTTCCAGCCCCATGACCGCCAGGTTCGGCAGCGCCAGATACCGGGGCGAGCCGTCCGGGTTCTTCCGGTTCTCCGCCATCCATTGCACAATATGTCCTAACGTATCGGACCCCTTATCCCCAAAGGCCGCCGCGTCACGGGCCCAGCCGATTCCAAAGGAATCCAGCAGCGTAATGATCACACGAGCCATCACAGCACCTCCAGCATCTGCTGCGGATTCTCCGCCGCCTTCACCTTACCGAACGCCTTTACGATGACGCCCTTTTCATCGATTAAATACGTGGAACGGACCACACCCATGGTCTTCTTCCCGTACATATTCTTCTCCTGCCACACATCATAGGCCTGGAGCACCTTCAATTCCGTATCCGACAGCAGGGTAAAGGGCAGGTTGTATTTCTCCTGAAACTTCTTATGGGACGCCACGCTGTCCTTGCTGACGCCCAGCACCACCGCGCCCTTCTCCCGGAACTGGGGGAACAGCTCCCCAAAATTGCAGGCCTGCTTGGTACAGCCGGGGGTATTATCCTTCGGGTAAAAATACAAAACGACTTTCTGTCCCCTGAAACTTTTTAAGGAAACCTGATTCCCGTCCTGGTCCGGCAGGGTAAAATCCGGCGCCACGGTTCCAACTTCCAACATAGCGATTCCTCCTGTAACCCGCAGTCACATTTCCACACACACGATCACACAGAAAAAACTTTCCCTGTGATTCCGAAACAAGTCTTACTCCTTATCCGCGGCAATGAGCTTTTCCAGCGCCCGCTTCGCCACCTTCTGGAACCGCTGCTCCGCCTTTTTATATACGCCGGGGGGCGCTACGGACTCGCTGTCCGTCCGCTTGGCCACCACGCCGCAGATGGCCCCGGCCCGAAGCCCGTGGACGCTGCACAGGGTCAGCAGCGTGGACGCTTCCATCTCAAAATTGGTGCAGCCCAGGGCCTGCCATTCCTTCAGACTCCCCTGCAGCCGGCGCAGCACATAGCCGTTTAAACTGTCGTACCGTTCCTGCCCGGGCCAGAAGCTGTCCGTGGTGACGCCAATGCCCATACCGAAAGGCACCTTCAACTCCCTGGCCGCATCCCGCAGGGCGATGGTCACATCCAGATCCGCCACCGCCGGGTACTCGATGGGCGCATAGGCCCTGCTGGCCCCGTCCATCCGCACGCAGGCCTTGCAAATGACCACATCCCCCAGATTGATCTCTTCCTGCAGGGAACCGGTGGTGCCTACCCGGATAAAGGTAGTGACGCCCAGACGCCCCAGCTCTTCCACCACAAAAGTGATGTTGGGGCCGCCCATGCCGCTGCTCATCACCAGCACCGGCTCCCCCTTCACACGGGCCAGCCAGCTGGTAAACTCACGGTGGCTTGCCAGAAACACGGCCTTCTTGTCCAACGCTTTGGCCAGGCCTTCCACCCGTCCCGGATCCCCGGGTACCAGGGCATATTTGGCGCCCTGCAGCATCTCCACCGATAAACCAACGTGATACAGCACTTCACCGGGTTTTGCGTAATTCTTCATAGCACAGTCCACCTTTCGTTGTGATTGATTTGACGCATTCTGTCTGTTCCTCTGCTCCGGAGCCGAAGCGCCGTACCCAGCATCTCCGGGCGCAGGCAACCTACAGGGCGCGAATTCGCATTCTCTATTGTTTATTATATCACATACGAAGAGACAGGACACGAGAAATTGGGGAAAAACAAAATCCCCCGCTGTGTAAAAACGGGGGATTGGATTGGAGGAAAAACATGAGTATCATACGCACCAATCTGATTTGTTACATAAAAAGGAGCTATATTTTACTCATTTTCATTATTCAATTTTACATCTGAAATCTATATGATACATTAGTCTGTATCTTTAATAGCTGACCATTGATTTAAACGGTTCTAACACCTCCCTGTCACCGGTAATTTTTGATCTACTGTCTACTTTTGCATTCTTCTGTACCATGACTGCACCATTGATAATACTGTCCGATCCAACGGTCAGATTCCCCTGACACAGAATCAACGCTTTTTCTAATTTCACACGGCTGCCTATACGCAAATCGCGATTTGCCAGAATTATGATGCGACCCGTAAACACGGTATTGTCTCCAATTGCCGCATCTTCCGCAAACGCAAGGATTCCGTCGCCGTTTACATTCAGCCCTTCCGTAAGAGAGATTCCCTTACTGCAATATATCCACCCGTTTAATCCGTCACGTTGTAGTTCCGACGCCGAAGGCAGATCAGTCGAAGTCCAGATTGCTATTTCTTCCGCAGAAAAATGCGGAAAAGCCACGCCATCTGATTTGCTTGTGATAGTATTTGCATTCTTCTCTTCTGATCTTTCCTGCGCATCAGAACCAAGCACAACAACAGGAGAAGATACGAACTGCTGATGTAAATGTTCAGGAAGCAACAACACACATTGCCGCAATATAAAACTGTTCAATAAGGAATCTGAAACATCAACTTTCAGAAACCGCAGGCCTAAATCCGAAACCCTGTTAACCGAAACGGAAACCTGTACTTCATCATTTCCGGGCTGCAAAGAGGGCAACTTATACACTGCATCTGCTAATTCCGTTTCATTTTCCTGTTGCAGGGCAACAGACACAAAGCTTTGCGCAATGATTTCCAACTGTTTCCGACACATAAATTCCCGAGCCGTCTCTGTTTCCCGGAGCACACTGCGCCCATAACATAAGGCTAAACCTGAACAAACCATCAGGAACAGCAGGAGCGGAAGCACAATAAATCCCTGCTTCCTTCCCGATCCTCCCGCTGTATCCCGATCATTTGCCCCACTTGCATAACATCTCATCAGAACTTCACTGAACGATAAAACCATTGCTTAAAAACACAGAGAAAGCTGCCTGTCTTTCCAACCCGGTTTCCGGTTCCCTTAGGTTTATCACGATACCAAGTTTCTCCTTCCCTAACGGAATGGTTTTGAAACCGGTTATCTGAATATCCGGACCAGAAAACGGATTGGTTCCTGTCGTAGCGCCTCTCGATGTTTTGCGGTATAAAACCCCACTGGAAAGATACCAATTAGATTGCGTATTGTTTACTGTTTTCCGGCAGACAATCTGGTCCCTGTTATTGAGATCTTTGCTCAGCTTCACCTGCGTCGAATTGTAGGAAAGTTCTCGGCGTACAATGCTTTCTGTATAGCGTGCTGCCTGAGCTATTTCAATGTCCGCCAGGATTTTTCTGTAGTTCTTAAGAACCGTTTGAGACATATTACAGTAAACACCGCTGACCATGACTATGATAAGGAATATAATGTTTAGTTCTAAAAGAATTGAGCCAGATATTCTTTTATTACAGCAATTATCATGCTTTTCAGGATGCATTGTCGTCTATTTTTCCTATTGGTATAAATTCCATGCGGTTCACCAGTGTCTTTCCCGTAGTTTTATGGCGCATTTCTTTAATAAGTAGAATGTACGGTCCCACTTTCTGTGTGGATACGACTCTTTCATAATCCGTTTTGTACATTTCTTCCCATTTGGCAGATAGCGCTTTGTCCTGCCAGGTCACCTCATCATCTTCCAGCAACGAATACGCCTGCATCATCTCATTCCTGTGCGTCACAGCCTGTATTGAATAAGAGACAGAACCGGCGATTGCTGTAGCAAATCCCAGTAGTGTCAAAAATGCCGGAATCATCATCACCGTAATAAAGCCTTCTGCGGTTTTTCCTGGCCGAAGCCTTTTTCGATAATTTTTTAAGATAGTATTTTTCTGCTTCATAAGCTCACACGTTCTACCCGCACCCTGCCGGTAACAGGTTGAAGGCTGACTTTAGCCTGTACAGACCTGAACTTTTCATGCTGTAATACGAAGACTCCGGTTGCAGAAGGAGAACCATTGACAGAAAACTTAATGATGTAAGCAGGAATACTGCTGAATTGCAACGCTGAAGACCCAGCCGACGCAAAATCCCGTTTCTTATCAACCAGATTCGGCCTCCGATAGACCTTGTACCCTTTACGCCCGCTGCTTAATTCTACAAATCCGAGGGCAGAACCAGCCAGGGCTCTTTCCCTTGTGCGCAGAATATCCTCAGCAAACTCCCGGGCCGCGTTTTCTACCTGCACCGTTGCCAATACTCTTTCATACCCGGAGATCCCCGTATACAGCCCGGAGAAAAACACTCCGTACAGAAAAATGCCTGCCAGCCATTCAGCAAGCAGAAATCCGTTATCCCTGGGTTTCCGCCGCAACACTGCCATTTGAAGTTACAGTATTGCCTTCCGCGTCTGAACCGGTCAGACTGTAATTATTGCCGGATACGGAATATTGGAAGTCTTCGTTTTTAGCGTCCTTGAATCCTTTGTTTTTGGCAATATAACCAGGCACCAGATTATCAAGAGAGGCTGGAACGCTTCCCTGTTCAAGCTTGTAGGTGGCAATTGCCTGATCCAATGTCGCTAGATCATTTTTAAGTTTAGCATTGCGCGCCTTGGAACCTGCACCGTCAATCGCAGGCATCAGCATGGTTGCCATTACGCCGATAATAATCGTAACAGCGATTACTTCAATCAGGCTGAAGCCGGCATTACATTTATTAGTATCCTTTTCTCCGGCTTTCCCGGCAAAACGCATCTTTTTTTTAATTCTTTTTAACAAAGCTATCCCTCCTGTCAGGTATATTCCGGCATTCGGGTCATCAAATCAAACAGCGGCGAGAGCATGACAGCCATTACGGCAAAAATCATCGTCGCTATTATGACAACCAAAGCCGGCTCTAAAATCGCCTTTATGTCCCGGAGGTGTGTAAAAAGTTCCTGTTCCTGAATTTTCGCAAACTCGTCCAGCATATCCGGCAGATTACCGGAGCTTTCCCCAATACTCAAAAATTCTAATCCTGTTGGGCTGAAAAGATCACCCGACTGCATAGCCGCTTCTGTAATGCCCACACCACGCAGAACATTCTCCGAAAACTTTTTTGCGTTATTCTTCATAGACGCGTCTGTCAACGTAACAGAAGCACGCAGAATAGCTTCCGGAAACGATATGCCGCTATGTAACATCAGAGCCATCAGCCTTGTAAACCGAATTTCCAGAAAGGAATGGCGAATCCGCCTGATTCCCGGAAACCGCATCAGCAGAGACAGAATGCTTGCACGCTGCAGCAATAATACCCTGCCGCCAGCCACACACATGCAGGAAAGAGCAATTGCATGATTCTCCAATAGATTGGAAACTGAAAGCAGCATCTGCAGAAGAGTCGTTTCCCTCACTCCCAGTGATCGATACAGGTCTGCAAAAGAGGGTACCAGTTTAACACTGAAAAAAATGAATGTAAGAAAAGCCAATGTGAGCAAAAAGCCCGGATAAATACAGACATTGCGTACCAGTTTTGCAAGTTTATCCTGCTGTTTATAAAACTCAGACAGCGATAACAGAACCTGTGAAATCTGACCACTTACTTCGCCTGCCTCAACAACCGAAACATTCATTTCTGAAAAATTCCCCGGCTGTAAGGACATGGCATAGGATAAAGGGCGTCCGCTTTGTAAACTCAGGTTAAGCCGTGTACAAATCGGCTTGTATTTTTCACTCAACCTCTCGGCGACCATTTCAATCCCCTTTACAATGGGGATGCCAGCATCCAACAACGTGGAAAGCTGTTTATAAAAGTTCGCTCTTTCCCTGTTTGAAAATTGCAAGCGCGGTTTAAACAAATGATGAAAGGCCTTTTTGTTTTTAACCCTTTCAATGTTTATGACATACCCATAATTCCTGTGGACGAAGTCAATAACCTGTTTTTCGTTCTCTGCATAGTATTCGCCGTTATATGCTTTTCCACCCGAACTCCTGGCTTGCCATCGGAACAACCGCAATGTATCAGCCTCCTTTCGCTTAAGGAAACGCTGATTAATTCGTCTGCACGCTGACCGGTGTTTTTCGTGACTGACTGTGTCAATCGCCAAAAGCACTCAGTCATTGCACAGACTCATTGAATCGGCGTCTCCATAACGCAAGTTTTAGTTTAAAGACATGCAACAAAAAAATAAAGCGTTTTTTCGGCTGAATTGTGAACAAAAATTCATAATTCAAGACTGTTTTCAGTCATTTTCCGAAGAAACGCTATTTTTTGCCAAATTTTGTGAAAAACCTGTGAACTATTTCTCCCTCACCTCACCATCCACCAGTACACGATGCTCCCGATGCCGATGAGTCCGGCGAAGTTGTAGAACAGGAACATGCGCAGGTAGCTCATCACCTGGTGGGGATAGGCGGCGGCGTACAGTTTATAGGAGATTACGCTGGCCATGGAGGCGATCAGGGTGCCCAGGCCTCCTACGTCCACTCCCAGCAGCAGTTCCCCGGCGTTGCGGGTGAAGCCGGCCAGCAGCATGGCGGCGGGCACGTTGCTGATAAACTGGCTGGCCACGATGCCGGTCACGTACACGATGCCCCGGGCGTGGTGCAGGTAGTGATGCAGCTGCCGGATGGCGTCCCAGTGGGACAGGTTGCCGATGAAGAGGAAAAAGCCGATGAAGGTCAGCAGCAGGGAGTAGTCCGCCAGTTTCAGCAGGCTGCGGTCGGTCAGGGCCACCACGGTCACTACGACGGCGGTGCATACCAGGGGGCTCACCACGTGGGCCACGGATAAAAAGCACAGCAGCAGCAGGGCGGTAAAGAGCAGGATCCGCGGCCGGGGACCGGTTTCCGTTTCCCGGTGTTCCATCTGCAGCGGCCGGTTGGGCAGCCCGAATACAAGGATGGCCAGCCACAGGGCGCTCAGCACGGACAGGGGTCCCAGCACGGAAAAGAAGTAGCTTGTCGTCAGCTGGTAGTGGTAGTAGATGAACAGGTTCTGGGGGTTCCCCATGGGGGTGCAGGCGCTGCCCAGGTTGGCGGCCAGGGTCTGGAAGATGACGATGCGCCCTACGTCCAGTTTCATCTGTTTGCCGGTGATCAGGGTCAGGGGCACAAAGATTAAAAGGGCCACGTCGTTGGTCACCAGCATGGACAGGAAAAAGGTCAGCCATATCAGCACCGCCCCCACGTGCCGGGTAGTACGGCAGCGGGAGAACAGGACGCCGGCGGCTTTTTCCAGCACGTGCAGCTGCCGGAAGCCGGCCACCACCAGCATAAAGGACAGCAGCATGCCCAGTACGGGAAAGTCGATATAGGAAATGCGGGGCCTGAAAAATAAAGAAGAAACCAGAGCCAGCACCAGGGAGATGGTCAGTACCAGGTCCCGTTTCAGGATGCTTCTGATTTCTTTCTTCAACTTAACGGTATGCATCGGTTACTATCCCTGTCACAGACCCAGACTTTCGCCTACCAGCACCACTTCCATATCCATGTTGCTCATCTTCTTGAACTCGATCAACAGCCCGTTGCAGATGCGTTCGGGGCTGGCGCAGTTATAGCAGCGGTCGCCGCGTTTTGCGCAGGGCGTGGCCTTGTGCTTGCGCAGGCAGTTGCGGGGGGCGGCAATGTTGCGGAGCCGCCAGATGGCGTGGTCCAGGTCCGGACAGATTTTGTTCACACCTGCCACGTAATACACTTTTTCGTGTCCGAACAGCGCAGCAGCCACCCGGTTTCCCGTGCCGTCCATGTTCACGAGGATGCCGTCTTCGGTCAGGGCGTTGACGCTGCACAGGAACACGTCCGTAAGCAATGTGCCTTTGGCGTATTCAAAAAATGACGTGCCTTTGTTGATGGGACTGCGCTGCACGTTGTGCACCTGGTTGTGGGAAGCCAGCGCTTCGTGCAGTTCCAGTTTCCGCAGTGTCTCCGAGTCGCCGATGCCAACTTTTTTGCCGTCAATTTTACCATTCAGGTACGCCCGCGCTTCGGCGGCATCGGCACAATAATGGGCTTCAAAGCGGTTGGCCCGCAGTCCTTGCAGCACGCGTTCGATATCCGGGGTATATACCGCTGCCGCAGAGCCTTCGGGGCTTGCCTGCCAGGCGCGGGTTATGGCGTCGTCCAGTTCGGGCCGTGTAACATCGATCATCGTATTACCTCCTTGTATCCGGGGCGCGCGGATCCCCTGTGCGTGCATGCCTGCCGGCATGTGTTGCGGACGGATCGGCGCTTTTTTAAATTGTACCATAAAATATGCTTTTTTTCAATTTTACCGGAGTTTTCCTGCGGTCTCTTTCAAACGGCATTATAATGATATGAACGAAACGAAACGGAAAGAAGGCGCTGAATACACTCGTTTGCGCATACAGATAATCCGGAGTGAAAAAGCAAAACAAAAACCAGAGGTCACAGATTCCTTTCCGCAAACCTCTGGTTTTATGTTGTAAAAATGTGCGGTTCGTTTTGATGAATTCATGTTGCAGTGACGTCGCTATACTGCCGCGGTCAGGTCAGCTTACGCCGTGTAGAAAGTAAAGGTATGTTTCCCCTGCTTCTTGGATTGGTACATGGCTTCGTCGCCTTTTTTCAGCAATGCTTCCGCATCCGCTGCCTGGGTTCCGTGCACAATGCCTACGCTGACAGAAAACGGAGGTATCCCCTCTCCCGGCGTCTGCAGTTCCCGGTTGATATTGACCATTTTCCGTTCCACGAGATGGCGCTGCATTTCGTCGGAATGCACCATAAATACCACAAATTCGTCGCCGCCCAGACGGCAGATATAGTCGTCGGAGCGGAAGCTGCCCTTCAGCACCTGCACCAGCTTTTGCAGCACTTTGTCGCCGATTTCGTGTCCGTAGGTATCGTTGATGACTTTGAAGTTATCCAGGTCAAAGAACATCAGGTACGTGGATTTCATATCCAGACTCGAAACCAGGAGGTCATAGCCGGCCCGGTTATAGGCTCCCGTCAGTTCGTCGTGGGAAGCCTTGAAGTTAAGGTTCGCAATGCTTTTCCGATAGATGGCATACAGATTGTTGTAGGCGTTGGCCAGATACCGGAATTCGTTGGCCCCTTTCTCCCGGATGGGACTGTTGGCCTTGATCTGATCCACCGCATGCAGGATGGGGTTGATGCCCTGGGATGCGGTCAGCCACACCACGAAGAAGATCGCCAGGATCTGGAGGATGATGCCTGCCCGGCCCAGGTTCAGTTCGTTCTGGAAACCGTCCAGGGCTTTCGTCTCTTCTGCCTGGATCAGGTCCTCCACGGCCTGCAGGCTGTTTTTCACTTCCCTGCGAATGGAGTTTTTCTGTTCATAGTATCCGTCGTCCAGCACCAGCTCCGCAGCCCGTTGCATTTTAGCTTCCGGGGAAAGCGAGGCGTCTTCGGCAGTCAGCTTTACCTGTTTAATCTGGTCCGGATAGTCTTTGATGCCTTTCGCTTCCACAACCAGGCGCATGGAGTAGTACTCCCTGTCCATGAGTTTGATGGAATGCCGCAGCGCTTCCTGCAGCCGTTCCACGGCAGCGGTGGCTTTGGGGTCCAACTGCATTTCATCGATGGCCTGTTCCCGCCGTTTGGAATTAAGGGCTTCCTTAAAATACTGGTCCATGTACCGGCGGTCGCCGTGTACGGTAAAACGCTGGGCATTTTCCGTCAGGTAGTCAGATGCTTCCATCAGGCTGTCGATGGCGCTCTCCAGCGCGATATTCTCATTCAGGGCGTCGCGCACATGCATGAAGTTATTCGTGAGCCGATAGGTAGAGTAAATCATGAAGGCTGACACAATGACAGCGATAACGATCAGCCAGTTATGGATCTTGCGAAGGGATATGCCCTCTTTCAGTTTATTCATTTTGCATCACCCATATTCGGGAAACGCTGGCGCAGCGGACGGCTGCATCGGGTCCCGGACCTTAACTCATATAGTAGTACTGCTTTACTCGTAAAAATTGGTTTTATACCATCTTTAGATTATAGCACAATTTGAAAAAATAAACCATGGTAAATCGATTCTACACTGTTATATACTCTGCGCGGCGCGGTACGCGGAATGATATCAATTCCACGGCTGCTGTCGGTCGTAACGTTATTCCTTTCTCTTCCAGTCCTTGGTGATCCGGTAATCGTCGCAGGGATTGACGTCCGCATGGACAATACCTGTACGGCTGACAATGTTGGTCTTCGGATACCCGAATACGATGACCGCCGTATCGTCCAGCAGGATCTTCTGCATGTCGAGGAGCATTTTCTTCTGTTTTGCCGGATCCGCTTCCGCGGCCAGCGCATCGCTTAAGGCATCGAAGGCTGCATTGCTATAGCCGGAAGTGTTTTGCGGATTGCTGCCGTTTTTGTCCGATTTCCAGTTCCGGTCCAGGTAATGCAGCGGGCTTCCGGCCAGCGTCGTCATGCCTGTATGGATCAGCATGTCATAGTCGCCGGTTTTGCGCGCCTGTTCCAGTGCGTTGCGGTCCGCCGTTTTAATATTTACCTTGATCCCGACGTTTTTGGCGTCCAGTTTCACGGCCTCGGCAAACAGCGGCAGTTCCGCCCGGTCGGCGCAGATCGTAAAGCCGATTTCCAGAGTTTTGCCGTCTTTGTCTACGAAGCCGTCGCGGTTGGTATCTTTCCAGCCTGCTTCCGCAAGCAGTTTCTTGGATTTTCCCACGTCCTGTCTGCTCCCATACGACTGCATCAGTGCATCGTAGCCGTATCCCAGGCCCGGCGCCAGAACCGGACCGCCGGGGATAAACGTGCCTTTCAGCAGCGTCTTGCAGTAAGCAGGACGGTCGAGGCAGCAGATCAGCGCGTCCCGGATTCGTTTGTCCGCCAGGGGCTTTCCCGGTTTAACATTGAGCAGGGACAGGACGGAGCTGACAGACTCCGTTTCGCTGACACGGAAGGCGTTGGCATCCTGAAACAGGGTAAGGTCGCCGGAAGCAATATCCACCGCCGCGTCCACCTGCCCTTTCTTCAGGGCCATGGCGCGGGTATGGGGGTCAGCGAGGACCGGAAGCTCCACCCCTTTAAAGGGAACGGGGCCGTCCCAATAATGGGGATTAGCTTCCAGGACCGCTTTATCCCCTGTGAAGGACGCTACTGTATAGGGACCGGTGCAAACAGGTCCCCTTTGCGGGATATCCCGGTCTTTCACCGAAGTATCGATGACGGTAAACCGGGGGTCGCACAAAACGCCCGGCAAATGGGGAAGCGGTTGCTTGGTTCGGATGGTCAGGGTCTGGCCTTCTGCTTTCATGGATTCGATCCGGGCCCAGCCTTTCGCCTCCGCGGATTTGGCCAGCGTCCGCTCCAGGGAAGACCGGACGGCTTCGGCCGTAACCTTGTTTCCGTTGGAGAACTTCACCCTGTCCCTGATGATAAAGGTCCAGGTCAGCTTGTCATCGGCAACCTGCCAGCGTTCCGCCAGCCAGGGGGCAGCGTGCATGGTTTTGTCAAACTTTGCCAGCGTCTCACCCTGGCCCCAACGGATCAGGGTCTGGCCGGCGGCATAATCGGCCGGTTCAAGGGTATCAGCCAAACCGGTCACCCCTACTTTCAGAATTTCCTTTTTGCCGGCATTTTTATCTCCGCCGCCGCAGCCTGCCGCCGTTACAATACATAATCCGGCCAGCGCCGCTGCGGCTGTTTTTTTCCAACGTACTTTCATGGGCTCCGCTTCCTTATATATTTCCTGTTACATAAACTTTTGTGTTTTGGTTTCTTGTGAGTTGCTTTTCCTACTATAATTTGTTTCCTATAACCTCACCATATCCCGGGTAATTTCCTCCAGGGTATGAGCGCCGCACATTTCCATGGTGTCTTCCAGCTCCGCCGCCAGTTTTTGGGTCAGTACACGGATTCCTTCCGCACCGGCGCCGTACACCGCCGTCACATACGGACGGGCAATGATGACCGCGTCCGCCCCGATGGCCAGGGCTTTGAAAATATCCACGCCGGAACGGATCCCGCCGTCCACCAGGATCTTCATCTCACCCTGCACCGCGTCCACGATTTCCGGCAGCACTTCTGCCGTCGCAGGACACTGGTCCAGCACCCGGCCGCCGTGGTTGGATACCACGATGGCAGCAGCGCCGGCGGCTTTTGCCTTCAAGGCGCCTTTCACCGTCATGATGCCTTTTACGATGAACGGCACGCCGGCGTTGCGGATAATTTCAGCCAGTTCTTCTTCCGATTTGGAACCTGCCGACGTGTTCAGCTTTTTCAAAAAAGGCAGACCGGCCCCATCCACGTCCATGGCGCAGGCAAAGGCGCCGCTGTCTTTCACACAGGCAAACTTCTCCTGCAGCGTTTCCGGTCCCCAGGGTTTCACAGTGGGAATGCCCAGGCCGCCGGCTTTTTTAATGGCCCCGCAGGCCGCCTGCATCACCGTGGCGTCGGCGCCGTCGCCGGTCATGGCTACGATGCCTTCCGCGGCACAGCCGGAAACCAGCACGTCGTTATAGGTCGTATCCGTATAGGCATCGCTGTAATGTACGGCCACCAGCCCTACCGGTCCGGCGATAATCGGGTATTTCAGGCGTTTGCCGAAAAAGTCCAGGCTCATGTCCACGGGTTTCCGTTCCACCAGCGTGTCCATGTTGATACGGATCTCCTTCCACTTTTCATAATTGCGGATGGCCGTATCCCCGATGCCCTTGGCGCCCGGTCCGGGCATTTTGTTCCCGCAGGCGCGGCCGTTACAGATCAGACAGCCTTTGCAGTTTGCTCCCAGCCGGGGACGGGCCTGTTCCATCAATTCCACGTAATCCATGATGCTTCCTCCTCTTAGTATTATCCAGGCGTTCAACAACAATCCGTTGAATCTTTTCTATTATTATATCATATAGTTCCAGGTGTCCTGAAACATTTCATATAAAAATAGCCGATACGGAACTTTTAAGGAAACTCTGATGAAATGAGCTTCCTTAATATCCCGTACCGGTTGGTATAATCGTTTACGAATCGATGGCCTCGAAATTGGGAATGGAAACAGCCGCCGTCAGTTTGCCCTGCCTCTTGTTCTCGTACATCGCCTCATCGGCACGGCGAACCACCTGCTCTACGTCGGTATCCAGTCCCGGACGGAACTCCGCTATGCCTTTGGCAATGTTGACCTTCTCCCATGGATTTTGCGCGCCCGCATTGACTGCTTCCGCACTGCTGTCAAAGACCTGCAGTAACGTCTCCCTGTCTCTGTAAGCCTCATGCTGGAGCAGCACAAGAAACTCATCGCCGCCCATACGGAATACCGGGCTGTGGAGAAAGGTCCGGCAAATGACTTCGGCCGCCGTCCGCAGATAGATGTCCCCCCGTTCGTGACCGAATTCATCGTTGATTTTCTTTAACCCGTTGCAGTCAAACATAACCACGGCAAATTCCTGTCCACTTTCCGTTCCGCCAAGACGGATGGCGTCATTGAGCCACTCTTTGACTGCATCGAAGGCCCCTTTGTTCTTGATCCCCGTCAGGGCATCCGAAAACGCCCGGCTGTTCAGGTCGCTGATGTACAGTTTCAGATGATCGCGCATCTGCCGGAAAGACCGGGTCAGGATCCCGACTTCGTCGTCGCCTTCGTAGTCCAGTTCGGCGTTATAATCCCCGCTCGCCAGCTTCTGGGACGCAGAAGTCAGTCGCAGCAACGGTTTGGTTACCGCACCTACGATAACAAGGGTCAGCAGTGCAAATACGCCAAGAATGGCTATGGCGCTCAGCAAAATGGACCGGGTCATCTTATGCCAGGATGCGGATATTTCATCCACAGGGGCAACCGCTACCAGTTTCAGCCCATTGGTGAGGGTGGCAAAGGATACCTGGCGCCTTTGCCCCTCCGCATTATATCGGATCAGTTCACTGCCGTTGTTCTCCCTGCGAAAGTGTTCCGGATTCAGGTTAGGGCTGACCTCGTTCACCCTTGTACCCGGTTTCAGCCGAGGATGGTAAAGGATGCGTCCCGTTTCGTCCATCAGGCAGGCGAAACCGGTATCATACACCCGCAGCGAATGCACCGGGGCCCGCACGCTGTAAAACAGCGTATCCATGCCCAGCACGCCGATCAGAACATCCTCCTTATAAACGGGCGCTACGTAGGAAACCGTCAGCAGGCCACCCAGAAAACGGGCACGATAGGGTCCCACCCAGCAGGGCTTGCCCCGCCTGATGGGCGAAAAATACCAGTTGGAATCCCTGTCCGCAGGATCCAGTTGGTCGGCGATCAGCTTGGGCTGCTCTTCAAAATCCGTCTTCCCGACTTTGGAATAGAAAAAGCCGTGTTCCGAGGTGCCGATGTCCGGGCTGATGCAAAAATAATAGGTGACGATACTGTCAGAATGATTGGCGATACTGCCAAACACTTGCCTGACTTCTTCACAGTATTTTTGCATAAACCCATCCAGCTGTTTTGTCTGTTCGGGCGTCCGCGCGGCGCGATTGACCCCGCCGACTTCCGCAAGATTCAGAGAGGCCAGGGAATCTTCCGCGATGTCAGCCACCACGTCTACCGAACGCTTCAGGCTGTTCAGACGGACGTCCACCGTTTTTTGCGCGTTCTGGCTCAGCAGGTTCAGGGTTTCTACCGAAGTCTTATCGTTCTCTTGCATCATCGTAAAATAGCTGATGCCGATAAACGCTGCCAGGCTGGTAAGAATGGCCGCCAAGGTCACTGCTGTAATTTTGATACGAATGGAATGCATGTTACATCATCTCCGCCAGTGCACTTTATGACAACTGTACTGTTTCGAGATACGCTACAAACTCTTCCGGCGGAACCGGACGGGAATAAAAGTAGCCCTGCTGGTAATCGCAGCCGATTCTGGCCAGCTCTTCTTTCATATCCGCCGTTTCGATTCCTTCCGCTACCACGCCTACATGCGCGTTATGGAACATACGTACCATGTCCGGCAAAATGCCGGTTTTTCCGCTGAAATAGGACTGGACGATATACATATCCAGTTTCACGATATGGATCGGCAGGTTCAGCAGCCGGATCAGGTTGGACGTGCCGGTGCCAAAATCATCCAGCGAAAATTCCGCACCCTTTTCCTGCAGGCGCAGCATCTGCTTCCGGATCAGCAGATAGTCCTCAATGGAAGTTT
>JAEEGJ010002746.1_pt1 | contig 80246 bp, 79 predicted proteins | sample 8958761 | NCBI WGS metagenome assembly JAEEGJ01 (sample SAMN16246546, study PRJNA631951) | gut metagenome | biome: gut microbiome; feature: rumen; material: RS-attached | host: Bos | place: Iran: Karaj | collected 2018-10 | reverse complement strand
CCACTTGAATAATGCTTTCTTGTTTTTTCATTGTTGTTAGTTTTTGATTGTTAATTATCTAATTGATTAATCTCTTCCTTTAATTGTTTCATTTTGCGCCATTGAGGACGGCCAAATGACAATAGCGATACGATATAAAGACTGGCTGCAATAATCCAATATGTCGCACTTTTGTTTAATCCAATGATTGAGGGTAGTGTGATCAACAGAACAGGAAGAAGAATCCACAGCCAAACCATTCTCTCGTAAACAAAATACAGACGGTTATAGGAATTTGTAATCAAGTATTGATGCACGCTTGTACCAAACTCGGTTTCTTTGGATTGGAACAAGAGCGTAAAGATGCCTTTCACCAGACAGTACAAGGACAAGACCATTATGACTGTCACAATACCAAAGTTGTATGGCGTCAGGAGAATCTGTTTCAGTTGCAATACCATTAAAGTAGGTAGCAAAATTGCCACAACAAGGCAAACAATCCCTGAAATCCCATTTTTATGCCGCTTAAACCATGATCTTTGAGGTAGACTGAAAGATAAATCGGAATCTGTCTTTGCCTCGTTTATGATGTCTTGTTTTAACAATGTCAAATCTTTATCATTCATTGCTCATTTGTTTTAGTTTCAGTTTAATACGTTGTATTTTTGTTCCCACATTGCTAATTGAAAGACCCATGATATCGGCCATTTCCTTGTGGGATTTGTCATCCAAATAAAGGTATATCAAAGCTCGTTCTTCTTGGTTCAACTTGTGAATGAGTTGGTAAAGTTGTTGTACTCTTTCTTGTTCTGTTGAATTTTCTGTGATTCTGATAACTTCTTCGTTAATAGGTTGATACGATTGGTTGTCCTTTTTTCTGATTTGAGAAATGCAGACATTTAATGCTACACGATACACCCAAGTGGAGAGCTGACAATCGGGATGTGTGACAAATTTCGGGTAACTTTTCCACAAATTGAGCGAAATTTCCTGAAACAAGTCCTCGATGGAAAGGTTGGTATTCAATGATGCATAATAGCGACAAACACTGATAATGCTTCGCTTATTTTCGTTAAGAAGTTTGAGAAATTGTTGTTCGTTAATCATACCTGTAAAGGTAATTTTCTTGTTTATCGCATCAAGGAGAAAAAAATCACAAACAAAAATACATTTTTTTAAGATGATTATATGCACTGTTGTCATCACTATCACAATTGTGATAGCTTTTTCTCTCATAGAAATGTGAAGCAATGCATCTCTAATATAACAATATAGGGCGTACTCGCAAAAATTGCACGGTGTGTGTTTTATTTTTTTAGTGTCCTTATTTTTCATCTAAAAAATGAGTATCTTTGCGGCTGCAAATCTATGATTTGTATGTTGCAATCGTGTTGTGCACTTTATTGGTTCTTTGTTTTGTTAATACTCTATGTTGTAGCCTCATATCACTAAATTATTCTTTAGTGTCTTTTCAAGTATTCAGCTTTATAGTTGATGTAATTTGTTTAATAAACTACCTTAAAAAGGAGGTGTTTCATATGAAAAATACAATTTCGGCTACTTTGGCGTTCGCGGCTATCCCGAACAGGGCATTGTAGTATAACAAGATGGAGAGCATTAAGATAGAGTGGTTGAATGCCAATGTGGGGTTCGAGTCCCCAGATAGCCGCAAATAAAAAGAGCAGTCCTTTTATGTGAAAGGATTGCTTTTTTTTGTATTGGATTATTTTGTAATTTTGCAAGCTAATAGTTGTAACAATACGAATCATGAATAGTAAAGACATACTTGATTTCATCAAAACCAACTTCACGATGCGTGCCAACGTGAATTGTTACAACAAGTTAAATAACTTTGCCGATGCCATGCGGAGCAACCAATACTTTCCCATCTCTGATGAGGAAATCCACCGTGGTGTAGAATACAAAAAAGCAGAAGGGAAGGCACTATTGAAATGTCTTGATCCAATTATTCCAGAAAAAGACAAGCACTTGGCTGAAACAATCGTTGAAACCTTTTGCAACCAAAGTCTGCAGCAATTCTTGGAGTACAAACGCACGCACGAAAAATAAATAGAAAAGCTCACAGTTTTTAAAACACTGTTATATGAATAATCTTAAAATATCCGATCTTGGTCCATTAGGTAAAATCAACATCAATTTTGGTGATTTAACCATCCTTGTCGGCCCACAAGCTAGTGGGAAAAGTATTGCGCTTGAAACACTTAAACTTGTCGTTGATAGGGATAGTGTCATAAGCAACCTTGATAGATACAATTATATCATTGGGCATAATACTGATAAAATCTTAAATGTTTATTATGGCGATGGTATGGCTCCAATTTGGAAAAGCCATACGTCGGTTATTTTTGACGGCGTTTGTTTTGATAAAAAGCAGATACCTCTGAAGCCCAAATCGGACAACGAGACTGTCTTTTATATCCCAGCCCAAAGAATTCTTAGTATATCTGATGGTCGTCCTAAGAATTTCATGGAATTTGACAGTTCCTCTCCTTATATTCATCGTATTTTCAGTGAAACTTTGAGACTATTCATGCAGAATGGTTTGGGACAGTCCAACACCATTTTTCCATTGAGTAACAGATTAAAAGGCCACATGAAAAAATCGCTCAATGCTTCTATTTTTCACAACGCCAAGGTGGTAATGGAAGAGCGCTCTGGACAAAAGAAGATGTTATTACAAGTGGACGATGTCAACATACCGTTTATGTCATGGAGTGCAGGACAAAAAGAATTTATGCCATTATTGCTGGCATTTTATTGTTTGTCCGGACCGCCATCAAAAGTAATTAAACGTGAGAAATACAAGTATGTAATTATTGAAGAGCCCGAAATGGGGCTTCATCCACGAGCCATTATCAGTGTACTTCTTCAGATATTAGAGTTACTGCAAGATGGTTATCAAGTGATCCTTTCCACTCATTCTCCTATGTTTCTTGAGTTCGCATGGGCTTTCAATCTCTTAAGGAAGGTCTCGACAAAATACAAAGCCCTGAATGAGTTGTTTGAAGTACCTGAAAATTCCTCGATTAGCACGATGCTCACTGATATTTTTGAAAAAACTATTAACACCTATTATTTTAAACGAACAAAAACGGGAAAAGTAGTTTCTGTTAACATATCTTCCTTGGACGCTGGAAGTTCTAATAGCATCATAGCAGAATGGGGAGGCTTGTCATCCTTTGCATCAAAAGCGTCCGAAGTTGTTTCAAAACACTTAAATAATGAAGACTGAGGAGACACCATTAGAAACAGCTGTTGCACAAACAGCTGATGTTGCGGGACATTTTAGAAATGGCATTCAGGCAGTCAAAGGGGCTTATCGTTCAAAGATACAAACTACAAAGTCTCGAATGTTGACTGGCAGCGTAGATATAGATACAGCAACTCAATCATTGTATCCTAATGCAAACAGATGGGATTATGCTATTGAATATGAAGATAAGACATACTTCGTAGAGTTTCATCCTGCCTCAACCAGCAATGTGGATGAAATGATAGAAAAACTAAAATGGCTTAATTGGTGGCTGCAGGAAAAAGCCCCACATATCAACGCCTTAAAACCCAAAAACATAAATGCATATCACTGGGTGGCAACAGGAAGCATCCAGATTCTAAATACTTCACGACAACATAAACTATTAGCGACAAAAGGATTACTTCCTAAAAAGATAATGGTTTTCAAATGATTATTGTACCGCTACCCGCAAGATACGCGACCGCGTGAAGCGCATCATGAAGTATGTGGCACAGGTCGCTATGGGCGCAAGCCAAGCTCAGTACTTCAAGGCCATCAAGGAAGCTGAAGCTTATCCGGGACCGTCATTGGTGATTTGCTACGCTCCTTGTATCAACTACGGTATCAAGGTCGGTATGGGTCGTTCACAGCACGAAGAGGCCAAGGAACTCTTCGCTAAGACCGAGCAATTCGCCAAGCTGAGATACGAAGGGTATAAGAAGCTGAGCGAAGGAAAATAATATGTAATTCCCAAGTCCATTTTACATAATACAATCAGACATTTTAAAACGTTGCCGATTCTCGGGAAATATATCGTACATGAAGAATGCATCCCGACACCTTCTATATATGGCATTAATTGTATTATCATTGCACTCCCTTACAAATCCGTCCCTATAACCTTCAAATTCATCACGGCTGATGCTTTCTTCTTTAATCACTTGTGTTTGAAAATCCGGAAATGAATGAAAGAAATGTCTTACGACTTCATCTTTATTCTTGTATTTTTCTGGAACACCTTTCCATGCATCTTCAAACAAAATTGGAAGTGTATAAAGCACAAAATGTGACGGCAAATCAGGTCTTTCTCTTTCAACCCTCTTTAATGCCTTATACATATCACCAGTGATTATCAATTCATTAAAAAAGACAGAATACATCTCATACGTTACTTTCGCCTCAACCTTATTTCTCGCCGTTAACGATAACAAATAAGGTGCTGGCAATCCTGACATATTAATACTAAAAGCATTCTCTTTGCTAAAACATGTTGCCATAGTCGTTATCAGATTCATTCCTGACCGCACATTCACTCTTCGTAAATCATCCAGCATCTCTTTCCAAGGAATATTATCACCTAATCTTAATTTTAACCCTTTTTCTTTATCACCATGGCACTCTATATGTACTAAAGGATATCTATATTTATCATTTAGTATTTTATCTATCGCTTTGTTCCAATCTCCCCTATCAAATATTTCAATTGGAGGCTCCTTTGCAAGACCACTCTTTTGACAACAGGGTTCTATTGTTTCAGAATACAATGCATCCGCATAAGTATCAGATTCTCCCAGAGACTTTAGCACAAAAATTTTATCAAATCTATAATCAAACGCTTCCATTTGTAATTATTTGCCATATAAATTTATCATCCATTATTGATATTGATTCACCCTTTTATACTTCTCTCTCAGCTCCAACGGTTTCTCAAACATTTCTACCCTATCCTCTTTCATTTTCCCAACTTTCATCAGTTTTCTATTGAGCTTGAGCTATTTTAGCATCAAATGATCTTCAATTCTGTGACGCGAATGATCCCTATGGTTCGATCCATGAACTCCATCGCTTCATTGTATTTAGTGAGCCAGCGTTCCTCCTGTGTCATGCTAGTCATTTTAAAAATCCACAACTAGCCTGTTTTGCCACAAGCCCATAGTATGTAGCGCAATAGCATATGGACATTGTGCCTTTGTTTCTCCCTGTACCACTTCCCATACAGCCACTTTACAATCATAATCTTTATTGACTTTTACACGATATGGGCAGTCTTCAAAAATATCACAAGTGGCTTTATCTTCCATATCTTTAATATCTTTTATACATATTAAGTCAAAAAGGCGTTTATGATATCTTAATATCAATGCTTGTTCATGTTCGTTCCCAAAATCAATTGTGTTATTGTTTCCAATCATACTAGAGCCCATTAGTACTCCATTCTTCTTAAAAATCGGAATCGGGAAGCTCAAATACAGTTGATTTAAACTCTTAATATTGCCACAGAAAACACGAACAAAGAACGACTTCCCCTCAAAATTCCTAAAGGCGTCTGCTAGTATTATTTTTGCCACAAACCATTCGATAGATTTAGCCAAATACTGACGTCCCTGGTCAAACATCCAATTATTATAGTCTTTCATCCACTCCTTGTATATATCATCATTGGACCAAGCATAAGAAGTAGCCACCTTATCAAACTGTTTTTCAATAAGAGCAATATCATTATCAAAACTCAACTCTTGGCCTTTGAAACTTTCTAACACTTTCAGGAAAACAGCAGGGGCTTGAATAGAGTCAAGGCTAAGGAAAGATATCAAAAATTTAACTTTATCATCGCATTCAATACCATAATACTTAAACAAAAGATCCCCTACTTTATATGGAAACTCCGGCAAACTATCCGCTGGCACTTTTGGCTTATCTTGGACATAGCCTTCAGCAATCTTTTGCGCATAATAGCAATTTAGTTCTTGCAATGCTATAAGCCTGAACAAAAACTCTTTACTATTTATTTGCAACCTACAGTCAGGTAGCGTACGTTTTTCTCCGTCAAGTCCAAGAGAAAAAACTTTTATGTCAGGCTCTGCCGTTATTTTTGCTTGTTCTATTCGATGCTCCTCTTTCTCACCGCAAAACAACATGAATAATTTACGAAATTTACTCATCGGTTCCCCATATTCGTCCTTGGATAATGGGATATGTATTTCTTCACCAACTTTTGAGCAAGTGATTTTTGATATTCTAGCCATATCACGCAACCACAAATACACGCCATTCTGACCAGTAACGGTAGCAACATCTTGTACATAGTGCCACCATTCGTGTATAAGAGAGGCAAAATCTGATTGAATGACGAAACCTGTATTATCGTCAAACTCAAGATTATCTACTGTCACCGTAAATGCCAATGGTTCGTAAGTTATATAATCATCGTTTGTCATAAAAATCCAACTTTGTTTACTCCCTTTGTTATTGTTATGCTTATGGTTAGGTTAATGATAAAGGTTAACGTTGAGAACGCCCTTCCTCCTCATGCGGCACGTAGGGGCCTTCCTTGCACTCGAAGATGACTGAACCCGGCTCCAGGGCTTCCACGGTGTGCCAGACATTCTTTCCTATATTCACGCCGTAGCGGCCTTCCGATGGGTTGAGGACAATGTCTTCAATGATGGTGCCGTCGTCGTTGTAGGTGATGACACGTATCCTGCCACGCAACACAACAAATGACTCCTCTTTCTCCGGATGGCGATGAATGGGGATGTTGGCACCCGGTTCCACGGCATTCAGAAAACGGTGGCACTTCTCATCCAGACTCTGATGAAAGTTCAGATTCATCCGCAGCCGAGGCGATGCCTTGGCCTGAGCACTCAAGTTGTCAAGTGTCTTATTGTCTATAATCATAATGGTCTTCCCCTTATTTTGTGTCATACAATTGGCAAAAATAAAAATTTTTCTTTTTCTGTCACTATTCTCCCTAAAATATTTGTCCTACTTGAGAGAAATATTCACCATACATCTTCCGTTTGTCATCCGCCCTCCCCTTTCGGCTAATCCCTTATGGCTTCAACAAATTGATCGGAACCACATACACCCCGTCTTCACGCCTGTATGCACCACCAACAGCAGTCAGCACTAACAAGAACGATGGTGCCTTCTCATCGCTTTTCTCCACAATCTTGTCACGAAGCGTCTTCAGCGATTTTGCCCCGTCGTCAATCAAGTCGTCACCGCCAAGCTTAATCTCAATACCCCCCCAACGTCCATCGTGCGCTCATTGCTCTGGCGTATATCCGATATGATGGTCAACACCGCCGTCTCGCTCGAAATATTGCGGGCATAGCTCCTCAGAATCATCCTCATCACCTCGGGTTTCTTGTTGCGGAACCGCTCGTTTTCGCTATCTTCAAACACGAATAATCCGTTATTAGTACTGTTGCGATAAATTTCTATAGGAATTAACCACTGGACAGGATATTACAGAAAGATGTAACCTCGGAGAGGTGTGATGCACGCAGTGCAATTAACACCACACAAGCCGTCAGGCGTAGTGTGGTGGATGAGACACTCACGCTATACAAGCATCTCGGAGAGATGCGACAAGCTATGCTGGATGGTAGAGAGATGTCGCATATCTCCGATATGCACCTGATGCATTGCCCCTATTGTCACCAAACTGCGCTTCGCTTGTATGGTGTTAATTGCGCCTGTCGGCACATCTCATGCCTTCGGCATGCCGTCATAGCCAATACAAAATATACTGTCATCATTGCACTTTCATTCAAATCAAAAAAACGAAAAAACCGCACAAAAACATTTGAATCAACATGTTAAATATTGATACTGAAAATTTATCGCAACAGTACTAATCCGTTATAATAGTTTTTCGTGATTTTAAACTCCCAAGATTTTCAATCAGAAATTCCCAAGATTTTCAATTTACATCACATCTGCACCCTGATCTTCAGGACGCCATGTCCAAGTCTGAAATGCATTTATTCCCCAAAAACTATAGGTGTCACAGACTAGTCCCCCTGCCATTTGAGCCCCTTCTCAGACATTCATGTGACACAGAAAAAGGCTAGACCCTTCATCGGAATCTGACCTTAAATTATAAGCTATAAACAGTAAGCGCTAAGCAACAGGTAAGCCGTAAGCCCCTAAGGCATCGCCGCAACTTGCGTCCAGCGTTTTGACGATTTCCGGGTGATTTTTCCTGTAAAACGGGAAAACTTCGGTTCGTTGTCGTGCAGGAAAGTAAACAAATTATCAAAACCTGACGGGAAAGTGCATTGGCCAATGTACTTAATCTGGAAACCGTTAATGCAAATGGTTATTATAGCATAGGGACTATCATCCAGTCCATTACATCTGCTATATACAATGCTGTCGTTAGCACAAACACTTTGAAGCCGCTTCATTTCTTCATCAGAAAAAATAGAGGAATATTGCTCTTCGGAGATTTTGGTATGGTATATTTGAGAAGATGTAAAAACACCTCTTTTATAATACAAATCACAATCAGGAGTAATCATGTACGTGTATTGTGACAAAGAAATGGGATATCCCTCTTGCACAATGACAGTATAACGACCGGTGTTGTTTGGCTTTTGAGCGAAAACGCATAACACCATACAACATATTAAGCAAGAAAGAATGATTCGTTTCATATATCTCTGTTAGGAGGGCAAAAATACTAAATAATTTTTTGGTCAAAGATACGATTTTTTTTGCAATGTCTAAAAGCTACTTTTTATTTAATGAAATTTTATATTTTTGCAAAATATAATTGAAATTTAATAATAAAACTAAAGTATGACATCACAAATTGTGATCACATACTTATAATCAACAACTTATGAACGATAATTTATCAATCACCAGCAACACCATTGAAAACCTCATCTTCGAAATCAGAGGTGTGAAAGTTATGTTAGACTACGATTTGGCTACACTTTATGAAGTGGAGGTTGCACAATTAAAACGTCAAGTTCGCCGTAATATTGAACGTTTCCCTGAAGATTTCATGTTTGAATTGACCACAGAGGATGTGTCCGCTTTAAGATGCCAAAATGGCATCTTAAAGACAGGTCGTGGTCAACACAGTAAATATCCTCCTTTCGCATTTACCGAAGAAGGTGTTGCTATGTTATCAGGCCTTCTTCGTAGCAAAATTGCAGTGCAAGTCAATATCAACATAATGCGTGCTTTTGTTACTGTTAGACAAGCTGTGGCCGCAATGCAGTCGTCCACATTACATTATGAACAACTCGCCCATAAAGTTGACCAATTAAACGCCTATGTTGAAGAAATCTTGCATGACCAAAATGACATCAACGATATACAAGAACAGATTAACAATGAGGTGGCCATACAAATCGAAGTAATTAACGAGGCTCTTGACCAGTTACGAGAAAAGAAAGTATCACCACAAAATCCAATAGGGTTTAAACTTGAAAACTAATACTGGAATTTTATGTACCTTTGCAGTTGAAATTCAGTTCGTCACCAAAAAAAGATCAATTATGCCCACATTCACCATCCGGGCGGCGAGAGAGAATGAGGCCGCCACTGTTCTGGAATACATCAAGAAACTGGCTGAGTATGAAAAACTTGCCCATGAGGTGGAGGCTACCGAGGAGGGACTCCACGAGGCTCTCTTCGTGCGCCACGAAGCGGAAGTGGTGTTTGGGGAGGAAGATGGCGTAATTGTAGGCTTCGCCCTCTTCTTCCATAACTTTTCCACTTTTGTAGGACGTAAAGGCCTTTATTTGGAAGACCTCTTCGTGTTGCCAGAGAAGCGCGGCCTCGGTTACGGAAAGGCACTGCTGCAACATCTGGCCAAGCTGGCACTGGAGCGTCACTGCGGTCGCATGGAGTGGGTTTGCCTCGACTGGAACCAACCTTCCATCGACTTTTACAAGAGCATCGGCGCCGTCCCCATGGAGGATTGGACGATTTACCGCCTTACCGAAGAGAAATTGAAGGAATTTGCCATTTCAAAATAGAATAATCATGAATACCACCATTGAAAAACCATTGGATTACCGATGCTTTTTGCTCGGAATCATCGTCTATTGGATATTTGGTTCCGTTTTGGCGTCCTTTTCCTCATTCTTTTTTGCTTTGGAAAGTGTGCTGAATCCTATAGCAGTAGTTATAGGGAAATCCATACTGACATTACTGGTGTTTTACCTCCTGTTTCACAAAGCGAAAATGCCGACTATCAAATGGGGGCACATCCTAATGCTGGTTGCCTTTTTGTTAATAATGAGTTTATTTGATTTTTTTCTGGTAAAAAGTTTTTTTGAGAACCATTCTCCCGCTGCCAATAGGATAGACAACGACATCCCCAACTATGTGATGCAAAACGTGCGAAAATGGTCAGATTTAATTACAGGAGTGCTCATTGTCGGCTTCGTCTGGTGGCGTTACGATACGGAGAGCACCGCTTCTGACAACGAAACCTCAACAGTCGAATCCCAAAGCTATTTCGGCGGTATGCTGTTCGCCATCACTTTGGGATACATTCTTTCCATAATACGTGTAATCGGTGGTAATTACTGGAAGTATGCGCATCATCCGATACTGGAAGATGTTATTACCTGTTTGCTGATTCTCGTCGTTACTATCGGTGCCATTTACCTGCTTGTCAAAAAGCGTATGGTGGTATTACCCATTGTAGTAGTTATGATTATCATCACCCTACATTTTTTCTCCGTAAATTATCTGTTTAACATCATCGCTGAATATCTCACCATAAACGACATCTGGTATCCGCGGGCGTCATTTCTCGTTCCTGTTGCCTACATTTGTAGTATCGCATTTAACCTTATCGCCTTTGTCCTCTATCGCAAAGAGTTGGAAAAACTGAAAGAATAGATACTTTTAATCTTCTATGAATAATAAATTATCAGTTTAAGATTCAAGGCTGGTAGTTCTCGACTTCAATGACCCAGGCATTTTCCAAATGGTTCAATAATTCTTGAGGAATATTGGAAAAGTCAATGGTGAGGGTTCCGTGCTTGTCTTGTTTCCACTTCAGCTTACCCCAGTAACCCCAATCATCCAACAAATGGAATGTCGCCTTGGGATTGATTTTTGGCATATCCTTTATTGTCAATGGTTTATCTCGGCTTGGGCGTTTGAACTCAATGATGTATAAGTCGTTATGATTGGTAGTAAAACATCGTATCGTGCGATCCCAAAACACATTGCCTCTCCAATGTCCTGGAATAGGTACTGCTTCTCCGCCATCTTTGCTCCATTTCAGTGAGATAGCAGCCTCTAAGTCCTCTTCGTGAAAATCAATCTGAAGCGATATTCTTTCGTCTTTATGTAAATTTAATACAGTATTTGCTTTGGGGTTGGAAGATGCATTTTTGTCGTAATGCAGTAAAGTGTCCCAGCTGTCTTCAGCAGTTTTTATATAAACAGTTGCTCTGTCATCCGCATTCAGGGTCAACGTATATTCCCCATCTGCAGTAACTTTCACTTCGCCATCCCAATGAATGTCAAAATGGTCTGAAGTTGCCTCACGCATTGGGGCGTTACGCACCCAGTCAATATCTATGTCCTTTCCTATTGCATCGTGGTACCAGACAGGCAATTGAGCCTTGGTTCGTTCCCGTTGACAAGGAATCACATAGGGACGCGAACCGTAAATTGCATTACCATGGTACCACAACCAATCTCCGAGACCATAGAGGCGTTCCTGTTGGATAAGCGGGATAGTACCATCGGCATAGGGAGCTACGTTGAGAGTCATGCCACCGCCATGGGCAACCAACTCCACAAAGTGCTGTATCAGCTCTTTGTCGGTCATATAGTTGTCCAAATCCTCGTTGCGGTTGAGACCGAAACTACGCCCAAGTCCGCGACATTCCGCCCACGGCACCTCCGTGTTGGCAATGCCCGCACTGTACTCAGGTGTGAGGAAACCATGCTTCGTGCCATTACCCCAACGGTTGTTCACAATGGCATCAGGCCCCACGGTGTTGTAATACCAACTGATCAGTTCCTGTGAACGAAGTTGTTCCACCGTATTGTTCCAGTCGCCATCTGAAAAGATTAAGTCGGGTTTGTAGCGGCTCACCAACTCTTTGAACTGTGGCACCATGTAGTTATCGACATAATCGCTGATTTCGTTATCAGGATCTACCATCCAGATGTGGCGCGGGTTCGTCCATTCGGGTAGCGAGTAATAAAAGCCCATGCGTAGTCCACCCCAATTGCGCACAGCATTGGTCAGTTCCTCCACAATATTGCGTTTCGGACCGCTCACCACACTATTCCATTCGGGCTGGAACTGGCTATCCCACAGACAATAACCATCGTGGTGCTTAGTAACTAACACCACATATCTTGCACCAGCATATTGAAAAAGTGCAGCCCATTTCTCAGGATCCCAAAGTTCTGCGTGCCAATAATTTGTAAGTTCCTTATACTGATCGAAGATAGGTTTGGTGGTATCGGCATAATAACTCATGATGCGCATCCGTTCCGGCTCTTTTTGCATCAGTCCGCGGTAGAACCACTCACCGTACCCCTCTTTAGAGGCATAGGCGGGTACAGAATAAAGTCCCCAATGGACAAAAATGCCCAGTTTCGCATCTTGAAACCACTGCGGATAACCACGCTTATTAAGCGACTCCCAATTGGGCTTCACCTGCTGTGCCGTCATCCGCATCGGCAACAAGGCGGCCAACACTATCATCACCAAAAACCAAAGCTTTTTCATAATTATAAGTGATTTCAAAATAATTGGTTTTTCATCGTTTACGCCACTATTTCAACAGCTGTGCTGTATGGTTTTTGGTGTCGACTTTGCCGATAGCATCAACGATAACACCTTTCTCATCAATAACATAAGTAGTGCGTAGCGTACCTTCGGTCACCTTGCCGTACATCTTCTTCTCGCCCCAGGCCTCGTAAGCTTTCAGGATAGTGAGGTCGGTGTCGGCGATAAGGTGGAAGGGCAGCTCGTATTTGGCGATGAACCGCTGGTGCGAAGCGGCTGAATCTCTGCTTACGCCCAACACTTCATAACCCATGGCGAGGAAACGCTGATAGTTATCACGCAGGTCGCAGGCCTCGGCAGTACAGCCTGGCGTGCTATCCTTCGGATAAAAGTAGAGCACTAATTTCTTTCCAGCAAAATCCTTCAGGGAAACGGGCTTTCCGTTTTCGTCAACACCCTCAAAATAAGGGGCTTTTGTTCCAATTTGTAACATTTTTCTGTTGTTAAATTTGAATAGCAAAAATAGTGTTTTTTGAAATAAGTGCACCAATAGCATTATTTTTTCGTAGAGACGTTTCATGAAACGTCTCTACAGTCAGAATAACATAAGGTCCTCCCACAGAAATTGCGAGTGCATTTTTCGTGAAATTTTTGTACCTTTGCACTATCAAAATCATTACCATCATGAATAAAAAAATCAATCTTTTATGCATCTTGATGATGTTGTTTTTCTTTGGGGCCCGTGCCGATGAAGGCATGTGGCTGCCCTACTCCATCAACGGTCAGAATCTGGCCGACATGCAGCGACTCGGCTGCAAGCTGACCGCTGAACAAATCTTCAGCTTCAACCAGCCCAGCCTGAAAGACGCTATCGTACAGTTCGGTGGCGGCTGCACCGGCGAGCTGATTTCTCCCGAAGGACTGCTGCTCACCAACCATCACTGCGGCCTTTCATACGTGCAAACCCACGCTTCTGTGGAACACGACTATCTGAAGGACGGTTTCTGGGCCAAAAGTAAAGATCAGGAACTTCCCAACGAGGGTTTGACCGTTTCATTTTTGAATTATATTGAAGATGTTACAGAAGCCATATTGAAAGGTGTAGGCAGCAACACTTCTGAGGCTGATCGTGATAAAATCATTGATGAGAACATCAAAAAAATGAAAAAAGAACGTAAGGGTGACAAGTCGGTGAAAGTAGAAATCATACCTTTCTATCATGGCAACCAGTACATTCTTTTTGTATATGATGTGTATAAAGATGTCCGCTTGGTGGCTTGTCCGCCCTGGGGCATCGGCAAATTCGGTGCCGACACCGATAACTGGACCTGGCCACGCCACAAAGGTGACTTCTGCATTTTCCGTGTCTATACCGCTCCTGACGGCACACCAGCGGAATACAGTGCGAAAAACGTTCCCATGAAGTCAAAACACTTCCTGCCGATTTCCTTAAAAGGCGTACAACCAGGTGATTATACTATGATTTTGGGTTATCCAGGCTCCACTGACCGCTATTCATCCTCAGGTTCGGTGAAGAATGTGATTGAACTTGAAGGTCCCGCCATTGTGGATTGCCGTACCACCAAGTTGGAGCAATACCGCAAACACATGGATGCTGACCCTGCCGTGTTCATTCAGTACGCTTCCAAGCAAGCCAGCGTGAGCAACTACTGGAAATACTACATCGGTCAGGTAAAACAGCTGAAACGCAACAAAGTCTATGAGAAGCGCTTGGAGCAGGAAAAAGCATTCCGCCAATGGGCCTCCCAGGACAAAAACCGCAGTGCAAAATATGCAGGCATTTTCGATGAAATGGACAACTATTGGGATCACCAGTCCAAATATACCAAAGCCCTGATTTATCATCGTGAAGCCGGCTGGCGAGGCGGCGAAGCGGTGGCCTACGCTGTGAAATTCAGACGTTTGAGCAATATTATTGAGACAAAAGCAGCTACAAAAGAAAACATTGCCGAGTATGCAAAGGGAATGAAACCAGCTGTTCAGGAGTATTTCAAGGATTACGACAAGGAACTGGACCGTGATGTCACCATCGCCTTGCTGAATCTCTTCTACAAAGATGTGAATCCTGACCAATTGCCATCCCTTATCAAGAAAACAGGCGACAAAAACGGAGGTGATTTCACCGCATTCGTAAACAACGCCTTTGCTAAATCCGTTTTAGTAGATGCCGACAAGCTGAATGCATGGCTTGACAACCCCAAATCATTGAAAAATGACCCCATTTATGCCTTGATGGAAAATATTGTCGCATCCTATATTGCCTTGAGTGATGAAGCTGAAAAAGTAAACTGCAGCCGTGCCGACCGCCTCTACATGAAGGGCCTGATGGAGATGCAGGAAGACCGCAATTTCTATCCCGACGCCAACTTCACCATGCGTCTTACCTACGGTAGCGTACAGGACTGCAAGCCAGCCGACGGCATCACCTACAACTACATCACCACTCTGGACGGTGTGATGGCCAAGTACAAACCCGGCAACTGGGAATTTGACGTACCTCAAGACCTCATCAAACTGTGGGAAAGCCACGATTACGGCCGCTATGCCAACGAAAACGGTGACTTGGTGGTCAACTTCATCACCACCAACGACATCACGGGCGGCAACTCTGGTAGTCCCGTAATTGACGCCAACGGCAACTTAATCGGTCTGGCCTTTGATGGTAATTGGGAAGCCATGAGCGGCGACATCTCCTTTGAAAATGAAGTACAACGCACCATCTGCATGGACACACGCTACCTGCTCTTCATCATTGACAAGATGGCCAACGCCCAAAACCTGATGAAAGAAATCAAGATTGTGGATTAACCCCCTTTTTCAAGCAAAAGATTAAAACACAAATCAAAAGAGCCACAAAAAAACGCCTCCAAATGGGGGCGTTTTTTCTTTTCATAGCATTTATACAGATTTCAGAAAGCTTCTTATTTGATAGTATATCTTACACCCACACAAATGGCCCAATCGAAGTAATTAATTGTGAAATGTTTGTTGAACAACAAACCAAAACCAGGTCTAAGATCCGCTTGTAAGGTTAAAGGAATATTGAATTTATATTCCACACCGCCTATGGCATTTACACCTATTTTTCCGAATGAATAATAGGAATAATCATAGTAATATGCATCATAGTGGTTATGGTATGTAGCACTCCATGAATATCCGGCACTAACACCACCTCCCACAAACCAATGTAAACCTTTAGGACCTGCAGCTGCCTCATACATAAAATTCGGATTTGCCTCTACAGTCATTGGCCATATAGTTCCCTTATAAGCAAAATGGTCGGCTTTGGAGAAAAGATGAGCTGAACTCACCGTCCATTTAAAACCCGCGTCCACGCTGAAAGCAAAATTTTCCGTGAAGAAAGTTTTGTATGAGAAGGCCTCCATATTACCTAAGGTTGCACCAATACTGTGACGATATGGAGCTTGAGCATTTACGGTCAGCATCATACCCATCACTAAACCCAATAAAATAACACTGATTTTTTTCATAGCTTTAGTTTTTTTAACATTATTATTTTCTTGCAAATTTAGACTTTTTAACATTATGAACGGAATTTTACAGAAAAAATTATGCACATCCTCACGTTGAATATTATTTTGTTTTTCCACGCATTTTTTTCGCAAGCAACACTTCTCCGCAATAAATTATTGGTCTGTGTATAATTCAAGAATTTTATGTAATTTTGCCACGATGTTTTGATGAGGATTTTGCCAAAGCAAAATCCGTGAGGGAAACAGGTGCGAATCCTGTACAGCTCCCGCTGCTGTAAGTTTTAGCCGCCTTTTGACAACAAGTCACTGTCGAGCCCAAAACCGATGGGAAGACGTCAAAAAGGAGAAACAAGTCAGAAAACCTGTCAATTCATCCGGATTGTGAAACCTCGGGATGCAGGCACACACAAACACTTTTAAGGATCTCGCCTTTTGAGGCTGTTTGTCGTCTCTCCGAATTCCACAAAACCAATTGAAACAACCCCAAAAAGAGGAAAAAGTGAAACGACAAAGCGCTTTATTGACATCGGATTTTCTCAGGTCTGTTTCAATGGTACTTGCTGTAATGCTCATGGCTTGCTCTATATATGCGCAAGATGATAGCCTTCGGCATCAACGCTTACAGGAAGTGGAAATTGTGGGTAAGGAACGACCGCATGAATCGTCCGCTCCGATTCAGGTCATCAGGAATCAGGATCTAAAATCCTTACCCACACTCCAACTTTCTGATGCCCTAAAATTCATGTCCGGCATTGTCATCAAAGACTATGGCGGTGTGGGAGGCATGAAGACGGTGGCAGTACGTGGCCTCGGCTCACAGCATACCGGCGTGGCCTATGATGGCATCCCCATGAGCGACTGCCAAACCGGACAAATCGACCTCAGCAAAATCTCCACCGATAACATCAAATCCATTTCTTTGCAATCTGGACGGGAAGACGATATTTTTGTCCCTGCACGGCTGTTCGCCTCGGCAAGCCTCATCAACATTGTCACCGAAGAACCGAAATTCAAGGATAACAAACCTGTTAACCTGCACTTTGCCTTCACAGGAGGCTCTTTCGGCTTGATCAACCCTTATCTTTTGCTGGAAAACCGTATCAAAAAACAGCAGAATCCCGAAGATTCTTATTATGCTTGGTCGCTGAAAATCAATTATTTGCAATCCAAAGGAAATTATCCCTTCGATTTGCATTACGGACAGGGCATCAACGACAGCGTTTCCCGTGAACGACGCAGCAATTCTGATGTACGCACCATCCAAACGGAAGCCAATTTTTATGCCAATTTCAACCCTAAGGCCAAACTCAATTTCAAACTCTATTACTATTACTCGAACAGAGGACTCCCCGGGGCGACCATTTTTTACAATTTAGAGAACCAGCAACGTTTAAGTAACCAAAATGCCTTTGGACAAGCTCATTTCGAGTATCATTTCTCTGAAAAGGTAGCTTACCAATGCCATGCGAAATTCAACTACGACCAAACGCACTATTTAGACCCGCATTACCATAATTTAGAGGGGAAACTGGATAACACCTACATTCAGCGCGAGTATTACCTCAGCAACAGTGTATCATACAAGCCCTTCAAACAATGGCAGCTGTCTTTGGCCAACGACCTGTTCTACAACAACATGAATGCCAACTTGCGGGATTTTGCCAAGCCGAGTCGTTTCAATTGCCTGACGGTGTTGGCTACCTCTTTCAACTCCAAGTACGTTAATCTGTCGGCCAATTTGTTGCACACCTACGTATACAATCATGTTGAATTAGGCGAAGCGGCCAAAAACGAAAATCACTTCTCTCCTTCCGCAGGTATCAGTATTATGCCGCTTGGCAAGCGGGATTTCACCATCCGGCTGTTATACAAAAACATCTTCCGCATGCCCTCTTTCAATGACCTGTATTACCGCGAAGTGGGCAATATCAAGCTGAATCCGGAAAAGACGAACCAGTTTAACGCAGGCGTGACCTACGACCATTCCTGGCTGGGCAGAATTGACCTTTCCGCTGCCACAGATGTCTATTATAACATGGTAAAAGATAAGATTGTAGCCATTCCCAACCGCAATCTTTTTGTATGGAGCATGATCAATTACGGCAAGGTGAATGTATTGGGAACTGATGTCAACCTTCAGTTTTCTTGCAGAGTAGTCAAACAACTGAAAATCAGCCTAATGGGAACCTATTCTTTCCAACGGGCCCTGGATATGACAGATCCTGAAAGTAAGACTTACGGACATCAGATACCCTATACCCCACTCCATTCGGGTTCCGCAGCCATCAACTTCCAAACACCCTGGTTCACAGTTGGGTACACTGTTATTGCGTCAGGCATTCGTTATGCCTTGGGGCAGAATATCCCTGCCAACCAATTAGACCCCTACGCCGACCAAAGTGTCTTTATCGGCCATGATTTCAACATCAAGGACAAAGTAACGCTTGGTTTCAAAGCAGAGCTGCTGAATATCGCCAACGAGCAATATGAAATCGTCCGGAACTATCCCATGCAGGGCCGCAGCTTCCGCATCAAGCTGATGCTGAGGTATTAAGGAAAAAATTTTGGAAAAACGACAATTTAAAGTTCAGAAATCCACAATTAAGGTGAAGTGTTTTTAAATGCTATTCCTGTTGTATCAATATATTTCCCTGTTTGGAGAAATTCTATAATACTTTTGATAATCTGTGACAAGGGATTTTCTACTTTTGCCATCTTTTTCTCATAGTAAACATATTCTTCCAACACGACATCTTTATGAGCCTTAAATGTGTTTTTTTTGAAATTTTTACGGACCAGAATACTCACATTGAAAGGATAATTAGCATCATGTGTAACATAAGTTTCTGCGTTACTATTGTGGTTCGTTATCCTCAATGATGCATATAAAGTTTTTCCGCTTTTATCTTTTATTATTACCTCACCATATTTGCTGGCACCTTCTGAATCTGAAATACCAAGCGTATTACGCAAATTTGTAAGAAAACCGTAAGGATCTGTAATACCATTATATTTTTCTGCTAAAATTTTCAACTTCGGTATTGCAATTTCAGAATTTATCTGTATATTTGCACCACCATTTGTCCGAGAAGGCTTAGTGAACCTTTGAGTTCCTCTTATAGAGTTCGGATAGATGGTTTTTTTGTTTTTATCATTTTGCATTTCATTGTAATTTAATGTTATATCAACTCTCATTTTAAGAGATACCATTTTAAATTCAACATGCAAATATATAAAAAATAATGATTAAATTTATAATATTTATTTATACACAATTATACATTTTTACTCAATATAGAACAAGTATTTTTATTTCGGCGTATTTGGTATCCGTAATTTCAACAATTTCAAAAGTACTACAAAAAGAAAGTGAGGATGTCCACGAGCAATCGTGAGCTTCTTTATTTTGCAGTACAGGTTTGTCGGGAGCCTTGGATACGGATAACTGAAGTTCACGATTTTTTTATGCCCTTCTTTATTGCTTCGATAAAGATGGCGGTGAGGAATATGGCGGGTTAAGGAAAGCATACCCCACATTGCGCTACGCTTATGCGGGGTTAATAGGATTGCACGCTTTCAGTACGATATTACCTTTTTACTCTTCCGGGGCAAACATCGGATCCCAAGGCGGCAGCATGATGGGTTTCTGCTTGGTGAGAGTCTTGATTTTGGCAGGAATATATTTTTCCTCGACCACCACACGGAACATGTACTCATTGAACCATTCGTTGGTCATAATGAGGAAACCGTTATGGCCGTAAGAACTGCCCCAGCTGTTCTCTACCATCCACTTGAGAGGTTTGCCGTTGGCATCCAAATCTACCGCACACAAGGTCATAGCATGGGAAGAACCACTGGCAAAAGTGGCCACTCTTTGCTTCTTCGTCATGTTAAAACTGGTACCGAAAAGAGAGGCATAATCATAGTTGTTGACATCCAACCAGCCTTTGTCGCGATCCAGGAATTTGCCCACATCGCAGGAGAAATACATCATGGTGCTGTCTTTGATGGAAGCGATAGCGATAGGTGCGATTTCGTCCATCGGCAGGTTCAGGTAAACCCAGTTCTTGCCATCATATACATGGCGGTCATACTCGATTTCATACACCTTATAATACTCGCGGGTAGGATCATTCATGATCATGTAATACTTCGAAAAGTCTTCATCCACAAACTTTTTGAAGAAAGACTGCGGAGTGTAAGTATCGGTGGACACAGCCTTGCCGGAAGCGTCACGCTGGGTCCAAGTGAATTCTGTAGGAGGCTCACCAATAGTCATCACCAAAATACGGTAGATGGTCTTCAACATCTCAGTTTTACGGTCTTGCAGCATCTGTTCCGTAGTGCTTTTGTTATTGGCCATATCACGTAGCTCAAGTCCGTATTCACGCAATTTCAGCGACAGGATATTGGACATTCTGGAGGTACTGTTGCTACTGAAAGTTTCGGGCATAACATCTTTCGGCACAAGACCGTATTTGGTCACCAAGTCGGCCACACCTGTGAACTGTCCACCATCACCAATGGGATTCTTGAACAGCCATTCTACATACTTGTCTTCCATAGACTTAGCTCTGTGATCCAAAATAGCCTGCAAAAACAGATTTGATTTCTCCAGCTGATCCCAGAAGAAAGTATAAGCTTGTGAGAATTGGAAATCAGCAGGCAGGTTGTGCTTGGCAATGGCTTTCGAGCGCATCACATTCATGCCGGTGAACATCCAGCAACGACCTGAAGATTTCTGGTCTGTGATGGCCTTGGAATTCACTTTGTTGGAGAAATGGGCGTCGAAGGCGGTACTATTGTCGGCATTGGCGGCCAACTTGTTGATATCATTGGCGACAATGGCATTACGCAAGGCCTTGTTTTCAGGCGTATTCTGGTAGCTCGATTTGATTTTGGACAGCATTTCCGGAGTGATGCCGCCATTGGTGCTTTGGGCCTGTACACCCAATACGCAGAGTGCGGAAAAGATAAAAAGGAACAGTTTTTTCATACTATATTTTGATTTTAAGATTTTGCTGATGCAAAAGTACAACAATTTTATGTTACCTACAATTTTTTCCTGCTGTTTTCGTTAATTTTGCAATTATGAAAAAGATACTGTTACTTTTAGTGATTTGTGCCGCGATGGGGCGGCTCGCTGCCAACGACTGTGCATTCTATGCCGCTGGCAATCAACTTATTCCGATTAACGAAACCGACATCAGGGTGCAGAAGGAAATCCTGACCATCAACCGTGTGGGCAAGCAGCTGGAGGTGACTGTTTACTACGAATTCTTCAATCCTGTAGGAGAAAAAGACTTGCTGGTAGGCTTTGAAGCGCCGGCACCTTACAACGGAGTATACTTCAAAAACTTTCCTGAACAGCCCTATATGCACGATTTCAAAGTGGTGATGAATGGGAAAAATCTCCCCTACGAGATTGCCCATGTCTATCACCTCGTTGCCGCAAACGGTGAAAGATTTTATTTTTCTGATAATCAGGAACAAAAAAACAATGGCTTCATCACTCCCGACTATTTCCAACACGGAAAAATCAAGTCGCTGACCCCAAAGCAGTGCAAGGATACCATTGAGAACATGGAGGGAATGACCTGTCCCTTCAATTATGTGTATCACTTCAAGGCACATTTCAACAAGGGTCTCAATATCATCCAGCATACTTACAAGTATGAACTTTCCATGAGTGTTGGCGATGAGTACTGGTTTGACTATATCCTGACTGCCGCCAACCGATGGGCGAACCATCAAATTGACGATTTCACATTGAATATCAATATGGGCGACTGCGAATCATTCACCATAGAACCGACCTTTTTCAAAGACAATGACGACTGGACAATCACCGGTACGGGCAAGAAAAATTATACCACCTTGGATGGAAACGACCAGTCATTGAGTTTCTTCCACATCCAAAATGGCGGCATCAGTTTTCACCAGCAGAACTTCCATCCCGAAGGGGAGCTGTCCATTCGGAAACCTATGGTGATTTGGTGGTTTTGGAACCAAGAAATATATTCTGCTGAACATACAAGCTCCCAATGGATGAATGCCTTCCAATGGGAATACACTGAACTGGATACTGTGGCTTTTAATAATCTGAAGGTTTTGGACAAAGACAGCGTTTTTTCAAAGAAGGAAAGAAAGATTTTGAAGCAGTTCCCATTAGCTTATCACGGCTATGTTTTTACAAATAAAAAGCTGCAAAAATACTTCTCCAAAGCCAGTTGGTATATCCCTAATCCGGCGTATAATTCCGACTCTATCATACTGACTGACAAGGAAAAAGAGTGGATGAAATATTGGGAATAGTTTTTTACAAACCTGAGATTTCTCCTGTCTCAAAATCCACTCTAAAAAACTTGTTTTCTTTCCCATTGGTGATGCCGATAATCGGAGCCTGAAGAGTTTTGTTGTAGCGACCCGCCTGCTCCATCACCTCCTGGGTGAGCTTGACATGTGGTGCCTTGCACTCCACCACCATCCAGGGCTTACCTTCCTCGTCAAACACCACTAGATCGTAGCGGCGTGACAGTCCGTTCACGGTGATTTCGCGCTCCACCGACAGATGCGAAGCGGGAATATTCTTCACCGTCAGCAGAAACTGGATAAACTGCTGGCGCACCTCCTCTTCTGGCGTGGCGGGCACCCATTTTTTCCTGATGGGATCAAAGAATTCTTTGCTGTTAGCTATTACTCGCTGTTTAATCATAGAATTCAAAGTTCAAAGTTCAAAATCACTCCCCCTCCCTTCGGGCAACTCCCCTCGAGCACGCAGTGCGAGACTCCCCTTTGGACGAAGTCCACTCCCCTTGAGGGCACAGCCCGAAACTCCCCCTTATTCTCTCTCCCGCAAATATATCTCCTCCAGCACCTTCTCCTCATTTTCCCAACACAAATCTTCCGCCGCAATTTTGCAATTGGCTTTCATCTTATCATACAACTGCTTGTCATTCACCAGTGTATTGATTTTCTCCGCAATGTGTTCAGCTTGGGCATCCTCCACAATCAAACCTACCTGATACTGCTGGATAATACAAGCACGTTCCACCAAATTTGACGCCACCAACGGAGTTTCAGCTTTAATGTATTCAAAAATTTTGTTAGGCAGACTGAATTTGGCGTTCAGGCATACATCTTGGTCTAAATTGATACCAATGTCAGCTAAATAAGTGTAGTTGAACAGCTTTTCTGGAGAAACACGGGGCACAAAGATGACACGCTCTTCCTGTTGCAGCTGCTGCACTTTCTGCTTCATTTTAGGAACGACAGGACCAGCTCCCACCACCAACAGCATAGCCTTCTGGTCAACCAGCGGCATGGCCTCTATCAGCTCCACACCACCTCTACCTTCAATCAAGCCATTGCCTTGAAGAATCAGAATAGTTTTATCCTCAGGAAGTTGTAATGATTTACGGTTCTCTGTCACGGGAGGAGTGGCTTTCGGAGGAATATTTCGTACCAAATGCGGACGAACCCCGTATTCCTTTTCATATTGCTCTACTATAGACTGGCTGACTGTAATGACATCCTTCAACTTGGGAAAACAGAATTTTTCAATGCCATGCCAAATGTGCCATACAACGGGTCTATTGGCAATAGACAGTTCCCCACAAAAATATTCATGGCTGTCATACACTATTCTCTTTCTTTTCAGCTTGCTAATCAGAAAATTAGGCAACAATGTATCCAAATCATTGGCTACAAATAAATCGAAATGATGAAAGAGCAGGTAGAAAAACAGCCTGATATTGTATTCCGCATAAAATAGTCCTCCTTTGCGGAATAACAGACACATTCTATGCATTTTGTAGGCTCGGGGCGCCAATTTTTCAGAGTCTTTGTAACGACGGCCCACAAGGGTAACATCAAACCCGTTGCGTGTCAAAAAGTTGCATACTTTATCGACACGCGGGTCTGTATAGAGGTCATTGGTGACGGACAGAACAACTTTATTGTTCGTCTTTGCCATGGCAATTTTTATATTTCTTTCCGCTACCGCAGGGACAAGGATCATTTCGTCCCACCTTCTTCTCTACGCGAACAGGCGCACTACCTTTTCCGCCGGGAGCCACTTGACGGCCACTACCTACTTCCTGGCGGCCGGTTTGCAATTTCTTGGCATCCGATTCGGGCAATTTGGCCTCTTTCACCTGGGTATCTTCTCTAATTGGAATAGTACCCTTGGTCAAGAATGACACGATTTCCGTGCTGATACGTTCCAACATCTGCTCGAACAAGTTGGCGGATTCAAGTTTGTATATCAACAGCGGGTCTTTCTGCTCGTAAGAGGCATTTTGCACGGATTGTTTCAAGTCATCCAAATCGCGGAGGTGCTCTTTCCAAGCATTATCAATAACCGACAACGTGATACTCTTTTCAATAGACAAACCTACCTCACGTCCCTTGGTTTCATACGATTTTTTCAGCGGAGCCACAATGGTCATATTCTTGAATCCATCGGTGAAAGGAATGGCAATATTCTGGTAACGGTCGCCCTGTTCCAGATATACCCTTTCAATAATCGGGTAGGCCATGTTGCTCAACTGCTGTATTTTATTTTTATAATGCTCATAAATGAATGGGAACAGCTCATCTGCCAGCTTCTGCGGACGCTCCTGCAAGAAACGGCTGGAATCAAACGGTGACTCACAACCGAAGGTGGTAATCATTTCCTGACAGAATCCCTCATAATCCTTGGCACCCCAGTTGTTGTCCACCACAATAGAGCATACATCATAGAACATCTCGGAAATATCGATAGCCAAACGGTCACCAAACAAAGCGTTACGACGCTTGTCATAGATATTGCTACGCTGGTGGTTCATCACGTCGTCGTATTCCAGCAAACGTTTACGAATACCAAAGTTGTTTTCCTCCACTTTCTTCTGGGCTCTCTCGATAGACTTGGTAATCATGCTGTGCTGAATCACCTCACCTTCCTGCAAACCCAGCGTATCCATCACCTTGGCGATACGGTCGGAACCGAACAGACGCATCAGGTTATCTTCCAGAGACACATAGAACTGAGAGCTACCGGGGTCTCCCTGACGACCGGCACGACCACGCAGCTGACGGTCCACACGACGCGAATCGTGACGTTCTGTACCAATAATAGCCAAACCACCCTTTTCCTTGATGCCGGGTCCTAACTTGATATCGGTACCACGACCTGCCATGTTAGTGGAAATGGTCACCGTACCTGCCTGACCAGCCTCAGCCACGATGTCAGCCTCTTTCTTGTGCAGTTTTGCGTTCAACACGTTATGGACAATGCGGCGGCGAGTCAAAATATTGGAAAGCAACTCAGAGTCTTCCACCGAAGTAGTACCTACCAAAACAGGACGGCCTTCTTCATGCAATTCCAGAATCTTATCCACTACCGCGGCCAACTTCTCACGTTTGGTTTTGTAAACCATATCTTCCGCATCAATACGAGCGATGGGGCGGTTCGTCGGAATCACCACCACATCCAGTTTATAGATATTCCAGAACTCACCAGCTTCGGTTTCAGCGGTACCTGTCATACCCGACAGTTTCTTGTACATTCTGAAATAGTTCTGCAAAGTGATGGTAGCGTATGTCTGCGTAGCGGCTTCCACTTTCACGTTTTCCTTGGCCTCGATAGCCTGGTGCAAACCATCGGAATAACGACGGCCTTCCATGATACGACCGGTCTGCTCATCCACAATCTTCACCTTGTTGTCAATGATCACATATTCCACATCCTTTTCGAACATGGTATAGGCTTTCAGCAACTGATGGATGGTATGGATTCTTTCGGAAGCGATAGAGAAATTGCGGTAAATCTCATTCTTGCGTTCCTGTTTTTCTTTCGGGTCGAGATTTTCTTTCTCCAGTTCCGCGATTTCAGCACCCACATCCGGCATGATGAACATCTTGGCTTCTTCAGCATCCTTGGAAATCAGCTCGATACCCTTATCCATGATATCCACCGTATTCTGTTTTTCTTCAATTACAAAATACAATTCATCATCGATAAGGTGCATATTTCTGTTTTGCTCCTGCATGAAGAAACCTTCAGTCTTCAGCAAGATCTGCTTGATACCTTGTTCACTGAGGAACTTAATCAAAGCCTTGTTTTTCGGCAGACCGCGCTGAGCACGGAGTAACAGCATAGCTCCTTCATCCGTCGGTTTTGGATCGGGATTCTCTGCCAACAATTTCTTGGCTTTGGTCAAAATTTCAGCCACATAAACCTTCTGGGCATTGTATAATTTTTCAACCACAGGTTTATACAGGTCAAATTCCTGCTGCTCGCCTCTTGGAGTGGGACCTGAAATAATCAACGGGGTACGGGCATCGTCAATCAACACGGAGTCAACCTCATCGACGATGGCGAAATTATGCGGACGCTGCACCAACTCGGTAAGATTTCGGGCCATGTTGTCACGCAAATAGTCGAAACCGAATTCGTTGTTGGTACCGTAAGTAATATCTGCTGCGTAGGCCTTACGGCGTGCTTCGGAGTTTGGCTCGTGCTTATCGATGCAATCCACGGTCAAACCATGGAATTCGTATAACAGACCCATCCACTCGGCATCACGCTTGGCCAGATAATCATTCACGGTTACCACATGCACACCCTTGCCTGGAAGCGCATTCAGATACACCGGCAAAGTAGCCACCAAGGTTTTACCTTCACCTGTCGCCATCTCAGCGATTTTACCCTGATGCAATACCGTACCACCAATCAGCTGCACATCATAGTGGCACATATCCCAGGTAATCATATTGCCGCCTGCGGACCAGGTGTTATGGTAACGGGCCTTGTCATCCACAATGTCAATACAGCTTCTGTAAGCCGCAATGTCCCTATCCATTTGGGTTGCGGTAACTTCCACGATTTCATTTTCTTTGAAACGGCGGGCCGTCTCCTTCATCACAGCAAATGCCTGGGGCAGAATTTCATCCAGCACCTCCTGTGTTTTCTTGTAGGAGCGTTTTTCCAACTGTTCTAATTCTTTGTAGAAATCCTCCTTTTCCTGAACAGGCATGTCATAGTTTTTGTCAAGATAATCCTTGATTTCAGCTATTCTGTCCTCTTCCTCCTTGATGGTTTCCGCTATATGCTGCTTGAATTCAACTGTTTTATGTCGAAGTTCATCATTGGTTAATTCCTTGATGGTCTCGTATGCTGCTAATGTTTTTTCGAGATAAGGTTTTAATTCTTTCAAGTCTCGGTCTGCCTTAGTCCCGAAAAGTTTGCCTAAAAAACTCATTATTTTTATATTTTAAAATTGGGGTGCAAAGGTACGGAAATTTTCCCGAATAACCTAAATGTTGTTATTTTTATCTGAAAATCATTTCATCGCAGAAAATATACGACGGCTGGCCAGGAGCCTGATGCCAGGAAGGCAAATTACCCCCGTTCTTCACCACCACACGGACATAGCGTGATTTTATGTTCAAATCATTAACCTGAAGCGTGAAAACGCCTGTTCTTTCCGCGGTATATTCCACATTTGGTACTGTTAAAACTTTGTATAACTGATAATTAACTCCATCTTTTGAGCTATATAACTCCACTGTCTGCGGACACATAATCCAGTCGTGGATATTTTGCAGAAAACGGGTCTTAAACTCATGAATGATAGTGGCTTTGCCGAAATCGAACTCCACATCTATATCATTGCCCCAATAGCCCTGCCAACAGCCATCAAGGTAACTTTCGCTACCGATAATACCATCCGCCAGTCCCATTTTTCCTGATGCAGCATACTGCGGGCGATACTCCGAATAAGCTGTGTTCAGTTTGCTGATTTTCTGCAAAGCCTTGTGTATCAATATATATTTTTCTGATAAAACCTTTTCTTTGAAAGGATTCATCGTCATAGCATGTATGGTGGCAGATTGCGAAAGCACGATGGGAGCTTCATATTTTTCTCCTAATTGCGGCTCACGGCCATCTAAGGTGTAATAGATTTCCTGATCGTTAAAAAGCGTACGAAGGCTAACTTCCACCTCGTTTTTCTCATTTTGACTGGAAGAAATGATAACATGATACGGAATATCCATCAGCTCCTGTGCTAACCTGTCATACCGTTCTTCCACAATATTCCGGCAATAAGGGCGGCACTCCTCATCCCACAGTTTCATATAGGCCAACTTGGTCTCGTGCAAAAGCTCCAAAGTGGCTTGAATGTCATTTTTGATGGCCGCTTTTGAAAATTGCTTATTATCCTGAAGTTTCTGACTGATAGCATACCTCAACATCCCAATCATATTGGCAGTTTGCTGTCGGAGACATACATAATGGGCAATTCTCATCGCAGCGTGATACTGCGGATCTTTTGTTTTTTGCTCATCCGATACCTCGTATTGTTTTTTCTGATTTTCAATTATTTGGAAAGTCCGTTTATGTAGTTGCCATGTTTTCTCACTGATTTTCGAAGGATAAAAATCCCACACACTTTCATACAAGCCCAAGCTGTTGAAATAATTCTGAATTCCCACACGTTCCAGATCTTTCATCAGTTGAAAACCATCTGCCGGCACAACAAACGCAGTGGCAAAAGCCTCGTTGAAAGTGCTCAGTCTTTTTTCTCTCTCCTGGTTGGCTTTGGCGGGTTCGGTTTGTCGGATAGGATTCCAGCTCATCTCGGCGGCCCATGCCATACCATGCCAGGTGCTGTTGAACAGCGACTCACCCGAATCGTCCCAAGCAGTGTTCATCATGCCAATTGCCCCATGCTGATAACCGTCGCGCACCAAATTGGCGATATTCTTAGTATAGGTCTCCTCGCTCGGAAAGACGGAGCCCCACATGCTCATGCCGGGTGCCACCATAAAGTCAAGACCTTGTTTTTCAAAAGGTTCCATCATATCCACATAGCTGTCCGAGGGCGAATAACTCCACACCAACATCAGCATGTCCTTGGGCAATTGTGCCGTAATCACGGGGTCTTTGGCAGCAATATCACCCCACATCATCACTTTTTTGCCTAATGGTTTCAGCACATCATACACCCACTGAATATGCTTGGCATACACCTGCGATGCACCTCCCGCATAGTCCACATACTCTTTGGCCCTGCCACTTCCCAAGGCCTCCGTTTCATCACAGTTGATATTGAAAAACGGCGACTGGTAAGCCTTGGCTACTGTTTCCAGCTCATAACGCAGAAAATCGTATGTCTTAGGTTCTCCCGGATTCCAATTGAATTTGGTATCCGCCATATTCTGGTAGAAAGGGATCTTGAAAGTTTCTTCCGCATGGGCAAAGCACTGCTGGTTACCGAAAAATTCAATATGAAATTGAGCGGCATAATCCTCCAACTCCTTGATTTCCGCAGCGGTCAAGCCATCGGTGGGCGCAATATCAGGATATTTATCCAGCTTAAAAACATGTTCTGTATAAAGATTGAAAAAGTTTAATTTATACTCAGCCAAAGTGGCAATAGCTCGTTTCAGAAATTCCATGTTCGGAATCGGTCCCCGGCTGATATCGTCCATCCAGCCACGGTATTTCAGCTTGGGATAGTCCACAATCCTCATGCAAGGAATGCTCACTTCTCCCGACTCCTTTTTGAAATACCTCATCAGTTGCTTCACACTCTGCTGCCCATAAAACAAACCCAACTCTGTGAGCGCCTGAATGACAATTTTATCGACTTTAACATCCAAGATATAAGCCTGATCCGCATTGGTATCAATGGGAAATGAACTTATCAACTGCGTTTCAACAACAGGTTGCTGAAAATCCTTCAGACCATAATACCCCTCTTGGAAAGTCACATGCTGGGGAGTGGGGATTATACCTGTTTGACGGGGAACAATGAAATAATTCTGCGCTTGTGTATGCAAAACACATAACACAGCTAAAACAATGATAATAAAATATTTACGCATATAATTATTTTTTACATTCAATTGCAATGGTTCTTTTCAATAATGTTATCATAATCGACTTCACCACCAATAATTCGGCGGCTTTTCCGATAGGATGGTGACAAAACATTCTGCTCTTCTAACACCCATCGGCTATTGATATCGGCAAGATAGAGCAACAACTGTGGAATGTTATCGGACATTAGTGGTCGGCTTGTCGCGTCTTTAATTGAAGCTATGATCTCAGGGTGAACCTCAAAGTAACGTTGCGAACACCATATCCACATAGGGACTTCGTATTCGTTGCGAGCCTGAAACTTGTCGGGCCTCTGAAAAAGCCTTCCTTGCACAGGAAGATCGTCATAAATTTCTTCACCATGGTCAGAAATGAAAACAACGATTGATTCCATGCTCTCATAGAATAACAAAAGGCTGTCAAGCACACGGTCATTGTACCGTGTAGCATTGTCATAATGCATTACTGTCAACACAGACTGTCTGTCAAGACCACGGTCGGCATAATCTTCAACAGAGAAAAAAGACTCCTCGCTTGGATAGCGAAGACTATAATCAAAATGCTGCCCTTTGAGATGAATGATGTCAAGAGTGAACGGAGTAACGGTTTTCTTGGCATAATACTCTGACAACTGGCGTACAATACCCATATCTCTCTGTGAGAAACGACTATTACGATAGGAAAAGAGAGAATCGCTCATATCTCGATCGGAAAGAAAAAAATTTCCAGCTTCACTGGTAGCTCCAGAAAAGAATCCTTTTATCCTATATTGATTAGAAAAGAAGGTCACCTCGTAGCCTGCCCTTCGAAATAGTATTGGGAAGAGTATGCGATTGGCTAAGGTTCCATCAGAATCATCGGAACCTACAGCAAAAAGATGGAGAATAGCATTACTCGTGATATTCCATGGGGTCACCACATCAGTAAAAGGGAACAATTCCCCCTTCTCCATACGTCGTTGCTGCAATGGAGTTGTAGGAAGAGAGTAACCATATAGAGAGGAGTGATGTTTGTTGAAACTCTCACCGATGACAAGCACAATATGTGGAGAGCGATGGCTTGTTTTGTCGATAGTGGCACCGTAAGTATTGGCTCGCAACATCCCCATAGCACGCATGGACACGCTGGTAGTTTGCCATGAATATGCAAGCCGGTGCAATGGTGTGGGCATATCTTGATGATAATTGCGGAAAATAAGGCTTTCCACAAAATCAGGATTAGCACCAGACCTGAAAAACTGTAAGAAACGTACTGAAGCTGGTAACTCAACCACCAAGCAGACCATCAGCAGTATAGCAACCACTATGCGAGTACGTCGTCCCCTAGGAAAAAAACGGAGTAACCTGGTTCCAATTTTATTATTTACAGCAGGAATATAGGACAATGGAAACAAAATACCCACCAACAACAATCCGATGATACGCCATTGGAAGAAAACATTCGGACCTATGAAAGTAGACAGGAACTCGCTGGCCTCTGAAAGATTTGTTTGCGAAATAACGCTGAGAATGTGTGGAGATATTGATGCTTTAAGGTAAATCTGACAATAAGCATCTACCAAACACACTGCAACCACAATTTCTCCAACAACAATCTGCACCACTATACGTATAATTCCAGGCAACAAAGATGTCGGAGCACTGATTAGAAACGCCGTGAGCAATGGAGTGGTAAGAATATGCCACGACAGCCTGTTTGTACAAATCAGACAGGCTGTCAGGATGGTAAAAAACAGTGAGCCAAATTGCCACCGATACTTAAAAGAATCTGCAAATTGCATTATTCTTTATGCAGCAGACATATTGTTTCCTTATTGCCATAGTGGTAACGGTACAAAACCATATTTCCACTGATGATTTCAAAATACAAAATTTCCGGATCTCCCGCCAAATAAGAACCATCGTCATCATGAAGGGTGAGACTTCCGCTTTGACTATCAGTCATTGTATAGTCAAATGGCATGTAAACATGTTCTACCCCGCCAGAGGAAGAATGATAAAAATCCTCATACAATCCGGTTTTGTTATCCGAAAAAGTAAGTTTATAATCTGTATTACCCTCTGTACCAGACCATACGCCCACAACTGAGTTGTTGTCTTCGTTTGAAGTTTCACTTTTTTTGCATGAAACCACAGCCACTGATAAAATGATCAGTGCCACTAAGGCAACTGCGCTCCAAGATAAAATTTTCTTTGTCATATTTTGATGATTTTATGGTTAATATATAATTTTTTATATGGCAATCAAATTATAATCCTTCTTTTATTTCCAAAAGCAACCGTTTCACCTTTAACAAAGTATCGGCAATATGGGCATTGCAGGTCTCTTTCATGAAATTGCTTTTCATGGCCTCCTTGGCACCTTTGAGGGTATAGCCCTTGGTCTTGGTCAGATAATGAATAGTTTTAATGATATCAATATCCTGGCGGGTATAATATCGCTCCCCTTTTTTATTCTTAAACGGCTTGATTTCAGTAAATTCCTTCTCCCAAAAACGCAAGGTGGCAGGCGTAAGATTAAACATCTTAGCCGTATCACCAATGCTGAAATACGAGCGTTCGATATCCATGTTCACCATATCTGTTTCCATAACTATTCCTCCTCACGGGCAGCGGCCCTGCGATTATCTTTTTCCTTGATACTTTCGCGTTTGTCGTACATTTTCTTACCTCTTGCCAATGAAATGTCGAGTTTGGCATAGCCTTTCTCATTAATCCACAGCAAAGTAGGAATGATGGTGGTGCCTCGGTCATTGAGTTTGCTCATCAGTTTTTTCAGTTCCTTTTTGTTGAGCAACAGTTTACGGTCACGCTTCGGCTCATGGTTATTGTAACTGCCATGGGCATATTCGCTGATGTGCAGGTTGTGCACCCATAGTTCACCATTGATGAAAGAGCAGTAGCTGTCGGTCAAATTAGCCTTGCCTGCCCGGATAGATTTTATTTCAGTTCCACAAAGTACCAATCCCGCGGAAAAGGATGTGAGCAGGTAATACTCAAACTCCGCTTTCCTGTTTTTGATAGCGACTTGTGGTATATTTTTTTCTTTTGCCATTTTTTTCAGAACTAACTTGCAAAGTTACACAAATTTCTCGAATTCTATACCAACGAATAAATTTTATTATACGATTCGGTGCTTTCAAAAAGCTAGTTTCATTTGCGAATTTTCCCAATAACAAATTTGTTAATTAAATTGGCACATTAGCACATTGTTAATTAGCACATTAACCAACTTGCTAATTTGCTAATTAAATTGTATTTTTGCAAAAAATTTGGAAGATGAATTTATTCGCACTAAGCTTTTTGAAATTCGGCATTTCCGATGCGGTGGATATCCTGCTGGTCGCCATTTTGATGTACTGGCTGTACCGTCTCTTGCGGGGTACCGGCGCCGTGAAAGTTTTCTTCGGTATCTTTATTGTTTTCATCATTTGGACCGTTGCCCGTTACTTCCATTTAACGATGTTTGCCGACATACTGGGCAAGATTTTCAGTGTAGGTTTGGTCGCGCTGATTGTCATTTACCAGCCCGAAATCCGCAAATTTCTCACATACATAGGCAACACCCATTTCACCAAATTCATTGAAAGACGGCGAAACAAAAATCTGAGTTCGGAAGATTATGCCGAGGATATCGACTCCATCGTACGCGCATGCAAGCGCATGGCCAGTTCCAAAACTGGAGCACTCATCATTGTGGCCCGTGCTACCCCACTATACGACTATTTGCAAACCGGCGAAAAAATCGACTCCCTGATTTCCCGTGAACTGCTGGAAAACATCTTCTTCAAAAACAGTCCTTTGCACGATGGTGCTGTCATCATCAAGAATCACCGTATTGCTGCCGCACGCTGCATACTGCCTGTGTCCAAGGATGAGGATTTGCCTACTGACTTAGGCCTGCGTCACCGTTCTGCCATCGGAGCCACCCAGTTCACCGATGCATTGGCCATTGTGGTGTCCGAACAAACGGGACAAATTTCGCTGTGTGAGCAAGGCAAGATAACCCGGGATATCTCCCCCACCGTGCTGAACCAGCTGCTGCAAGAAGCGTTGAAACAGTAATCAGGTTACAATTTATAGTTAACAATTGATAATTAACAGTTATAGGGGAGCTCTAATTCCCCTTCTAGATGGGGAATTAAAATTCAACATTTCAACAATTAAACAATTCAACATTCATAGCTTTTAATTCTTAGTTCATAATTTCATTAGCACATTGGCACATTAACTAATTAGTACATTAAAACCATGTTCACCCTAAATTACATCTCTTGGACCGTTAATCCTGTCGCATTCTCCATTGGTCCCATTGAAGTCAGATGGTACGGAATGCTCCTCGCTTTCGGTTTCTTCTTTTCCTATCTTACTTTAAGCAAGATATTTAAAACTGAAAACATTTCCCAGCAGTTATGTGACAAACTATCCATTTGGACCATTGTATGGACCATTGTGGGTCTGCGTTTAGGACATTTTCTCTTTTACGAACCCGAATATTTCACCAGTCTCAAGGGTATTACCGAAATTATTCTACCCATCCAAGACGGGCAGTTTGTAGGCTATCAGGGATTGGCCAGCCATGGTGCGGTCATTGCCATCACAGCTTTTCTCTGTTATTTTGCCTGGAAATACAAGATGAACGCCTTGTGGTTGTGCGATCGTTTGGCCATTGTCATTCCCATTGCCGCAGGTATGGTCAGAATCGGCAACCTGATGAACCACGAGATTGTGGGTAGCATCACCACTGTACCATGGGCTTTCGACTTTACCCTTGGCGGTCCCGGCATTGCCGGCACTTTCCGCCACCCCGCACAACTTTATGAAGCTTGCGTATATTTGTTGCTGTATTTGTGCTTTGTCATCTATTATTTCAAATTTGCCAAAGGAAAAGTACCTGCAGGAAGAACTGTTGGCTTGATTTTCTTTGTGATTTTCACTGCTCGCTTTATCATTGAATTCTTCAAGGAAGTGCAAGTCAGCAAAGAAATGGATATGACCCTCGATATTGGTCAAATATTGAGTATTCCCATTCTCCTTGCCGGTTTGGTGTTGTTGATTTATTCCATTGTCAAACGTGACAACATTCCTGTTTACAAAGAAATTAACTGGCAGAAAAATAAAACCGTAAAAAAATAAACCATGTGGCTCAATTTCAAAGGAAAACTCTGTGACTTGTCCCATCCCTTGATAATGGGCATTTTGAATTATACGGAAGATTCCTTTTTTGATGGAGGCCGATATACCACCGAAAAAGCAATTGTTGACCGCACTGCCCAATTACTGGAAGAAGGAGCGGACATTATCGACATTGGTGCCATGTCCACCCGCCCCGGAGCCGCAGACATTGACGAAACTACCGAAACAGAACGTATTCAACAGGCTGTAACGCTTATTTTACAGCACTTCCCAGATGCTATTTTTTCTATAGATACCTGGCGGGCATCGGTTGCCCAAGTGGCTTTGGACCATGGTGCGGCCATGATTAATGATGTGTCTGGCGGCACCTTCGACGAAAACATGATACCCACCGTGGCGAAGGCCAGAGTGCCCTACTGCCTGATGCACACCCCCGCCAAACCCGATGTGATGCAACAGCATACGCAATACGAGAACCTCATCGGCGACATGATGCGTTTCTTCGGTACCCAAGTGGCCAAACTGAAAGAGCTGGGAGCCAATGACATCATTCTTGACCCAGGCTTTGGCTTCGGTAAAACATTGGAACAGAATTATTTCCTGATGAATAACCTCAATGCCTTTGATAGTTTTGGCTTGCCAATTTTAGTGGGGATTTCACGGAAATCAATGATATACAAACTTTTAAATACTAACGCCCAACAAGCTTTGAATGGCACCACCGTGCTGAACACCATCGCCTTGATGAAAGGTGCCCACATTCTCCGGGTGCATGATGTAAAGGAAGCCAAAGAATGTGTGAAGATGGTGGAGATGTGCCAGAAGGCAAACGATAAATAAAACACACCAATATGAAAAAACACCTACTACTGATAACTGCTATCCTCTGGACCTTCACCCTCGCTGCCCAAGAACCCGCTGGCTATTATAATGCCGCCGACGGCAAAAAGGGACGGGCATTACGAATTGCCTTGGCACAAATTATCAATAACAATACAAATTCATTGACATACAGCGGTTTATGGAATGCTTTCACACAGACGGATGTCAAGAGCAATGGTAAAATATGGGATATATACTCCGACATTCCTGGTGGTACCCCTCCCTACGAATATACTCCCATCACTGACCAATGCGGTACTTATAACAGCGAAGGGGATTGCTATAATCGGGAGCATGTGGTGCCCCAAAGTTGGTTCAATGGTCAGACTCCCATGTACACAGACTTGTTTCACATGTATCCTACCGATGGACAAGTGAACAATCAGCGAGGCAACCTTCCTTTTGGCGAAGTGGGCAATGCCAATTGGACCAGCCTCAATGGCTCAAAACGAGGAAGTTCCGTTACCCCTGGCTATTCAGGCACTGTTTTCGAACCTATTGACGCATACAAAGGGGATATAGCCCGTTCATTGCTATATATGTGCACACGCTACTACAACCGCGATTTCGACATAAGCACCCCTTCCATGTTCACCGACGGCAATCTCAACCCCTGGGCTTTGGCCATGCTGATTCGCTGGCATGAGGAAGACCCTGTCAGTCAGAAAGAAATTGACCGCAACAACGCTATCTTTAATATCCAGCACAATCGTAATCCCTTTATCGATTATCCTGAATTGGTGGGTGAAATTTTCGGTGCCGACTCGGTCAACGTTTTCCACTATGGCAGTGCGGTTGCCCTCATCGATCCTGCACTGGTGGCTGTATATCCCAACCCTGCCCACGAACAATTCACCATTCAGAGCAATTCGGTAGAAATCAATGAAATAGCCATTTTTGATCTCACAGGAAGGGAAGTGTTGCACACCGAGGCATGGGACAACCACTGCACCATTAATGTTTCGCAGCTTCCCGCCGGACTCTACCTCTTAAAAATCCACAGCGAAAACCAGACAGTCATTATCAAGAAGCTGGTGATTGATCGTTAATCGGATATTATATCAGACACACCTTTTGCAACTCTTCCGAAAATCGTGTAATTCCCTCCTGAATGCGCTGAACTGTCTTGGAGGAAGGACGACTTTTCCCTGTGGCATAGTGGCTGAGTTGATGGCGATTTATCCCAGTAATAGCTTGCAAATCAGCAAGATTAAGTCTTCCATTAATGTATTGTAGAAAACTGGCTGTGTCAAACTTGTATGTAAACTCCATTGCAGGCAACGTAGGAAACATTTCTTTTGCCTCCGTGTATGAATTCCTTAAATCATCCATGGCTTCTTCTACTGTTTTCCCCATTCCGATAAAACCGATTTTGTGCTTGTGTTGGGGTACTGCTGTGTAACTTCCATCATTGTTACGCTCTATGATCACCTCGATGTTTTCCATTTTTCATTCAAATTAGATTATTTCACATTAATTCCCGACTGTTCCCTAACATATCTCATTAATTCCTTGCCAACATCTGCTGTTGAGTGTCTTGGAAGTTGAAATCTTTGTTCGGTAACTGGGCTCCACCACCATTCGTGATTCTTTCCATCACATACGACATAACACCCACTTGTTTTCTGTTTCTTTTTGAGTTCTGATATTTTCATAGGATTATTCAAATGCAAAAATGTGCAAAACAAGTATGATGAGTGTTCTGTAACTCGACCAATAGTATAAAGAAGGAATCCTTTTATTGTTTGGAATGTGCCTTCATTTTCTCCAACTCTTCCTTTGTGAATGTACTGTTGCCGTATGTGTCGATAAAACCTAAGAATTCTACATCATCATATACTGGATATCTTGACCCATAATGTACATAATACCAGCCATTTATTGAAGGAATCACATAAGTGTGGTCGTAAGGAAACGGTAGCGTAATCAATACTTCCCCTTGCTCGTTCAGCACGGCGATTTTATTGTCGGGCAATGCGACTTCCCCGTATCCATCGGAACCCTTTACCTTATCGTAAAGAAAAGGAACAACCAACTGAAAATCAAGATTAAAGAAGCCCCATTTCCCATTACGTTTCACGGGTATCATAGACACATGATTGATTTCATCAATTCCATCAAAAGAAAATTCATCCAATGTGTCCAGTAAATGACCCTCCCGGTTGTACAAATAGCATTTTTCATAGCCACGAGAATCCAATCGAAACGCAAGAATTCTGTCTCCTGTTCTGCTGAATCTAACAAATTCATTTTCACAGGGCAGCACCACTTCTCCACGGCTATTGATTACGCCTTCCTTGGGGCTTCCCTGAACATATTTCAAACAAATCCATAATCCAGGCGCAGCTTCATACAAAGGTTTTTCATAGGTGCATGGAATCACCATTTTGCCAGTTGTGTCCATCAACCCCCATCGGTCATTTTTACACACGAGAAAAAGACTCCCGTTAAACTCTACTCCAACATTGTCAAACTGAAGAGGTATAATCACGTTCCCCAATGTGTCTAATAAACCCAGTTTATTGTTTTGCATTGCCCTTATGTAATTACCACATGGCGATAAATAAGTATAGTTAAACGGAATGACGGTTTCCCCTTTTCGGTTCACGACACCTGCCTCTTCGCCACGGACAACAATGAATAGGTTTGGTGTAAGAATATTAATCCAATCACACTCATACAAGCGGGACAAAATCTGCCGGCCAGTGCTATCCATAACTCCCACTCGGTTGGTGCTGTCCACCGCCATTACTAATCCGAAACAAAAATAGTCATCTGTTTCAAGATCGCAATATATATCCTGATAATGCATTGGTATCACCCAATTCATCTGCGGATCCACAAAACCTGCCAACTCTCCTTTGCTAACCATAATCAAGTTTGAATGATATTGTTCCCTGATACAGTCATATTCGCAAGGCAATACCAGTTCGCCATTATCATTGATTATTCCAAACTTTCTCTTCTTCCCACCCGTTGATGTATTCGTATAACGCATCACCACAGCCAAACCATCGCGATCAAAGTAGTAAAAGTCGTCATATTTCCGCAAAGAGTCGCCCAACTGTTGCAAACGGGCTTTGCTTTCGGCAGGGGGAAGCGGCTGTCCCGCCAGGCTCTGCGCCACCATATTCAACGGCAGCAAAAAGAGCCAAAGAGCTATGATTTTCACTGATATTTTTTCAAGCATCATCTATTGAGATTATTTTCGATAAACTACTTGCTTAACAATGTCCCATGCATACCTATCGCTCCTCATCCTCTTCCTTGCCAAGGTAGTTGGCGGTTAGAAATGCTGTGATCGGCACCAGGCCAGCGAGGGTCAGAATCAATAAAATACCGCCACCTGCCCAGTGCTGAATTTTGAATAATAAGGCCAAACTTAACATCGTGATGGTGGTGGCACCCAATCTGAAAATACTCTTTTTCATATCTTAAAGTTTTAATTGTTTTCAATTTCTGGATTTTTCATAAGCATGGATGAGACTCCTGAACACCGTCAAATCGGCCATCATCAGTTGCTGTTTGATCATATCCAGCTGGCACACCGCCTCTATCGCCATTACATTCTCAAAATGATAACTCTCCCAACTCACTCTCCTCCCAAAGGGATATCGATCATTTAATTCAAAATCAACAGTGGTATATCCATATCCTTTTCTGATACAGCTGTTCAGAAAATCCTGATATTGTTGCAACTTATCCCGCAACTCTCTCGCATTTTCTTGATTAATCATAAAGAAAGTGGGATCTGACACCGCATCAGGTCTTCTGAGTTGTTCACCCTGTACCCCATCCACATAGATGATCAATGCTGTCCGCAGAGAATCCACATATTGATATATCACACTCTGATCCGACAATCCGCACAATGTCCTAAACAAGGTTGAGTCTTCATTCTCATGCGCAATATCGGCCAGCCGATGCCATTCTGCATCCCGCATAACCTTCAGCTTCTCGTTGTTTTGTACGAGAGTAGCCTGAGAATTCTGATAAGATCTTATCACATCATGTGAATTCAAGTTCAGTGAAATTCCCAGCAGAATGCCGAACAAAGAGCAACCAAGCGCCACTGCGACACACAGGACGCGGTGTTTTGATGTTTTTCCAGAATTTGCCATAATGAACAATTTTATTTTGCAAAGGTATATATTATTTTTGAACCAACAAGATTTTTCTGTACCTTTGCACCCTAATTGACAAAAATGAAAAAATTTACGCTTGTTATTGTATTAGGATTGGCACTGCTTCCTTTTGGCTTTGCCCAAACGGAAACTATCCGTATAATGCAGTATAATCTTCTGTATTACACTGAACAAACAGTATATGGCTGTAACCAAACCACAAACAATCTGAACACCAAGGATGCCGCACTGCGCACTATTATCGACTACGTGGAACCCGATGTGCTGATGGTCAATGAAATTGGCAGTAATGTAAGCTATGCCAACCGTATCGTCAACAATGTGCTGAATACCAATGGAAGATATGGCTACATGCATGGCCCGCTGACAAACTATTCAGGAGGTTCCATCGCCAATATGCTGTTCTATAATTCCGCTAAATTAGCCCTTCACAGCCACTTCTATATCGCAACCGTCAACCGTGACATTAATGGCTACAGGATGTACTACCTCACACCGAACCTGTTGCAAGGGGATACCATTTTCACCACTTTTCTGTTAGCCCACCTGAAAGCCGGAACGGGCAGCGATAACGAACAAAAACGATATAGCCAGGTAGTTCAACTCATGTCAAAACTGGAAAGCATTGGCGAATATGGAAATTATTGTCTTTCAGGCGATTTTAACCTTTATGGAGCCTCCGAGGACGCTTATCAGTATTTGATTAATTACCCCAATAGCCTATATAAATTCTATGACCCCATTAATGTGGAAGGAGAGTGGAATAACAATTACAGCTATCGAAATGTTCACACCCAGTCCACCCATAGCGACGACAATGACTGTGCCTCAGCAGGTGGCTTGGACGACCGTTTCGATTTCATTCTGGTCTCTTCGCCAGTATTTTACGGGAGTCGCAAAGTAAGCTGTATTCCTGAATCCTATCATGCAGTGGGCAATGATGGCAATCATTTCAATAAAAGTATCAATTATCCAGCCAATCAAGATGTTCCATCCACTGTGGCCGATGCTTTATACAACATGTCCGACCACCTGCCGGTAATTATGGATTTGTCCATCGATGTCAGCCCGGTTTCTATACCAACATTGGCCGATTTTGATGTAAGAGTTATCAATCCCATCAGAAATAATCTGCAAATCAATATTTTACCTGCTAATGAAGAGGATATGCTGATAGAGTTATATTCCTTGGAAGGCAAATTGCTCATGCGAAGCCAGCAAAGAGTGAGTGGCAGCGGCGAATATTTGGAATTTGATTTCCCTTACGCATCAGGCTTTTACATCCTGAAAATCAGCGACAGCAAGAACAGCTGCGTCATCAAGAAACTGGTGAAGTAATTAGCAAATTAGCAAATTCGTTAATTAGCAAATTAATTAGCACATTTACTAATTTACTAATTTGCTAATTTGTTACAGGTTCAGTATCGCAATAACATCAGACCCTAAAAATTCACCACCAGGATACCGGGCGGTGTAGTCTAGATTCAGCCAAATCTGCTTTTGATTATCTATATGATAATGAAGTCTTTTCCCATCCGACTCGTCCTTAAACATAACTTGTTTGATGAGGTAATTGACATCTTCCAGATTCTGACGGTCGCCAATCAAAATCTCCGGATACACATGTTCCGTGGTGTGCACCAAGCGCATCGTGCCCCCTATCGACATGACCGCGGCAGCCATCATGATAGAATGGTCATCACAGTCGCCCGAAAAAACGCCTAAATTCTCGCTGGCCTTCACCAAATACTCCTGGCCAAGAGGGTCATTCACATAATTCCAACGTTTATTAATGTCACGGAACACCGCAAAACACTGGATTAAGCGACGATATTCATGATAATCGGTAATATATTTTTTCAGACTATCATCTGCCGTCAAAGATACCGCATAATTCCGCACTTCTGGATTATAATAATCCACCGCCTGGATATACTTGGTTTTATGTGGAAAAGGACGTAAATCCCGAGGCGTGCTGTCAGGTTCCGGCTCGGTAAAAATGCCATACACCATTTCTTTATAGTCCTTGTAGGCCAAGCGGAAACCATAGCCATTGCTCAGTGACCCCACCGTTAAAATACCAAAAACCAGCAACCAAAGTGCAGTAATAATGATTTTTTGTTTTCGCAGCACAAAAGTTACCAACGCCACCAAAGCCAAAAACAACAGCACCCTATCCAAATTCAAGGGCCAATGGGCATTGGGAATATAGCGAAAAGCTACAAAAACAAAAGGAATAAGCAACAAATACGCCAAAACGTTGAAGATTATCCGAATTGCTAAATTGTCTGGTAACTTTTTCATTATCAAAATTGAAGCTGCAAAAATACAAAATTATCCTATTTTATAATTATGAAAAACAATTTTTTTGTAAATTTGCACCTTCCTAACAGGGTAGAAGCAGAATGGATAACCTTTTAATTTTCAATTCATTATGGGAGGATTCTTTGGTGTCGCATCACACAAGGAATGCGCATCTGATTTATTTTATGGTATAGACTACCATTCACACCTCGGAGCAAAACGTGCCGGTATGGCCACTATGGAAGGGGAAAACTTCTTCCGCTCCATTCACAACATCGAAAACACTTATTTCCGTACAAAATTCAGCGACAGCTTGCCGAAATTCAAGGGCACGCATGGTATCGGCGTTATCAGTGATACGGACGCCCAACCCATTGTGGTGAACTCACACTTGGGCCGCTTTGCCATTGTCACTGTGGGCAAAATCAACAATTTGGCGGAACTGGAGGCAGAATGTCTGAGTCTAAACCAACAATTCACCGAGCTAAGCTCCGGAAGCACCAACCCCACTGAATTGGTTGCATTACTGATTACACGAGGCAAAGATTTTGTAGATGGTATTCAGAATGTTTACCACAAAGTACAGGGTTCCTGCACAATGCTGATTCTGACTGACGATGGACTGATTGTTGCCCGTGACTTCCTGGGCCGCACCCCTGCTATCATCGGCAAGAATCATGAAGGTTATGCCGTGGCTTTCGACAGCCATAGCTTCGACAATTTGGACTATCACGTGGAACATTATGTCGGTCCAGGTGAAATTATGAAGGTTACCGCCGACGGCTTCAAACAGCTGCTGGCTCCGAATCCGCAAATGCAGATTTGTTCTTTCTTGTGGATTTACTACGGATTTCCGTCATCTGCCTACGAAGGTATCAGCATTGAACAAATGCGTTACCAAGGTGGTTATGAGATGGGAAAAGAAGACGACGTGGAAGCCGACTTCGTTTCCGCTATTCCCGACTCCGGCATTGGTATGGCCCTGGGTTATGCTACAGGAAAAGGCATTCCCTACCAGCGCGGTATTGTCAAATATACGCCCACCTGGTCACGTAGCTTTATGCCAGTAAACCAAGAGACACGCGAGCATGTCGCCAAGATGAAACTGTTGCCCAACGCCGCTATTCTGAAAGGCAAACGCGCTGTTTTCTGCGACGACTCCATAGTGCGTGGTACCCAGTTGCGCGACAATGTCCGTAAACTCTATGAATACGGTGCCAAGGAGGTTCATATCCGTATTAGCTGCCCGCCCCTGTTGTACGGCTGCAAATTCATCAATTTCTCCGCTTCCAAGTCCGAAATGGAATTGATTTCACGCCGTGTGATTGAAGAACTGGAAGGCGACAGCAAAAAAAATCTGCATTTATACATGGATGACACCACTCCGCAATATGCTAACATGGTGGAGAAAATCCGCCAGCATCTGGGTGTAGATTCCTTGAAATTCAATAAGTTGAGCACTATCGCCAAAGCCATTGGACTGCCCAAAGACCGTCTTTGCACTTACTGCTTCGACGGAGCGGAAATATAATTAATGTGCTAATTAGTTAATGTGCTAATGTGCCAATGAATTAGCAAATTGGTTAATTTGTAAATTAGCAAATGTATTAAACTGTTTTTTAACTGAAGAGTTAAATACATAATTTGTTGAATTTATAAATTAGCACATTTGCTAATTTGCTAATTTTCTAATTGAAAAATTTTGTATCTTTGCAGAAAATTATTCACCTAAAATAAATAAGATTATGTCAGGAAAACCTATTGTAAGATATTCAGATGAGGAATTGGCTGAATTTAAAGAATTGATTGAAGGCAAGATAGCTGAAGCCAAAGAAAACCTGGCTTCCTATTTAGAAGCGTACAGCAATGCTGGAAACGATACAATGGACACCGCTCCCACTTTCAAAAATCTGGAAGAAGGAAACATGGTTTTGTCCAAAGAAGAAAACGGACAGTTGGCAGCCCGCTTGGAAAAATACATTAAGAACCTCGAAGCAGCCCTCATCCGTATTGAAAACAAAACTTACGGTATTTGCCGCGTGACGGGAAAACTCATCCCGAAAGAACGCCTCAAAATCGTGCCTCATGCTACCTTAAGCTATGAAGCAAAGATGAATCAGAATAAATAATTCTCCGTGAAAAAAAGTTCCAAACTCTTCCTCCTCTCCACCTGCATTGTCGTTCTATTCATCGTCTTAGACCAAATTCTGAAAATTTGGGTCAAGACACACATGGCTTTAGGTGAACATATTCCCGTCCTCGGAAACTGGTTTTACCTTTATTTCATTGAAAATGAAGGTATGGCTTTCGGAATGTCCTTTGGCCAGAATATCGGCAAACTGTTGCTGACTATTGGACGTGTTATCATTGTCGGTTTTTTGATTTATTATCTTATCCGCCTCATAAAAAAAGACAAAGCAGATTGGGTTGTGGCTACTGTTTTGTCTCTGATTATCACTGGTGCAGTGGGCAATATCATTGACTCGTTGTTTTATGGTGTTATTTTCAGCGAAAGTACTCCACTCACCGTGGCCACCCTCTTTCCCGACGGTGGAGGATACGCACCTGTACTGTTCGGCAAAGTGGTGGATATGTTCTATTTTCCCTTGTTTGTCATGCCCGACTGGTTTCCGCTATGGGGTGGAGAATACTTTTTCCCCGCCATCTTCAATTTGGCGGACAGCTGCGTGACCGTGGGAATTGTACTGGCACTTATTTTCTATAAACGCATCTTTCCAGAAAACATAGAACTAAAAACTAAGAATTAAGAACCAAGAAATTTTCCTCTTAATTCTTAACTCTTAGTTCTTAATTTAATTGGCATATTAGCACATTAAAAAACTCATAACCTAGTATCCATGAGTATCGAAATCATGTCCCCTGTGGGCTCGTACGAGTCGCTGATGGCAGCCATCCAAGCTGGTGCGGGTTCCGTATATTTTGGCGTGGGCAAGATGAATATGCGTTCACGCTCTGCCGCCAACTTCGACTACGACGACTTACAACAGATTACCCAGATCTGCAAGGAACATCAAGTACGCTCCTACCTGACCGTCAACACAGTCGTATATAACAACGAGGTGGATGAGGTGGTAAAATTGGTTGATTTAGCCCAAAAATGTGAGGTCTCAGCCATTATCGCCTCCGACTGGGCCGTTATCCAGTACTGCCGCAAAATCGGCATGGAAGTGCATATTTCCACCCAGTGCAATATTACCAATATCGCAGCGGTACGCTTCTTCGCCCAATTTGCCGACGTCATGGTGTTGGCCCGCGAGGTGAGTCTGGCTCAGGCCGCTGAAATATGCCAAGCTATACGGGATGAAAACATCTGTGGACCTTCGGGACAACTGGTTCAAATTGAAATGTTTATACATGGTGCTCTTTGCATGGCCGTATCTGGCAAGTGCTACCTCAGCCTCGACAACATGGGCTATTCCGCCAACCGCGGAGCCTGCCTGCAACTCTGCCGCCGCAAATACACCGTCAAAGACACAGAAACTGATTTGGAACTGGAAGTGGACGGAAAATACATCATGTCGCCCAAAGACCTATGTACCATTGGTTTCCTTGACAAAATCATCAAAGCGGGAGTAACAATTCTCAAGATTGAAGGTCGTGGACGTTCCGCTGAATATGTCAAAATGGTGACAGAATGCTACCATGAAGCCTTAAAAGCTATTGAAGAGGGCTGTTTCACGCAGGAAAAAGTCACCCAATGGATGGAAAGACTGCGCAGTGTTTTCAACCGGGGTTTCTGGGATGGCTACTATTTAGGCCGCACCATGGGCGAATGGTCAGAGCGCTATGGCTCACAAGCCACCCGCGTCAAAACCCATATCGGCAAGATTACCAATTACTATACCAATATCGGTGTGGCTGAAATTCTGATAGAAACCGATGAGCTCAAATTAGGCGATAATATTCTGATTACCGGTCCAACTACTGGGGTTTACGAAGACACCCTACAAGAAATCCGTGTAGACCTGAAACCCTGCGAAAAAGCCGAAAAAGGAGTATATTGCTCCATCGCCACCAAAGAGCTGGTACGCCGCGGCGACAAAGTGTACAAATGGGTGGAAGTGGCTGACGAATTCTAATTTTTTTTTCACTACCCCGCCCTTCGGGCACGAAGTACAAAAAATAAAATTACAGGATTACAAGATTACAGGATGATGGATAACAATAATCCATTATCTTTTAATTAATTCTGTAATCCTGTAATCATTTAATCTTTATAATGCAACCTTCATTCTCCGTTTATAAATTTCAAAGGTGTTTTCCAGCAGCGAAGCAATCGTCATTGGGCCTACGCCACCGGGAACGGGCGTAATGGCTGCCGCTTTTTTCTCAATACTCGGCACATTGATACTGTTATAAATATCCCCCACTAATTTGTTATCCACACTGTTGATACCCACATCCACAACAACGGCACCAGGTCTGATCATGTCGGCATTTATCAAGTCGGGACAACCAATAGCCACAATCAAAATCTCACCCTGGCGGGTAAGGTAAGGCAAATCACGGGTTTTGGTATGGCATACAGTCACCGAAGCATTCTCGCGTAACATCAGCTGGGCCATAGGCTTACCCACCAGATTGCTGCGGCCAATCACCACCGCATGTTTACCTGCAATTTCAATACCCTCAGACTTCAGCAACGACAAAATGCCCTTGGGTGTACACGGAATAATGCAATCACCCGCCGTATTCAGTAATCCCACATTCATCGGATGCAAGCCATCCACATCCTTGTGATAGTCTATTGCACGGAGAATCACATTTTTATCGATATGCTTCGGAACGGGAAGCTGTACTAAAATGCCATCTACTCCGTCATCTTCGTTCAATTGCTGAATCAGTGCCAACAGTTCGTCTTGCGAAGTTGAGAGCGGTAGAAAATGAAGGTCGCTTTCGATGCCGATTTCATTGCAGGCCTTGCCCTTGTTTTTCACATAGGTCATGCTTGCGGGATCGTTACCTACCAAAATAATGGACAGTTTCGGCGCACGACCGTATTTGTTTTTGCAAAATTCTATCTCAATGGCCAGTACCGACCTGATTTTGCGGGCCAAAGCCGCCCCGTTCATGATTCTCATGGTATTCTTAGTTTGAAAGTGCAAATTTACGGATTTTTTTTATTGTATAATTTGCTAATTAACTAATTTGCTAATTTGCCAATTTTTACTATCTTTGCAGTGTAATTAAAAAAATTAACATCATGAAAGCTTCTCAATTAATCACTTTCTTAGGCGGTGCCTTCCTCGGCGCCATTATCGCTCTTTTGTTAGCTCCCGAAAGCGGTGACGAAACCCGCGAGAAAATCAAAGCCAAACTGGAAGAAAAAGGTGTCAAACTGAGCAAAGAGCAGTTGGATGAATTCATTGATTCCATCAAGGAAAAATTAAACCTCAAGAAGGACCAGGAAGTCATTATCGACGATGAACCCAACACTACGGAAGAAGTTTAAGATATGATTTTCGATTTTTTCAAGAATAACAATGACGACAAGGATGCTTACAAAAGCATCGCCAAAAACGCCAAAGAATATGGAGAGCTGTACCTGCAGCTGTTCAAACTGAACGCTGTGGGTGCCCTCTCGCAATTTGTCTCTTACCTTATCGTCATCATCGCCGGGGTAATGCTACTGGTGACCGTGCTCATCTTTTTGGCCATAATTCTTGTGCTATGGCTGAAAAACGCTACTGGCAGTATGATTTACAGTCTGCTGATCATGAGCGGTATTTTTGTCGTCCTATTCCTTTTGTTGCTGCTATTCCGCAAAAAACTCATGCTCAACCCTATCATTAAAAAAATGAGTTCCATCATGTTTAGCAAAGAAAACGAACTTACTGATGATGAGGATGTTGAAGCTGATATTATCGATGCTTCCGTACAAACTACCGAGAAGGAGCCTGTTTCTGACTTAGAAATTATGAAGGAGGATGTCCATGATTAACAAACGAGTTTCCAGCTATAGCAGTATCTCGAGCCTTAAGGACCTTGAACGCGAGAAGAATTATGTCAAGAAGCTGATTGAAAAACAGGAGAAATCAGTGGAAAAGGACTGGGATGAAATATACGGTTTCTGGAGTTTTGTGCCTAAAACCGGTCGTTTTGTCAAGAATTTTGTGAGCAACATTCCCATCAACATGAATGTGCTGACTTTTGTTTTTGATATTCTGCGAAAGAGAAAGAGAAAATGAACGGAGACCCAAAACTATACCAGCTGTTAGACGAGCTTCATATCGCTTACGAATATATCGAGCATCCGCCAGCCCCGACCATTGAGATAGCCAAACAATACTGGGCTGGCCACGACGCACAGCATTGCAAGAATCTGTTTTTCCGCAACCATAAAGGAAACCGGCATTATCTGGTCATCTTGAATTGTGACCGGGATATGGCCATTCACGATATTGAAAAACAATTACATCAAGGAAAATTGAGTTTTGCCTCTGAGGCCCGTATGGACAAATATCTTGGGGTGAAACCTGGCTCAGTAACCCCTTTCGGTCTCATCAATGATACCGAGCACCACGTCACTGTTTTTCTTGACCACACCTTACAGCAGGCCGAAAAACTCAGCTTTCACCCGTGTATTAACACGGCTTCACTGATTATCAAAAGAGAAGATCTGATAAAATTTTTGGATTATTGCGGCAACGAATACCTGTGGATGGAAGTCTATTAACGGACAGACATCCAGTGTTTTGACGGCTCCGGAGCCACTTCCCAAGTGACATTTTTATAGGCAATACGCAGGAAACGTTCTTCCGCGGTGGTTCTGTTATACATCTTGCCTGTCTGGACTGCCGTAATGGTATGGGCATTCAAATCTATCGACACAATACTTGTGGTCAAATCTTTGGATTCCCAATTCGGATATGCGTTGGCATCCACATCTTCTTCGTTAGCCATATACATCATGCCAGCACCTATATTTTCGCCCGTATGGGCATCCATCCAACCTTGAAACTGAGGATATTCCGTTTCAGTGGACTTATATAGCCACACTCTGACTTTTCCTGGCAAAGACTGTGCATCCGCTTGGAAAGAAGCCACCTTCCAACTTTCCGCACCCATAGTCACAAATACTCCATCCTCTGCAGGTTCATCCCCGTCAAAGAAAAACATCGCCTTATAACTGGCATCACCAGTGACTTTAACTGTTCGTGGATTGTCAGTATTGCCATCATCCCATTTCACAAACTTAAAATTAGGATTGGCTGTTGCCGTCAATGTTGCAGTAGTATTTTCGTCATAGACTCCTCCACCCGTGGCAGAACCCATAGAAGCGTCATTCACGGAAACTGTGATGGTAAATTGCTTTGTTTTTTTACAGGATACAAACAAAAGGGAACAAGCCAACAGGGCTAATCCTATGAATCTAAGTGCTTTCATCGTCAAAATGTGGTTTTATAATAATCTATTTTGTCTGTATGGATGTAGGAATCCATGTCACCTTATTGTACTGGATTTTGACATCCTTTGTTTCCGAAGTCCGCTGGTTTTTCATTTCACCCGTTTGAACAGCGGTAATCGTATAAGTAGCCAAATCAATGGCTGTGATTTCTGTCCGAAGACTGGTAGCCATCCACTCAACATTACCTTGTGCGTCAAGTTCATCTGCACTGCCGACATAAAGCAAACGGTCATTGTCAGCCAAAGTGGAAACTCCTACAATATTGGGCATATAGCCTTGAAATTGGGGAAATTGTGCTTGTGAGGTGGTTTTAAAGACATAAAACAGCAGTTTGTCATAGCTTGCATAAACATCCGCATCCACCATAAATTCACCCGCGGTCCATTGCTCAGAGCCAAAAGTAACATAGACTCCTGCGGGCTGTTCCACGGGATTCTCGTTATTGTCATTATTTTCAGGAGCCTCTGTTTTCTTGCAAGAAACAAATAAAAGAGAGCAGGCAAGAAGCATTAAAAAAGAAATTCTAAGAGATTTCATTACGATTGTTTTTTTGTTTTTTTAGGGAATGTTTTTCGCAAATCCACAAGCCATTTTCCACCACCTTGCTTTATCAAATATACATTTCCATTATGAGTATATAAAGGTGATTTCGTATCAAAGTTCACGAAAGCGGTATCTTTGTCGATGGTAACTTGTTTTATGATAATTTCCACAGGAAGGTTCTTTTCTTTGTCTTCTTCTGACATTACTTTGACAATACTTACCATTCGGTCAATAACAATTTGCGACGAATCCGTCACAAAAGATCTTCCTTCCTCAAATTTATAATTTCCCACCGCTTCCAGATAGTTTTTTGCCACTTCCTTGATCTTTGCCTCCTGGTTGATTTGGCAAGAAAAAAGGATTAAACAGAATCCAAATACAATAAAAAGGAGTTTTTTCATTTGCTTATAATAAAAAAAGAGTTCCCTGAAGAGAGAACTCTTTTTTTTCCTTGTTATAATTGATTATTTGCTAGCTTTTGAAATGCTCACAACTTGACCAACTTTTTTGTTATTCAAACCTTTAGTAGTCTCTTCGTAAGGATTCAAAGTTACATTCTGATACTGAATGGTCATATCCTTAACTGCAGGATTTTCATTTCCGTTGCCAAAACGATCATAAACATCAATCATAGGAGCAACAACCTTATATGAAGCAACCAAAGTGGTAGCATCGAAAGCCATGCCAGTAACAGTTTTGGGACTATTGTAGTTAGAACCCAACCATGCCCAGTCACCAACTGCAATTTGACCTCCATCAGAAGTGTTCAAATTGTAACCAGTTTCTTTATAATAGTTCATTCTATAAGGTTGGTCTGCATTTGCATCCAAAGCCAGTGTACCATCTGCTGAAGGAAGATAGTTTTCAGGTTCAATCCACAAGTCGAACATATTATAGTGTGCACCTTCATAAGGATAGTCATAATTTTCATTGATGAGGCCTGGTTCCCAAGTATTACCATCGAAATTAACAGTAATCTTTTCAGTTACAGTTTGGCCACCGCCACCGCCACCAGGATTCTCACCACTACCACCACTTGGGTTTTCAGTTGTGTTGTCACTAGGTTTTGGATTGTCTTTTTTGCAAGAAACGCACATCATTGTGCAGGCGAGCAATGCAATGCCTAAAAATCTTAATGCTTTCATTTGATTTGTTTTTTTGTTATTACTAAGTGTGTTTTTCTTCTTTGTTGTTTTCTCAGATAAAACGATGCAAAGATACATTTATTATTTGACACTACAAATTAAAAAAGTTTAAAATCATCATTTTTTTTATCTTTCAGAAAAGACATCAGTTTTCGCATGGCTCTTCCCCTGTGACTAATGCTGTTTTTCTCCTCATCACTCATCTCCGCGAAAGTACGGTCAAAACCCTCTGGCAAAAAGACAGGATCATAACCAAAACCGGATGTACCTCTCTGGTTCTCAATTATTTCACCATCAACCCTACCCTCAAAGAAGTATTCTTCGCCGTCTAATATTAAAGCCACCACTGTCTTGAAACAAGCTTTACGATTGGTCTTGCCCTCCATTTCCTTAAGCAGTTTGTTCACATTGTCCTGATAAGTGCAATGCTCACCGGCAAAACGTGCGGAATACACGCCCGGACGGCCGTCAAGAGCTTCCACCTCCAAGCCAGTGTCATCAGCAAAGCAATTGACATGATAATGCTCATGCACATAGCGGGCTTTCTGCAATGCGTTGCCTTGCAAGGTATCTGCAGTTTCTGGTATCTCGTCAAAACAACCGATATCCTTTAAATTTTTGATTTGGAATACGGAAGCAGCAATTTCCTTGGCTTCCTCAGTCTTATGCTGGTTGTGAGTGGCAAAAATCAGTTCCATGATTTTAAAACAAGAAAAGATGATATAAAAAACTTTATACCATCTAAATTTGATTATACGATTTGATTTGACTTACTACTATTGAGCGGCACCTTCCACTTCAATAGCCTGTTTGCCTCTGTAATATCCACATTCAGGACAAATACGGTGAGGCAGAACAGCTGCACCACAATGGCTGCAAGTGGTGAACTGAGGAGGAGTCATGAAATCGTTTGCTCTTCTCTTATCTCTTCTCGTTTGAGAATGTCTTCTTTTCGGATTCGGCATAACTTTATTATTTTATATGTATTAATCTAATTTAAGGTCTTTCAAAGCAGCCCAGCGTTCATCGATTTCCTGAGGTTTTTCTGTCTGCTTCAAACTCTCCAACTTCTTCAAAACCTCAGGATTACATGTTGAATTTCCGTTCTCGTCATCAGGATGGACGATTCTGTGAGGCAGTGCCAAACGGATGGTCTCATAGATGAAATGGAATAAGTCCAACTCATAAATGTTTTCGTCCACCATCCAGATGTTCTCGTCATTTTCAAAATCCTCTTCCACTTCCGGCACGAGATTCACAATCAGCTGCTCATCAAAGTCCATCGGTATGGTCACCGGATCAAGGCAACGGTCACATGGAGCCACCACTTTCCCGGCAAAATGGAACTTCAAATCCAACATTTTCTCACTTTTGTCCATTTCAATCTGCAAATTCAACAAACCATCTTCCAGTTCAGATATCTCGGACAATTCAAAGAACGCTTTATCGCAAATCATTGAATACGAATAAGTTCCAATCTCAACTCCCGCAATTCTAATCTTGTAATCGTCTCTTTTTTCCTTCGTCTTCATGCTGCGATTTTTGGGGTTGCAAATATACAAAGTTTTTTTATATAAATATCACATTTAATTTTTATTACGATAAAAACATATTATTCCACCTTTGATTTGATATTTCCATGGTATAAAACCGTGGTTAGCGAATCACCAGGATGGACCGCAGCGGCATCGGTCAGTGCCTTGCCATTCAATCGTGTAATACTGTAACCCCGTTTTAGAACTTGTTCGGGATGCAGCAACTTGATTTTTTCTTCCAGTGCTTCCAATTCTTTATTCTTGATCTTAACCAATTGATTTATGGATATGTGCATCATTTTACACAAGCTCTCAATCTGATTTTTTTCTTGCGCAATTAAATGAGAAGCAATAAGTTTATAACTGTGTTCTATTTGTCCAATCCTACTTTTTTCTTGGGTAAGCAAGCGTGTGGCTACCAGTCGATAATTGTGTTCTATCTGCTCAATCTTATGTCTCTCCTGAATGAAAACACCCTCCACATATCGCAACAGTTTATCCTGGGCTTCCTCTACCTGAATGGCAAAATTATGGAACTGTTGGATGAGGAAATACGCCACTTCCGTGGGAGTGATTTTGTTGGCATATGACACCATGTCGGTGACACTTTCGTTAGTGGAATGCCCAATACCTGAAATGATGGGCAAAGGGAAAGTGGCCACCTTGTGCGACAAACTATAGTCGTCATAGCAACTCAAACCCACATCGCCACCACCGCCACGGATGATAACCACACAGTCAAAATCCTGCTGCCTTTTGGCAATAGCCTCCAGCTGAGCGGTAATGGTACTGATCGCCTTATCGCCCTGCAATATTGACGGGAACAGTTCACACTCGAAACAATAATTCCAATTATTTTCTTGCAAAGTGACCATAAAATCACTATAACCCTTGCTCGTCTCCACTGAAATAACCGCAATACGTTTGGGCAAGAGCGGTAAATGCAATTTTTTATTGGCTTCAAAAACACCTTCTTTCTTCAGTTGAGCAATGACCGCCAGCTTATTTTTCATCAATTCACCCAAGGTATAACTGGGTTCAATATCCTGAATATAAAGGGCTAAGCCGTATTGCGGACTGAACTCAATAGTGGCCAAACATAAGATGCTTATATTGTCCTTAAGTTCCTCGCCGGTGATTTTCTGAAACTTCTCGTTGATGGCCTCCACCTGTGTTTTCCATATCACCGCCCGCATTTGCGTAACAATTTTATCCCCTTCTTTTTCAACAAGTTCAGGATAGCAATGACCAGAATGGGGATACTTGTTCAAACGAATCATTTCGGCCTTTACATAATAGGCACGGGTATAAGTCTTGTTGATGACAGACTTGATACTGCCGGTGATTTCCGACAGACTATAAACAGGATGATCGTTAAAAGTTTCACGTTTTGTTTCCATAGAATTATATGGAGCTGAAATTTGAAAAAACAAAAATACGGAAAAACTTGAATCAGCACATTATCTTAACCCCTCAATTATTGTCACCGCTTCCCAAATATAATGTGTGCGTACAAATTGATAGGACTGCTGTGAAACCTCATCATAAAATTCACAGTCTGTGAGGAGGCGGGAAATGATGGAAACATATTCCTCGGGCGTCTCACACACTAAAATATCTTTTTGATAATCAGCATTTTTCAATGGTTTAGCAGCCAAGGGAGAGGTAACACACGGCAGCTGTGTGGCCATAGCTTCCAACAGTTTATTCTGAAGGCCTGTGCCCAAGCGCATTGGGGCCATAAAAACTTTCGACTGGGCATAATATTCCGCCATAGAATCCACCCAACCCGTGACTATTACATGCGGACCCTGCAAGGCTTGCACCCGTTTGGCCGGATTAGCCCCACACAACACCAAACGCAGTTGCGGGAACTTGGGCAATAATTTTGGAAGTATCTGATTAACAATAAATTCTGCCGCATCAACATTCGGAGCGTATGCCATGTTGCCCGCAAATATCAAATCATATATTTTTTCCTGTCCTTCGTACTTAAACTGCTCAAAATCAACACCATTTCCCACTACCTGTATCTTATCCTTTTCTTTCACTGGCATCAGATCCCGATCCACCTCGGTAATAATGGTATGGTGCTGAAAATACGGGAACACTTCCGCCTCAAAACGTTGCAGACGACGAGCTTCAAACTTGAAAAACGGCTTCTGCCAAAATGGAGCCCGTTGGGCACGCCTCCACATGCCTTGGGACAAAACATCTTGATAATCAATAGTTTTCTCAACCTCTATATCCTGAACGTAAGGAACCGTTCTCACCATTTGGGCATAAATGGCATCAGGTTTAACCTCAGCCACAAACCGCTGCAAAACTCCTTTGGCCTTTTTACTGTAAAAATAGCCGCATTGGATAGGCCAACCCTTAAAGAAAGCCAGCAGGCTGTTCCATAGTTTTGTGAAAAGATTGCGTTTTTCCACCCTAATTTCTTTGCAAAACGGCATTAACGCAGCCTTAGAAGCCGCGGAAAACTCTTTATCACTCAAGGCAAACAGGTATATCTCGTGCTGCCGCGACAATACTCGAAGCTGGTGGTAAGCACGCAACTTATCCCCTTTTTCAAGAGGATAAGGAAAACGGGACAAAACAACCAACAATCTCATATCGTTATTTTTCTTTATACAAAGGTAACGTGAATTCAAACGTAGCCCCCTTGTCTTTATTGTTATAAGCCCTCAACGAGCCGCTATTTTTTTCAAGAATTGCCTGCACCAATAACAACCCCAAGCCTGTTCCCGACTCATTCATGGTTCCTCTGGTGAAATAATCCGTATTATTGCGTAATTTTTCTTCAATTTTCGCTTCGTCTATACCTACTCCCTCGTCCTTCACACGGATTACATAATATTCCTTGTCCACACTTTCACCACTCACAGTTATGGTACCATCTTCAAACGAAAATTTGATAGCATTGGTAATCAAATTTGTAAATACCGATGACAATAAATTGGCATTGCAAAAAAGAAAAACTTCAGGATCAAGCTGGTTTTTCACTATAATCCGCTTAAATTGCAGGTTATTTTCAATCATGAGAAGATATTCCTGCAACATATCATGAGGATTTATCTTCTCGGGGCGAAAATCAGCCAATCCTCCCCTGATACGGAAAACATTCATCAAGCTCGTGCAAAACTGAGTCGCCGTATTGGCACATACACCTATCTTCTCATTAATTTCATCCGCCTTCTGTTCGCCTACAAGTCCCGATTGCAGCATTTCCACGTAAGCACTGATCGGTGCTATCAAGTTTTTCAAGGTGTGCATGGAATCCGCCAAAAAACGGTCGTACCTTTTGAGCAAAACACTATCCTCTTCGTTCATGGAGTGTTCTTTTAGTAGTGATTTAGAACATGTAATTCATTTTCACATAGAAATTTGAGAACTGATTGGCATTATCTCTTTTGTCGAAAGGAACGGCCCAATCAACCGAAAGCACAAAATTGTCGTTCATGGCAATCTTCAGGCCCAAACCTGCCGATAAGTGCGGACGGTAAATCTGGGGATTGTCAAAATTCAGGTACTGATCCAGGTTAGCAAGATCGAATTCGGGATCATTCTGTTCGATATTGCTGATGATTTCGTCTTTGTCTAACTTATAGGGCTGCAATATGATAGCGCCGTCGAAGAAGGGATTCAGACCAATATAGAATTGTTCTTTTTTGACGGAAAATTTGCACAACTTGAAGCGGAATTCCACATTGGCGAAAGCAAAACCGTTAGATGTGGCACGATGGCGGGCAATACCACGTGTAGTATTACCACCACCCAACACCTCGTAAGTCACACGTTGGATAAACAAGGTATTCCAAATATTGTTCTGATAGAATGGACTCTTTCCAGCAGTGGTCAACTGCAAAGACAGACGATAAGCAAAAAGCACACGATCTTGATATACAGGAACATAATGTCTAAAATCAAAATTGAATTTCAGATTGTTGTATGCTTTCAAGGCACCAAAAGCGGCGGTATAGGTCAAAAAAGCATCGGTATAAATACCCTTGTTCGGATTTTGCTGTCGGTCACGGGTATCGTAGGTGACACCAACACGGAGATAGGGATGCCAACCACCTTTGGCCTCATTAGCATCCAAAATACCCCATTTTACGTATTTTTCGTACATACCCTCCACTCCTGTCGGCAACTTATTCTCTTCTTTTTTGCCTTTATTGATCATGTCGAGGTTCACGCTACCTATTTTGAACCAATATACTCCCAAACCGGCATTCCAGTACCAGTTTCCAGAAATATTTCCTGAAATATCAGCGGCTATACGCAACATATCTCTTCTGCTGCGATAAAATGCCCTACTTACATAGCTATCCGGATATTTTTTCTTGTTAATCCACTCCTTATTCAGCACAGTCTGATACCCGTTGAAGCCATAAAAATCACAGATGGCATCGGGCAAATAGGAAATGTCAACCGTGAGTCGATGCTTGGGAATCAGATATTTGGAATCATAATTGAAGCGGAAAATACCGCAATGTTTGGTTGTATAAGCCATCTCCACATAAAAGGAATGAAGATACTCCGGGTAGGTGCTGCCATCACCGAAATAGTAGACATTGGACAACAAACCACCCTGGAAACCTTTGTCCGCATCGTAAGCCACACTGGGCAATATGCCAAAGGTCCAGCCTCTTCGGATACTGTCTTTCGGCTGTTTTTCCTTTTTTACTTTCTCTTTTTTCGCCAACTGCTCAAGTTGGTCTGTATTAGTATCTTCATTTAAACTTGAAGAAAACGCATTATTCGTCACAAATAGTGACATTATCAGCAAAATAAAAGCTATTTTTTTCATTTTCCGTAATTTGTGGCAAAGTTACGGAAAAAATATTAAAAATATGCAAATATATAATTTTTTCTATGGTGACGTTTTCCGAAAGGTCCTTATAATTCAACCTTCCCGCTGTTTACCGACAAATTCAGGTGATTGGACAAACAGATGGCCATGGGCATGTCAGGGTGCAAGGGAAAACACAAACGGGCCGGCACAGAACTATTGGCTGGAATCTCCTGAATGCCAATATTATCACAACGCTCAAAAAGATATCCATCATCACTGACATAGGCCGCAAAAACCAAAGTAGGACACTCTGGATGAGCGAAGATAAAAGGTTCGGCATAATTGTTACGAAAAACCACATCCAAAAACACAGAATCCCTTTCTATTTGCTGATTTGCAATATCCACCTCTATTCTATTGGTACCTTGAAAATGATGTATTTTATTATAGTATAAATCATACTTTTCCATTTTTTTGCAGTTCAAAAAATCATTGGCAGAAACCACAAAAACTTCTTTTCCTTGCCAAGCTTTATCCATTTGCAATATATCATATTGGGTAGGACGATTGTATAAAGAACTGAGTGCCACCGCATTTTCGTGTGTGAAGTAACGATATAAGGAAGGATTTTGAAAAGAGCCATAAAAAATGACTGGCTGATGCCCACATAGCTCATGAATATCGGACATTTGCTGTTTTTTATCCCCAAAACCAGTAATTTCAGGCACAAAAGGCGTACATAAAACCACCCTAACCACCAATATCAACAAAGAAAAAGGCAAAATAAAATATTTTATTCTGGACTGCCAACGCGCATTACGCGTGTGCCAGTATAGCAAGGCCAACATCGGTATAGAGATGACCACTGTCCAATGCGGCTCGGCATGGCCATTGACCGTCATCACCCAGAAAAACAAGATAAAACCGACACAAGTGAAGACACAGGCTTTAGTAAAGGCATCCTTGCTCTTGCTTTCCCGCCAACAGAAAAACAAAGCCAACAACAGACATATCGGATTGAAAACCAACAGTTGGTTTGGCAGATATTCAAGCGGATAAGCCCATGAAAAACTGTCTTTCCGGAGTATAAAATGATATTTCAAACTGGGGAAATCCTGCTGGAACTGCCACAGAATATGGGGAACAAACAAAGCTAATGCCACGATTCCAGCAAACCATACTTTCCAATCTTTCAATAATTTAAGATTTGACAGTAACACAAAAGCAATCACCAGTACCGCCATGTATTTGCTGTACAGCATACCTGCCATCGTAATCGCTAATGCCAAAGCCAACACTACATTGTCTCTTTTCAGATACTGCTTATACAAATAAAAGAACAAAGCCGTGAAGAAGAGCAACGGTGCATCGGGAGTGGTGACAAAACCATACAACACAAACATGAACAAAGAAGAGGCGAGGATAAAGAACTCGTTGACATCCCTGACCGTTGTGTTTACCTTGGCAATCGTTTTCCAAACCAGCCATATAGTGGCCCCGTGCAGCAATACCGTGCAAAAACGAATGGACAAAGCTCCTGGCAGCCAGCTGCTCAGATGCGTTATCACGGCCACCATCGGAGGATGATCGTAATAACCCCAAGCCATGAACTGACCATATAACGCATAATACGCCTCATCCGCATGGATATTGGTGAATATGGCCTGTACCAAATCTACCAGCACCCACAACAGCAGAAACAGGTAAAAACGTTTTTCTACGTTATTCATACGGCAAAAATACAAATTAATTAGCAAATTAGCAAATTAGTTAATTAGTAAATTAGCTAATGAGTAAATGAGGCAATGTGTTAATTGAATTTGAACATTAAAAATGTGTCAATGAGACAATTTTTCTCCCAAATTTTGCAAATAAAAATTCACTTTTTTTGACATAAATACATATCTTGTTAATAATCAGTGATTTAAAATTTTCATTTTTTTGTTCACCATATTTACAAAATGCACTACTTTTGCAGTGTACTATTTCACTAATACAGCAACACAGAAAAAATCAATTAGCAAATGTGCAAATTAGTTAATTAGCAAATGAATTTTTAATTCTAACTACTAACCCCTGAAACCTAAAACCTAAATAAATATGATTAATTTACAAAACATCAATTTCAGTTACAGCAAGGGCAGGATGTTGTTCAACGACCTCAACCTGTCGCTTGTAGGAGGGCATGTTTACGGCTTATTCGGCAAAAACGGTGCTGGCAAGACCACCCTTCTTAAAATCATGTCAGGATTACGCTTTGTCCAGGCTGGCAATGTCACCACCTTAGGCGAAAATGCAGCACTGCGTAAGGCAGAGATGATGAAAGACCTTTATTTCTTACAAGAAGAGGTTTTTGTACCCGCACTCAGCATCCGTAATTATGTAAAATGCTATGCGCCTTTCTACGAGAACTTCGATCGTGAGCAATTCGAAGAATATCTGCATCTATTCGAAATCGAATCACAGGAGGACAAGCTCACGGCACTGTCTCACGGTCAGCGCAAGAAAGTTATCATCAGTTTCGCTTTGGCCACCAACACCAAAATCTTACTGATGGACGAGCCCACCAACGGCTTGGATATCCCCTCCAAAGCCGCTTTCCGCAAAATCATGTCTATGGCGGCCAACGACGAGCGATTGATTCTCATCTCAACCCATCAGGTACGCGATTTGCACAGTCTCATCGACGCAGTGGTCATCCTCGACAATGGCCACATTTTACTGAATGCTATGGCAGAAGACATTACTAACAAGCTGTGTTTCAAAATTTTGGACGAAAACGGAACGGATGAACCTATTTTGTACCGTGAGGACAACATCCGTGGTGACATTGTGGTGACCGAAAATATCCACCATATTGAAACTAATCTTGACATTGAACTTCTGTTCAACGCAGTCATGATGAACAAAGCCCGTATCAACGAATTGTTTAACGCTAAAAACTAAAAGCCATGAATACCAATAACATTTTTAATCTGATAAAAAGATACTTTATCGAAAGTGGCAGAAAAGACATCAATTCCTTCCTGTTGATAGTCCTGATTATCGCATTTGTCAGCTTTTTCTCTGTATCGGGTAGCCTTAGCGACAGCATGATGGTTTTCCTGCTGTTGGTGATGGGCTTCCTGTATGCCAGCAGAATTTTTGGTGTTTTCCAACCTGCCGGAAAAGCCATCCATTACCTGACTATTCCCGCTTCCAGCGCGGAAAAAACCATCGCTAACGCCTTATTGGTTTACGTATATTTCAACATCTTACTCATGGTTTCCCTTATATTGGGAAATGTTATCGGCGGACTTGCCCACAAACTGATAGACTCTTCATACATTTACCATTTTTATATGCCCTTTGATTTTGACGATTTATTGTTACTTCTTATTTTGGAATCTATTTTCATGTTCGGTTCCATCTATTTCAAAAGTCACGCAGCTATCAAAACCTGCCTTATAATTCTTGGTATCTTCTTCTTTCTCATTATTTTAGACACTGTTATTCTCGGTCAATACCTCAACAAATTCAGTCAACAATCCATCCAAAGAGGCAATGAATTCTTTGATAAGTTCAATTTAGAATGGCTTGAATATGGCATCAGCGTTCTGACCTTCTTTTTCTTCAATTTCATGACCTGGTTACGCTTAAGAGAAACGGAGGCCTAAGATGAATTTCACAGACAACAAAGCCATATATTTACAGATTGCCGAATGGGTTTTTGAGCAAATCCTTAATGGCAAATGGAAAGAAGGTGACCGCATTTTGTCGGTACGAGAATTAGGCACCACCTTGGAAGTCAACCCCAACACCGTCTTACGTTCCTACGACTATTTGCAAAACATGGAAGTCATTGTCAACCGGCGAGGTATAGGCTATTTTGTCGCTTCGGAAGCCACCGACAAAATCATTAGCTACCGCCGCAAACAATTTGTAGAAGAGGAAATTCCCGCTTTTTTCAAAACCATGAAGTTGGTGAGGATGAGTTGGGAGGAACTTTCAGAGTTGTACCAAAACATTAAAAGCTAAGGAAAAAATTCAAAGTTCAAAAGTATACTACCCCGGCCTTCGGCCACCCCTTCTAAAAGAAGGGGAATCTAAATTTCAATTTGCTAATTAACTAATTTGCCAATTAATCAATTTACCATTTTTTTGTATTTTTGCAATTTAAATTATTTTGACATGAAAAAGTTCACCAATAAAATATTAATCGCCACAGGCATTATCCTGTTAGTTTGTAACATCGTGCTTGTGTCATGTTCCCTGAGTCGTTATGCTGGAGATGGTGAGGATTCGTATGACATGTACGATGAGTATTATTACGATGATGATGATTACATCATGGACGATGAAAGATATTAGTAATTAATAATTTACAATTAACAATTAATAGTTGTTGAGCTGTCACATTGTGGCGACCGAAAATAGAAAACAAAAAAAATTCAATAAAAAAGGCCCATCACCCTGTGGCGGCCAAAAACCAAAAAATTCCGAATGATGAAAAAAACAATTGTCTCTATTTTGCTGATTCTCAGTGTTTTATTTTCTTTTGCTCAAAAGAAGTTAGAGGTTAAAATCACCCGTTTAGACAACGGTATGAAGGTCATGCTATGCGAAGATCACTCTAAATCAGAAATTTACGGAGGCGTTTGTGTTCATGCCGGCAGCAAAAACGACCCTGCGGAGGCTACGGGCATGGCTCATTATCTAGAACACATGATGTTCAAGGGAACGGACAAAATCGGCACGCTCGACTGGAAAGCGGAACAGCCGTTGATTGGTGAGATAGCGGCTTTATACGACCAGTTATCCGAGACCAAAGACGAGAAAGAGAAGAAGAAAATCCTGAAAGAACTCAACAAGCTGAGCGCAGAAGCCGCCCAATATGCCATTCCCAACGAGGTGGATGCCATTCTCGGACAGATTGGAAGTACCAATGTGAATGCCTTCACCAATAACGATTTTACGGTTTACCATAACATTTTCCCCTCTGGTGAGCTGGAAAAATGGTCGGTTATCTATGCCGAGCGCTTCAGAAATCCCGTGTTCCGTCTGTTCCAATCAGAATTGGAAGCCGTTTATGAAGAATACAACATGTATTCTGATGATCCTTTCTCCGTTTATCAGGAAGATGTGATGGCGGCATTTTTCAAAGGGCATCCATACGGAATTCCCATCATCGGCTATCCCGAACACATCAAGAATCCAAGCATGTCGAAGATGTATTCCTTCTTCAAGACATACTATGTTCCCCGCAATATGACTTTGATTTTAGTAGGTGATTTTCAGATCGAAAAAGCACTGAAAATTTTGAACAACACCTGGGGTAGGAAAGCCATGCAACGCAATTCCACTTTGGATCCATCTTCTCGGGATGAGTTGAAAAGAGCTCCAAAAGATGGTGACGTTCGTTTTGAGGCAAAAACCAAAGCTGATGCGGAAGCCATGGCTGTCCATAAAAAACAAGATGGCAAAGTTAGTGGATCTTCATCTCGCATAGCACCTGTTCCCGAATGGAAAGGCAAACAGGTCATCACAACAGCCCAAACTCCCATCAAAATCGGAACCCTCTGTTTCCAAACTGTGGCCGACAACAACGATGACGCGCAAATTCTGGACCTTTGTGCAGATATCCTCAGCAACAGCTTTTCCACTGGCATTTGCGACAAATTAGTCAACGACAACAAGTTATATTCTTTTTCAGCCTATAATTACAGCATGTCTGATGCTGGAGTTTTTGTAATCAACTACTGTCCAAAAATGGATGGACAAAGCCATGAGGATGCAGAAAAATTCATCATAGAAGGACTTAACAAATTAAAAAACGGCGACTTCAGCGATCAACTCTTTGAGGCTATTAAGATGAACAGCCTCAAAGAACAAAAAACCGCATTGGAAAGCATCAATTCAAAATTCTATATCGTTCTCTCTATGGACATGGAAAACAAAACCCTGGAAGCATATGAGAAAGATATTCGGAAATTGACGACACTAACCAAAGATGAATTGGTTAAAATAGCCCAAAAATACCTCAACGAGAATGTTTTAATATACCGCTCCAACATCGGCAGCAAGAAAACCAAAACCATCGAAAAGCCTACTTGGAAACCTATCACCTCTCTTAATGCGGACAAACATTCTGATTTTGCAAAGAGTTTGGAAAAATATGATTCCGAACCTTCCAAGATTCAGAAAATCAGTTTCAAAAAAGATGTCACCATCATCCCTGTCAACAATGTGTTTGATTTGTACGCCTCCAAGAATCCCTGCAATGACATTTTCACTCTTGAGTTAATGTTCAAACATGGAAACTTCATGAATCCCGCATTGGAAGAGGCGGTATCCTATTTCAATTTACAAGGTACTGAAAACAAGAAATTCGAAGAGTTCAGCCTCGAGCTACAAGCTATGGGTGCCGACATGAATCTATATTCTTCTGACAATTACCTGACGGTAAGTATTGAAGGTTTTGACAAAGATTTTGACAAGATTCTGTCCTTATGTGCTGAGAAATTATATAACCCCGGCAACGAGGAAAGCAAACTCAGTATTTTATTGGAAGATCATGTAAATAATATGCAGGTTATCAAAGAAGATTGCTCCGCTATGGGACGAGTGTTGTACTACTATGCCTTATATGGAAAATATTCTCCCTACCTGCAATCTCCTTCCACCGAACAAATCAAAAATTTTAAAGGTAAAGAATTGTTGGATATGATTGAGAAAGCTATTAATAGCGAAGGCGTTGTCACCTATGTAGGCAATTTGGAACCCCTCTCTGTGATAAAAACTATACAACAGCATTTCAAGCTCTATAATACTGATAACAAAAAGAAAGCTTTTTCAGCCGCCAATAACACTAAAGCTCCAGAAAATAATAGTGGAGATGTTAAACGCGCCCTAAAAGACAAAGTGAGACCCGTCAAAAATTACGAGGAAGCTGAGATTTTCGTGTTGCACAATCCTAAATTCATCCAAAGCAATATTTATTTTTACATCCCCAGTAAAACGGTGGATGCCGAAAGCAAAGTTCGGGCAGCTATGTTCAATGAATATTATAATGGCGGTATGAATGGGGTTATTTTTCAGAATATTAGAGAATTACGCTCTTTAGGATACTCTGCTTTCGGTTATTTTTCTTACGACATATTAAACCGTCGGAATGCCTATACTGTGGGCTTTTTAGGAACCCAATCCGACAAAACCATTGATGGCATCACGGCTATGTCCGAACTGCTGAAAAAATTCCAATTGAACCAGGATAAATTCGAGACTTCCAAAATTTCTATAGTCAAACAATACGAAGCCGAACATATCAGTTTCCGAAATATTCCGGAACAAGTGTATCTATGGAATCTTGAAGGCTATGAGGAAGACCCCAGAGCTTCCATCACCACAATGACCGTCAGATTTAAGGCTAACAATATAGAAGACTTTTTCAACACTTACATTGGCAACAGACCGCTTGTAATTACGATTGCCGGCAATATGAACCGCATCAAGAAAAAACAGCTGGCCAAATTCGGAAAGGTTACTTTCTTGAATTATAGCGACATCCTTAACGATTAGTATAGACAAAACATGGCTCGCTACATACTCAAGAAAATACTCTACGGACTACTCCTTTTGTTAGGAGTCATCACCCTTGTGTTCTTTTTATTCACAGTGTTACCTTCCGACCCTGCCCGTATGATGATGGGGCAGCGTAGCGATATTGACACAGAAGAGGCTATCCGCAAGGAAATGGGCCTCGATCTGCCAGTAGGCTTGCAGTATCTGGCCTATCTCAATGACTTGGCACCTATCTCATGGCACCGTACCGACGATGCGGACTCTTTCTGGTATTTGGATGACAATGACTACAGCTATATTACCCTGCTGCCCCTTAGCAAATCGAGCATTGTGCTGAAGAAACCCTTCCTGCGCCGCTCCTACCAAAGCAAACGCCAAGTTTCGGAAATTCTGACGGAAGCCTTCCCAAAGACCGCCCTGTTGGCTGTGGTATCCATCTTTTTCGCCATGGTAATCGGCATTTTGATTGGCATTTTGTGTGCGGTCTTCAACGGCACCTGGTTCGACAAAATCAGCTTTTTCTTCTCCGTTTTGGGCATGTCATTGCCCTCTTTCTTTGCCGCCATACTTTTTGCATGGGTATTTGCCTTTTTGCTGTCCGACCTTACTGGTCTCAGCATGTTTGGCAGTTTATATACCGTGGATAACTATGGCGCAGGACTTTACATTGACTGGAAAAATTTGATTCTTCCCGCTATCACATTGGGTATCAGACCTCTGGCTGTAGTGGTAGAACTTACCAAAAATTCAGTTCTTGATGTGCTTTCGCAGGATTATATCCGCACTGCCAAAGCCAAGGGCTTGTCCTACAGAAGAATTCTGATTCACCACTCATTGAAAAACGCCCTCAACCCTGTAGTTACTGCCATTTCAGGATGGTTGGCCGGTTTATTGGCTGGTGCTGTATTTGTGGAATACATCTTCGACTGGAAAGGCATGGGAGTGGTCATTGTAGATGCCTTGGACAAATACGACTTCCCTGTGGTCATGGGCTCATTGCTGTATGTGGCCGTTATTTTGGTGATTATTAATGTTATATGCGACATTATCTATGGTTGGTTGGATCCGAGAGTGTCGCTAACTGCTTGACAGTTGATAATTAACAATTAATAATTAATAGTTGGAGAATTCCATCATCCTGTAATCCCATAATCATTCTAATCTCACTAACCTTTCTAAACATTAATATCCACCCACTGACCACTGACCACTAACCACTGTCACCTGAAACCTGAAACCTGAAAATGCAATCCCAAGCTACTGACAAAACCCAAATCTTAGCCACCGAGCGAATCGGAAAGCTCTTATGGTTGTATGCATGGCCTGCGGTCATTAGCCAGATTATAGCTTCCGTTTACAATATTGTGGACCGTATTTTCATTGGCCAGGGTGTGGGTGCTTTGGCCATTGCAGGTTTGGCCATCACCATGCCCATCATGAACATTGTTCACGCCTTTGGCGCACTGATTGGAGTAGGCTCCTCTGCCCGCATGTCTATTGTTTTAGGCCGGAAAGATGTGAACTGGGCGGAGAAGATTTTGGGTAATAGCATGGTGTTCACCATCATCCTCAGCGGACTGGTGATGATCTCCGGATATATATTTATGGACAATATTTTAGCCCGTTTTGGAGCGACTGCCGATACCATAGCTTACGCCAAAGAATACTTGGTCATTGTGTTGCCCGGTATGTTTTTGACCACAGTCACTTTCAACCTCACTGGTCTGATTCGTGCTTCGGGCTATCCCACCAAATCTATGCTGATATTAGTGGGTGGAGCCATTTTGAATATGATTTTGGACCCCATTTTCATTTTTGCTTTGAATTTGGGCATTGCCGGTGCCGCTTGGGCCACCACCATTTCCATGGCTGTCATGGCCATTGCCTCCATACTGCACTTCGTTTCTCCAAAATCCTTTATCCGTTTCCGCCGCCATGCATGGGCACCTAAATCTTACATTTTCAAGAATATAACGCTGATAGGAATGAGCCCCTTCCTGATGAACGTAGCGGCTTCCGCAGTAGTGGCCATACTTAACAACCAATTAATACGCTACGGCGGCGACTTGGCTGTGGGTGCCTATGGCATTGTCAACACCTACGCCAGCCTGTTAGTGATGCTCTTCCTCGGCATCTGTCAGGGTATGCAGCCCATTGCCGGCTATAATTACGGTGCTTGCCGTTTCGAGCGACTGAAAGAGGTTTACCTGTTGACCATGAAAATTTGCGTTTGGACAGGCTTTGCCGGTGCATTGATTGCATGTGCTGTTCCACAATATTTGGCAAGGATCTTCACAACAGACTCAGAATTAATCCAGATTTGCGTTCCTGCCACACGATTGCTGATGGTAATGTTTCCTCTGATTGGCTTTACCATTGTCAACTCCAACTTTTTCCAGTCCATCGACAAACCCTGGATAGCCATTGTCACCAGTCTCTCACGTCAGGTTATCTTCTTAGTGCCTCTTTGCTATATCGTGCCTCTTTTGTTTGAGCACTGGAGTCTCAACGGTTTGCACGGTGTTTGGACCGCCTGCACCATTTCCGACGTCATTGGCGCTGTTTTAGCGGCCTGCTTGCTCTATTCCCAACGCAAGGTCTTCCGCAGCGATTACCATCCGGTGTTTCGGCAGAAGAAGGAATATTCAGAGTAGATGGGGAGTCTCCTGCTTCGCATTCGAGGGGAGCTTCGCTTCGCTCAAGGGGAGTCTCGCACTACGTGCTCGAGGGGAGTTCTAATAGGCACATTTACTAATTAACTAATTTGCTAATTTACTAATTATTTTCGTATTTTTGCAGATTATACTGAATAACGCAGGCAAAAATGGAAAAACCCTATATTTTGTGCATTGAGACCAGTACGGAAATTTGTTCGGTGGCACTGGCACACGGTGGCGATTGTGTTGCCGTGAAAGAATGCAATACCAACAACTCACACGCCAAAAACATGATTCCCTTTGTGGAAGAAGTGTTACAGCAAGCAGCTATCGATAAAAAACAGCTCAACGCCATCGCTGTCGGGGTCGGTCCAGGCTCCTATACCGGTCTGCGTATCGGCGTATCCACCGCCAAAGGATTAGCCTATACTTTGGGTATTCCCGCCATTGCTATCTCCACACTTGAATGTATCGCCGAACCATTTCTGAAAATGGCCGACCATTGCCGCCCCATGATTGATGCCCGCCGTATGGAGGTTTTCACCGCTTTGTACAACCACGACGGAGAACTGCTGGAAGAACCTAACGCCAAAATCGTGGATGAGAATTGTTTTGCCGAGGAATTAACGAATTTTAAGACCATTTTCTGCGGAAACGGTGCGGCCAAATGCGAAGAACTGTTGAGCAAATTCCCTAATGCAATGTTCAAAAAAGAACCTCTTTCCGCCCAAAACATGGTACCTATCGCCTTCCGCAAATTCCAAGCGGAACAATTTGAGAATGTCGCTTATTTCGAGCCTTTCTATTTGAAAGACTATGTGGCCGCCAAACCTAAGGTAAAAGGACTTATCTGATTAAAAATCAATATTACAAAAAATATCTGGCTGATTCTTAATCCCAAATTGAATGGAACAAGAGGAAAAGAAAAAACTGAATATTATCGCCATCGCCGATAACAGCGAATATGGCACCTCAGCCATACGGCATGGAGGTATTCTGGCCGCTATTTTCAAGTCCTCTTTAACCATTATCAGTAATTTTTCTTTTTCGAAAAGAAATCAGAATGATCAAAATATAAACATCTGCGAAGAGCAGATGAAGCTTACTAATCAACTGATTCAAAATGATATAGAAGTTTTTTTACTATCTAATCCTTTTTCTACCGACAACATCTATTCCTACGCCGACGAGACCAATACCATCATGTTTGTCATCGGAGTGCAGCGAAAAGGAAAAGAAAGTCTCTTCAACCTGCGTAAAGCCCGCCGTTTTATCAAGCCCTCGCGACTACCTGTCATGACGGTTGGGCTAAAACTGCCTGATAGCGACATTTTCCGCCAAGTAATGCTGCCTTTGGACATTGACCGGCAACACAAGGAAAAAGCTCTTTGGGCAGGCTATTTCAGTCGGTTTTACCACGCCAAAGTGCATGTGTTGTGCGGCAGCTACAAAGATCAGCTGCTGAAACAAAAAGTCAAGGATAACATCGATTTCACCAAAAAACTATACCAGAATTTGGAAATCGACTATGAATTGCACGAATTCAGTCGCACAATTGATGATATTGACCGCTTTTCCATCTTCTATGCCCCTGAAATAAAAGCCACTCTCACGGTCATTATGATGACCTCCTTCTATACCTTCATTGATTATATTTTTGGTCCCAAGGAAAATGCCATTATCGCCAATGAAGACGGCCTCCCCGTATTGTGCATCAACGAGAGGGATGATTTGTATGTTCTTTGTACTTAATCAATTATAAAACACCATGAGAATTTTTATTCGTCTTTGCCACAGCCTGCTTTGTTTCATTTTTTGTGCATGTTTGTTGATTTCTTGCAAAAGTCATGACCGGGATGTGGAAGGCAAAGCTCTTTTTATCACTGACTGGGAATTCCAATACCAAGGACAATGGTATCCAGCCTTTGTTCCTGGGTATATCCACACAGATTTGATGGATAACAAACTGATTCCCAATCCTTTTTACGGATGCAATGAGGATAGTGTACAATGGGTCAGCGACAGTTGTTGGGTATATCGCTTGTTATTTGAAGGTGCAAATATTGACCCGAACCAACATCCTGAACTTGTTTTTGAAGGGGTGACTGGCTATGCTGAATTTTATTTAAATGGAAAACCTTTGCTGAATCAGGATGGACAAAATTTTACCGACAACAGTTTCCGAACCTGGCGATTTTCTCTTCCCGATAACCTAAAAAATTCAGACAACGAACTAATAGTCAAATTTTTACCAGCTTCAAAAATCATACAGCAAAGAAGCAAACAAGTCCCTTATACCTTACCCGATAATAGAGTTTTCCTTCGTAATCCACCTTACCAAGGAGGTTGGGACTGGGGGCCCAAAATGGTAACTTGCGGTTTTTCCAAAACAGTCTATTTAAATCAATGGAAAGATTTTACTATCAGCAATTTACACATTAGACAGAATCATTTGTGCGAGGAAGAGGCCCATTTGTTGGTTTCCTTCGATATGCTATGCGACATGGAAGACAACGCCACCATCAAATATTTGGTTAATGACAAGGTTTTCAAGGTTGTACGAGGTGCAGAAATCAATCCGAATACCGATAAATTCTCTACCGAATTGACCATTAAACAACCCCAATTGTGGTATCCTAACGGCATGGGTGAACAAAAGCTGTATAAAATTTCTGTAGTAGTCGAAAAAGGCAGTCAATCCAAGCGATTGGATGCCAACATAGGCTTACGGAACATAGCGTTAAACACTGCCGCAGACTCAACGGGCAAAGCCTTTGAATTTTTGGTCAATGGTCAACCTGTTTTTATGAAAGGAGCAAACTGGATTCCTGCCGACTTCTTCCCCAACCGCATCAAAGAGGAACAATATCGAGCACTGCTACAGTCTTGCAAAGATGCCCATATGAACATGATAAGAGTCTGGGGTGGAGGTATTTACGAACCTGATGTTTTTTATGATTTGTGTGATGAGATGGGAATATTGGTATGGCAGGATTTTATGTACGCTTGCGCCCTTTATCCTGGCGACAGTGCCTTTATGCACAATGCGGAGGTGGAAGCCCGAGAGCAGGTATGCCGCTTGCGTAATCATCCATGTATGGCAATTTGGTGCGGCAACAACGAAGTGAAAAACGGCTGGGAAGACTGGGGCTGGCAGAGTAACTATAAGCCCAAACATCGCATGGAAATAGAAAACAATATGCATGCCTTGTTCGACACTCTCTTGGCGGATATAGTAACAGAATTAGACCCCTATCGGCCTTACGTGGCCAGTTCTCCGCTTTGGGGCTGGGGACATCCTGAATGTTGCACGGAAGGTGATTCGCATTACTGGGGCGTATGGTGGGGTGAGCTGCCCTTCGAGATGTGGGAGGAAAAAACCGGCCGCTTTATGTCGGAATATGGTTTCCAAAGCTATCCTGCCATGGCTACCATAGCCAGCTTTACCTCTGAAAACGAACGGAATTTGAATAGTGCGGCCATGAAAAACCACCAGAAACACGCTCGTGGAGTGCAAATCATCAACAAAGCCCTTGACCAATATTTTTATGTACCTGAAAAACTGACTGACTATGTGTATCTTAGCCAGTTGGTTCAAGCTTACGGTATTGGACAAGCCATAGAGGTGCATCGAAGGATGCAACCTCATTGTATGGGTACATTATACTGGCAGTTAAATGATTGCTGGCCTGTTGCCTCATGGAGCAGCATCGACTATTATGGCCGTTGGAAAGCCTTACAATACGAAGCCAAGAGGCAATTTGAACCTGTTATCCTCACCACGGCTCCTTTGCAAAAAGACATCCTGCCCATCTATGCGGTGAATGACAAAGCACAAATATCGTATAGTAAATTACTAGTACAGCTCTGCGACTTCGACGGAACAGTATTGGACAGCCTTATGGTGGACAGCCTCTGCATTCCCAGCGGAAATTCTACCGAAATTGCCCAATATACATTGCCTAAAAAATTCAAAATCAACAAATTAACCCATCATTATTTATTGTTGCAATTGTATCAGGATGAAGGACAGCTTGTGGCGCAGAAAATATATTACTATCTCTATCCCAAGCAGATGGAATTTCAACCAAAGGGTATCACCTCCCAAGTGCAACGACTGAATGCCGGCACCAAAGAGGAAAAGTATGTTTTCACGCTGAGTGCCGAGCAAATCAAGTATGGAGTGTCCATCACCACCAACCTCAACGGTCACTTCTCCGACAATTATTTCACGCTCTTGCCAGGTGAGGAAAAGGAGGTAACTTTCATCCCCACAGCTCCCGCCAAAGTTCAAATGATTTACAATGTGAAGAATTTCGGAATAAGTAAAAGCAAGAAATAACCTTTTTAATGACAACAAAAAAACGGGGGCGGAATTTACCGCCCCCGTTATACGTTGAATAAATCCAATTTTTATTCCACATCGGCACGTGCCATAGCATCCTTGTAGTATTTCTGGTTGACGAATACGTCTTCCTTGTAAGGATTGATATGACGTTTCTTGGCTTGTACGAGGATGTAGGCCAAAGCGATAATATTGGTCACAAGAGCCAATGCACTGATAACGGTCATCATGGTAGGATTACCGGCTACAGTATCAACGGTTGTGCCCACAGCGGCCATTTCACCACCTGCAGCAGCGTATATTTCCTTGACAGTTTCAATTCCGTTGGGGTACTGAACTGGCAGCACAGCCCATGAAAATTTCTGGAAACCATCTTTGAAAGTCTCCTGGAAGAGCGGGAACACCTGTGCGAACATACACCAGATAGCCAGGGTATTGGCACGGTTCTGAATCCAACCACCACGGTTCCACATCAGAGCGGCAATTGTCGGGGCAAGCAACAAAGCCACACCGCAATACCATGAGTGTGTAGGCAGACAATTATATGTGTAGGCGAAGTTCCAGATGTCATAAACCACGATGAACACCCAGGTCATATCGGCCCAGATCATATCTTTCTTATCCTTGGAGGGGAATACATTCCACCATGCGGTCATACAGAAGATGTTGAGGATACCAGCCAAACCATTCATCACGTTGTGCCAGCCACCATAGAGCCATACACCTTCGCTAGAGAGCCACCATTTATTCCAGCCCATGATGGCGGATTCAAAGTCGGAGGCCACTGCAATCAGGATGTTGATGGCTACAATAATAAACGGGAAGGGTTTGAACCAATGTTTGGCACCGATGCCCCATTTGTATTTGATCATCATAAAACCGATACAGCCTGTAAGGGCAGCATAAAGCTTGGCATAGTGGAACCATCCGTTCATGTATACATGCGTCTGGTTGTTAACAGCCCAATCCGAGCCCATGCGTGCGCCAATGTAGATGGCAACGAAATAAATGGTCAGGATAACCGGAATGGCGAAAAAGGTAACAAAACCGCCGAATTTCGTACGGCGAGCGAACTCGTTGAACAGGATAAGGCCTACGAGAACGACGAGCAGCATTCCCCATTGGGCCAGCGCGTTAGCGCCATAAACTTGAAAAAACATAATTTAATGGTTTAATTGTTGATATGTTTAGTTGTTGAATTGTTGTACATCTCAGTAAAGACATGCCATGGCAAGTTTCTACATGGTTACGGTGCGTGTTCGATGTTCTTTGACCAACGCATAAACTGCCCATGCAGCCGTCAGCACCAACGCCATGGGAACACCCACGGTTAGCATCTCACGAAGCATGACGGCAAAACCGCCTTCCGTGCCTAATGCCGTGAAAAAGGGGAAACTCAGGCTGAGCTCTCCATTGATGGCATGATCCACCATGAGCATCAGCGAACCACCCCACAACATCTTCTCCAATGCGGGAACATGTCGTTTGAGAGCGGATTCGGACTTTTCCAAAGAATCTTTATTGATTTTACGATAGGCACTTGTTGCTATCGCTTCTGTTAAAGGGACTAAAAAACAACACATATTATTCTGTTAAACGTTAAAAATTAAAAGTTAAGGGTTATATGATGATACTGTTGATTTCGACTTCGTTGCCGCGAAGCAACCAGGTGTTGTTGCTGTTGCAATGCGGACAGGTCTTGCCGAACTTTACAGTTTCATATTCTTTTTTGCAGTTATCGCACCAGGTCACTGCAGGGATGAGGTTTATTTCCAAAGCACAACCTTTCAGTAACTCTTCCTTATCGGCCGCCCAACGCCAGCAATCGGTGAGATATGAAGGCACAATCGTGGAAACTTCACCGATGTTCATCACCACGCTTGAAACGTGGTTTACATGGTGTTCTTCCGCCACTTGCTTGACGTCCTTGATGATATAGAAGACAATACCTAATTCGTGCACTTTGCTAGTTGACCATTGATAGTTGACAGTTATTTTTTGCCGAAAATGATCTTTCCGGTGCGTTTGAGCATGTAGGGCAAGATTCCGCTGAATTTGTCCTCGGAAGTGCGCATGACACTGGCCTCGGGGTTGTCGCGGAAGAGATGAATGGCATCGAAGCCGCACTTGGTGGTGCAAATACCACAACCGATACAGCGGTTCTCATCAACCACCGAAGCGCCACACGAGAGGCAACGAGCCGTTTCCTTGCGCACCTGTTCCTCGGTGAGGGTCACCATGTATTCCTTGAACGGATTCTCCTTGGCTTCATGGCCTTCAACCTGACGGGATGAGTTGTCATAGCTTTCCACCACGATGTCATCTTTATCCAGCTCGATAAAGTCGCGGCGGTTACGTCCGATGGTCATGTGTCCGTGTTGCACATAACGGTGCAAACTCTCGGCAGCCTCTTTTCCCGCAGCGATGGCATCAATGGCAAATTTGGGTCCCGTAAACACGTCACCGCCCACAAAAATGTCTTCCTCCGCCGTTTGGTAAGTCAACTTGTCGGCCACAGGATAGACACCTCTGACAAATTCCACTTTACTATCCTTCAGCAGGTCTTTCAAAATGACAGTCTGACCGATGGCGAAAATGACCATGTCGGCTTCCAATGTGATAGTTTCATTCTCATCATATTGTGGTGAGAATCTATGTTCTGCATCATATACGGAAGTACATTTTTTGAAAACGATGCCGCTGACTTTATCCGTACCGAGCACCTCTTTCGGACCCCAGCCGGGATTGATTACCACACCGTCCTCACGTGCCTCGCAACGCTCTTCCAAAGAAGCGGGCATAATGTCTTCAGTTTCCAATGAAAGCATTGTTACTGAAGCAGCCCCACTGCGTTTGGCCACACGAGCGGCATCAATCGCCACGTTGCCACCGCCTACCACGACCACATTACCTTCCACTTTCACCTTGCCACAGTTGGCATCGTGCAGGAAATCAATAGCAGTAGTGGTTCCTGGAAGCGTCTCGCCCGTGATACCAGGCAGCTTGCCTCCTTGGCAGCCAATGGCCACATAAAATCCCTTGTAACCTTGTTCACGCAATTGCTGGATGGTTATATCTTTGCCTACTTCCACCCCCGTGCGTATCTCCACACCTATCTCACGCATGATGTCGATTTCGGCCTTGATGACCTCTTTGTCCAATTTATAGGAGGGTATACCGTATTGCAACATACCACCGGGAATCTCGTTCTTCTCGAACACAGTAGGTTTATAGCCCATGGTAGCCAGATAATAGGCACAACTCAAACCAGCGGGACCGCCACCGATAATGGCGATTTTCTCTTCCCAGTACTCCTGTACGTTGGAACAGATATTCACCTCCGGCACAAAGCGGGTATCCGCCTTCAAATCCTGCTCTGCAATGAACTTCTTCACCGCATCAATGGCTATCGGTTGGTCAATAGTGCCACGTGTGCAAGCATCCTCGCAACGGCGGTTGCACACGCGACCGCACACTGCCGGAAATGGATTCTCGCGCTTAATCAATTCCAAAGCTTCGGTATATTTGCCTTCGGCGGCTTTCTTCAGATAGCCCTGCACAGCGATATGGGCAGGACAAGCGGTCTTGCAAGGTGCTGTGCCCGTCGGATAACAGTTGATACGGTTCTTATCACGATAATCCTCATCCCATTTATGGGGACCCCACTTGCTGGCATCAGGCAGTTCCTGCTTGGGATAGGTCTGTTCGCCGTGTTTGGTACACAGCTTCTGCCCCAGTCTGACGGCTCCAGCAGGACAGTATTCCACGCAGCGTCCGCAAGCCACGCAACTGGAAGGATCCACTTTCGCCACATAAGCACTACGCGACAAATTCGGAGTGTTAAATAATTGAGATGTTCTTAAAGCATTACAAATCTTTACATTACAATTGCAGATAGCGAATATCTTGCCTTCGCCATCGATATTGGTCACTTGATGTACAAAACCATGATCCTCGGCTTTCTTCAGAATATCCATTGCCTCATCGTAGCTGATATAATGGCCACGGTTGGTTTCCACCAGATACTCGGCCATATCGCCTACGCCAATGCACCAATCACGGTAATCGTCGGCACAGCCTTCTTCGAGTTTTTTGCGGCCATAACGGCACGAGCAAATACCCACAGCAAGGTGGCCTTCATAGCGTTTGAGCCAATAAGAGATATGCTCGATATCGGCGGTTTCGTTCACCATGCTGATGGCTTTCTCAACAGGAATCACATGCATGCCTATGCCTGAGCCACCCATAGGCACCATCGGAGTGACTTTCTCCAACGGCAGGAATGTCATTCTTTCAAAGAACATCGCCAACTCTGGATGTTTGTCCATCAACTCCACATTCATGTTTGTGTATTCCGCACTACCCGGAACGAACATCGGCACCCAGTAAATACGGTCCTTGCGTTCGAAAGAAGTACCAGGCACGGGGCCTTCCTTAGTATATTTGTCACCATAGTCATATTCCAACATACCGAAATAAGCCAGCTTATCAAGCAGTTCGTCAAAGGACTTGTCATCCGGGGTATAATGCTTTTTGGCGTTCCACTCGTGAAGCTGAGCATAACTATGATGCTCTCTCACTTTAAAAAAGTTGCCAGGAAGCATATCCAACAGCAAATCCAACGAAGCCTCACGGGTCACAGCATCCATTTCATCTTCGAAAATGCATGCGAGACCCCAGTACTCGGGAGCATCGGTGGTCATTTTAATCTTTCCGGGAACGCGGTCCGTAACATGACGGACAAATTTGATCAATTTTGGATTCGGATTCTTGTCCCCTCTGTGTTTGGGAACAAATTTGTTGGACATTTCAGGCATATCGAGTAAATTGATAGTTGATAATTGACAATTGATAATTAAAATTCACACATTTACGCTTTCCATCTCATAACTTCGTGGAGGAGCCAGTCGGCGAAAGCATCCACGCCATCGCCAGTTTTGGCGGAGATGGGGATGATTTTCGCTTGAGGATTGCGCTCATGAATATTTTTTGAACATTTTTCCATATCGAAATCAAAATACGGCAAAACATCGGTTTTATTGACAAGAACAACATCGCACACCGAAAACATCAAAGGATATTTCAGGGCTTTGTCATCGCCTTCGGGCACGGAAAGAATCATCACATTGCGGCAACTACCGGTATCGAATTCAGCGGGACAAACCAGATTGCCGACATTCTCGAGGATTACCAAATCCACATCCTCCAAGCCCACGTTATCCAGCCCCTGACGAGTCATTTCCGCATCAAGGTGACACATACCACCCGTATGCAACTGTATAGACGGGATTCCCGTTGCCTCCTTGATTTTCACAGCATCCACATCGCTGTCAATGTCGGCTTCCATCACTGCCACTCGGATTTGGTCTTTGATACGATTGATGGTCTGGATGAGGGTGGTGGTTTTTCCGCTGCCTGGCGAAGACATCACGTTAAGCAGATATACACCCTTTTGTTTCAGCTCTTTACGAAGTTCATCCGCAGCCTTGTCATTATCAGCGAACACACTTTTTTTGATTTCTATTACTTTTACCTCATCCATAATATCTAATTCTATCGAGTATCTTACAAATTTTCTCTGCAAAGATACGAAATTTTGTTTATCTTTGTCGCTCCGATTTTGCCCAAAGAGGCAAAAGAAGGATATAAAACCTGTTTTGTAACATTTATTATTGAATATTATGTCTTTAGAACAAAAAATCAACGACGACATCAAAGCCGCTATGCTGGCTAAAGAGAAAGAAAAACTGAATGCCCTGCGTGCCATCAAATCCGCTATTTTGTTGCTGAAAACTGAAAAAGGCGGCAGTGACGAGGTTGCCCCTGAGGCAGAATTAGCCTTGCTGCAGAAATTGGTGAAACAGCGCAAAGAATCAGCTGAACTTTACAAAGCCCAGAACCGTCAGGATTTGTACGAAGAAGAAATGGCTCAGTATGAAGTAATTGCACAGTATTTACCCAAGCAGCTTTCTGCTGACGAAATCAAGGAAGTGGTGCAGAAAATTATTGCCGACAATAACATTTCAAGCATCAAAGAAATGGGCAAAGCAATGGGCATGGCTTCCAAACAATTAGCTGGCAAAGCCGACAACAAAACCATTTCTGAGATTGTAAAATCCTTATTATCATAATTTTCACCTAATTTCAACAGATGAAATATTATATCGTTGCCGGTGAGGCATCGGGCGATCTTCATGGTTCCAACCTGATGAAAGCTCTCCAACAACGCGACCCGGAGGCGGATTTCCGCTGCTGGGGCGGTGACTTGATGGAAGCGGCAGGAGGGGAATTGGTGAAGCATTACCGCGACATGGCCTTTATGGGTTTTTTAGAGGTAGCATTGCATTTACGTCAGATTCTCAACAATATTAAAATTTGTGAAATCGACCTCCTAATGTACGAACCCGATGTGCTTATCCTCATCGACTATCCTGGCTTCAATCTGCGGGTGGCCGAATTTGCCCATAACAACGGCATCAAGGTGGTGTATTATATTTCTCCCCAAGTGTGGGCATGGAAGAAAAACCGCATCAAAAAAATCCAACAATTTGTGGATGAAATGATTGTGATTCTTCCCTTTGAGAAAGAATTTTACGAAAAACACAATGTACCCGTGCATTTTGTGGGACATCCGCTGCTGGATGCCATCGACAGTGACATCCGTGACAGCGAGGCGGTGCAACAGTTCCGTTTACTCAACCAATTGGATGACAGAGAAATAGTAGCTATTCTTCCTGGCAGTCGCAAGCAGGAAATTGTCAAAATGCTGCCGGTGATGGTGGAAGTAGCCAAACAGTACCCACAATTCCAATTTGTTGTGTCAGGGGTAAAATGGCAGGATAAATCATTGTATGATAAATACTTGAAAGATTCTGGTTTTCCTCTCGTCATTGATCAAACCTACCCTTTGCTGCTGAATGCCAAGTCGGCCTTGGTCACTTCGGGCACTGCCACTTTGGAAACAGCACTCTTGGGCACCCCACAGGTGGTGTGTTACCGTGGCAGCGCCATATCCTACGTGATTGCCAAGCACCTCATCAAAGGCATCAACTACATCAGTTTAGTGAATCTCATCTTAGATAAGCCTGTGGTGACGGAATTGATTCAGTATGAAATGAATAGCAAGCGTTTAGCTGAGGAATTTGAGAAAATCACCTTCGATGAGGCCAACATCAGCCGCATGAAGGAGGACTATGCGCAACTGCACCAGGTTCTGGCTGACAGCAAAGCGTCTGATAATGCGGCAGAAGTGATATTAGGGATTAGAAAACTCCCCTCGAATGCGTAGCATGAGACTCCCCTTTGGACAAAGTCCACTCCCCTCGAGCACGAAGTGCGAGACTCCCCCTTATTTCATTTGCTATTTTGCTAATTTCATTGGCACATTAGCACATTGATAATTAGCACATTAACTAATTTGCTAATTAACTAATTATTTTTTGTATTTTTGCATCGGAAACAATGGCAAAGCGGGCATCCGCTTCTTCATCAAAATAAAATAGAAAAAAATGGCAAGAGTATTAATCATTGGCGCCGGAGGTGTTGGCGCAGTAGTGGCACACAAATGTGCTTCCGTTCCTGAAGTTTTTACCGAAATCATGTTGGCCAGCCGTACCAAGGCCAAATGCGAC
>JAEEGJ010002743.1_pt1 | contig 80275 bp, 64 predicted proteins | sample 8958761 | NCBI WGS metagenome assembly JAEEGJ01 (sample SAMN16246546, study PRJNA631951) | gut metagenome | biome: gut microbiome; feature: rumen; material: RS-attached | host: Bos | place: Iran: Karaj | collected 2018-10 | reverse complement strand
ACAACAAGCAAGAAAAAAATGACAAAAATCAGGGTACAGTTACACAGGAAGAAAGCTTTACACTCAAATATATTATATATAAATATGATCAAAATACAGATGTTAATAAAGCTGATAATTATGAATTATATAAATCATATAATTTTACAGTAAATTATAAAGATTTTAAAAACTTTAGTGATTTTACATGTATAGATTTAATTGTCAAAACTACCGAAATGAGTTTTGATATGTGTTTAGCCGGATATGAAGAAAACTATACACTTGAAGACGGCGATGAACCTGAAATCATAAACGGTGAAGCCACATTAAATTCATACTGGTATAAGACAGGTGAGCCAAAAACTCCTTTTGTATTAAATCAAAAAGCAGATATATCTAAATATCAACTAAAGCTCTATAACGGTGACAAAAAAATATATATTATTGAAGATGATAACGGTAATAGACTTGCAATGGGTTCCTGGATGATTAATATGACTAGCATAGAACCTATGAAGTATGGAATATATTTAGGCCAAGCACTCACATATAATGATGGTATTCCAAACCTTTCATTTGACATAGGAAATACTCAACCTTATACACCGGAATTAAATGATATTTCTACAGACGGTCTTACAATAAAAAATCTGATTGGTGACGAAGAAATTGAAATAACATTTGATACAACAGGCTTGGAAATTCAAGAATTGATGTCAAATTCAAATCCAACGCCAGAGCCGGATGATATTGATATTACAATTAATTGTGATAACGAGTTATATGCAAAGAATAGCCAGATTACCGTTACTGCCAGAAATTTGACCCAAAATACAGATATTCCGGCTAGTGATATTCACCCAGAGATTTCAGTTTCGATTATTATGACTGGGGAAGAAGATGAAAACTATTTGCTTTATCCAGATATTGATGAAATGGTAGCTGATATGTTTCCAGGAGAACAATTATTTACAATAGTGCGGGATGAAAATACTCTTGTTATAACAACTGATTTGCCAGATGGATTTATAATGTCAAATGAGAATAGGTATATGATTTTTGATTTTTCATTTACAGCAAGCGATGGGGCTAGTAGTGATACACAAAAGATTTCAAAAATTATAAAAGATGGAATGAAAAAAGAAATTACTGTTACAATGGAGCCGGATGCAGAAGAAATTCCAATGAATCAGACAGTAATTTTCTCTGCAAAGGATAAAAATGGGTCTGTAGATGCTGGAAATATTACTGTTGAACTTGGATATTTAGTTGGAAAAAAATGGACTCCATTAGATTCTAGTTATTATAGTGTAACACATAATAATGTTAACAACTCTCAGGAATTATCATTCACAAATCAAATGCCTATAGATACTATATTCACGATAAAGGTTACTGTAAATTCAGAAGAAACCATATTTAACATAAAAGTAGTAAAGCCTGTGGTGGAATATACTGTAAGTATTGATGAAACTGATAATAGGGAGACAATAATTCAAAACATAAAAGATGTTTTTAGTGAAACTGAATCTGACTTCCCTAATAATCAATTAGACTTAGTTTTTGAAGGACAAAATATTTCTACAGATATCAATCTTTATGGAATAATTAAAGATGTCCTTTCTGAAATGAATATATCTTATTATGGATACGGAAGAATTCTTTCTCTGGATTATTCAGGAGTTACAGGAAGTGTAGTTTCAAAGATTCCAGAAGAAGCATTCTACAAAATGGATATTCTTAAATCTATAAAATTATCTGAATCGACAACCGAAATTGAATCATTTGCATTTGCATCATCAACAGGAGTTAGTGCAAAAACTATAACATTAAATGAACTTGACTTATTTAATGTGGATACTATTGGTTTTCAGGCTTTTGCATATACCAAAATTCTTGGTGAATTTAATCTTCCTAATGTTACGCAGTTTGGAAATAATTCTTGTTCAGGTCTTCATGCAGAAAAAGTAATTCTTGGTGTTGCAGAAGAAATTTATCAGATAGATGGTAATTCCGAATTTGGTGCTTGGGTTTTCGAAGGCTCTACAATTGGAACTCTTGTTGCAGATAATCTTAAAAGAATTGAAAATTTGACTTTTGCAAATGCATCAATTGACTTTTTTGTAATTCCAGATAGCCTGGTCTATGTTGGTTCCAGAAGTTTAGCATTATCTAAGCATACCGAAGTAATGTTTGAATCTGAATCGTCAAAAGAAAACTGGTATGCTGTATTTGCAGATGATGTTTGTCATGCATTGTATGAAAATCCAAGTATTTTAAACTCCTTAGATACTAGTCAATATACTGTTGTAGACCCAGATGACTTGCTGGATATGATGTTTGACTATAGTTTACAATATAATTACATAAGAATTACACAATAATTATTCATGGATTGCCACGTCATTCGCTTTGCTCATTCCTCGCAATGACGCGCAGGCCGTGGCAATCCATATTCACAAAACCCATTCTTTAATATATACTAATTTTATACAATAAAAAAATTAAACAGGAATCGACCATGAATACTACCGTTTCCGCTTTTTTGATGAAGCATAATTTTGTAAACCATATTGATGTGCTGTCGCTTGCACAGGGAATCTTAGATGATATGAGGCGCGGCCTTAAAAAACAGGGCTCCGATCAGGATATGATCCGCACCTTCTGTAATCCGCCGCAAAAATCTGCAGCTAATGAGTCTGTAATTGTTATTGATGCGGGTGGAACTAACTTCCGTTCATGTCTGGTAACTTTTGATGCTGCCGGTAACCCGACAATAAGCGAAATGGAAAAAACACGCATGCCTGGTGTAGAGCGCGAGCTTAGCCGTCAGGAATTTTTTGAACAGTTTGCGGTAAATCTTGAACATCTTAAGAACAAAGCCGACAGAATAGGATTTTGCTTTTCATATCCAATGGAAATTCAAAAGGATGGAGACGGAATCCTCCTTGGTTTTTCTAAAGAAGTAAAGGCTCCCGAGGTTGTTGGTTGCAAAGTAGGTGAGTGCCTCAAAGCTGCTCTTGCACAGCACGGCTGGAATACAATCAAACGCATTACAATGTGTAACGACACTGTATCTGCACTTTTAGCTGGTGCTGCCTGTGCCGGAGAAACACACCGCTATTCTTCTTACATCGGTTATATTCTTGGAACCGGAATGAATGCTGCATATCTTCAGCCTGATTGCGACACTTGCGGAATTGAAAAACAGATTATCGTTTGCGAAAGCGGCAAGTTTAGAAGTGTTACCCGTTCCGACTTTGATATAGAATTTGACAAAACAACTGTAAAGCCTGGCGTTTTCTTCCTTGAAAAACAGTGTTCCGGAGCCTATCTTGGACCTGTTTCTACAATAGTTTTGCAAACTGCAGCCCGCGAAGGAATATTCAGCGATGCTGTAAACAAGGCTCTCCTTGCTATTGACCAGCCTCTTACTCTTATAGAAATGGACAAGTTCCTGCATGGACCTTTTAATAAAGACTGCCTCCTCGGTAAAATTGCCTGCGAAAATGCAACACAAGAAGACTGCGACCTTATGTACCAGCTGCTTGACGCCATTGTAGAACGTTCTGCACGCTGTTCTGCCGCAATTCTTACTGCTTGTGCAATTCAGACCGGTGCCGGTAAGAATGCTGCAAACCCAATCTGTATCCTTTGTAACGGAACAACCTTCTACAAAACCTGGATGGTTCGCGAACGCACTGCCGCTTATCTTGACGCAGTTCTTACAAACCAGCTTGGTATTCATTGGGAAATTGTTTCTGCCGAGAATGATATTACTCTTGGTACTGCAATAGCCGGGCTTATAGAATAAAATATTTGATAGATTATCAATTATATGTTATAATTATTAAAATGTGAGGGGAACATGGCGTTAAAAGGCTTTGGAAAATCGTTTGTTTTAATTCTTATAATCATAATCCTTATAATCGGCGGACTCTTGTGGTTCGATTTCCTCGGAATTGTACGTGTAAAAAATGTATTTTCTCCAGTTTATAAGCTTATGGGAAAAGACGTACAGACCACTCAGACTGCAACCCAGTCAAAACCCCTCGTTGCAAATCTTGATGAAGACAGACTCAACAAACAGAAAGAAGCTATTGATATTCGCATAGAAGAGCTTGATAAACGCGAAGCAGACATCGAAGAATCCGAAAAAAAGAACGAACAGATAGCTGCTGAGCTTGCCGAAAGAGAAAAAAATCAAGAAGAACGTGAAAAAACATTTAACTTGACCCAAAAAAAGTACGATGATAAAGAAGTAAACATTGAACAGATTGCTAATAATCTGAACGGTATGAGACCACAGGCTGCCGTTGACATTCTTGTTGCAATGGATGATCAGGTTGTAATTGATGTCCTGCGCAAGGTAGAAGAAATGGCAAAAGAAAACGGGTCTTCATCCATGGGTTCTTACTGGCTGTCTTTGATGCCGTCTGACCGGGCTGCACAGATACAGCGGAAGATGCTAAGCAAGCCGGAGTCCCTGGAATAGTCGTTCGGAAGGCAGTCCTTCAAATGTTTTACACGAGGAGGATTGCCAATGCAGGCAATTATTTCGGATATCATCGTAAGTCAGACCGCGCAAAACGGTAATTTACAAGTATCCCAAAATCTAAATAACAGTTCCTCTCCAAATGTCTCTTTTGCAGATATGCTTGCGTCTTTGAATCAGGCTACAGAGCAAAAACCTGTTCAGGATAGCGCTAAATCAAACGAAACTGTACAGCCACAGGACACACAGCAGTCAAAACCGGTAGAAAATGCAAAAGACAGCGACAAATCAGAAAAAATCAAAGATGAACAGCTTACAAAAACAGAGCAAAAAGATTCTTCTGATGCTGAAAAAACTCAAGCCTTAACTAAACAGACTGGAGAAAAAGAACTGGACAAAAAAACGCCGGTTAAAAATGTTGAAAAAACAGAACCAGCAGATCCAAAAGCTTCAAAAGCAAAGACTCAGGCAAATCAAAATGCCAAGGAAGCTCCAAATAATGACCCTTTGGACTCAAAAAAGGTTTTGTCTAATGAAGAAAAACAGGCTCTAAAGGAAAAACAGAATCTTAAACTGCTCGAAGAACAGTCTGTAAATCCTGATGAACAGGAAGCTGCTCTGTCAATTTCTGCTCTTGCACAGGAAGGAATTAAAAATCCTGCAGCAGAAAGTGCTGTAAATACACAGGAGCTCCAGCAGGATTTGACAATCGAAGATAAGGCTTTGGAAATTAAGGCCGATTCAAAATCAGACTCAGACTTTGCAGCAAAAAATCCAAAAGAGAAAATATCTGTTGTTGATTTAAGAACAAAGCAGGATGCTGCACAGGATTCTAAGCCGGTTGAAAAGACTGCTAAGAATCTTAAGGTTGAATACAATTCAGACAATACTGCTACAGTAACCATGGAGCTTGACCAGCAGGCACAGATAGCCGGAGAAAACATGCTTTCTCTGGATAATCAGACAGCTGCTAGCCAAGGTTCGGACTTCCAGGCAATGGTAAATAATCAGATTCAGGCAAATGTTCCTGAATTTGTAAAAGCCGGAACAGTTCTTCTTAAAGACAACGACAAAGGAACTATAAATCTCGTTCTTCATCCGGATGATCTTGGAAACGTAAAGATTCATCTTAGCATGGATGGCAAGACAATAAGTGCACATATTACCGTTAATACAAAGGAAGCTCTTGAGGTATTCAAAGACAATGCCCAGACGCTCAGGGAGGCCTTTGCAAAGAATGGTTTTGATACTGCCAATTTTGATGTTTCTTACAATGGAAACTCAAACGGTCAGTCAGGCCAGGATTTTAAAGGATTGTATGACGGTTCAGATTTTATGGCAAGAAACGCTTATGACAGTTTCTTGGGTGGGGGATCAAACGACGGATATATTCAGGAATCCTGGGAAAAGCTCAAGAATTCTGAATATTTAATTAACATTGTTGCCTAAGGTGACGATGTAAGTGGTATAAGGAGAAGTGATGGAACTACTTAACACGACAATGTCTGCAAGTGAAAAGGCAGTGATTGACCAGCAGGTCGACTACTTTAACAAGCAGAACACAACAACAGAAGGACGCACTGTTCAGAACGAGCTGGGAAAAGATGACTTTCTCAAACTGCTCATAACACAGCTGCAGAACCAGGATCCTACAGATCCTATGGAGAACCAGGAGTTCATTGCACAAATGGCTCAGTTTAGTTCTCTTGAACAGATGACAAACTTGAGTACATCGTTTGCAAAAATGGCTTCGTTTATTTCAAGCCAGGAAGCAGCAAGTACTCTCGGCAAAACAGTGGAATTGAATGTGGGAGATACAACCACTACAGGAATTGTGGAAGGGGCAACCAGAGGGGAAAATCCACAGATACTGGTAAATGGTATGTACTACACTCTAGATAAAATTGCGGCAATTTATGCCAACTAAGGATTTAAACAAAAAGAAGGAAGGTGAAGCTTTATGATGAGATCACTTTATTCTGGTGTTTCAGGGTTGCAGAATCACCAGACAAGAATGGACGTAATTGGTAACAACATCTCGAACGTTAACACAATTGGTTTTAAGAGGGGACGTGTTAACTTTCAGGATATGATCAGCCAGCAGATGCAGGGTGCAGCAAAGCCTACAGATGAACTTGGTGGTGTAAACCCTAAGGAAGTAGGTCTTGGTATGACTGTTGCCGCTATCGACAACATCTTTAATCAGGGTAACCTGCAGTCAACCGGTGTATCTACCGATATCGCCATTCAGGGTAACGGTTTCTTTATATTAAAGAGTGGGGAGGAATCTTTTTATACAAGAGCCGGTGCATTCAGCCTGGATACCGATGGTACATTGGTAAATCCGGCAAACGGTATGCGTGTTCAGGGATGGATGGCAGAAGAAGTAAACGGACAGATGATTGTATCAACTGCCGCAACTCCAACTGACCTTACAATTCCTGTTGGTGCAAAAGACCCTGCCAAAGCTACAGAAAACGTACTTTTTGCATGTAACTTAAACAAGACTACTCCAGAGATTACCGACGGAGCAAGCCTTGAAGATATAAGAAAAGGAACCTGGGGAACAGAGCAGGAGATTTACGACAGCTTTGGAAACAAGCACTTGCTTTCAGTTTCTTTCCAGAGAGTTCCTGGAAATCCAAACCAGTGGCAGGCTACTGTAAATGTAGACGAAGATAACGCCGAGTTTACACAGACACGCATTGGTCTTGGTTCAACAGATGGAATGGAAAACACTTTCATCGTTCAGTTTGATAATATGGGTGCACTTCAGTCTGTTACAGACAGTGCGGGAAACGTTTCAAACGACTTTGGTGAAATTGCTTTAGTTACATCTTTCACAGTTCCGGAATCTAACCCGGATGCAGACGGAAATCCATACCGCCAGACATTCAGCATCAATCTTGGTACAATCGGAAGCTTTGAAAACACAATCACACAGTCTGCTTCTAAGTCTACAACAAAAGCTTATTACCAGGACGGCTACACACTCGGATATCTTGATACCTTCAAGATTGATTCAAGCGGTGTAATCACAGGTGTTTATTCTAACGGAACAAACCGTACAATCGGACAGTTAGCACTTGCTACTTTTGCCAACGATCGCGGTCTTGAAAAAGCCGGCGATTCTACCTTTGTTGAATCTAACAACTCAGGTATGGCCAGAATAGGGGAATCTGGTGTTGCAGGTAAGGGTACCTTGATGGCTGGTGCTTTGGAAATGTCAAACGTAGATTTGTCTGAGCAGATGGTAGATATGATTGTAACCCAGAGAGGTTTCCAGTCTAACGCCAAGACAATTACTACAGCAGATACATTACTTGAAACTGTACTGAGCTTGAAGCGCTAATTAATTAAGTAGAAATAATTTAGCCCTGGTAGATAATCCATCAATCTGCCAGGGCTTTTTTTATGGTCCTTCGTCATTGCGAGCCCGAAGGGCGTGGCAATCTACGACTATTCCTTATGATATGGTTTAAGAATTTCTACGATTTCCGTTTTTTTGAAGAGTGTCGCATATCCATACGCACTCATCCCCATCTGATCCTTAATATCCGGGTCTGCTCCGTTCGTTGCAAGAATCTCGCAGATCTTTGTGCGGTCGGCACCAACAGCAAGTACAAGATTTGACTGACCTTCCTTGCTTATTGTGTTTAGCTCGGCACCTTTTTCTATAAGAAGCTTTGTAATTTCAAAGTTTCCGCGCCATACTGCATCCATAACAGGAGTGTAGCCGCGGTCTTCGCTTGATTCATTAATTTTGGCACCTGCATCTAAAAGCTTTTTTACAAAATCAATATTATCGTTACGTACCGCAATATTCAAAAGCGGAGTTCCAAATTCATCGCGCGAGTTAGGATCAATTTCGGCTTCAAGAAAAAGATTACAAATTTCGGTCTTGTTTTTAGCCATATACTGCCCAAAGCAGTCCGGAGTAAAAGGTATACCTTTCATCATCAGCTCTTTTCGAGCCATACGCTTATCATTTTTAAGATTTATCTGCCTGTACTGTGTTTTAAGGTAAGAAAATATCTTTGACTGGTCTTTAAGAAACTGAACCCCATCATTTGTAAAAAGTGTATGATATGCAAGTTCGCGGTCGTTTGTAATTACAGGAGTGTTGCTTGCATAAAGAAAACCTACAATACTTGCAAGAAGTGTAGATTCTTCAACGCTTTTGAATGTTCCCGGTTCAGAAAAAATTACACATAACGAAAGATTTTCCAGACTTGGTTTTATATGAATCAGATTTTCTTCCTGAAAATCAGTTGTAAGTATTAAAGCCCCTTCTTCTACTTTTTTTATTTCCTCAATCATCTTAGAGATAAAAGTTATATCATTGCTCATTAATAAGAAATTCATAAATTACATTATAAAGGTAGAATGTCAAAATAACAAGGGGAAAAGAATTTAATAAAAATAAATATTTTTAGCCTTTGTTATATTGACACAATCTCATATTTTTTTTATTATATATAAACATTCGCCGCAGTAGCTCAGTTGGTAGAGCGCCGGACTGAAAATCCGTATGTCGTTGGTTCGATTCCAACCTGTGGCACTTGGACTTCTGGTTACCCGGGAGTCCATTTTTTTTGTCAAAATCTTTTAAATATTGAACTATTACATTCTATTTTGTAAAATTAAAAGTATGAAACTTCGCTTTGTTTTTTTTGTAAGTGTGTTGGCTGTAGCTTTTGCTTCTTGTACCAAAATAGAAAAAACTGCCGTTGAAAATATTGAACCTGTAGTTGATTATGATTTAAAATCTCTACAAGAAAATATTTCCGAACCAGACCGTTTTGTATCTGCAATTGTTCTTTCGCCTTCGACCAAGCTTTATCTGCAGGGTCGCGACAATAACATGCATTCAATTTTCACCTTAAAAAACAACGATACAATAGAAATTCTTCTTACAAAAAATTCAGATGAACCGGAAACAAATTTTAATAATGAACCGTTCCTTCATGCAGTTTATGATTCAGTAGATTTTTGGATTCCACAAAGTGATATTGCTCTTTCTTCAGAAAGTGCAGTTATGATTTTTGATTCAACTTTATATGAAGATGCCAAGCTGCTCACCCCAAAAACCGAAGGACTTACAAAATTAAAGTTTGGTACAGTTATTGCAAGAAATCCGCAGCCGGAAGCTCAAGACTCAGAGCAGCAATCCTACGAAAATATCTTTTATTACGATACCAGCAAAAAAATTGTTCAAAGTGGATTTATAAAACAGGGAAACACAAGCGATACACAAGACGACATCGAAGTTCTTAAAATCGTAGAACAACTAAAAGTCACAAAAAAAGCCGTTGACCGAAACAATCTTTTTGCCCGTGCCGAAAAATACAATCCATCTCCTTTAGTAAAAGCAGCTCTAGATGACCAGATGGTTGAAAAACTCTCCTATGACTACGAAGAAGTAGTCAAAAACCTCCAGAAACAACTCTACGGCGTCCACGTCAACGAACTGTTGACCGTAGATCAAAGTAAGGATCCGTTTGCGAATTGATAAATGATTCTATAACATAGCGGAGCTTTTAAAACTCTTTTTTTTTGTCCCTAAATGCATTATATTATATAGTATGAAGTTGAATCAAAATGTAATTGCCTTTACTGGTGGGGGAACTGGGGGGCATATATATCCAGGGCTTGCGGTGGCTGATGAAATTAAGGCGCTGGCTAAAAAGGATGATGAACAGATAACTATAAATTGGATTGGGTGCTCTAAGGGGATGGACGGGCAGCTGGTAAAAAAGGCTATCGGGCCGGATGGGAACCCAACTGCAGATAATTTTTATGGAATTCCTTCGGGAAAACTCAGACGTTATCTTTCCTGGCAAAACTTTACAGATCTTTTCCGAATCATTGGCGGGTATTTTGCGGCACGTCGCATTCTTAAAAAAACTCGCCCGGCAATTTTATTTTCCAAGGGGGGCTTTGTAAGTGTACCTCCTGTTCTTGCGGCAAAGCATCTTGGTATTCCGGTTTTTACTCATGAATGTGATTTTACGTTAGGACTGGCTAACAGACTCAATTTTAAATCTGCAGATACAATGTTTGTGTCCTACGAAGAAACAAAAAATCGCCTGCCTGCTGCAGACCAGAACCGCGTTACAGTAACAGGAAATCCAGTACGCCCGGTAATATATAATGCCGACAGCAAAAAGGGCAGGGACTTTCTGCAAATCTCCGAGGATCTTCCAGTTCTCCTGGTTCTTGGTGGTTCATCTGGTGCACGACAGATAAACGAGTTAGTTTGGGCTAACTTAGACTGGCTTTGTGAACACTTTACTGTAGTTCATCAGACAGGTTTGCTCAATGCAGACAGCAATACAGAGCAGGAGCTCAAACAAAAATATAACGGTCGCTATAAGCCATATCAGTTTATATATGAACAGATGCCGGACGTACTTGCCGCTGCAGACGTTATTCTTTCACGCGCAGGTGCAAACTCAATCTGGGAAGCAGCTGTTCTTTCAAAACCAATGTTGCTCATTCCACTTTGCGGAAGCGGTACACGCGGAGACCAGGTGGACAATGCAGAATTTTTCCGTGAGCGTAATGCGGCTATGGTTCTTTTGGGAGACCAGGCAACAGACGAGAATCTCAAGTCTTCTCTGCAAACCTTGCTGGATCCTGCCACCCGCGACCAATACGCCGCCAATGTCAAAAAACTCACCGGCGACATTAAACCTGCTGAAAAAATTGCTCAAATATTGTATAATCAGATTAATCACAAGCGAGGGGAACAATAATGAGCATTGCATTAACAGATGTAATTTTTATTTTAGTTATATTAATCTTTGCAATAATTGCAGCTGCCAAGGGCTTTATAAAAGCAATCTTTGGAAAGCTCTGCTGGATACTCGGACTTTTGGGAGCATTCTTCTTTTACAAAAAACTCATGTCGCACATGAATGACCTTGTTCACAACGAAACAGTTTCCTTTATTCTGTGCTTCCTGCTCATTTTTGTTGTAATCTTTTTAATCGTAAAAATCATTCAGACAATTTTTGAAAGAATCTTTGACGGCGAAATTATGAAAGGACTTGACCGTTCGCTTGGATTCTTTTTTGGAATTGTAGAAGGCTTTGTAGTAATTTTTGTTTTTATACTTATCCTTACATACCAGCCGTGGTTTGACTGTTCCAAAATATTTGAAGGCAGTTTTATCGTAAAACTTTTGGCTCCGCTTATTGATTATTCTTCGGCAAATATTACTGTGCCGCCAGTTGGAGATATTGCATAATGTTAGAAAATCTTGTCGGACAACCAGCCTCCAGCGCAATCATCTCTGATATAAAAAACGGTAAGTTCCCGGGTGCAGTTCTTTTTGCGGGCTCCAGCGGAACCGGTAAACTCACTGCTGCCTTAGAAGTAGCACGCGCACTTTCCTGTAACGGAGACGATAAACCTCACTGGCTTTGTGAATGTCCGTCGTGTCTGCGTCATAAAGCGCTCAACTGTTCAAACCTTCTTTTGCTTGGACCACGCGACTGTTCACTCGAAATTACAGCAGCCAAAGATTCCTTTATCAAATCTTACCGCGACAATGACAGTCATCTAAAAGCCTGCAGGTATCTGTTTTTGCGAAGCATCCGTAAGCTTACTCTACGATTCAGCGGCATTTTGTGGGAAGGCGAATCCAACGTAAACAAGCTTGCTCCGCTCATGGAAAAAATAAACGAAAACCTTGAGCTCATAGATTTTCCGCACGAGCTGCCACCTTTTGACGAAACAGTAAAAATCTGCAGTGAACTCGAAGCCGATGCTCTTAAGCTCGAAAGCGATTTTCTTTACGACTCTGTTCCTGTAAATCAGATTCGCAATATGGAAAAATGGGCCTGCATCCGTGCCGACGAAGGTAAAAAAACTGTAATCATAGAAAATGCCGAAAGCATGCAGGTTAGTGTACGAAACGCGCTGCTCAAGATTCTTGAAGAGCCTCCAACCGACTGTGTGTTTATTCTGCTTACTACAAGACGCAACGCAATTATGGAAACAATTCTTTCACGCGTGCGCACTTACAATTTTAAGGACAGGTCTCTGGAAGTTCAGCAGGATGTAATCAAGCGTGTTTTTCATAACGAATATTTCCATGGCCAGTTAAACGAATTCTTACTTACATTCCTTCCGGTTCCTGCAGACAAAATCAGGGAACAGTCCAAAGGTTTTATTCAGGGTGTTGTACACGGTAAGATTCCGGACTGCGATGCTTTAGTCAAGGCGTGCTCAAATTTTGAACCGCGTATAGAATTTAAAATCTTCCTTAATGGAATTGCAGATTTTGTGCGTCCTGCTTTTATGACTCAAAATGGAACTCAGGCCTGTGCCGAGCTTAATAAAACTTTACGCACCTGCTACGAAAATGTTACACTGTATAATCAGACCGTTAAAGCTGCGTTGGAATGTCTTATCCGCGATATAAATAAAATCAATGTTTTGTATGGCAAGGTGTTTTGTACAATATGAGAGGTTATGTAAAGCGCGTTTCGCAAAAATTTAACAAGCTTTCGAATGAACAGCTCATTTCTCTTTTGGACGGCATGGTCGAAGAAAACGAAAATCTGTACTCCATCCTTGAATGTATTTCTGCCGGACTTTTGATTTTAGACAATGATTTTATTTTGCAGCAGTCCAATAAAATTGTAGAAAGCCGCCTGAGTTTTTCTGTTTATCTTGATGATCCAAAAGCTGCAACCGTTCCTATATGGGAAATAATGGAAGACGAGGAAATTGGTGAGTATTTTAAAAAGTGCTGGGAAAAGGGCATTACAAATACCACCGAAGATTTTACCGTAATGACAAGCGGCGGTTCCATCAGGTTTCTTACAATTACAATGACTCCGCTCATGCACGACGGAAACACAACCGGTAAGATTATTCTTGTTCGCGACGTTACCGAAAAAAAGAATCAGGAAGTTTTACTGCATCGCATGGAAAACCTTGCAAATCTTACAAACCTTGCAGCAGGCATGGCTCACGAAATTAAAAATCCTCTTGGCGCAATATCAATTCATATTCAGCTTTTGCAAAAGGCTCTGGAAAAAGCGCGCCAGAATAATGATGTTCTGCCTCAGAAAAAATTTGTAGAAGATCATGTAGATGTTGTTAATGACGAAATTGACCACCTGAACAAGCTTATCATGGATTTTTTATTTGCGGTTCGTCCAGTAAATGCACAGCTTGAACTTAAAAAACCGGCCGCACTTATTCAGAATATCGTTGATTTTTTCACTCCGGAATTTCACGACAATGACATTAATGTAAAGCTCATCATTAAGGATGCCGAATCCCGCCTTTTGCTTGATGAAAAACTTTTACGCGATATTATTATGAATCTTGCACAGAATGCACTTGCCGCCATCAAACAGAAAAAGGATGATGATAAAACCCCGGCTGATTACACGGGCGAGTTTACAATTGAATGTGCTTCGGCCGAAAACAAGTATTATATAATCATAAGTGACAACGGCTGCGGTATGAAAAGTGAAACTGTCTCAAAAATATTCGAACCGTATTTTACAACCAAAGCAAACGGAACCGGCCTTGGCATGACCATGGTCTATAAGATAGTAAAAGAATTTTCTGGTGATATTCAGGTAGAATCCCAGGAAGGTAAAGGCACCGTCTTTACCATGGTATTCCCGCTTCAGCAGGACGGAAAACTAGCAATTGAGTCGTAGTGTAGTACTAGGAGGCACCTATGTTTACAATATTAACCATCGACGATGAAGAAAACATACGCAACGGACTTGCAGACAATTTTGAGCTGGAAGGGTACAACGTAGAAAAAGCCTCAAACGGAAAAGAAGGCCTTGCCAAAATTGCAGCAGGCGGAATAGACCTTGTAATTACAGATCTTCGCATGGACGGCATCCCTGGAGAAGAAGTAGTGCGTCGTGTTACTACCGAAAATCCCGGAATCCCAATTATTGTTCTTACCGGTCACGGCTCCATAGAAGATGCAACCGCTGCAATCAAAGCAGGTGCCTACGATTTTTTGACTAAGCCTCTGGACCTTGACCATCTAAATCTTATTGTAAAAAATGCCCTCAAAGGCCGCGAGCAGCAGCAGATAATCAGCGAACTTAAGCAAAAAATAAAAACCGGAAGCTCCACCGATGGAATGATTGGAAAAAGTGCCGAGCTTAACCGTGTACGCACTCTTATAGAAAAAGCCGCTCCTTCCAAAGCAAACGTCCTCATCACAGGAGAAAGCGGTGTAGGTAAGGAGCTTGTTGCAAAATCTATACACGAACAGTCTACTCGTAAGGAAAAGCCTTTTGTAATAGTTCACTGTGCAGCTCTTAGCGAAACCCTGCTCGAAAGTGAACTTTTTGGTTACGAAAAAGGTGCTTTTACCGGTGCCGACACCCAGCATAAAGGCCGCTTTGAAGTAGCCGACGGCGGAACAATTTTCCTTGATGAAATTGGCGAAATTAATCAGGCAACTCAGATAAAGCTTCTTCGTGTAATTCAGGAAAAATCGTTTGAGCGTGTAGGGGGAACTCAGAGCATTCATGTAGATGTACGCCTTGTAGCAGCCACTAACCGCAACCTGGAAGAAGAAGTAAAAAACGGAAAGTTCCGCGAAGACCTTTTTTACCGCCTGAACGTTGTGCGCATTCCAATGCCACCGCTGCGCGAGCGCAAGGATGATATTCCGCTTTTGCTCCATGCATTCCTGCGAGAATTTAACATCGAAAACGAAAAGAACATTGTAGGCTTTGATAACCGTGCAAAATCTGCAATCTTAAAATACAGCTGGCCGGGCAATATCCGCGAGCTTAGAAACTGTGTAGAAAGCGCTGTGGTTATGTGCACCGGCGACGAGATTAAAATAGAAGACCTTCCGGCAAGTGTCCGCGAAAAAGGCGAAGAAAAATCTATCACCATTCCAATCGGAATGTCCCTAGACGAAGCGGAACTCGTAATAATCCAGGAAAACCTTGCCGCCTGCAACGGCAATAAAACCAAATGCGCCGAGCTCCTCGGTATTGGTAGAAAAACCCTGCACCGAAAATTAGGCCTAACGGAAGAAGAATAACATCTCCGTCATTGCGAGCGAAGCGAAGCAATCCATGTTTGACAATACATATTCTTCCATATTATAATATATTATTCTAAATACAGACATCGGGGGTTTTAAATGCGTACAACACATAAAATTTCCAAATTCTTTTCATGTCTTTCCCTGTTTTTACTGCTCATTCTCACATCCTGCGAAGGCTTTTTTACTAACAACGACGTAGATGAAAAAATCCGCGCCGCCATCGATTACGCCAACGCCCCATATTCCACCTTCGTAGTAAGCGCCGACTCTAACGCCGGAACCATCATCCCATCAGGACAAGTTAATTATAAGCCGACGGATTTACAGAATATTGAATTTACCTGTAATCCAACCTACGAATTTTTAGGCTGGGAGTTTTCGTACAAACAGACTTCACAGGCTGCCGATACCCCAACTCTCACCGCAGCTGATAAAGACTGGTGGAAAGATTATATCAATATAAAAAAAGAAACCCAAAGCGACCCCGATTCCAAAGGCCGCATAGTTTATACCCTTCAAATTGAATTCAAAAAAGCTGCAGAAAATCTTCTTATAAGTCCAAAATGCGGTAAGAAACCGATGGTAGAACAGATTAGACCAGATACAGTTTCCAGTGGTGTAAGTCGTGATACCGAAGTTTCCATTACTTTTGATACAATAATTGCAGATGACTGTTTTTATTTTACACAAGCAGAACTCGCAGAACTTGCTGCTTCTACACCTGCAATTACATCAGACGATTATCTTTATGATAATCAAAAGGTTTATGGTTATAAAAAAAGCGGGCTGGATACAGTTTATAAAGGAATAAAAATCTATGTAGACGGTAAAAATAAAACTGAATTGTTTACTGCTCCAGTTATAAAAAATGATACACAAAATAAAAGTCGAATTATTTTTAGCCCAAAGAATAAGCTTCCATGTCCAGAAGATGGAACTGCTGTTGTAACAATCGAACTTGATGAGTCAATAAAAACAAAAGATGGTGTTGCACTTAATCCCGTAACTCTTTCTTATATTATCAATTCCGAAAGTCTTTCAAAAGTTTATATTAACTTAAATGATTATAATACTTCTCAGGGAACTCTTTCTCCAAGTGGAAATCCTTATGTTTTTGACACAAATACAGAAAAAGAAATAAAATTTGTTGAAAACGAAGCATATCAGTTTTTACATTGGGAATGTAATAATGCAAAGATTAAATTTAATAATAATAATTATACTGCAAATCCTACAACAATTTATTCTATAGAAGAAATAAAAGAAGCATCTGGTACCAAAATTGTGCCTGTAAGTATAAAACGCCCTGTATTTAATTCTTCTGCATTTAACAGTGAATATTCCGGAACAAAACATAGGGATCAGGATATAGTTTTAAAATTTGAACTTCCAGAAAATCTTCCTGACGGAACAATACTTAAAATACCTGCTGATGCAGAATTTGGAATAGAATGTTCTGGTGGTCATGGAAATGTAAGAGATTCTTTTGGGGAACCACAGATTAATAATGATAATGGTGTTTGGAAAATCACATTAAATGCAGATACAAACAATAGAATTTCATTAAATGGTAATGAAACTCCTGTAATTACGGTAACAATTCCAGATTCAATTTACTATGAATATACTGATGGTAGTTTTGGAAAGGTAAATGTTACTCTTGGAAAAAAGCAGGTTGTAAAATATCAGATTGGAAATACAACTAATACTACTGCAGCAATTACTTTCTCCAAGAAAAATGATGCTAATAAAGTTGGTAATGTGCTTGTAAATAATACTCCTTTTGATACAACTGAATTAACTAGAACTTATTTTATTGATGATACAACTAATATAAAATACGAGAAGAATACTGAAGATGATTATGTCTTCTTGTACTGGGTAAGTACTAATGCAAATGTTTCTTTTGCAGATAGATTTAATCCTCAAACTTCTATAACCGTAAATGGTTCTGGAGATACAACAATTTATCCTAAATGTGCTCCTAAAATTAAGATTCTTTCAATAGAACCTTCAGAGAGTGTAAATCCTTGTAATTCTAATATAATTATTACTACAAATGTTACTCCAACTGCTTTTTCAGATGATTTTTCTGAAAATGGCAATAGATATTCTTATATTACAATTTCGTATAACGGTGCTGATATAACAGAAGACAATTTTGAACAGCCGGTTATTCAAGCAATTGATGCCAGCAATCCATTTGCTGGTGCTACAATAACATATAATTGTAAAAAGAAGCTGGTAGTCCCTCAAGGAACTACTCAAAATGTTAAGGTAACAATATACGATAACTTTTTCTATGATTATCCTGCAGATGCTGTAAAAACAACCTCAACCCAAGTTAAAATTCAAAATGGTGGATATGCAAAATCATTTACGGTTTCAGAGGACACAAAAAAGAAGATTTATGTAAAATTTGCTCCGTCAAAAACAACAATAGATACAACTCCTTTTGACAATTATTGGGATTCAGAAACAAATTCTTATGTTTTTAATGAAGACTGTGAATTTGATTTTAATTTTACTGTAGAAACTGATTATAATTTTAATGACTGGAATATAAATAATGGTGTTTCGGCAGTCCCTACATCTATTATTGAGATAAAAAGTCAAGAATATTTAGGACAATTATATTATACACTCAAAACAAACAAAGCAGATAATACAATTGGTTCTAGAACTTCTCCTATCATAATTAGTGATGATTCAACTTTAATTTATAAAGCAAGACTGGTTTTACCAGAGGATTATTCCAGTTCAGCAGGTGTTCCATATGATTCAGATATTGTATTGAAATTTAATTGGAATGTAAGTTCAAATTTTGTTTCAAATAAACCTTGGGATGGTATAAGCATTTCAATAAATGGTCAATCTCTTAAGGAATGCTTTGAAGATCCTGTATATAATAGTGTAGAAAATACCATTACAATCAAAAGTAAATATGATGGTGGTTTTAGAAAATATTTTACTTCAAATATTATGTCTGTAAATATACTCATTGGCACACCTTATCTGACCAATGGACAAACTCTTTCATATATTATAAATAATTCTAAAGAAACAAATCCTCCTGAATTAGAAGGCTTTGCAGTAAAGAAATCCTACAACTCTGAAGAAAACTGTCTTCTTGCCGCCTTTGAAGATTATGACACTGGTGAAGATGCGGTTACAAATATAAAAAGAAATTGGGTAAGTAAGATTTATTTTTCTGGAACAGTTACAGATGTCGAATCCGGATTAAAAGCAATAACAATTAATGAAAAGTTGATTCGTACCGTAGATGGAAATCCAGTTCTAAATCCAACCGTGTTTTCAACAGTATATAACATTACAGGTAAGAATATAAATTTACAAACAATTTTTAGTGCTTCAAATTATTATTCATTTAAGTCAAACCAGGATGGCGTAGTAAGAATAGAACTTGTTATAACAGATCAATATGACAATGAGTGTATAAGAACTTTAGAAGTTATAAAAGACAGCAAGATAACACCTGTTGTGTTTGCAGGCGCTGGTTCAATAAAAACAAGTTCTAATGAATTATATTACGTACAACAAGCTCTCCAGATTGATAATAATTCTAACAATTATAAAAACATACTTTTTACTACACAGGCTCAAGAATTGGTAATTACTACTTCTGAAAATAAGAAATATTATAAAAGAAATTATGATGTTAGCGATAATTCATCAATAGGTTATCTTGAGATTGGAGACAATATTTATATAAAATATGGAAAAAATGGTCAGTATGGCAGTGCGGAAAACTGTAATGCCTCATATACAGACAATCTTACCAATTTTATTTCTGGAGATGGTAATTATTTTTCAAAATATCAAAATAGTATTAAGCATACTACCAGATATGGTGATGTAATAATGAACAAGCCTTGTAATATTTTTATTGAACCATCACTTGATAAAGATATTTATGTTAAATATACCACAAAAGATGAAATTGGAAATGAAGAAGAAAATATCTTAATGGTTCCGCATGCAATAAAAACTGTTGGAATAGTGAAAACCGACAGTAATAAAGGATCAGTGTATTATAGCGAAGCAGCCAATACAAATATGCCAATAAAACCTTTTGTTGTAAGGGGTAACACAATTATCAAAATGAATACTAGTCATGATGATGATTCATGGACAACAAGTGATAATAAATCTAATTATAATATAAGTTCTGGTTTTACTGACGGCGATAAAATCTGTGTAGTTAATAGATTTAATCTTTTATTTAGAGATTCAGATACCTATACATACAGGACAAGTTCTTTGCCGTCTGTAACGAATCCAGAAGAGTTTTTTCAAAGTCCAATTCCTGATTTTACAATTACAACTTCTAGTGGCCCTGCAAATTCAAATCAATCATTGGTATCAGTGACATTTTCTGATACCAGCGAGAATTTAGATACAAGAGGAACTTTAGGTTATAAATATTATATTCGTGCAAAAACAGGTACAATTATCACAGATTATGCAATTCCACAAATAAAAGGTCAGTCAACGGGTAATGACTATTATTATCCACTACAGAATTTTTCGTTTTTGGTTACATCAGGCAAGGAGTATGATTTTAGATTGTATATAACTGATAATTCAAGCTTTAAATATGAATCTTTTATTACTAAAGTTCTTTGTGATCAAGATACTGTTGCACCTGTGATTACCTTACCAGATAGACAATATAGATCTAATTATCTTACTGTAACAGAAGTTACTGAAGCAAGTCCTGTATTATATAATGGGAAACCTTATTTGTTGTATTCGTTAAGTAATTATAGTCTTACAGAAGAAGAATTTGATAATTCATTAGAAAAAAGAATGATTGATTATACACAGAATACAAGGTTTAATATTCCAATCTATTGTGGTGATAATAATTTTAAGTATTTAAATATAAAATTATTTGATTCGTATGGTAATAGTAAATTTCTTTCAAATGTATTACAAAATATTCCTGCACGAAATTATAAAGAAGAATGCAATCTTACTTGTACTTCAATTATAGATGGGTTAAAGATTTATGAAGATGAAGATGATGAAGAAAGCGAGTATACTGTAGTAAACAGATTTACTTTTAATTATACAAAACAAAATCCAAACAATGATAAGGGACAGGCATTTTTATCATATTATGATACAGCTGCAGAAAATTGGACTGATGATTCAGATTATTTCTTACTGGATTCTATGACTCTTACAGCCCCTCTTATTATGGATGTTGAAACATTACGTGATACTTTTTATAAGGTTTTTGTTTGGGAACATAATCAGTTTTATGAGTATTATCCTCCAATTTATATTTATCCAAAAGGTTTTAGAAATGAAATCAATTGTAATTTGAAAAATCTTATTGATTATAATGGAATAATAACTGTTTTGTGCGATCAGCCTGCATTAGTTCATACTTTATTTAGTGTAAATGATTATGGTTCAGATATTAATAAATGGGAATTATATGGTGGCGCTATAAATCAAAAAATGATTTCTGGTTCCACAAACTATGACCCCGATGCCTTGTGTATAAATCAGGGTGACTATTATGTTGTAGTAGCACACTTTGCCGATGGAACCAGTGCCATTAGTAACGTATATCAGAAATAAAAAAAACAGAGTTTTCCGTCGCCGGAAAACTCTGCAATTAAAAAAAAATGAATCGGTGGGTGTAAAAAACTCTTAGATGACAGTTCCCGAAGGAATTACGGCACCTTTACGAATAACGATGATTCCGTCGGCGCTGTAGAAGCTGCCGTGGTCGCCGTCTTCGTATTTTTTACCGCTCACACCAATCTGACAATTGTCGCCGATACGTGCGTTCTTATCGATGATTGTATTTGCGATCTTGCAGTTTTGACCAATGCCTGTTACAGGTTTACCCTTAGCAATGTAATCTGCCTTCTCATCATCGTCGTCGTAGTAGTCGGCACCCATCATAATAACACCATCGAGCTCCGTTCCTTTCTCAATTATAGAGCGTACACCAATTACAGATTTGTTGAGCTTACATTCTGTAATGATACAACCCTCGGAAGTAAGGGAGCTGGTAATATCCGCACGGTTAATTTTTGATGGCGGAAGATTACGCATGTGTGTATATATTGGTGAATTGTTTGCATAAAAATCGAATGCCGGGCAAGGCTCTGTAAGCTGAATGTTGGCTTCGTAGAAGCTGCGGATGGTTCCGATATCTTCCCAGTAGCCGTCGAAAACATAAGAACAGATTTTTTTCTTGCCTATTGCAAGCGGAAGGATTTCCTTACCAAAGTCTGTGTATTTTTCGTTTTCGCCCAAAAGGCATTCTTCCATTGTATTGGCATTAAAGATGTAAATACCCATAGAAGCAAGATATTCTTTTTCTGGAGGAAGGGATCCGCGTGCTTCTGCAGGGATTTTCCAGGCATCAATGTTCATGTCTGGCTTTGGTTTTTCCATAAACTCTTTTACGCGGCTCTTTTCGTCAATTTTCATGATTCCAAAGCCCGATGCGTCCTTACGGTTTACGGCAGTTGTTGCAATTGTAATTTCGGCACCAGATTTGATGTGGGCGTCCATAAAGGCACGTAAGTCCATCTTATAAAGCTGGTCTCCCGAAAGAATTACATAATGTGTTGGTTTTTGTGTCTTAAAGTGAATAAAGTTCTTGCGTACAGCGTCTGCAGTTCCTTCATACCAACCTGAATGCTCCAGTGTCTGTTCTGCAGCAAGAATTTCTACGAAACCGCCGGAAAAACGGTCAAAATTGTAGGAATTTGAAATGTGAAGGTGAAGCGAAGCCGAGTTGAACTGTGTCAAAAGATATATTTTCTTGTAGCCAGAATTGATACAGTTGGAAAGCGGAATATCAACGATACGATACTTACCACCAAAAGAAACAGCCGGTTTAGAGCGTTCCTTTGTAAGCGGATAAAGACGTGTACCCTTACCACCACCAAGAATCAATGCCAGAACTCTAGGTTCATCATTTTTTGCCATATATTATCTCCATAAAGTTTTCTGATGTATCTTTTATTATAAGTCCGAAATTTGTATTTTGCAAACAATTTTTTATCTAAACTTCTTTTTCCAAATACCGAAGATAAAGTAAGGATTAAACAAAATTGTACAGGAGGAAAATTCATGATACGTGGATGGTATACCGGGGCTTCCGGTATGAATGCGCAGCAGAACAGGCTGGACGCAATATCCAACAATCTGGCAAATGTTGATACTGCCGGATACAAACGCGATATTACAGTTTCAAAATCCTTTCCAGAACTGCTCATTCGACGCACCAATGCAGACGGTGTGTATAAGATTCCTAACGGAATGGGTAGTGCAGACGCTGCCCCTGTAATTGGAAAGCTTGGACTTGGTGTAGAAACAAATGAAAACTACATCGATTTTTCACAAGGTTCTTTTAAGCTTACAAACACAACAACAGACGTTGCTCTTGGCGGCCAGGGCTTTTATGTAATTGATACTCCTGCTGGCGAACGCTACACACGCAACGGCGACTTTTTAATCGGAAAAGAAGGTATTCTCGAAACCAAAGACGGTTATCCTGTTCTTGGCGAAAACGGAATTATCCGTGTAGAAAACGACCGCTTTATGGTAAATCAGGACGGTGTAATCTTAAGCGAAGAAGGCGAAGAAATTGACCGCTTTCTGGTAGTACGCTTTGATAACGAGCGCTACCTCAAAAAAATGGGCGAAAGCATGTACAGCACAAACGACATTGCTGGTCCAGCCCATGTTGCCGAAGGTAACGAACGCCCGCGCTTTGTTCAGAATTACACAGAAACAAGCAATGTAAACGTAGTTAATGAAATGGTTCAGATGATAGAAGTAAACCGCGCATACGAAGCAAACCAGAAAACTATCACTTCTGAAGATTCTATGATGGGAACACTCTGGCAGAAGGTTGCCGTGCTCCAGTAATCAAAAGGAAGGCAGATAAATGGTAAGAAGCTTATGGACAGCCGCAACAGGCATGAACGGTCAGCAGTCAAATATTGATGCAATTTCTAACAACCTTTCAAACGTAAATACAACAGGCTACAAACAGCAGCGCGTAGAGTTTGAAGACCTGCTTTATCAGAACTTAAAGCTTGCAGGAACTCCTGCAACAGAAGATACAGTTACTCCTGTTGGTATCCAGCAGGGTACCGGTGTTAAAGTTGGTGCTACTCAGCGCATCATGAATCAGGGTAGCCTCCAGAACACAGGCGTAGATACAGACGTTGCAATTGTTGGCGAAGGATTCTTCCGTGTTCAGCAATATGATGGTTCTTATGTTTATACCCGCGACGGTACTTTTAAAGTAGATTCAAACGGTCAGTTAGTTACAAATAACGGACTTCGCGTTATGCCAGAAATCATCTTGCCGGAAGGCTATGATGTAAGCACTCTCAACATCACACAGACTGGTCTTGTTAGTGTAAAGGTAAACGGTAGTAATGATCCTGTAGAAGTTGGACAGATTGAACTTTACCGTTTTCCAAACCCTGTAGGCTTGCAGGCAGAAGGCGATAACCTTTTCAAAGTAACAAATGCCAGTGGCGAAGCAATTGAAGGTCGCCCGGGCTATGATGGCTTTGGTGATGTACGCCACAAGTTCCTCGAAATGAGTAACGTAAGCGTAGTAAACGAAATGGTTCAGATGATTGTTGCACAGCGTGCCTACGAGTTCAACTCAAAGGCAATCCAGACAAGCGACAACATGCTTTCTACAGCGGTAAACCTTAAGAGGTAACTTAAATGAACGTGGGATTAGTAGCAAATACATATAGCGGAATCACCGGCGGACAGAGCGCTTTGAGTACTGCCCGCACCAACAGTGAAAACGCAAAATTTTCTGAGCTTGTAGAACGCCTGCAGGCTCAGGACGATGGACGCGGAACCTTATCTTCCAGCCAGATTGCTGTAGACGGAAAACTCAATGGAGATTATTCAACAGGTTTTGCAGGAATTTACACACTTGAATCTGATAAAACTGCTTTAGCTTCTGGTGCTGCTGCTAATCAGGCTAACGACCATGTTAAAGCAAAGACAATTGATAAAACAAGCGAGCTTTACGAAAAGGCTCTTGAGCTCGAAAGCTTTTTTGTAAAGCAGATGCTCAACGAAATGCGCAAGACAATTATGAAAGCCAACGAAAGCGGCTTTGCACAGGAAATGTACGAAGACATGCTTTTTGACGAATACGCCACAGCCATGACAAAGAATGCAGGCTTTGGATTGGCGGATCAGATATACTTAAGTCTGGAAGCGTAAAAATAAAAGGACAACCTAAAAAAAGCTTTCGCTTTTTTTTTAACGGTTTCCGATTGAACAACGGCCGCTAGCGGCCTTACACAGGTGGGAAATGAACTATAGAAATTTATCAAGAACATTTATATTCGGACTCTTGCTTGCTGCAGGAATTTTCCTGACAGGCTGCCAGACTGTAAAGCCTGTTCCTCTTGCATATACAGAAAACGAAGATACAGAAGTTGCATATATTTATTTCAAGCTTTACAAAAAAGGCGAAATTAGTGGTGCAACTTTTATTACTTATGATGCAAAAAATACTCCTTCCCCAGAAAAATTTACTTACTGGTCTCCGGTAGAGGTTCCCGCAAATACACCAATTAAACTTAGCCTTAAAGTTTTGTACAAGGAACCACGTTCAGACTTTGGAGATGACAGCTGTCTTGCTGCATGTTGTACAACAACGTTTAATGCTTTTGAAGCAAGCAGAGATGTGAATAAAGAAATAATATTCAATGTTCCGCCGCTTGAGCCGGACTGTGAATATACAATTAGTTACCGCAAGGGTCCTGGAATCCCTGGTAACAGTTATGTTACTCTAACCCGCAATGACACAAAAGAAGTCATCCGGGAGTTAGAGTTTAATTAATCGGTAAAATTTTGGACTTGTTCCTGAAATTTTGTTTACATCCTTACCACCATTGTGCGTTGCATAATGGTGGTTTTTTTTTTATTATATAGGTATGTCAGAATTTACAGATAAAAATGTACCAAAGCTTCCGGACGACCTTAAGGGCGTTCATATTCACTTTGTTGGAATCAAGGGAACCGGCATGGCTGCCCTTGTAGAAATTTTTTTTCATAACGGTGCAATCATTACAGGCAGTGATGTTACCGAACGTTTCTATACAGACGAGATTCTTGAAAAGCTCGGAATCAAACCTCTGGAATTTTCCGCAGATAACATTACAGAGAATATTCAGTATGTTGTATATTCAAGTGCCTATAAGCTTGATGTAAACCCGGATCTTATAGAAGCAACCCGTAGAAACATTCCGTGTCTCCTTTATACCCAGGCTCTTGGTTCTTACAGTGCACTTGCATATTCGTGCGGTGTCTGCGGTGTTCACGGAAAGACAAGTACTACAGGGCTCGTTGGAACAATCCTCAAGCAACTGGATGATATTCCGTCCCAGATTCTTGCAGGTTCTGTAATAAATTCGTTTGGAAATACCTGTACTTATACTTCGCCAATTCTTGGTGATGTTGCACCCGAAGATAAAAAAACAAAGTCTGTTTTTGTTGCAGAGACCTGTGAGTACCAGCGTCACTTTATGTCGTTTTTCCCAAAGAAAATTATTCTTACAAGTGTAGAAAGCGACCACGAAGATTATTACCCGACCTATGAAGATATTAGGGATGCCTTTGTAGATTATATCTGCCGCCTTCCGATGTTTGGAGAACTTATTTACTGTGCAGATGATGCGGGGGCAGTAGAAACAGCGCTGCTTGCATATAACAAGCGTCCGGATCTTCATCTTGTTGCTTATGGTGTAAATGCGGGTGGAGACTACAAGCTTACCTTTGGACAGATTAAAAACGAGCGCAATGAATTTACACTCGATATTTTTGATAAAACCCTTGCCCTCAAAATGCCTGGAAAGCACGAGGTAATGGATGCAGCGGGTGCAGTTGCCCTTGTTTGTCAGTTGCTCCGTTATTTTGGTAAGCATCCTTCTGAATATGTTAACAAAATTGCACAGGGCCTCCTTGAATTTACCGGTGGAAAACGCCGCAGCGAAATTGTACGCACCTTCAAAACTCCAAAAGGCAATGATGTAATTGTAATGGACGACTATGGTCATCATCCTACCGCAATCAAAACTACAATAGAAGGATACCGTGAATTCTATAAAGGCCGCAAAATCATCCTTGATTTTATGAGTCACACCTACAGCCGCACACAGGCCCTTCTAGAAGATTTTGCAGCAAGTATGGATAGCGCCGATGTTGTAATCCTTCATAAAATCTACAGCTCTGCACGCGAAAATGCAGAGGATTTTGAAATTACCGGACGAACTCTTTATGATAAAACTGTAGAACATCAAAAGCAGGCTGGAACAACTGCTTCAAAACATAATGCACTTTATTACACACAGGAAATCTTGGATGCAAAAAGCATTGCAGAAATGGAACTGGAAAAAAAGCTGCCACCTGAATATCCGGATGGATATCTGTTTGTAACAATGGGTGCCGGCGATAACTGGAAGCTTGGAAAGGAGATATTTAAATAATGACATCAATGACAGGCTATGCCTACGAAGAAAAAACTACTGACGAAGCAACTGTTTCTGTAGAAATAAAATCTGTAAATTCACGGTTTTTGGATCTGGCGGTAAATCTTCCGTCCTATCTTAATCCTATAGAAAGCTATTATCGCGCAAAGATTAGCGATAAGGTTGCACGCGGCAAGGTAGATGTATACATCCGCATAAAGGAAAATCACAGCAGTGCCCAGGTTAGTGTAGATACTGAGCTTGTAAAAACTTATGTACAAGCCTACAAACAAATTGCAACAGCAGCGGGTTTTGCAAGTCTTAATCAGGAAGCAGCAACTTATGCACTCATAAACCAGGAAGGCGTGCTTAATTCAAATAAAGAATATGATGTAGAAAAATATAAAACACTTATTGACCCGGTTTTTGATGCAGCTTTTGAACGCTTTTTACAGGACAAGGAGCGGGAAGGTGCAAACATGAAAAAAGACCTTCTTGAAAAGCTTGGTGTGCTGGAAGGCTGTGCCACTTTCTTTAAGGAATGGCAGCCAAAGATGGAAGGCTATTTTAAAGAACAGATTACAGCAAAGTTTAATGAACTGCTCGGCGAAAATGCAGACCAGAACCGTATTATGACCGAAACAGCTGCAATGCTTGTAAAATATACAATCAACGAAGAAATTGTACGTCTTGGCAGTCATATTCAGGCAATGAAAACAGAGCTCAACGATAATCCAATTCCGGGTAAACGATTAGACTTTATCTGCCAGGAAATGAACCGCGAAATAAACACAATAGGAAGTAAAAATCAATTTGCAGAGGTTGGCGCCATGGTAATTAATGCCAAGGATGCACTTGAAAATATACGCGAACAGAGTAAGAATGTAGAATAGCGCGGTCCCTGAGCCTGTCGAAGGGTGCGCACACAGGAGGCATGTCATGAAAAAGGATCTAAGAATTGCAATAAGCGGTAAAAGTGGCTGCGGAAACACAACCGTTAGCGGCCTTTTGGCACAAAAGCTTGGAATAAAGCTTATTAATTATACCTTCCGCCAGCTTGCTGCAGAAAAAGGCATGACCTTGGCTCAGGTTATAGAAGCTGCCAAAACCGATGACAGCTACGATAAGTATGTAGACCAGCATCAGGTAGAGCTTGCTCGTGCAGAGCCATGCGTTCTTGGAAGCCGCCTTGCTATCTGGATGCTCAAGGAAGCAGACCTTAAGGTTTATCTTTATGCCAGTGACCAGACCCGTGCACAGCGTATCTTTAACCGCGAGGGTGGAGATCTTCAGGCAATAATTGACTTTACTGCCATGCGTGACAGGGAAGACACCGGCCGCTACAAGGAATTTTACGGCATAGACAACAACGACTACCAGTTTGCAGATATCATAATAGACACCGCAAACTATCTGCCCGACCAGATTGTTGAGATAATAGTGAAAAAGTTAGAAGAAAAGGGATTGGTTTAGAATTTACTCTCTACAAATCCTATCCAGTTATCGTTAGCAAGTAGCGTCTTTACAGCATCATCCAGCTGGAACGGATAACTCTTAGAAAGTGATCCTGCAATGAGCTTTACCTTTGCAGTACCGTCATCGTTGATAACGATTTTGCATTCGGTATCTTTGCTGGCAAAGGTGCGGAACATATCTGCCAGAGATTTTCTGTCTATTTCTATAGCCATGATATTGTTTGCAGCCATGTCCTGTTTAAATGGTTTTGCAAAGGTTGGTGCTACAACAGTAAAAAGTCCGCTTGATTCCAGAGCGCCTGCTGTGTGTTCTCGTGCAGTTCCACAGCCAAAATTTTCTTTTGTAATAATAACTCTTGTTCCGGCAACATCGGTCTGTGCATTAAAGCCATCAATCTTTAAATCTTCAAAAAGATGTGCTTTAAGTTCTGCTTTAGGAAGCTCCTTCAAATAGTTTTCGCCAATAATTTCATCAGTATTAATGTCCGACCTGTCAAGAAAAAGTACCGGTCCACCAAAAGTTTTCAATTTATTTCCCCCTGAGAAAATTTAATATATATAAGTATAACATATTTTTAAATAAAAGTGGAATTTATTTTTTAATTGGTATCTTTTCTTTTTTAACTTTAAAAAAGCCTCAATATATAGTATAATTATTTTGTAAACATCATTAGTCGGGGATATAAGTTGAAACGTTTTAAAGCATTTATACTTAACGTTTGTCTTTTTGCATTTCCACTTACAGCTTTAGATTTTACTTTTACTGCAGCACCTGCTGTAAATATTCAGTTAGACAAACAGATGCCAATTGGATTTTCCGGTTTTCTTCAATCAGATCTTAACCTTTTTAATTTTTTGACTTTTGGAGTGGAAGGTAACTATACGCTTTTTAAACCGGATGGTTTTAATAAACCTATTCAGCTTTATGGCGGTGGACTTGGACTTGGACTCTATTTTTTTCCTTTGAGCAGACTTTATTTTGGAATAGGCGGGGGAGCAGGTGTTAATTCCGGTTATGTAAATGTGCGCGAAGCAAATGATATTTACAATACTTATAATCCTACCGGTCTTTATTACCGCGGATATGCAGACCTTGGTTTTAGATTTACACCAGATTTTATTCTTACTGTAGAGGGCGGTTATCTTTCTTATGTAAAAAAAGATTTTTCCAACTTTAATACAGGCTTCTTTGGCGGTGTAGGAATTAAAATCAACAAATCTGTGGGCTCTTCCAAAAGCAGATCCAAGGCAGTTACTGTTTCGCTTGAGCAGTATGGAGACATCTATCCGTCGTACAGCCGTATTTACCGTGATAATGAATGCGGAATCCTTACAATTAAAAATCATGAATCAGCCGAAATCCGAAACGTTCATATTTACTTTGATGCAGATAAATATACTTCCAGCGTAATTGAATGCGGAACTATTTCAAAGCTCAACCGCTATAAGAGCGTAGACATTCCTCTTTACATAGATTTTTCTGACGCAATCATGTCGTTCAGTGAAAACGGTCTTATTCCTGGTAACGTTACAATTGAATACCAGATGCTCGGCCAGAAAAGAAAGGTTCAACAGAGCGTAACCCTTACTGTACGCAACCGCAATGCTTTTGTCTGGGATGACCTTGCAGCTCTTAGTACCTTTGTTTCTTCGGAAACCCCGGAGATTCAAAACTTTGCAAAATCTGTTGCGGGAATTGCACGTAACGAGCTTGCAACCGGTATGAACAGAAACTTCCAGTTTACAGCTGCTATGTTCCTGGCTCTGCGCTGTGCAGGAATAACTTATTCAGAAGATAAGCTTACTCCTTTTACAGAATATCATCTTAGCGAAGAAGAAGATTCTGTTTTATATCCTCTGCAGACTATGGAATGTCTTAGCGGAGACTACGACGACTTTGCAATTCTTCTTATGTCCTGTCTTGAGTCTCAGGGTATTAGCTGTGCCTATATGACAACCCCAGATGATTTTATTGTATTTGTAGATCTTGCTCTTTCTGCAAGTGCTGTAGGAAATCACTTTGAAGATGTAGATTCTGTTTTTGTTGATGAAGAAGCAAACAAAGTATATCTCCCGCTTTCTATGGCAATGTTCGAAGGCGGATTTACTCAGAGCCGTAAGCGTGGTTCCGAAGTTCTTAAGCAGATTATGAATGACGACGAAGGCGACTATGAATTTATTCTTCTTGAAGATGCCTGGACTGTTTACAAGCCTGTTGTATTTAATGTTGCATCGCAAAATCTTCCGGTACTTGATGATTCATATATAGCCCTGCAGCTTAAAACCGCAATTGATAACTATATCCGTACAGACCTGAATCCTATTGTAGAACGCGTAAGAAAAACCGGAGACCACAATAAGATTGGAGTTGCACTTGTTCGTGCAAAACGTTATTCAGAAGCAAAGTCAGAATTCTTAAAAGCCAATTCTGTTGCTGCAATGAATAATATTGCAAATATTTACACAATCGAACAGGATTACGATAACGCAATGAAGATGTACGAAAAGGTACTCAAGCAGGATCCTGGTAACCGCAGTGCTCAGTCAGGTCTTGAAAGCCTTAAGACCAAGCTTGGACAATAACGGGTATAACTGGTAGCAGATGAAAAAAATTAGATTTCTTAGCATTTTTTCATTTCTCATTTTTCTGTGCGGTTTTGCAAAGGGGACTGTCGCGCTCAACGCTTCGGAATTTCAGATAAGGGTAATGCCAACCTATACTTATTTTATGAACGGAATTGGAGATATAAGTGTTGGTGGTTCTGCAAGCCTGGACTTTGCACCATTAACGCTGCGTGCAAACGATAAGCTTTTAATTTCTGCACAGGGAACCTTTATTAATCTTTTTGAAAAGGGAATTAAATCAGAACGCTATATTGATTACGGTGTTTCTTTGGGGTACTCTGCCAGAATAAGCGACCGTTTTTATATAAACCCCGAAGCGATTGGCGGCATCTGGAGCATTACCGAAAATAAGGAAAATAATCTTCCTTATGAACGAGGCTTTTTCTACGGTGGACGCCTTAGCTTTGATTTTCATATTCTTCCCGAATTTTATGTAAGTCTTTTTGGCGGTTACAAATCTCTGCAGCTTATAAACAGATTTTTCGCGCATACTGTACATGGCGGAATTGGTTTTACCTACAACTTTACAAAGGGTATGCGCTATTCTTCTAATCTGCAGGTTAGCGAAACAGATTTGAGTCCTCTGTTCCCGGTATTTTATGCACACTATGCAGACAATCCGTTTGGAACAATTACTCTTGTAAATAACGAAGAAGCTGCTATTACAGATGTTCACATCTATTTTTATAACGAACAGTACATGCTGGTTCGTACCCTTGTTGCTTCTTACAATAAAATTAAGCAGGGACAGGCAATTGATGTTTCTATAACTGCTTTGCTCAACGAAAATATTCTTACACAGCTTAGCGATTCGGTTACTACAGGACAGCTTACTGTTGAATATAAGCTTTTGAACAAAAGTAAGGATTATACAGAAACGCTTTCTTTTACAACTCTTAGCCGTAACTCCATGACCTGGGAAGATGACCGTCAGGCAGCAGCCTTTGTTTCTCCACGAGATTCCTGTGCCCAGAAATTTGCAAGACAGGTAAAATCAATTGTAAAAAGTTCGCTTCGCAGTGATATTCCTCAGAACATTCAGTATGCGGGTGCGCTTTTTTGTGCCCTAAAGGATTACGGAATTAACTATGTAATTGACCCGACCTCTGCTTATTCCGATAACACCGGTGGACTCACAATAGACTTTTTGCAGTTCCCGTACCAGACTCTTTCTTATCATGGTGGAGACTGTGATGACCTTTCTATTATGAACTGTTCTTTGCTTGAGGCAATAGGAATTAAGACAGCCTTTATTACAATTCCGGGACATATTTATATTGCCTTTGATTCGGGCGTTAGTGTTGAAGATGCTGCTAAACTTATTCCCGGCCAGCGTTACGTTGTAAAAGAAGACCGTGTATGGATTCCTTATGAAATTACACTTTGTACAGATACCTTTGACTTAGCTTTGCGTACGGGGTATACTCAATGGATAAAGGCAGGAGAAGAAGCTGTACTCATACCGCTAGAAGATGCCTGGACAGCATTTAAGGCTGTTAGTGTTCCGGAGTCTGATACATCTATTCAAATGCCCGATAAAGACAAACTCATTAATAGTTTTAAAAAGATACAGTACTAGACATTATGTAGTCCCTGAGCATGTTAAAGGGGCAGGAGGAAAAATGTTTTACCAGGACAAAAATACACTTGTATTTAAAAAAGGTAATGAAACCCTAATAATAGAAGGCTGGGGCAAAGATTCTTTAAGAGTGCGTGCCACCCTGGAGCGTGATTTAATTGACCAGCCATGGGGACTCACTCAAAAGCTTGCTGAATGCAATGCAAAAATAAACGTTGACGAGCAGGGGGCCAGCATCAAAAACGGACGCCTTACTGCACGCATGAACAACAACGGTGTGCTCAGCTTTTATAAGGATGATGTACGCATTATTCACGAATATTTCCGTGCTTATGACCCGCAGGCTACAAAGCATTCAAACTGTACAAAGGTTGTTGCCCGTGAATGGCGTGGTATAATCGGTGGAGACTATAAGCTTACCGTTCGCTTTGAACCGAATGATGGAGAAAAAATCTTTGGAATGGGGCAGTATCCTGTTCCTTATCTTGATATGAAGGGCTGTTCTTTGGAGCTTGCCCAGCGCAACAGTCAGATTTCAATTCCTTTTGCAGTGTCTTCTTTGGGCTATGGCTTTTTGTGGAATAACCCTGCAGTAGGCCGCGTAAACTTTGCAAAGAACGTAACAGAATGGACTGCCGAAAGTACAAAGCAGCTGGACTACTGGATTACAGTTGCAGATACTCCGGCCGCTATTATAGAAAACTTTACCGCTGCTGTTGGTCGTGCTCCTGTTATGCCTGATGAATATCTTGGATTCTGGCAGTGCAAGCTCCGCTATCGTACACAGGAAGAAGTTCTTGAGGTTGCACGCAAATACAAGGAAATGGGAATCCACCTTGATGTAATTGTAATAGACTTTTTCCACTGGCCGCGTCAGGGCGACTGGTGCTTTGATAAAGAATACTGGCCGGATCCAAAAGCAATGTGCGACGAGCTTCATGCAATGGGCACAAAGGTAATGGTAAGTGTATGGCCAAACGTAGATAAAAAATGCTCGCACTTTTACGAAATGCAGGATAAGGGATATCTTGTACGCACCGAGCATGGAACAAATTCTACCTACGACTTTAACGGCGACTGCATAAGCTTTGATGCAACCAACCCGGAAGCACGAGAGTACCTGTGGGATATCTGTAAAAAGAATTATGCCGATTACGGTATTGATATGTTTTGGCTTGATAACGCCGAGCCGGATTACAATGTTTACGACTACGGAAACTACCGCTACCAGATGGGCAGTGCCTTGGCCTGCTCAAACATCTATCCAAAGCTTTACAGTCAGGCATTCTATGACGGAATGAAGGCCGCCGGCTACAAGAACTTTGTAAACCTTGAACGCTGTGCCTGGGTAGGAAGCCAGACCTTGAGCCAGGTACTCTGGAACGGAGACGTACAGTCAAGCTGGGAATGCCTCCAGGATTCTATCGTTGAAGGCTTGAATATTGGGTTGGCCGGTATCCCATGGTGGACTACAGATATCGGCGGCTTTATGTATGGAGACCCGAGCGACAAAAACTTTGTAGAGCTTTTGCTCCGCTGGTTTGAATTTGCAGTATTCAGTCCGGTTTTGCGTCTGCACGGAGACCGCGACCCTCATAATATTCCGCCTCTGGACAAAGATCCAAACCGTGGTTATGGTGGCGGCTACCTCTTTACCGGCCAGCCAAACGAAATCTGGTGCTATGGACCACAGGCCCAGAAAATTATGGAAGCTCAGATTAAGCTCCGTGAATCGTTTAAACCATATATTGCCAGCGTAATGAAAGAAGCCAGTGCCAACGGAAGCCCTGTAATGCGCACAATGTTCTACGAGTTCCCGGATGACGAAAAATGCTGGGACCTTAAAGACCAGTACATGTTTGGAAGTAAATATCTTGTAGCTCCTGTATTAAACCCGGGCCAGACTACCCGCAGCGTATATCTGCCGGCAGGAAAATGGAAGCATATTCACGATGGTAAAGAGTTTGACGGTGGTGCAGTAGTTACTGTTGCCGCCCCGATTGAACAGATTCCGGTTTTTGAAAAGTTGTAAAAGAAGCCCTTCGACAGGCTCAGGGACCCCGTCACATGTGGTCCCTGAGCTTGTCGAAGGGTCCTTTTATGATACTACGTTTACCGGCTTACCATCCAGCCAGGCCTTAAGGTTCTCTTCTGCAATTCCCTGCAGCCTCTTACGTGTCTCATACGGCGCCCAGGCGATGTGCGGGGTTATAATACAGTTTTTGGCACCAAGCAGAGGATTGTCATTTGACATTGGTTCTTTGAGCAAAACGTCTGCTGCAAAGCCTGCAATTCCTCCTGCATTAAGGCAGTCTGCAAGATCCTTTTCTACAACAAAGCCGCCTCGTGCTGTGTTTATGAGGTATGCAGTAGGCTTCATCAGAGCAAGGGTATCTTTATTTATAATATTTGTAGTCTGTGGTGTAAGCGGTGCATGAAGTGTTACAAAATCTGAACACTTTAAGAGTTCTTCAAAGGTAACTGCAGTTGGCATGCCTTCTTTTGGAGTGCGTGTACAGCAGATAACCTTCATTCCAAAGGCTTTTGCAATTTGTGCAACGCGACTTCCTATATGACCATATCCAAAAATCCCCAGAGTTTTTCCTGCAAGCTCACTAAGACTGCTGTTCCAGAAGCAAAAATCGCGGCATTTTACCCAATCTCCATTCATTACAGCCTGGCTGTGCTGTGCAACCTGATTTGTAAAATAAAGGATAAAAGAAAATACATGCTGTGCAACTGAATCTGTAGAATAAGCGGGAATATTTGTTACTGTAATATTGTGGCGGCGGGCTGCATCTAAATCAATAACATTATAGCCTGTTGCCAGAACGCCAATATATTTGAGGTTAGGGCACTTAGAAAGAATATCTTCTGTAATCTGGATTTTGTTTAAGAAAACTGCGTCGCTGTCTGCAATACGTTGTGCTACCTGTTCCTGAGGTGTTCGCTCATAAACAGTAATATCTGCATACTTTTTTAAAAAATCCCATGGAAGATCACCCGGATTTACCGCATGACCGTCTAAAATAGTGAGCTTTATCATAATTGTAATTAGCCGATAACGTCTACACCGCAGGATGAAATTGCTGCATTAATTGCATCTTCCTGGCTTGCATCACCGTAATCTACAAGAACCTGCGATTTTTCGCAGTTTGCAACAGCATTTGTTACACCTGCTACTGCGGCAACAGCGGCCTGAACCTTTGCGGCTGTATCATCATCAAACATTCCGACTACATATATCTTCTTTTGCATAGATAATATTATATTCTATTTTATTTCTTTTTTCAATGAAATATTATGTATAGAAATATAAGATAATTGTAAAAAAATTATTGTTCCTGCTGCCGGTGCATATAAATAAAGTTCAAAATTGCCATGGAAATAATGATTATATAGCCTATTATACTAAGCATATCTGGAATCTGGGCAAAGAAAATAAAACCAAAGAGTGTAGAAAACAAAACCTGAGAGTATTCATAAATAGAAATCTTATTGGCTGGGGCGTGGTAATAGGCCGCAGTTACAGAAAATTGACCTCCTGCAGCACAGGCTCCGGCGCAGCATAAAAACAAAACCTGCTGCCAGGTCATTGGATTAAAGCTTGTTATCAAATATGGAACCGAAAGCAGCATGGAAAAGGCTGAAAAGAAAAGAATTATGATTTTTCCATTACAACCAAGGTAGCTTAATTTGCGGATACTCGCATAAGCAAGGCCTGCACCAACTCCACCCATAAAAGCAGCTAGAGTAGGGAGCATTTTTGTAAAATTAAAGGATGGCTTTACAATGAGCACTGAACCCAAAAATGCAATTATTATGCAGATAAGCGGGATAGGCTTAATTTTTTCCTTTAAAATGATATAGCAAAAGAGTATTGTAAAAAACGGACCCATTTTATTAAGGATTGTAGCGTCTGCAAGAACAATTCGGTCTATAGCATAAAAGTTTCCGAATACTCCGACTGAGCCTGCAATTGCGCGCAAAAATAAAAAGAAGAGTGCTCCCTTTGGAATTGTAAGAGAGTCGCGCCCGTTTATTTTTGCATCTTTAATTGTTCCGCCAAGGGCAATTGCAAAAGCAACTACATTACGGAAAAAAGCCTTTTGTACAAAATGAATGTCTCCCGCAAGCTTTACAAAAACTGCCATAAGCGCAAAGAAAAAAGCAGAGGAAATTATAAAAAAGATACCTTTTTTTAGGTCATTTTCCATTTTTTACTTTCCCTAACTGTCCGCAGGCTCCGCCAATTTTTCTTCCACGGCGGGTTCTAAGCGTAACATTTAATCCTGCCTTTTCAAGCTGGTCTACAAAAGCCCGTACTTCACCGTTTTCCGGTTCTTCAAAAGCAAGATTTGGGACCGGATTCCAGGGAATAAGATTTATGTTTACATCAAGTCCGCGCGCAAAATTAATCATATTTCGAGCAGATTCAGAAGAAGTATTTTTTTGTTTTAAAAGGGTTGCTTCAAGCGTTACACGCTTTCCACTTTTTGCTGCATAGTATTCTATAGCCTTTCGAAGTTCAGACAGGGAATTTTCTGCGCCACGTGCAACCGGCATAAGTTCTTTTCTTAATTCTTCATCTGCTGTTGTGAGTGAAACTGCAAGTCTTATATTCGGCCCGTTGTCTGCAAGGTCATAAATGCCTTTTACAATTCCGCAGGTAGAAAGGGTAATTCTTTTACCAGAAAGGGCACGTCCATCTTTATGACACAAAATTTCAACAGTCTGTCTTATTGCATTTAGATTTTGCAGTGGTTCGCCCATTCCCATAAAAACAATGTTGTCTAGCTTGCCGGCCTGCTGCTCCATATATAAAAACTGTTCTACAATTTCTGCAGCGGTAAGGTTGCGTGCAAGTCCAAGGGTTCCTGTCATGCAAAAGGCACACTTCATTGCACAGCCTGCCTGGCACGAAACACATGCGGTTTTTCTTCCTTCCTTGTCGGTAAGCAGTACTGTTTCTACATTGTTTCCATCCTTGAGTTTTACTACAACCTTAATTGTTCCATCGGGATCTGTAAGAACCTGTTCTATCTGGCTTGAACGTAAGACTGCCTTTTGTTTGAGCTCCTCTCTAAGTTCAAGGCTCAGGTTTGTCATGGAATCAAAATCTGTTACACCGGTGCTTACCCATTTAAAAATCTGTTTACCACGGAAGCTTTGCTTTAAGCCCAGTTGATCCGTGATTTGTTGGGGAAGACAGCCTGTAAGGATAAGTTTTTCCATTATCTTCGGAGACGCTCCAGAAGGTTCCTTATCTGAATATTTTTTCCGTCGTTACGCAGGTAATCTTCAAGAAGCTTTATTGCTTCGTCCTTGCGGTTCATAAGTGAATAAGTTTCGGCAAGGTCAACATAAAGACGTGAATTGCGCGGATCATTACGGATAAGATTCTTAAATCTGTCTACAGCTTCTTCGAATTTGCCCTGACATTTACAGATGAGTGCAAGTCCAATTGCAGCATAAATATCAAAGTCAATTTCCAAAGCCTTTGTATAATACTTTACAGCTTCGTCGTAGTTACCAAGAGTTCTGTAGGCATCTCCGGCGCGTGTAAGAATTACTTTATTTTTAGGATCTATTTCAAGAATTTTATTCCAGTATTCAATTGATTTAGCCTGCTGGTTCATACCGCGGTAGCAGTCTGCAAGACCAAAAAGTGCATAAAAGTTTTTTGGGTCGCGTTCAAGGGCTTTGTCAAAGAAGAAGGTTCCTTTTTCAAAGGTCTTGAGTTTTCGGTGACAGTTACCAATTGCAGTAAGAACACGAATATCTACATTATCAAGATTAAGATCATAAATGCGTGTCCAGTAGCTAAGTGCATCCTTGTATTCCTTAAAGTCATAGCTAAGGTGGCCAAGACCAATAAGTGCATAAGGATTATCCTTTTCCATTTCAAGAACCTTAAGGTAAAGTTCCTTGGATTTTTTGAACTCGTGTATTTTGCGGTATGCGTCGGCAACACGTGTAATTACGGTAATGTTCTTGTCATCGTGAACAAGATACTGCTGCCAGATATCAATTGCTTTTGAATACTGATTAAGTGCCTTGTAGCAGTCTGCCAGTCCAAACAGTGCGTAATTGTTAGAAGGGTAGAACGAAAGGCATTTATTATAAAATGTAATTGCTTCGTTAAACTTGTTTTCTTTGCGGGAGGTGTCTCCAAGACCAACAAGTGCGTAGTTATTATTATCTTCAATATCAAGGATTTGGAAAAAGGCTTCGCGGGCTTTGTCAAATTCACTTTCTTTTAAAAGCTGGTAACCTTTCTTAGACAGTTCAGCAATTTTTTCATTGCTTTCTTTAATTGCATCACCTGACATTTCGGGCATCATAGGCTCAAAAACGTCTTTTTCAGTAGAAATGTCTTCCATTTTTTTAATACTCCTTTGTTTTTAAATGATTTTTAAATATTCATTAAACATTTTAATCATTTTTCAATAAGGTTGAAATAACCTGCGCAATGGACTCATAAATTGGTTCTGCATCACGCTTGTTGTGGGCCAGATAGTAGGCTTTAAGAGCTTTTAGACCTTCGTTTTTGTCCATGTAGTAGTTTCCAACTCTGGTAAGCCCGTCTGAATATCCTGTGGTAATATAGATACGCCTTGCATCTTCAATGTTTCCGGCATTGAACATAGCATTTGCCTTGCGGTTGAGTATGACTTTTTGTTCGGAAGTTAGCCCGTCAACAGGATTATCTGTTACCTTGATAAATCCGTCAGGGATTTTCTTTTCGTTGATTGTCTCTTCGAATTTTTCCTGAACTTTTTCTTTTCTACTCATTTTCTATATTTCCCCAAAATTTACCCACTATTATAATACCATATTTTTGAGAATTTGCAACAATTTTTATTTTTTATAAAAATCCACGATTGATCTTCCGTATATTCTCTGGTCACTGCGGTGAAGACTGCCGATAGTGTCGGGCATAAAATGCTCTTCCGGGCGATGAACAAGAATAGTTCCTCCTGGAGCCAGCATTCCGTTCTGGTCTGCCTGTGTTATAAGCTGTTCATGGAATTTATACGGAAAAGGCGGGTCAAAAAAAATGTAATCAAACTGTTTTTTGCAGCGCTTTATAAAATATTCAACAGGCATAAAGTGGCACTGAATCTTAATGCCAAGCTCCTGTTCTGTGATTTTTACATTATTAAGAAGAGTTCCAGTTTTGATTTTATCTTTTTCGCAAAGCTCTATGTGGGTAGCGCCCCGGCTTGCTGCTTCTATTGCAATGGTACCCGAGCCCGAAAAAAGATCTAACCAGGATTTTCCGGTAAGGTCTCCAAGAATAGAAAAAACTGATTCGCGCATACGGTCCATGGCCGGTCTGATTATTCCGTCAGGACATTCAATGATTCTGCCTTTAAGTGTTCCGCCAGTTATTCTCATTTTTTACTTCTTGTTTAATGCCCAGTAAACATTGTCATGAGGCAGAGAAGGGTTTTGCTTTGCATAGTCAAAGGCTGTTTTACCGTCTGCAGAGCGTGTTGTTGTTGCGGCACCGTATTCCAAAAGCTTTCTTATTACAGAAGTAGAAGTACAGTACTGTGCAGCATACATAAGTGGTGTCTTGCCGTTATAGAAGGTGTTGAGTGCAATTCCTTTTTGAATAATGGCTTCGGTTTTTACAGTCTTTGAATATTCAGAAGAAGAGTTATCCGAAAGCATAAGAATAAAGGCCTGCATAAGTTCTTTTTCTGCAGGTGAATAATAATTCAAAAGCTTTTTAAGGATTTCCGGGTTTTCGTTATAAGTTGCAGCAAGCGTAAGGGCAGAAATATCATATTTATTTTTTTCCTTTACGTTTATACCGCTGGAAATAAGCTCGTCAATAATTGATTCGTTCTGCTGGTAGCGTACAGCGTACATAAGTGCATTCCAGCCTTCCTTGTCTTTAAGGTTTACTTTTGCACCAGAAAGGATGAGGTTTTTAACTTCCCGATCATTGCCGGCACGGGCTGCCATCATAAGAAGTGTACAGCCGCTTGAATCTGCTTTATCCGGATTACTTATAAAAACAATTTCGTTTTCGTCATCATCAGTAGGAAGGGCCGGAACTTTCTTTGGCGCATAATCCAAAAGATTTTCGCGTTGATATCTGTTTACATTATTTGCAACGGTTGTGCTTATAGGAAGCTCAAAAGAAGACTCTTCTGCAGGTTCTTGAGTTTGTTCTTCGGAAGCCACTGGTTCTGGCTCGGCTTCTTTTTGTGGCTGTTCCTGAGGTTCTGTAGCTGGTTGGGGTTCTTCTGCCTGCTTTGGTTCTGCTTCTTGAACAGGCTGTGGTTTTGTTTCTTCTGTGACCTGTGGTTCTGGTTCTGCAGTAACAACAGGCTTTGGTTCTTCCACAGCTTTTGGTTCGTAGTTTGCAAGCTCATCTCGCAGTTCATTCATCAGTTCATCTCTAAGCTGACTTTTGAGCTCTGCCTTTAAGGAATCTAGGTCAATTTCCTGGTCAATAGAGTAGGTAGTATCTTTTGTATCCTTTGGCTCAACGTATACGTATTCACCTTCTTCGGTAATTGTAGGCTCTAAAAAGCCTGTACTCTTATTTGTTGTGGTCGTTATTGGAACAGTCTGGGTTACAGTTTTAGTCTCCGGTTGTGGTTCTGCAGCAGGTTTTGTTTCTACAACAGGTTTTGTTTCTGCAACAGGTTTAGATTCGGTCACTGGCACAGTTTTAGTAACAGCGGCTGGTTCTTCAACAGGTTCAGTTTTTGTTTCTGCCACTGGTTCCGGCGTTGGTTCAGCTTCTGTTTCCTTTACAATTTGTGAAGGTTCTTCCTGAGTGGGTGTTTCTTCCTGTGCAGTGATTCCAGCTTCTTCGTCGGTTAATGTAAGCTTAGTTGCTCTTGTAAGAAAATTTGTAAAAAAGTATTTTTCGTAGGTTTCGGCCAGTCCCATTTCGGAAATATCGGCCTTGATTGTTTCAAATTCATCTTTGAAAAAGGTTTCCGGGTTTTTTGTTATATAAGTTTTATTTTTTGCAATACAGTAATCTTTGTTTGGTACAATAGAATTGGCAATCCATACAAGAAGAATCTGTTCACGATGTTCAACAGGTCCAATTACAATATTACCAGCTTTTGTTTTGCCCTTGAGTTCGCATATATACCATGATTTTGGAGAATCTTCGGTTTCACTTATCTTTGTCTGAACATTAGAAGGAACAGTTACCGCCGCCTTCTTCTTAGAAAATACAGGTGCAGCCATAACCGCCACGAGCAATAAAACTGTAAACAAGCGTTTTTTGAAAACCATCACTATATTATAAAGTATATTTTGAGTTTTTACAATTACTATCAATTTTAACGTAATCATGCAAAGATAAATGCATTATAAATCATGAATATATAAGACTGGCTCCCAGTCACAAAACGGTGGCCAAAACCGCCGGCTAGCCTGCTTGACGCTGTTTGTTGCAATGGAACTATTGACTGCCGCTTCGCGGCATCAACAAACAGAGTCATTTTGTCCACCGTTTTGTTCCTTCGCGCCAGTATATTAAATCCATAAGTATTCATTATACATTTGCCAATATATGATTTCGTTGGTTTTTGCATTATAAATATACTATATATATAAATCGGCGCGAGGGAACGAGGGCGGGGGCAAAAAGACTCTATTTGTGGCTGCCGCAAGTTGCGGCAGGACGATAGTTCCTTTGCCACAAATAGCGTCTAGCGCATTAATGCGCGGTTTTGACCACGGCATCGTGACCGGGAGCCATTAATAATTCAATAATATTTATAATGCGGAAACCCTGGAAGATCACACTGGCATGTCTTGACCATGAAGCTTGGTTTTAATATAATGGTAGAGATCCTTGGAAGCCTTAAATGGGGCTTTCCTTTGTCCATAAGGAGGAATAAAAGCTTTCTGGCGTGCTTGTCGGGTGGCTTTTGTTGTACAGTCTTTAATCGTCGATTAGGGGATGTATTACTATCCTCCGGAATATTATTCTAGGAGATACTTATGAAAAAGTATGAACTCATGGCTATTTTTCCACTTGAGGAAGAAAAGTCAAAAAAAGGTGCCGAAGATGTAAAAGGCACTCTCACCAAATTCGGTGCGGAAATCACAGAAGAAAAACCTTTTGGAGACCGCGACCTTACTTACGAAATCAAAAAACAGAAACGCGGACGCTTTATTTTGTTCACAATCAAAATTAATCCGGACAAGATTGCTGAAATTGACAAAGAATTCAAGATCAACATGAATCTTTTGAAATACCAGTTTGTTCGCATCGACGAAAAATAATTAAAACGCCAGGGTACGCGTAAGGAGCTTATATGACAGATTTGAATCATGTTGTTCTTATTGGACGTCTTACAAGGGATTTAGGAGCTGATGAAAGAAGCTTTGCCTATTTACCAACCGGACAGGCTAGAGCAAATATTAGTATTGCTGTCAATAGAAGCAAGAAAACCGGTGACACCTGGGGCGATGAAGTAAATTATTTTGATGTTACAATTTTTGGGAAAACAGCAGAAAACCTTAAACCGTATCTTTTAAAAGGCAAGCAGATTGCTATTGACGGATACTTAAAGCAGGATCGCTGGGAAAAAGATGGTCAGAATCACAGCAAAGTTATTATCATTGCAAATAATGTTCAGCTTTTGGGCGGCAAAAATGATGGTTCTGGTTCCGGTTCAGCTCCTTCTGGAGCTCCAAAGTTCCAGCCTAATGCAGGTGCTTCAAACGAAGGTTATTCGGGTGGATATCAGTCCGAATCCTTTGGCGAAACAGGAAGCGATTTCCCTGAGGATATCCCATTCTAGGGATTAATTACAGAAATTACACAGGAGATTTAGAATATGTCTGAAGAAAATCAGGTAATTGAAGAAAAACAGGAAGAATTGTCACAGGAAGCTCAGATGGAGCAGGTGACAGTAGAAAATGAAGGTCGTGACGATGACCGCGACGGACGTGCCAAGGGAAAAACATATTTCCGCAAGAAGGTATGCCGTTTCTGTGCTAACAAAGCAAAGATTGACTACAAGGATGCAGATGTACTGCGCCGCTATATGACAGAAAGAGGTAAGATTCTTCCTCGCCGTATTACAGGTACTTGTGCAAAGCACCAGCGCGAAGTTGCTAAGGCTATCAAGAGAGCTCGCTCAATCAGCCTTTTGCCATTTGTTGCTGACTAATAGTGTATGGTTTATACTCCGAACCTTACATTACAAAAAATATAGGAGCTAGAGGAAAAACATGAAAGTAATTCTTAACGTAGACGTTAAATCACTTGGAGAAGAGGGAGACGTAAAGAACGTTGCTAACGGATATGCACGCAACTTCCTTCTTCCACGTAACCTGGCTGTTCCTTATAATGAGGCAACAGTATTGATGTTCGAAGCACGCAAAGCAGAAATTGAAGCACGCAAGGAACAGAAGAGAAAGGATTCTGCAAGTCTTAAGGAAAAGCTTGAGGCTGCTAATGTAGAAGTAGTAATGCCAGCAGGAGCTAATGGAAAGCTTTACGGAGCTGTTTCTGCTCACGTAATTGTAGAAGCTCTTAACAAGCTTGGATTTGATGTTGAACGCAAGAAGGTTGAACTTCCAGGCGCTGCAATCAAGTCTGTTGGTACATACAAAGTTATCATTAAGCTTTACGAAGCTCAGACAGCAGAAATTCATGTTGTTGTAAAAGCACAGAATGTAGAAGCTCCAGCAGATGAAAAACCTGCTAAGGGCAAAAAAGAAAAGGCAGAAAAGCCTGCTGAAAAACCAGCTGAAGAAGCTTCCCCAGCTGCAGAAGAAGCTCCAGCTGAAGCACCAGCAGAAGAAGCTGCAACAGAAGAAAAAGCAGAATAATTTAGTTTCTGTTTTTTTGAACATTAAAAGGGTTGTCTCATAGCAGACAGCCCTTTTTTTTCCATGGAGGGTAGGTATATGGAAGTTATAAAAAGCGAATTGGAAAAGCGAACTCAACCTCACAATATTGAAGCAGAACAGGCAGTATTGGGAGGACTTTTAACAGACTGGAGTGCAATGGCCGAAATTGTTACAACCTTAAGGCCAGACCGCTTCTATTCAATTCAAAATCAGATTATTTACGATGCGCTGCTCAAGCTTTACACAAAAAGCGTAAGGGGCGATACTATTTCCCTTATCGATATACTTACCAAAGAAGGAAAACTCGAACAGGCAGGCGGTCCGGCATATATTGCATCTCTTACCCAGATGGTACCTTCGGCCGCAAACATTCAAAACTACGCAAACATCATTTTAGACTGTTCTACACGACGCGAACTTATGAAGCTTGCAATTGAACTTAGAGACCAGGCTTCTACACAAACAGGAAACGACAGTACAACTCTGCTTGATATGGCAGAGCAAAAAATCTTTGCACTTTCTGAACGCAACGAAACTACAGAAGTTCAGGATATGCAAAAAATCATTATCGAAGACATTAATATTATTGAAAATCACTATAAACACAAGGGTAATTTACCGGGAATCCCAACCGGAATTGCCAAAATTGACCAGTGGACAAGTGGACTGCAAAAGTCAGAACTCATTATTATTGGTGCACGACCTTCTATTGGTAAAACAGCCCTTGCACTTTCTATGATGAGGCACATCATTCTTAATCCTAAAGGACCAATTCCGTGCGGCTTCTTTTCTCTGGAAATGCCGTATCAGTCAATTGGTATGCGCCTTCTTTCCATGGAATCGGGCGTAGACATGGGACGAATGAGATCCGGTATGCTCCAGACAAAGAATTTCCAGGCAATTCAGAATGCAGCAGGAAGATTATATGATGCTCCGCTGTTTACAGTAGATACTCCAAATATGCGTTTGCTTGACCTTAGGGCCATGGCAAGACGTATGGTTGTAAATCATCATGTTCAGATTATCTTTATTGACTATATCGGTTTAATTACAACAGAAAATGCTAATGCACCTGTGTATGAACAGGTTTCAGAAATCTCTAAATCTCTTAAAGCACTTGCGCGTGAGCTTGAAATACCTATTGTTGCTTTGTGTCAGGTTGCTCGTGATGCAGAAGGAAAGGAACCAAACCTTGCACAGTTACGTGGTTCAGGTTCTATTGAACAGGATGCCGACGTTGTTATGTTTATTGACCGCGATCGCCCAAAAGAAGAATCGGACCGTCCACAGGATGCAAAAATAATTCTTGCTAAGCAGCGAAACGGTCCTACCGGAGTTGCAGACATTTTGTTTATGCCTACAACATCTATGTTTGTTAATAAGGCTCAGGAATAATGTCATCCCCGGACTTAATCCGGGGATCTTTTTTATCTGAAGAAAATAATCAAAAGTTGTGAAACAATAACTACTGCAACAAGTGCAATAGGGTAAGTAGAAGCATATGCACCTGCTACCTTTTCTGTTTTTGCAGTTCCAATCAAAGTTCCAAGAGCTGGAGTAGATGTCATACCACCACAGATAGAACCAAGGTTGTTAAGAAGATTGAGCTTGAGTGCGTACTTTGCAAAGATAAATCCGATTATCATTGGAAGCAGAGTCATGATGATTCCGTAGATAAAGTATACCCATTCAAAGTATTTAACAAAGCTTGCACCACCTGCAACACCGGCACCAATCAAAAAGAGCATAAGACCAAGCTCGCGGAAAACCTTGAGAGTTGCTTCTTCAGGCATAATCTTGATTTTTCCGATTTTCTGGAAGTGTCCGAATATAAGAGCCAAGATAAGACATCCGCCTGTTGTTGTAAGAGAGAAGTTACCAAACTTAAATGAACCAACTAAGATTCCAAGAAGTGCTACTACAGAGAAAGAACAGAAACCAAGAGGATCAAGCTGGAGCTCTGTGCCTGTAAGCTTGCTTGGAGCTTCTGGAGCAGATTCACTAAGCTTTGTGCGTTCTGCATCCATGTCTGCTTTTTCAAACTTTGGAACAAGCTGAACAAAAAGAACTACACCAACTACACCAAAAAGATATGCAATTCCGTGTCCTACGGCAACAATGTCTTCCAGCTGGTTAGCAGTAAAGAGTGCAGAATCTGTTACAGTTGCTTTTGCTGCAGAGAAGGCTGGAGTAGAAGTAAGAGATCCGGAAAGAAGTCCTACGAGCATTGCGCTTACTTCTTCGAGCGGGCGGTCAAAAACCTTGTAGTCAAACCAGATACAGGCTGCACAGCTAAGACCACCGATTATAATAATCATAAGACCAAGAAGAATGTAAGACTTAAAGTTTTTCTTAAGGTCACCAAAGAAGCTTGGACCTGCAATAAAACCAACGGAGGTTACAAAAAGAATGAGACCAAGATTTTCTACAATTTTGAGCGCATTTGATACATAAGTTGTGTCACCAACCTTAAGCTGATTTGCAAGCGGTGTGTAAAGAAAAGCACCGAACAAAAGTGCAACGATGAATACGCCTGCAGTTCCCAAAGAAACACCTTTAATGGTGATTCTGCCAAGAAGGTATCCTAATCCTGCGATTAAGAATACACAGAAAGTTAAAAATGTAATTGTTTTGATTGATAAGATTCCACCAAAAAGAACCATGATAAGACCTCAAAAATTTAATGATTGCATTATTATATAAACATTTGAGATTTTCTTCAATATATGGTAAAATTATAGAATTAAAGGGAGAACTTATGGCTTATTCCAGTATAGCAATCCTTTCATTACTTGTTGGAATAATAATTAATCACGATGTCCTAAAAAGGAACACCAAAAATTCAAAAAAGTCTCATAAACTGTATCGCCTGTTTTTAATCGGAACAATGATTTTTTATTTATGCGATGCGTTATGGGGTATCCTTTATGAAGCAAATCTTATTACAGCAACTTATATAGATACAGTTATTTATTTTGGCATAATGGGCATATGTGTCTTTTTATGGTCCAGATACGTAATTTATTATCTTAATGAAAAAAATATTTTTATAAAAATCCTTGCAATTGTAGGCTGGGCATATCTTTTATTTGACGGAATTACACTGCTTATTAATTTCTTTGCACCTGTAAAATTCTATTTCAACGATCAGGGTGAATATGTTCCGTGCATAACAAGATATATTTCTCTTGCAATTCAGGTTTTCATGTTCTTTATTACTTCTATTTATGTATTTATTTTTGGCGCAAGAGTAGATGGAAATGAAAGAATGCGCCATATAACTGTAGGTTCCTTTGGACTGGCAATGACTGTTTTTGTAATAGGTCAGTTCTTTTGTCCTTTATGGCCACTTTATGCAATAGGATATCTGCTTGGAAACTGTCTTATTCATACCTTTGTTCTTGAATCAGAAAAAGAAGAATACCGCATGGAGCTGGAAGATTTAATTATCCGTGAACAGATGCAGAAGAAGGAGCTTGGTTCCACACGTAAGCTTGTTTATATAGACTCTCTCACAGGTGTAAAAAATAAACGTGCCTTTACCGAAGCCCAGAAGGAAGTTGATGAAGCCGTAAACTGCGGATTAATTCAGGAATTTGGTGTTGTAGTTTTTGATTTGAACGGGCTTAAAACTATAAATGATTTAAAAGGTCATGATGCCGGAGATGAATATATCCGCGAAGGTTCAAAGATAATCTGTGATGTATTCCAGCATAGCCCTGTTTACAGAATTGGCGGTGATGAATTTGTTGCATTCTTAAGAGCCAACGATTACCAGAACAAAGATAATCTTATACACAGCTTTGAACAAGTAATGGAAGACAACCTTGCCAATGACAAGGTTGTCATATCCGAAGGTCTTGCTGTTTTTGAAGACATCAAACAGGATACCTTTGCTAAGGTATTTGAACGTGCCGACAAAAACATGTACGAACGAAAGCGTTACCTAAAGAGTCTGGCTAAATAAACTTTACAGCCGTACCATAAGCAACAACTTCGGCAGCACCCTGCATTACAGCAGAAGAGCCGTAACGAACACCAACAATTGCATCTGCTTTAAGAGCTTCTGCTTCGTCTACCATACGTTTAGTAGCAATCTGGCGTGCTTCGTTGAGCATTTCGGTATAGCCTGCAATTTCGCCACCTACGAGTGTTTTAAGACTTGCCATAAAATCTCGACCAAAGTTTTTTGACTGAACGATTGTTCCCTTTACCATTCCCAGAACTTCAAAGTTTTTTCCCGGGATTGAATCAATACTTATAATAAGCATATGTGTCCTCCTAATATTTTCTAGCTTCTAATTCTTCGTTGCTATCAATTTCTTTAATTCTTTGAACAAGTACAACGACTGTTCCAATTAAAACTGCAAGAATAATTGTGATCGGTATGATCATTGGAAAAAGCGGTGCATGTTCTGAAATCATTGCGTACAATAAAGTTGCCAGAACAAGAAGCATTATTACTATAAAAATAGCAGCTCCTGCAATAGCGCCGGTTTTCTTTTTTCTGTTGATATCCTCTTTGTGGATATCAGCAAATTGTGTTCCCTCCTGTTCCAATTTTTCCATCTCCTTAAGATAGTTTGAAGCATCAAGCGAATCGATGTCTGCCGCTTCATCCTTCAAACGGTTACAAAGCTCCTTCATAACCTGTGCGTTCTGCTGTTCTTTTTCTATCCGTTCTATCTGAGCGCTCATACATTCGGAAACAGACATTTTACCGTTTTGCAAAAATTTGATTTCCTCAATTGGAACAGAAAGCTTTCGGAACAGCTTGATTTTTTCCAAAGTTCGCACATCTGCCAGCGAGTACTCCCTGTAATCATTTTCCGGATTACGGTCTGGATTTAATAAACCCTTGTCCTCGTAAAAGCGGATGTTCTTCTTTGTAATTCCAACTAGTTCTTCTACCTGATATATCTTCATTTTTGGTACCAACTGTCTTAATTATAAGCCTTCCACCAAGTGGAAGGTCAAGAAAAAAATGAAAAAATTTAAAAAAAATCGTCATTGCGAGTTGCAATGACGATGGTCATCCTGAACTTGTTTCAGGATCTCTTATAATGTAGCTCCAGGTATATCCTTTTCAAACTCTTTGTTGCCATGTGTGTAGCGTGGAAGAACCTTTGGAGAAATTGCGTCGCTCTTAATTCCGGCGGCGTCGCGTTCCTTTTCAAAGTCCTTTACGTGCTGGAGGCTGAGCTTGTCAGAAAGCTTGATGTCCTTGAACATCTTACCAGCTTCAATTCCGGCTTCGCGGCCGAATACTACAACGTCGAGCAGAGAGTTACCCATCAGGCGGTTTGTTCCGTGAACACCACCAGAGGCTTCTCCGGCTACGAGGAGGTTTGCAACATTTGTATGGCAGGTCTTGTTAATTTCTACACCACCATTCTGGTAGTGCAAGGTTGGGTAAACAAGAATTGGTTCTTTACGGATATCAATTCCATACTTAATGAACATGTTGTACATGGCAGGAATTGATTTAAGGATAGTTCCTTCTCCGTGAATCATTTCGATCATAGGAGTATCCAGCCATACAGCTTCCTGTACATCGTTCTTTACACCACGACCTTCACGAACTTCGCGGATAATTCCGGAAGCGTTTACGTCGCGGGTTTCAAGAGGGTGAATGTAAACTTCGCCGTCTTTGTTGATAAGTTTTGCTCCAAGTGAGCGAACCTTTTCTGTTACAAGCTTTCCAAGAATCTGGGTTGGGTATGCAGCACCTGTAGGGTGATACTGTAAAGAATCCTGGTAAAGAAGCTTTGCACCTGCACGGTAAGCCATTACAAGACCGTCGGCTGTAGCACCGTAGTGGTTAGAAGTAGGGAAGCCCTGATAGTGCATACGGCCGGCACCACCGGTTGCAATAATTACAACCTTTGCCTTTGCAATGCGGATTTCGCCTGTTTCTATGTTGAGTAAAACTGCACCTGCAGCTTCGCCCTTGTCGTTCTTAATAATTTCGATTGCAGCTGTAAAGTCTACAACTGTAATGCGGTCTGCACGGTTAAAGGTTTCGTCACGGAGTGTACGCATAATTTCGGCACCGGAATAGTCTTTACAGGCATGCATACGCTTGCGGCTTGTTCCACCACCATGGGTTGTTACCATTGTACCGTCCGGCATTTTGTCAAATTCTACACCAAGGTCGTTGAGCCATTTGATTACAGATGGAGCTTTGTTTACGAGAGTGTATACAAGCTCTGGCTTTCCGTCAAAGTGACCGCCGCCAAAAGCATCAAGATAGTGCTGGGCAGGTGAGTCATTAGGCTTGTCTGCAGCCTGAATACCACCTTCGGCCATCATTGTGTTTGCGTCTCCAACACGTAGCTTTGTTACGAGCAAAACCTTTGCACCGGCTTCGCTTGCCATAATTGCGGCAGAAGTTCCGGCTCCACCACCACCAATTACGAGTACGTCTGATTCGTAGTCAATGTGGTTAAGGTCAATCTTTTCCGGTTCAAGGCGAGGCTTTGCCTGAAGCATTTCTGCAAGTTCAATAGGGGCCTTCTGTCCCTTGTTTGGACCAATCTTGAGTTCTCTGAACTGTTCCTTAATGCGGTCCGGGTGGAACTTCAAAAGAAGATCGTCTTTTTCTTCTGCAGTAAGACGAGCATGTTCAAACTTAATGTTTTCTTCGCGTTTTTCTGCTACAATTTTTGCAGCTTCGTCAAGATAATTTCCGTACATATTCGTCTCCTTCCTTACTTTTCAATATCGCGTGTGTTATAGAGGTTCTTAATCTGCTCTTTGTCACCGGTAGACATGGCTACAAACTTCTGGATAGCTTCTTCGCAGGCACCTGAATCAATTTCGGCAACGCGGTCAAGAAGGTGCTGGGCTTCCGGCTGAATGTACTTACCGTTGATACGTCTTGCAAGTTCTGCAACCTGTGGATGGCTGATTCCTGCAGGACAGCGGCTAGAACAGCAGCCGCACATTACACAGTCAAATGAAAGGTCTGCACATTTTGCAAAATCTCCTCTCTGAGCATAAGCAATGTACTGCATTGTCTGAAGGCTCTGAGGGCAGGCACGGGTACAGGCGTTACAGCCTACACAAGAATAAATCTCAGGATAGAGCTGCATCATAAGCTGCTGCTCAGGTTTAATCTTGTTGATATCGTAAATCTGCTTTACGAGTGGGAAGAATGGAAGAGTTGCAATGTACATGTCATTTTCAACCTTTTTAGAGCAGGCAAGACAAGTCTGCAGCTGGTTCTGTCCCTTGATTCTATAAATTGTTGCACAAGCCCCGCAGAAGCCGTTACGACATCCGCAGCCACGCTTGAGCTGGTAGCCGGCATATTCCATAGCGTTCATGATTGTAAGCTCTGCCGGTACATCATATTTTTTACCAAAAATGTAGATGGTAGCCATTTCTTTTTCTGACATTTATTTGCTCCTATTACACCAAATAATTATAAAATTATTTCAATAATTATATATTATTTTTTTCAGATTGTTAAGTATAGCCTTTGAAATACTGTTTTAAAAAAATTATTATAACAATTCGGGCATTCCCTTAGCTTCGCTAAGGTCGGGCTTTTCGCCATTCCGCTTTCGCTCCAGCCTCCTCACTTCGCTTAAAGCTTCGTTGCGGTGGCCGCCTATGGCGTGGCTACAATCCCTAATGCTTATAAAAATCTCAATAATATAATTATATAAATGTTTTAATCTAACAAATCCCTATTTGTGGGAATACATATTCTATTAATAAATTATTAAAAAACTCCATTTTCAGTATTTATTTTGTAACACCCACTATAAGACTATGTTCTGTGGGAGATTGTAATAAATATTGTTTACCATTTTTTTTATTATATCGAAACCATTTAATGGGTTCAAAAGTATCCATAAAGAAAGTAAAATAAAGTACTGAAGGATACCACTTTGAATATTGTGAATAATAAATATTGTCTTCATCAGCATAATACAAACATTCAGGTATATAGATAAATTTATGTTTATTGAGTTTTCTTTTTACCGGAAGTGTTTCATATGTATTATTTTTGTAATTTAACAATACGATATTACCATCATTAGTAATTCCTATAACCTTATCAATTTTTGCCATATAAGCTGTGTATGATAAGTCTATCGGAAAAAAGTGCTTTGTACTCTGTTTTATTTCATAACATAAATCATCCGTAAAAATGAAATCCCCAGAAAAACCAGAAATAGGTTTATATAAAAAATCATTCGAGTCTAATGTTATAATAGAATATGTTTGATTATTTAAATTAACACATATAAACTTTAAATCTCCAGATGCTGAAAATAAGGCAACATTGTTATTAATAAAAGATTTTCCCCCTAGCATTGGTATTATATTATTATAAGAAATAATAATTTCTCTAGACAATGAGCCATCATCTTCGATAAATTGAAATATTGAATTTTCATCAATTATTCTATGAATCCATATTTTTCCGGTAAATTGATCATATAATACATCATAAACTGTATTTGGAAATATTTTTTCAAAGTTGTATTCATTATTACCAATCGAATACAATTCTTTATGGCATTCCTTAAAGACAATTCCATTATCGTATGTTTTTGTATATTTACATCCCTCTAAAAAAATGATAATTAAAAAAAATATAATATATCTTTGTTTCATAACAGTCCTCTCTTTATACATGATTAGTAACTTCTTTTTGCACAACGATTTCCTGTCTTGAGATCACTCATAATAGTTTTTGGAATTGCATTTTCCGCTATATTTTTTAAAACCGAACCACTTGTTAAAAATTGTAACCATGGATTATAAGGTCGTATTCCACTTCCTGGGGTAGTCAGCATATTTCTTGCAAAAATACCACAACTATTAGTTATCAGATTATATCCTGAAAAGTTTTTCCCTCCAGATAAAGCAGCATCATATATTACTTTGTCTTGTTGCGGTGTTGTATCAAACTCTATTCCTGATTCAAATCCTGCACTATGAAAATATGCTTCCATATCGTTTTTTCCTTCAAATATTCGTAATAAAGCCCCTGAATTTTCTGGAAATCCAAGTTTGGTAGACATTGAAGGATTTGGTAAAGAATTTTGAGAATTAGACAAAACGGTTGTATCTTTTCCATGAATATCTTTGTATGACATTCCTGGTGTGGCATTTGAAGGAATTCCATTTTTTTCATTAGATATTCCTATTACTTCAAAAAATGCGTATTTTCCATCATCAAGTTTAACAAACATTCCGGCATGCCCCATGCCATGAGCTCCTTCTCCATCAAGAACATAGCCACACTCTCTTCCATCTGGATCTGTATACTTGATAGGATTATTCGCAGCGTAGGCATACAAATTGCCATTTATGTGACTTTATCACCTCCTTTTTTTTTTAAATTATATAATCCATTTTTATAAAACACAAGAAAAAATATTTTTATATAAAAAGTATCTGATAAAGTATCTAACTATTGACATTTTTTTTTTTTTACCTATATTGTATACATAATTAGGGAAGTAATTTTAAAATGTTTGCAGGTATTATTTGTTTTATTTATCTGACGGCAGCCTCATTATGTGATATCCGCTATGGACGAATTCCTAATTATCTTACAATAAGTGCATTTGTAATAATAATAACATATGATTTAATCTTTTCTTTATCTGCTATTCCTTTACATCTGGTCTGTTCCTTATTTTTTCTTATTGTCTTTTTAACAGCTAGATTTATTACAAAAGGAATTGGGTATGGTGACATAAAGCTTGCCGCTGTTACCGGTTACTGTATGGGATTTATAAAAACATCTTCTATATTTATCATTTCTACACTTCTTGGAATTACTATATTCTGTTTGTTACGTGTAAAAGGAAAAAAAATCATGACTCTTCCCTTTGCACCTCTTGCAGCTGCAGGTTTTGTCATTTCTCAAATAACACTCAGGGGGTTTAAGTGAGAATAAGAAAGAATAAGCTCATACTTATAATTCTTTTGTTTCACTTAGCAGCTCCGTTTTTTGCACAGCAAAATGACATTCCTATTTATATGGATTTTCGAAATCAAAAAATCACAGACATATTATATGCTGTTGCAGAAACCTGTGAACAATCTGTCATTATTGATGAAACAGTTACAGGAAATGCAACTTTCCGTTTTGAAGATAAGAATTTTGAGAGTGCCCTTAAACGTTTTGCAGAACATTGTCAGCTTTATGTTACTAAAAAAGATGACATATACACTATTTCTAAAGTTAAAATCGAAACAAATGATAAGGGTAATCTTTCAATAAATACCGAGAATGTTCAGGTTGAGCCTTTTATTAACATGCTTTCCCGATATACAAACAGAACAATCCTTTTTGACACACTACCAAATGCTACTGTTACAATAAGAACAGGAAATGCAACTCTTGAAGATATTCTTAATCTTACCATAGTAAAACTTCCAAACTTTGGTCTTGAACGTATTGCGGACGGATATTATATAACAAAAAGTAATGGCAGCATAAACCGCAGAGATATTGATATCCTTAATATATCAGAAACTGGAGGTTTGTTTTCTTGTAATATACAGAAAGCATCTTTTGTAAATGTAATAGAAACACTTTTTAAAAAAGGATCCAGAGAATACTCTCTTCTGTCTAAACCAACCCTTACAATTGAAAATATGACTTATTCCGATAAACCTTTTGAACAGTTACTCTCTCTTATTCTTGATCAATCTGGATTCGATTTTTCAATTAAAGAAAATGTATATTATATTTATGAAGTTCAGAAAAGAGATATCATTAAAAAATTCAAAGAGACAAGGATCGTTGCTGTTAAGAATATGAGTATAGATATGCTTGTATCTCTTTTTCCTTCGGATTTAAATGCTTCTGGTTTTATAAAATTAGATAAGAATTCAAATTCTATTATACTTTCCGGTAGTCCTTCAGAAATAGATCCAATTGAAGACTTTATCAATAAAACAGATATTCCAATAAATGATAAAATGTATCAGATATTTTATCTGGAAAACATAACTGTAAAAGATGCTGCAGCTGCTATTCCTAAATCTATGCTTTTTTCTGAAATTATACCCCTACCCTCTGCTAATGGTTTTATAACACAAGTTACTTCAGAAAGCGGGAAAAAGCTTGAAGATTATTTAAAGATTCTTGATGATAAAAAACAGACAAAAATCGTTAAACTCAAATATTTAAAAACTGAAGATCTTATAAAAACATTACCACCGTCTGTTACCAGAGATAATATTATTGAAACAAATGATCCAACTTCATTCTTCTTTTCCGGGACAGATAAACAATATGAAGAATTCTCTAAAGATCTATCCACTATGGATAGTCCAAGACAGCAGATTAAATATCAACTGTTTGTCATTCAAAGACAAAAGAATGAAGGATTAAACTTTGGTACTAATTATAACATTGGTAATAATAATGGACAGGCAGGTTACACCTGGAGCGGAATGCTATCCAACATATTCAATATAAATTTTGATGTTATTTCAAATTTTGGTGTTCAATTTGCAGGAAATCTTAATGCAGAACTTTCTGAAGGAAAAGCAAGAGTTCTGGCAGATACAACATTAAATGGTATAAGCGGAGAATCTTTAAATTTTTCAAATACAAATACATACCGCTATCGTGACATAATAGTAGATACATCCGGTGATTTATATACAAGTACAACGCGCGAAATTACAAGTGGACTTACTCTTTCAATTAATGGTTGGGTAAGCGGAGATGGCATGATAACCGTAAAGGTAGATGCTGTAGTTTCCAAACAGGGAAACTCTGACGCTGTAACACAGTCTAATACAGTCACAGATTCTTCCATTCCTCCTTCTACTTCTGAAAAAAAGGTAAGTACTAATGTACGTACAAAAAGTGGCGAACCCGTTGTTATTGGAGGACTATTCCAGCAGGAAGAAGACGTTTCAGAAAAGAAGATTCCGATACTGGGATCGATACCATGGCTTGGGAATCTTTTTAAAAGCAGGAATACTATAACAACAGAAAGTGAATTTATAATATATCTGGTTCCTTCTGTATATAACTCAAATGATAATGTTATAAATGAAGAAGAAAATCTAATTCGCCTTAAGGAAAAATATCCGGAGGATAAATAATATGATTCTGGATATTGAAAAAAAATTTGACATAACACAATTCTCTACTTACAGAGATATTAAAGACCAATATACTGATCAATTTATAAAAACAAGTCGTTGCGTTAAAGTTTATGACAGTAACACAAGTATTATTTCTGCAATAGCTGAAAGTTCCCGCGAAAAAGAAGACATACTTCGTAAAGTGCATTATCCAAAAGAAGTGAGAATAATTATAGTCCAGGATTCTGATTTTGCCGAGTTCACAGGAAATTTCGTAGAAAAAACTGTTCCGCAAACAAGCACTTCATTTATCGAAAACAGCAGTTATAGTCTTGAAGATATAAGCAGCGACGCTCCTGCTGTAAATATCATTAACGCAATTTGTCTTGAAGCTATAAGAAGAAAAGCAAGTGATATACATATACAGGGTACTAAACAAGGAATATGTATAAGACTTAGAATAGATGGCGTACTCCATACAGTACGTACACTTAACAGAAACATTTTTGATACTCTGGTTAGCCGTATTAAAGTAATGTCAAATTTAAATGTTATGGAAAACAGACTCTGTCAGGATGGAAGAATGTCTGTTGAGGCAGGAGGACAAAAACTTGATTTAAGAGTTTCTGTAGTTCCTGCAGTTGGCGGTCAGAATATAGTTTTGAGAATTTTTAATACTGAAATAAAAGATTTAACTATTTCTGAACTTGGTTTTTCCAAAAATGACCTTGATAAAATGAATAAAAGCCTGAATATACCATATGGTATGATTCTGGTAACAGGACCCACAGGTAGCGGTAAAACAACAACACTTCATTCCATGCTTAAAGAAATGGATAGGGAACATTTAAAAATAGTTACAATAGAAGACCCTGTTGAAAAAGTTGTAGATGGAATTGAACAGATTCAGGTAAATGAAGAAATTGGTTTAACATTTGAAACCATTCTTAGACGTGTTCTTAGACAAGATCCTGATGTAATTATGGTGGGTGAAATTCGTGATAAAGAAACTGCTGAATTAGCAATCCGCTCTGCACTTACAGGTCACAGGATTCTTTCATCAGTACATACCAATGACAGTGTTTCCGCTATTTCCAGACTTAGAAATCTTGGATTAGAATCTTACCTGATTGCCGGTACACTTAATACAGTCATTGCTCAAAGACTTGTAAGAAAGATATGTAATGTTTGTAAAGGAGATGGCTGTTTACAATGTTGTAATACAGGTTTTTCTGGAAGAACTGCAGTAGGCGAAGTTTTTAACGTTGATGATAAAATTGCAGAAATGATAGAAAAAAAAGCTTCTGAAGCAGACATAAGAAAATACCTTTTAAAACAAGGGTTTACAGACCTTAAAGAAGAAGCTAAAAGAAAAGTATCGGAAGGAATTACGACTGAAAGCGAAATAATAAGAGAAGGACTTGTATGAAAATTGATGTACTTACATTTACGCAAACTATGCATTCTCTTTTAAAATCTTCCCTTTCATTACAAAATGCACTCCGTATATGTTCAGAAATATTAACAGGCAAAAAAGAAAAGTATATTACTGAAAACATTCTGAAGGGTATAAATGAAGGCCGAAGATTAGATTCGGTTCTTGGAGAATACAAAAATATATTTCCACCAATTTACATTTCGCTTATATCCATCGGAGAAGAAAGTGGAAATCTTTGCGATGTATTTGGAAAACTTTCTGAATATCTTAAAGATAAAAACAAACTTCATCAGAAGATTGTTCAGTCTCTTGCATATCCTATTCTGGTTTTATTTACAGCAGTGGCAGTAATTCTAATACTCTTGATTTTTGTGATGCCCCGGCTTGAAGATATTTTTATGGCATTTACAGAATCCTCACAATCCATAAATGTTCAGATACAGAAGATGCAAACAAATATAACGATAATCTGCTTTATCATTATTGCAATTATTATTATTTCAATACTAATTGCGCTGTTACATAAATCAGGGGGAAAATTATCCTATATTATAGATACAGTTTTATTAAAAATTCCATTTATAGGAAAAACAATTAAGTCGATACAAATTCATGATTTTGCATTTGCAATGAAATTACTTACTTCTGCCGGTTTCCCTCTTACTACAAGTCTAGAACAAGCCGGAAAAGTATTAACAAATAAAAGAATATCACTAGCTGTTCAAAGAGTATACAAATCAGTTGAACAAGGGTATCCAGCAGGAAAATCATTTGAGAAACAGGAAGTTTTTCCTCCCTATTTTTGTACATGGATAAAAACAGCCGAATATAATGGAAGAATTCAAGAAGCTTTTGGAAATATTTCAGATTACTATTCTGCAGAAAATGAGAATATTCTTTCAGGGATTACAACTTATGCAGAACCTGTATTTATTCTGATAACTGGAGGAATAATAATTTGTATTATAGCACAATTTGTTATTCCAATTTTTAATCTTATGGGGTCACTATGAAGAAATTTAAGGAAAAATTATCACCATTAATCCATGAAGAAAACGGATGGACATTTATGGAAACCCTTATTGTAATCGCAATAATTCTTGTTCTTACAGCAACGGTAGGTTTTATTGCTATAAACAATCTTGAAAAAGCCAGAACTGCTGCTGCCAGGACACAAATAGAAAGTTTATCCACAGCTCTTGAAGCATATTATATAGACTGTGGTAATTATCCTACTTCAGAACAGGGACTTGCAGCACTACGTAAAAAACCCGACACTTCGCCTGTAAGTGATTACTGGGATGGCCCGTATATATATAAAGATACTCCAAAAGATCCGTGGGGTTATGAATATGAATATACATCCCCAGCCCCAGATGATTCTCCCTATGGCATAAGAAGCTTTGGGGCAGATGGAAAAGAAGGCGGAGAAGGAAAAAATGCAGATATAAAAAGCTGGGAGTAGTTTGACAGTGTTAAGGGAAATAGTAACAATTGCAGCATTTCTATTTATTCTCGCAGGACTAGTTTCTGCTCTTGTTATTATACAAAAGGCTGGAGAACATCAAATAATCCAGGTGGAAAAACTATTGGAGGAAGCAAATGAAGTTTACTGAAATTCTTGTTTGTATGATTATATTTCTACTTGCTTCTGCCATATTTGTTGAAACCCTTGTCATTACCAGAAAAGGATCCTCAGCTATTATTATGAAAACTCAAACTGCAGAAAGCATAATTACTGTTGATTCCTTCCTTAGAAAAACAATTACAGATAGAAAAATTCCTTATTGGAATAATCTTACAAATGAATGTATTAAAATTGAAGAACAATTAGAACAATCTTCTGACAGCATAGGAATTCAAATACTTTCAGTACATCCTGTTCATAATGAAGAAACTAATTTGGAAGGAATTTGTATTGAATGGAATAATGGGCACAAAAATTATGTAACAAAGCAATACATCAGACAGAGGATTTTAGATGAATAAAAATGACAGCGGCTTTTCAAGTCCACTTGCAATGACAACAATATTCTCTCTTTCTCTGATTATATTATCTCTTGCAATGCTTATAAATACTGGTGAAAAAAAGGTAAATTCATATCGTAAATTGATTCATGCGCATAGAAAGGCTGAGTCGCTTATAAATGAGGTTGGTAATCAATTACAGTCTTTTTGTAATACAGAATGTGATTGTATAGACAACAATGAAATACGATTCCTTCAAGCTCTCTATTCAGAAAATAATCTTATCATTTCTGATATTTCTACAGGTATTAACAATAATATATTAAGTGAAGAAATACTTCACAATCCATCGCTTGTACCTTTCTTAAACTTACATGGAGACGAAATACAGACTTCTTATGGGTGGATTAATCCTCTTTATGCTGATACTCAATTCATTGACAATTTAAGAACCAGTTATAATACGGATGATTTATTCCCGCTTATAAATACAATGCCATCATTGAATATTTTCTATATGTCAAATGAATTTATAGAATCAATACTTTCTTTTTATGGCTTTACAAATGCAGAATCAAAAGCAAGAACAATTAAAGAAAATATTACCACAGATACACAGTTAAGTGACATTGCATCAATACTTGGAGTTCCAACAAGCCATAGAATATTTAATCTATTGGGAACAAAAACTGCTTTCTGGAACATAAAAATGGAAACAGACATGTGCCATATAAATACGGTATTTGCTGCTGTTCCTGAAAAAGAGAATACTCGAAGTGTTGAGAAGTATATTCTTATTGAAAAAAAAGTTTCTTATAAAGGAGGGGTATATGACAACACAAGATAATAAAAAGATTACCCTACTCCTTAATTCTCGTACATACAAAAAACTTATAAAAGAAGCTGAAAATGCATTAAGTGGTATTTACCCATATAAGATTGAGGAAGATAAAATCATAATCCGTAAAACGGACAGAAAGGGTTATTATGATGTGTATATTTCTGAAACAGGAAATAATAACTTCCATAAAAATCTTATTCGTTTATGTTTATCTGTCTTAATATTTATATTATTAATTGCCCTGTGTTTTCTTGTTATTGTTAGTTATAACTCTCATAAAGAAGTTATTCAAGATCAGAAGGATACAGAAAAACTGTTATCAGAAAAACTACAGCTGCAGGAACAGAAAAAAGAAAAATTAAAACAATTGAAGCAGAAATATGAAGAATATGAAAACCTTAGCTATCCAAAGATTTATCCTTATATTCAACATATATATTCAGTTTTAGAAGGAAAAGCCACCGTTGAAAATCTTACTATAGAAAAAGATTTCTTTTCAATTGAAGTAACAACATCTGATGCTGTAGAAACTCTATCACGATTTGAAAGAAACAATGCCTTTTCATCAATTAAAATGAACAGAACAACTGTTGAAAATAACAGGGAAACAGTCATTTATAATGGGATATTTTCAAAAGTATCAGATAACTATTCATTACCTGATTCAATAGAAGACGCTATTTCATTTTATGAAACCAAAGTAAATTTTTATGAAGAAAAGACTGCCAGAATTAATGAGATTCCTCTTTCTGAATATATTGCTATTATACGTAACACACTACATGAAAATGGATGCATGGAACAATATATTCAACTCAGAGGGAATGATAAGTCTGCAGAAATAGAATTTCTTATCGTTTCTTCCAGTCGTAATATCCTTACTTTTATAAACGAAATACAAAAAGAGGATGATAATCTTATAAACATCAAATCCATAAAATTACATAATAGTGAAGAAAAAAATCATATACAAACAATCATATGCTTTGATTCTGGAATAGGAATTGAAGACAATGAAATAAAGCTTTCTGAGTATAAAGACATACAGTTATCGCCTTCTGAAATAGATAAAATCTTTTATAAAAAAACATCTGTAAATAATACAGTAAAGCAAACCCAAATCGGTAAAACTATACCATCACCCACTATCACTTCTACAAAAAATATACAGACTAATATAAAGCCTTTAAGTTTTATAGGAATTACAAAAATTAATGGAAAAACATTCATAATGGCAAAAGATACAGATATGAATGTTATATACAAGCTGGCTCTTAATTCTTCAGAAACAGATGAAGATTATTGTATAGAAACAGAAAACGGATATAAAGCAAAAATAAATAATGAATACTACGAGGTAAAAAAATGAAACTATTTTCATCCATAAAAATATTTCTGACTGCTCTTATTCTAGTTGCATTGGTTTCATGTGTTTCTAAACCAGAAAAGAAAATTGATAGTGCTTATATTATGGTTTATGGAAATACCGACAGTGGAATTATGGATGCTGTTATTTATATGGATGATACTGTTTTGGGAACAACAGACATATACGGAAGGTTCTCATTTTACGCAAACGAAAAAGATATAGATATACACACTATCCGTATTGAAAAAGATGGATATGAAAGTATAAGTATAACAACAGCAATTAATCCAGGCCAACTCCTATATTTTCGTATGTATGATGGAGCATATTATGCTGAACTAGCAGAAAAAGAATTAGATGAAGGGAACATAAACAAAGCGATGGAATTGATTGAACATGCTTTGACAATCGAAGAAAGAAAAGATTATCAATATCTTAAAAAAATAATCAGCCAGAGGTACGAAAAATGAAAAAAATAATTGAGTATATTATTCCAATAACATTTGCATTTTTGTTCTTTTCGTTCATTATTCTTACTATAAAACTTTCAAAACTTGAAAAAGCTGTTGAACTTTTAAAAACTGAAAACTCCATTCAAATAAATGATATTGATTCAAATATTTCTTCTTCAATTTCTGACCTTTCTTATGAAATTGAAAAAATAAATGAATCAATAATTGAATCACAAACAGATTTTTCTATTCTCACTTCTGTAATCATAAATAATACTGATGTAATTTTGCAGGAACTCTCTCAGATTAATGGAACGGCAACAAAGCAATACTCTCAAACTAAAAATATGAAGGAAACCTACGATACAATTCTTAATGAACAAAAAAAGAAAACAGTAGATAGTGCAGAAAAAGAGGGCACAGTTCTCTTAATAAAAAAATCTGCTTTGTCTCATTATAAAGCCCAACAATATAGTCTTGCCTTTGAAGAATACCGGAAGGTTGTTGAAATGGATGGAGAAGATCTGGAAAGCAGAAGTTATAAAATGAAAAGCCTTTATTACATGAATAAAGCAGACAGTACAAGATACAAAGAAATTCTTGCTGATATAAGCATCCTCAGGGCTTATGGTTACATTGATGATGAAACAATAGAAATCGAGAAAGCAATAAAGGCAGAAAAAGGAGGCCTTGATGAATAAATTAAAAGTTTCATTTATAATTGTTTTTGCTTTTCTTATAAATTTTATTTTTGCAACAGAAATAGCAGTAGCCCCATTAAGTGTATTTGACACAGAAGGTAATAGTATTACTATTACGGAAAATCCTTCTGTTATAATATATAATAATCTTGAACAAACATGGTTTGAAGGCCTCATCCATTTTATACAGATTCCGGAAAATTCATATGGCATTCCATCAACAGTTATTGATGCAAACAAAATTTGTGTTGCAGAAAATAAAGATTATCTTTTATACGGCTATATAAAAAACAATGAAACAAACTGGTACGCAGATATAAAACTTTATTGTGCCCAGGACAAAAAGATAGCACAGGAATATTTTGCCAGTGATGATGTAACTCATTATGAACGCCTTATTAAAGAACTAACAGATAAGATTTTAAGTGGAATTGGAGAATTATCTGGCATTAATCCTGAAACTATTAATAATAGTAAATTCAGACCTGCAGAATTAAGGATTCCGCTATCGGCATTTTACTGGACACCAATAGACAATAAATGGAATGATAAAATACTCGGTATAGCAGGAGCTGCTACAGGACTGGATTTTTTTCCGCCAATCCCAAAAATTACTATACGTGAATTAAAACTGGATTTTTCCGGCAGTCTAAATATATCATGGCAATATGCCATTAACCAACAGGAAACATACCCTTTCTTCTTAAACACTATCTCTCTTATTTTTCCGTTTTATACACATTTATACTTTAATGAAAGAAACTCAATTTATGCAGGAATAGGTTTAGGCTACGAAATTGAACTTATAAATATACGCCCTAAATATGAACTGGAGCAATTTATATATCAGAATATTTTTTCACTCGAAACATCCATAGGCTATGAATTTATGATAAACAATCTTCTTAATTTTCATACAGGTGTTGCCTTTAACTTTCATTTAATTCCAGATAAACGTATTTCCGTAAAACCACATATTGGTTTATCTTTCAGAGTATTCAAGGAGAAGTCATAACATGAAAAAAATGATTATATCTATAATAACCATGTTTTTTTTATTCTCGTGTCATAACAATACATTTGAATCTATTCTTTTTAGAACGACAGAAGACCCCTTTGAGGATGTTCCTTTAGCCGATTCATTAACTCTTGAACATACTGTTTATCTTTCATGGAAAGAAGATAAAGGAGCAGATATATTCCGATTGATGCGTTCCAATGATAATACAGAGTTATCTTTTACATGTATTTATGAAGGTAAAGAAAAACAATGGAAAGATACAAATCTTACAAACGGATGCCGTTATATTTATAGGCTTGATAAAACAAGAGGTAATCAATATTTTCAGGGACAAACTTATGCATATGGTTTTTCTTCTGATTGCAGAAAAGATATTTATGAATGTAATGATACAGAACAGGAGGCAACTCTTCTTGAATATGACAGAATTTGCAATCTCCCATGTATACGTTATACAACAGGTAAAAAAGAAGTTATAGACTGTGATTGGTTTTATGTAACAATTCCTCCCCGTAGAGCAGCAGATATAATTGTAAACCAGCACAGTCTCTCTACAAACCCTGATGGAACTCCCACAAAACTTAGAATTCAAATTGCAGGATTTGAGAGCAATATTGTTTTGCAGCAAAAAGCTTATATTATAAATAATACATCATATGAAACAAAGAATTATTATTTCAAAATTTATCCGGAAACAACAGAGTTTTTTTCACAGGGAAATGGTTATGCTGTAATAGAATATACAGTTTCATTAAATCAGATACATAACTTAAAACTTTAGGAGGAGAAAAATGAAACAAAAAAATCTTTTTTATTTTTATGTCATTTTAATATTTCTGTCTTCTTGTAAGTTACAACCTTTTGAAACTGATAAACCACAGATAATGACAGAAGATACAGGAATAAATGAAGAGACCTCTCTATTTATAAAAAATAATAACAGCAATAGTTATGTATTTCAAACAAACGACATAAAATATCTTTCTTCTAAAGGTTTTACATTATGGTCAGCATCTTTTATTAATGAGTCTGAAGATTTCGAAACTCTTTCATTTAAAACTTATAAGGAAAGTGGTAAATCAGACGCGGGGTATGGAATTGTTTTTTGTATTCAAGAAACTGATGGTGTGCCTTTTATGCTTACAGTTTTGATTAATACAAAGGGAATGTTTTCAGTCGGAAAAGTTAAGAATGGTGTTTACAGCCATATAAACGAGGGATGGAAATCATCAGACTGTATAAACAGAGGATATGGAGTTAATAATACTATTTCTATTTCTTATGATAATAACAGAAATGAATTTGAAATTTCTATAAACGGTACAGTAATTTCAACATTTACTATATCAGAAAATATATTATTTAAAAACAGCAAATCAGGTTTTGCAGTTGTAATTGCACCTGATGAAGATTTTCCAGCCGTTCCTGTTAAGGTAACATTTGAACGATAAGTATTCATGGAGAAAACTATGCAGAAAAAAAATGAAAAACATTATGAAATTAATGGACCAAAACGACTCATTACCGCTGCCATACTGGGAGTATTTATAAGTACATTAAATCCAGTAGCTTTATATGCCGAACCAGACACTCCTTCTATATCATTTATTAGTGCCACAAATGTAAAAGAAGAAACCGTAGAAGAACTTATTACGGTAGAGAAAGGTGGAACAATAACACTTGGAGAAGCATCAATTGAAATTCCAGAAGGAGCTTTAAAAGAAGATACAAGAATAAGCATAACAAAACTAGCTAAAGTTGCTGAAACAGGAGAATCGCTTTACAATGCTATACCTTCTTCTGGGGGTTATCGTTTTCTTCCTGCAGGTACACAATTCCAAAAAGAAGTAACCGTAACCCTCCCCTACAATCCCGCACTAAATTCAAAACCACAGTCATTAGATGAACTGTATACATATTTTTACGACACACAGAAAAAATCCTGGATTAAACTTGAAAGGATTGAAATAGACACTTCCAATTGTCTTGTACGCTCACGTACTACTCATTTTACTGATATGATTAATGCGACACTAACTCTACCGGAATCTGCTTCTCCAGTAGACATTAATCTAAATTCAATAAAAAACCTTGAAGCTGCAAAACCAGATTCCCACCTTATTAAATTTAATCCTCCAAAGGCTTCAAATATGGGAGATGCTACTTTTAGTTTTGATCTGGACATACCGACCGGAAGACAAGGAATGGAGCCACAACTTACTGTGACATATTCTTCTGGAGCTGGCAATGGAATAATGGGAAAAGGTTTTGATATTAATTATGGCAGTTCAATTACTACTGATACAAGAAACAGTCTGCCTAAATATGATACAGAAGATACATACATGCTTGATGGTATATTATTGGGAAACCCTGTGCGCTCCCAGTCTGCTAATAAGTTATGTATAACATATACTCCGCTTAAAGAAACTTCATTCAATCGTATAAGACGATATATAGATTCAGAGGACAATGACTGGTGGGAAGTTACAGACAAAAATGGAACAACCAGAACATATGGAAAGACAGAAAATTCCTGTGTAGGTTCTGGAAATAAAATATTTACATGGAATCTTACAAAAATAGAAGATATACACAAAAATAATATAATTTATAATTATGTGAAACATGAAGATTATGTATACCCGTCAGAGATTATATATACAGGTTTTGATAATATAACCGGACAATATTACATAAATTTTGATTATGACAAAACAAGAAAAGATATTCGCATTGACGCAAGATCAGGACAGATGATTTCTTGTAATTGGCTACTTAAAGAAATAACTACAAAATATGCCGGCAGTAACGATTTTATTCGAAAATATATATTTGATTATGATGAAAGTCTAACTTATGAAAAAATGCTTAAGCGGCTATGTGTAAGAAATAATGATTATTATAAACAAGAAAATGATAAAGAGAAAAATGAATACTGCTATACCTTTAAGTATGAAGAACCCAAAAAAAATGACGATGACTCTCTTAACCTTTTTGCCAAAGCCGACTTATGGCAAAAATTTGGGCACGCTGTAAATGAAAGCTATACAACAAATAAAGGTAGTAATGTAAGTGTTTCTGGAGGAGTCGGTGTCGGATTCGCAAATACCGATGTACGAGTAACAGGTGGACTAACTAGTAATTCAGGAAATTCTCAGGGATATACTTCATCAACTCTCATAGATATTAATGGAGATGGAAAAGTTGATAATGTTGTCCAGAGTGGAGACTCTATACTTGTTTATTTAAATACTGGAACAGGTTTTTCTTCTTCAGCAGATGATGAAAATACTATAAATCAGGCTGTTATCAATAAGTCAGAAGGTTCAAATTATTCAGACGGGTGGAATGCCTATGGCGGAGCAGGTTCCAGAATAAACCTGGCGGCTGGCTATTCTTATTCAAAAGTAAAACAGAAATCAAGCTCTATGCTAACCAGTGGTTTTTATGATGTAGATGGTGATGGACTTACAGATATAATAACCAGCCCTGAAACATATCTTCATAATGACGGCAACATATCTTTTTCATTAAAACAAATAACCGGTATTCCGTTAGTTTCAGGAAGCAAAGATTATGACCTCAAAGAATTGAATACAGTTTATCCAATGCAGCGTCCTTTCCGAGCATGGAAAGCTCCATATTATGGAACAATTGATATTGATATTTCAGGAAGAGATGCTTCCTCCCTTCTTGTATACGATGAGAACGAAGTTATTAATACTTCTGTTTCAAAAGCTTTGCAGGAAGGAAGTTATCTGTATTTTATTCCACAGGGAGAAGATTTAAGGGAAGGTGTAAATTCAGAACATAAGATAGTAATAAATTACAAAACCATACAACCATTTAAATACAGAAATGATAATTTTACCTATTATCTTCCACCATCTATTTCACAACTACCAAATACCCCCGTAGACGATTTATATAATCCAATTAAAAATGATGATGGTGAAATAATTAATTATAAATTAATAGAAAATTTAGCATTTACTCTGAACAATAAATATATGGATGATCAAACGAGATATAATACTATCACCGATAGCATTGTTCTTCCTTCAGAAATATCTGAGCTGGATTTTACTACTAAAATAGCAAATACAAATATAAATACAAAAAAACTTATGACCTCTAAGTATGTTTTTGATGCAGCAACTAAGACATACCGGTTAACTACCACTAATTTGAGTGAAACAGATAAAAAACAGATAAAAGAAACATTTGGCAATATAAATCGAGCTAATTATAAGAAAGCCGATATAAAACCTTTTGTTGTCATGACAGGAGATACTTTTACTACAGAATATAAAGATACTTCCGGCGCAATATCATTAGATCCCACAAGAAATTATTCAACACCAGGAAGTGTATTTCCTATATCTGAAGGATTTAAAATCTACATAGGAGAAGAACTTGGAAATGATTTTATAGATTCAATAGTGATAAATGGAACCAATTACAACATTATAACCCGGTATGGAAAATATAGTCTTACTTCATTAGACAACACAAAAGGAATTGAATTATTTCTCTCTGATAATGAATCAAAGTATAATATTTCACTTAAATTATCAGATATAGATTATAAGGCTTCTTATCTTACAGAATTGGAATATAACACAATAATAAGTAAAGAAAGAACTGTATATGATTATAAATCATTAGATGAACTGCTTGATCTAAAGTCTGTTGACACTGGAAAAACAGAAAAAATGGTAAAGGATTTCCTAACGGAATACGAAACTTCAGAACACGTAGATTCCTATTTTGATGCAATATATGAAAAAAAATCTCCTGAGTCAAAAAAGTATAAACTAAAAGAAGAATTGACCGATGAAGAAAAAACACTTGCTGCTGCTTTCTGCGATTCATTCTCTACAAATTATTTCATAAAGGAAGAATTTCCTTATTATCAGAGAATCGAAAATGCTGGTGATTTCTGTTATAAACTTACAACTACCCACGGAGGTAATGGAGAAGATTATCTTATAAAAATTTGCCAAGATTATAAACTTTATAAATATAACAAAATAGTCAGAACCATCAACTATTCAAAAGAAGGTTCATACAATCTTGATTCAAATGGAAACTACAGCATTCTTAAATTGAATTCTTCAAATACTTTTGAATTAAAAACCATACATGTGGAGTCATTTTCATTTGACAGTTATGCAGACTTTTCCACTAAAACATATGAACTACCTGTGATTGGTTCATACACACATACTATAACCAATTCATCAGGACAAGAAGAAACAGAAAATATAGATATTCAGGTTACCTCCGAGGATGTTTTATATGGTGGAAATAAAAACTGGTTTTACGGTATCTGGAACGGTCTACATGAATATAACGCCTTTTCACCTCAAAAACTCTTATTAATTGATAATGACGAGGTACAAGAATACACAAAATTAAGCGAAGAAGATGTAAATAACACTATTAACGCAGGACCAGAATCAAAAGCAAGCGTCATCAAAGATGCAGAGAAACCAGAGTCATTAAAAAAAGACTCAGTACCCCTTGATTATTATCTGCCTGTGAATGAAAATGCAAATCTCTTAGAAGGAAACACATCTACAGGTTATGAATCTGTTATGACGGACAATTCTGGTTCCCCTGAAGTTGTAAAACGAGAAATAACATCGTTCCCTTATATTACTCCAGAGGGAATTCGTTGTGAACGCCTTGGTCTTTTCAGTTATTATGACATTACAGCTGATTCAAAAACAAAATCCCTTACACGTACATTATCTTCTGCAACGGACATTACTAATGGACCATCAGGTTCTGCTATAATTTTTAGTCTTTCATACACAGATAATAAAAATGACGGTACAAGCTACATGATGCAGACATTGCAGGATATTGATGGAGACAGAGTATTAGATCTTTTGATTTGTGACGAAAATGGAATGGCAGTATATAAAGGCAGTCTTGATGACAGTAAAAACCTTTCCTTTGAAAATACAAATACTACTATAGAAGATATTACAGAAATCACCTATAACGATAATCATACAACAGGTAATTGTGTTTCATTTGATATTAATGGTGCAGTTAGTTTAATTCTTAAAGCCTCCGGTGCTCCAAAAGGCCTCTCTCTATCAAATGGAATAGGTGATACAAATTCTTCAGGCACATCAGAAATGATACATGGTTTTATTGATATTAATGGTGATGGTCTGAATGATTATATTAAAGGCAATTCAATTTTATATGGAGTTGGTAATCAATTCGCAAATTATAATAAAAACCAATTTACAACTGAAAATATAAGTAAATCAAGTATTGAAGCCTCGGCATTCAGCCTTTCCCTTGGGACAGGATACGGTTCTTCTGATAGTAATATAACTCCATATACACAAGATGAAGATGGTAATCCTACAAATTCCAGTTACATTGGTTGCAGTGGCACCATTTCTGTTTCTGGCAGTGAATCATCATCTGACACCTACACTACTTCGATGTTTTTAGATATCAACGGAGACGGGCTTCCTGATAGAATTTCTGCTGATGGAAATGGAAACTTCAAAGTCTATCTTAATGTGGGTAATACATTTAAGAAAGAACCTTTAATAATTTCAGGAACTGAATGGGATATTTCAAAAGATATAACCCCAAAATATGACGGAGGTTTTGACTCAAGTGTTCTTAACGGTTTAACATTTGGTAAAAAGAAAATAATTGCAAAAACAGATAAAAAAACAGTTAGCCTTGAAACAATATTAAAATATGCCTCATATCCTGAGTATAACCGTTCCAATACACTATCATTAAGTGGAACAGGAGGATTAAACATAAATGCAGGAATTCCTCTGTTCTTCTGCAAAATAAACATAACCGGTAATGTCAGTGGCGGACCATCATTCAGTGCAACTCAAGATATGGTCACTGTTAAAATGATGGATCTTGATGGAGATGGTCTTCAGGACCATGTAATGCGTATTCCTGGTATAGGAACCTATTGGAAACAAAATCTGGGTGGAAAATTTGGATTATTAAATGGGATTACCCTTCCCCAGGGTGGCAATATTGAAATTGATTATACTCCCAAATATGGAGACACAAATAATCCAAACTTCAAATATGTAATGAGCCGGGTAACTATAAATGATGGTTGTTCAGATACAAATAGTCCACTTCCCTATATTGACCACGGTTCCCATTCGATAACAACATTATATACCTATAAAAACGGATACTATGACAGAAATCTCAAAGATTTTTACGGATATTCAAGTGTAACAACAACCTACTCAGATGGAACAAAACAGATAGATATATATAAAAACAAGAATTATTACCTTAAAGGATGCCTTTCTTCCAGCACACTTTACTCACCAGACGAAAAAGAACTTTCCCAAACAAATATTTCCTATTGTGCTGCACCTTATGCTCTTCCAAAGACAGAGGAATCTATAACATATGAAAAAAACATAAATAATGTTGAATCAATAAGTTCCATTAAGACTGTAACACAATATGAATATGACTATGAATTCGGCAACTGTACAAATATTACACAAGACCTGGCAAACGGACAGAAGCTAACTGCCGAAATCAAATATGTTGATCCCGATAGAATCAATTATATAGTCAGCCTGCCTTTTTATATCTGTGTAACAGATACAAATGGAAAAACCCTACGCTACAGGGAAGGAAATTATGAAAATGGTCAGTTAATAAATCTTAAGCAGTATTATAATTTGACAAGCTATACAGAAAATACATTGTCCTATGACAAATATGGAAACATAGAGAGTATAAAAGACAGCCGTAATGCTAAACTCTTTTATACATATGATGAAGCAACAAACACCTTTGTAAACAGCATTACACAGTCCGGTGACGGAATAGAAGGCTATATAGACACCATACAATATGATCCGGCCACTCAAACAAAGATAATAGAAACAGACTGTAACAGTAATACCCTCCGTTATGAATATGACAACTGGCAGCGTATAACTAAGATATTTACATCTTATGACGGCAAAATCCCGGCTGTACAATATGATTATCATTCTGTGAATAAAAAAGATAACGGTACAAAACAACTGTGGTATACTATAACAAGTAACAAAGTCACTTTTGACAAAGACGACAATTCGGTTATAGATACTGTATTACAGATTGATGGACTTGGACGAACAGTCCGTACTGCCAAAACCGGCTTTGTAAATGAAGAGTTGGGCTGGAATGTAAGTGGAGCTGTGAAATACGATTTAAAAGGTAGAATCGAACAAGAAGGAATGACAGAATTCATAAAGGGAGATTTAGATACATTGCTTAAAAGCACTCCTGTAATGACACAATTAACGACCTCTTATCTGTATGACCACAAAGATCGTCAGATAAAAACTATCCTTCCAGATGGCTCAATTCAAACAAATGCTTTCTTTATAAAAGACAAAAACTTTGTTACAGAAACAACAGATCCAAATGGCAATATCTCCGTACAGGAAACCGATGCCAGTGGAAACATTGTGCGGGTTGCAAAATTAAAACCAGGACGTGTACAACTGACAGAAGTAACCTACCTTTATAATGAAATGGGCGAAATGCTCAAGGCATTTGATGCAAAAGGTAATCCTATTTCTGTCGAATACGACCTTCTTGGCCGTCGTACTGCCCTTGAAAGTCTGGACAATGGCCGTCAGGAGTTCTTCTACGATAACAGTTCAAACCTTATACGTGAAACCAACAGTGTACTTCGTGAGCAGAACAAACAGATAAAATATGAGTATGATGGTCTAAACCGCCTTATACACATTGATTATCCTTATACGCAGGATACATATTACACATATGGTGACAAAGACGCTCCAAATAAGGCAGCAGGCAAAGTTCTTTCGGTAACAGATGCTTCCGGTACCATTGAATATGTATATGGTTCCCTTGGTGAAGTTACAAAAGAAACACGAACCTTAAAAACTCACCTGAACTCTCTAAACGATACTGACACAGCTGTTATGGAATATCGTTCAGACTATCTTGGCCGAATGCAGTGGATAAAATACCCGGACGAAGAAGAGATAACCTATGAATATGACAAAGGCGGTCAGGTAACAAAGGTAACGGGAGAACACTGGGGAACTGACTTTGTTTATGTAAATAAAATTAAGTATGATAAATACGGCCAGCGTACTTATATTGAATACGGAAACGGCACTCATACAAGTTATACATACAATGAAGAACGAAGATGGCTGGACAGTATTACTACACAGGGCTCTCAAAACCAGTATTATCAGAACATAAGCTATGAATTTGATAAGGTTGGCAATGTAAGAAAATACCAAAACAACTGTCTTGACGGTGTTTTTGGTAATTACAAAACAGAGCAAAGTTACGAGTACGATGAACTTTATCAGCTCACAAAGGTAAATGGCGATACTACATATAATCCATATAGTGCTCCAGTTCCTGAACATATATCAACCTACGAGCAGATATTTACTTTTGATCAGGATGGTCTTGGCAATATGACACGAAAGTTGTCTTCCAACACCATATCCTCCGATATGGTAATTGGAGATAACCTTAATTATGACATTAACTACACTTATGATCCGTCTTATGCACACCGTATTATAAATGCCGGTAATCGCTATTATAAATATGATTCCAACGGCAACATAATCTGTGAACAGGATGGACCTTTTGAAGGAGAAGGCCCTGTAACATACAGAAAAATTACCCAGGAAACACAGGATGTTTACTCAACCGAATACGCATGGGGCTTGTTTAATGAAAACACCAATAGCCATGGAAATTCAGGCTCATTGCAATACCGCAGAACCTACACCTGGGATGAAAAGAACCAGCTTATAAGTTCTGTAGATGACAACTACTCCACTTCTTATGTTTATGGACAAGATGGTCAACGTACAAACAAGTATACTTCTTCCAGCGAAACACTGTACTTTAACAAAATGTGGACACTTCATACAGATAGTGGAAACAGTTCTACTGGTGGACAATATTCTAAGAACATTTATCTGGGAGATACCCGTATTGTAACAAAACTTCGTGGAGCAAGAGAAACTACTACCTACGAAGAAATAAACAAACAGTATTTCTACCATTCAGACCATCTGGGGTCTGCAAGTCTCATTACAGATATTAATGGCAATGAATATCAGCGTATAGAATACACTCCGTATGGCGAAACCTGGGTAGAAAAAACTCAGAATAATGGCCTTGAATACCTGCCATACAAGTTTACAGCCAAGGAACAGGATGAAGAAACGGGTCTTTACTATTATGGAGCCCGTTACCTTGATCCTAAGTACTCAATGTGGATAAGTACAGACCCAGCCCTGGGAGATTACATACCACAAGCCCCTGTAAGCGATCAGGCACGCCAAAATAACCAGAATTTACCTGGTATGGGCGGAATTTTCAATCACATCAATGGCAATTTGTATGCCTACGCTGCAAATAACCCGGTACGCTATATAGACCCGGATGGGAATGCAATAGCTCATTTTTCACCTTTTGGATGGAGTCATGATGCACCACAGAGAATATTCGGATATTTTAACATATATGATTTTCTATCTATATTTCTAGGATTTGCAATTGATGGTACAAGAATAAATGGTAATGATTTTACTATCAGATTATGGAAAGGAAATTATGGTCTTTCAGGAGCTGGATGTGAAATTGGATTATATACAGCAAACGGCAGAGCTCTGAGTAAAAAAGAATTAGAAGATAAAGGTCTGATATCATCTATCGTTACATTAAAAGATGAAAAAGGAAATACACTGGGTACTCAAAACGAAGATAAACCAAGTTTTTGGACAACAATATTTAAACCATTCCATTTTAAAAAACGTAAAAATTTAAATGCTCACTATATACTCACATTTAAAGATGAACAATCTGCTAATGATTTTTTCAATCAAATTGGAGGAGAATATAAAGAGGATGAAGCTGAAAACTATTATTGGAATCGTGATAACGATGTACAGATACGTAAGAATGGAAATGAAATTATATTAGATTATAATTAAAGGAGTATAAAAGATGAAAACTAAGATTTCTTCTCTATTATTATTTTTTTTGATAACAAGTGGAGCTTATGCTGAAAAAATGAATAAATATCTGTTTTATAATGCTTTATATCGGTTAGAAGACGAGACTGTGAAACTATATCTTGAAGAAGGCTACGATCCAAATAAATGCAGGGGAGAAGCTTTATGGGTAGATTCAAACCCATTACGAGTTGTTACAGAAAATTGGTTTAGTACATATGATTTTATTCAATTACATTCAAAAACTCTTATTTCTTATCCAGATGTAAATATAATTAATTATTTAGTTAAATATGGCGCTAACATAAATCAACTCCCATATATATGGGATAAAGTTTGGAGCTTCGATAATATCAGGCTTAAGCGCATAACAAAGAATATAGAAACGGATAAAGTAGAAATTGAACAAATTATTATCAATGATAACAATAGAATAATAAAAACCTTATTAGAAAATGGCGCAGATCCCAACATGAAAGGTCATCCCTTTCCTTTTGGTAAAAGTCGTAAATTATTATTCTTCACAGATAAAAAAGCTTTCAAATATTTTAATTCAGAGGAAGCAACAACGCCAATATATGAAGCAATCAAGAAAGGTATGACTTGGGAAAGTCAGATAGATTTACTCCTTGAATATGGAGCAGAACTTGATGAATCTTGTCTAAAAGCTGCAAAATTAAGTGGTGAACAGGCAATGATAGATAAAATTGAAAAGCTTATGAAAGAAAGAGCTAAATAAAAGAACTCTACATCTAGTGTTTCCCAGACAACGAAAATATCGACTTATCCTCCCACAAATAGGGATTTGTAGGATAGGAGTTTTCATAGTTTCTGTATTATATCCGATAAAAAAGGAAATCTAATAATTTAAATATGGAGATTTCTTATGAATACAGAAACTATCAAAAAAATCAAATTGAGAATGGCAGAAGAGCTACTTCCTGAACAACTAGATAAATTGGAAAAAGTGTTATTGGAAGTATTAATTTCTGAAATGAAGATTGATAATTCTACAAGGGATAATAAAAATCTTGTAAAACAATTTATAAGTGCCAAAAGAATAGAAGGTTGCTCCAGAAGAACCGAGGAATATTATTTTTCTACTTTGAATTTCTTCGAAAAAACTATTAATTGTAACATAAAGAATGTAGATACAAATAAAATTAGAGAATATCTGATTAATTATCAGAAACTTAACAACTGTTCTAATGTTACACTTGATACTGTCAGAAGAATTTTATCAAGCTTTTACAAATGGCTTGAAGAAGAAGATTTTATCTTAAAAAGTCCGATGAAAAGAATTCACAGGATTAAGACTCCGATAGTTTTAAAACCAGCGTTTTCGGATGAGCAGATTGAAGTTATTAGAAAAACAGCAGCTCAGAATAATCGGGATATAGCAATAATAGATATACTTCTTTCGTCTGGTATAAGGGTTAGTGAACTTGTACGGCTTAATCGTTCATCTATTAATTTAAATTCTCGAACATGTGTTGTCTTTGGCAAAGGCTCTAAACAACGAGAAACATATTTTGATGTACGCACAAAAATTGAACTTGAAAACTACTTAAAAACCCGAAAAGACAAAAATAGAGCTTTGTTTGTATCATCACATAAAAAGTCAAAGCATGGTACATATTCAAGACTGACTATAAATTCAGTCGAAAAAATGATTCGTAAAATTGGTATTAGAACAGATATTGATGATGTACATCCTCACAGATTTCGGCGGACAATGGCAACTAAAGCAATTGATAAAGGCATGCCTATAGAACAGGTTCAGGTATTATTAGGTCATACGAAAATTGATACCACTTTACGTTATGCCAATGTACAACAGGATAATGTAAGACATGCGCACCAAAAATATATATGTTAGTTATCTCTTTCTTATTATGGTAAGAAAAAAAATAATGCCCCTCAAAGATTGAAGGGCATTCAAAAGTATTAGTACTCTGGAGGAAGTTCCCCGAGTTGGTCAAAACTAAATACCGGGCCGTCCTTGCAGACAAACTTGTCGCCGATATTACATCTTCCGCATTTACCGATACCGCACTTCATGCGCATTTCCATGGTTGTGAAAACCTGCTCGTCTTTAAAGCCAAGCTTTTTGAGCGCATCAAGTGAAAGGTGAATCAAGATTGGAGGTCCACACATAATAACTGTCATGCTTGGATCAGGATTAAGCTCTGTTACATAAGGTGGAACAAAGCCTACGTGTCCGTCCCAGCCGTCTTCTGCGCGGTCGATTGTAAGATCGATTGAACAGTTTGGCTGCTTCATCCAGACATTTTTCATTTCGTCAAGGCGAACCAAGTCTGCCATTGAGCGTGAACCGTAGATTACCTGAATCTTACCGTAGTCTGAGCGATGGTCCATCATGTAGTTTACTACAGAGTGAACCGGAGCAATTCCAATACCACCGGCAATTACAAGAATGTCCTTGCCCTTGAGTTTTGTATCAACAGGGAATCCGTTTCCGATTGGTCCGCGCAAACAAATCTGCTGACCAACTTCTGCATTATGCAGCCAGTCTGTTACACAGCCGCAGCGCTTGATTGAAAATTCCATGTGAGTTTCAAGAGTAGGTGAAGAAGTGATGGAAATCATTGATTCGCCAACGCCCGGTACAATAAGCATTGCACACTGACCAGGAATATGTTCGAACAATTTTTTTCCGTCAAGACCAACTACGCTGAAGGTCTTTACATCAGGAGTTTCCTGCTTAATGTCAATAATTTTTCCTACATAAGGAATGAATGATTCTTTAGCGTCCATTATAGCGATTCATCCTCCTGTAATAATTTTATAACTTTAACAATGTTGATGTTTACAGGGCAGCTTTCAAGACAGCGTCCGCAGCCTACACAAGAGAACAAGCCGTCGTGTGCCATAGGGTAGTAAACAAGTTTGTGCATAAAGCGCTGGCGGCTTCTTTCTTTCTGGGTGTGGCGTGGGTTTTCTGCAGCCATCTGAGTAAAATCAGAGAACATACAAGAGTCCCAGCAGCGGATCTGGCGGATACCGTTTCCTGTATCAAAGTCGCGTACATCAAAGCACATACAGGTAGGGCAGACATAAGTACAGGTGCCGCAACCAACACAAGCTTCGCTAACCTTGTCCCAGATTTTTGAATTGAAAATCTTGAGCATCTGTTCAGGTTTAACTGCGCCAAGTTTTGAAAGGTCGAGCTTTGCAAAAGGAAGTGCAGATGTTTTTGAAGCAATATCCTTTTTCAAACTGTCAACTGCTTTTTCGTTGCCGTCTGCCAGCTCTGATTTTGCTGCATCAAGTACAGCCTTGCCTTTGTCTGTGTTGCCCTGGAAGTAATACTTTCCGTCGGCAAGCCAGCAAGAAATGTCTCCTGCAGGATTTGCAGCGTCAATGCCATATGCAGCACAGAAGCATTCGCGGGCAGGTTCGTTACAAGCCAGAGTGATTATAATTCCATGCTCGCGGCGGTTCTTGTAGTAAGAATCAACCGGGTTCATGTTTAAGTAAACGTTATCAAGAACTTCAAAAGATTTTGCATCACAGGCACGAACACCAAATACAACAAAGTCTTCGAGTTCTTTTCTTGGGTCTTCTACGCTGACATCTTTTCCAACAAACTTATAGCTAACCATGTGCTCAGTTTTTGGGAAAAAGAAGTCTTTTGCAGAACGGACAGTCTTTAACTGTGCACTTAATTTAACATCTTCAGACCATTTCTTAAAATCTGCTTTACCTTCTATAGTATCTGCAGGAACAAAAAGGTCATATTTTGCGGCTACAGCCTTAAAAAATCCGTTTATTTTATCAGAAGAAATAGAGTACATTATTCATTTCCTCCTTCTACACGATCGCTGATAATCGAAGTTTCAGGGTCTTCTTCCTTAAAGGTAAGCATTGGAGGGCGAGTCTCAAGGTCGCTTCCTGCCTGATATTCCCCGTAAATTTCGTTGATATCTTTGATAAACTTGCGGTTGAGTAAGTGAAGAGGAATGCCCTGAGGACAAACTCTTGAACATTCACCGCAGTCTGTACAGCGTCCGGCAACGTGCCAGGCTCTGATAATATGGAAGAGGCTTTCTTCAAAGCTTGTTTCTGCAACCTTCTGTGAAGTATAAAGTGCATTGTTATCGAATACACATTTTTCACAGGTACAGGCAGGACAAACGTTGCGGCAGGCATTACAGCGGATACATCGGCTGAACTCATTCTGCCAGAAGTCGTAGCGTTCATCAGCTGTCATTGCTTCGAGCTTGGCTACCTGTTCCATGCGGGCAGGATCTGCTGGAGCAGCCTCTGCTTCTACACCAATAAGTTCGTCGCAGCTAACTGGCTTTTTGTTTGCACAGTTAGCACAAACCGAACCACCATCAAGTGTATCCTGGCAAGGAACACCGATTGCATAAACATCATCGCGTGTAATGCGGTTTTCTTTAAGAAGCTCTGTGAATGAATAAGTATCATTTGGCTTAAGGAAAACAAGTACGCGTTCGCTAGGAATTGGAGCATCCTGAGCGTTTGGATCTCGCTGTTTAGCCATTGTGTTATTCATTCTTGTAGTGCTTTTCTTAATTTCAATTTCACGTGTAATCTTTACAAGATATTTAGAAAGATTAGCAGCACAATATTTATTGAAAACAAAGCCCTTGTCTAATTCTTCGGCGCTTGCAAATACAGCCGGAGTTACGTCTTCGTCAAAAAGACCTTTCTGCCATCCAACTACCTTCTGGACTGTTCCGTCTGCAAGCAGTTCTTTTGCACGTTTAATTAATTGTTCTTGCATCGTA